>Ga0335074_10008863_pt1 | contig 13999 bp, 11 predicted proteins | sample Lox_Sample_23_FD_206715 | JGI IMG/M metagenome (GOLD analysis project Ga0335074, IMG submission 206715) | Soil microbial communities from Loxahatchee National Wildlife Refuge, Florida, United States - Lox_Sample_2.3 | ecosystem: Environmental > Terrestrial > Soil > Wetlands | place: USA...
AAGACGGTGGGTGGGCCGCCAAACCAAAGCGACCCGCTCCGCGCGAGTAGCATCGCAAGTAATGCTGCCATCGTACCTGCTTCGCTCATGCCAAGCATGAGGAAGGCTGCCCGAGCATTGCGGACGTGCCGCCACTCGAAAGCGACGAGGAGTGCGCTAGCGATTGCAATGACTTCCCAATCGATGAAGAATGACGTTACATCCCTGCAAAGGAAGAGGCCGATTATCGCCGCGAGCAAGGCGCAATACCAAATGGCAAATGCTCGTAGCGAGTAGTTGTCGGCGTACCGCTCAAGATAGCGCAGGGTGAAGAGCGATGTGGGCACGTACACGAGCGCTGCGACGCACGCGAACCACGAACCCATTGTCGTGGTGCCGATGGTTATCGAGCCGATGACGGGAAACGTCCAGAGCGCCACGTCGCCGCTAGGGCCTACAGCGAGGCAAACCGCCCCGCCTAAAAATGAAAGTGCGGCTGCCGCGCAGCACGCGATCGCTAACACGCGCGGGGCCAATCGTTCTTTGGCGATCAGCGCGAAGTCTACCCCCAGCACGCAGATGGCAATCGCCCAGAGATTGAGCGTAAGTGGAAGCGCGGTCATTTATGCACCGCGCGTTTCGTCTGGCCGCACACAAGGCGCAATGCATCGATAATCGCGTGCGGCGGCGGCGGGCAGCCCGGTACAACGAGGTCGACAGGGATGATCTCTCCGACGCCGGCGGCCGACATCAACGAAGGTCCAAAGACGCCGCCACTCGCCGCACACGCGCCGACGGCAACAACGCGCTTGGGTTCCGGCATCGCCTCATAGGCGGCCACAAGCGCATCGCGCATCTGCCGTGTCGCTGGGCCAACCACAAGTAGGACATCCGCTTGTCGTGGCGTCGGAGTGATAAAGACTCCTACTCGATGGAGGTTGTATGACGGACCATTGAGCTGCGCGACCTCGTTGAGACACGACCCGCAGTCCCCGGCGTCGATGATTCGAACATGCAGCGATTTACGAAAGGAAGATTCGAGCGGATCTTGCGAATTCGCGTTGGCCGCGTGTGCCCACGTGACATCACGACGCCAGCGTTGCCCATCGCGTCCTTTGCATCGCATACAAAGGACACAACGGTCCTCATCGACCTCGCCGATGGATCCCACAGCACGGATCGCGTCGGTTGGACACACGGCAGCAAGTGCTTTTGCCTGCTCTTCGCTCGCGTGTTCCGTCGTTTTTGGAAGTCCCGGCGAGAGGGCGGTTGAGACATTCCCGTCAGGTAGCCGCTCCGTTCGGATTCCAGCCGCGAGCCCTCTAAGGAACCAATTTTTCATCGGTCGTTCTCCGCTACGGAAAGATCGAGTGTCGCGAGGACAATCGGAAGGTCCTGAAACGCAAAGTCTTCCGTTGCCACGTGAAAGCCGTGCCAATTCCGGAAGGACGGTGGCGTGAGGCGGTAGCGAAGTACAAGCCCTTGCGCATCACATTCGACCCACTGCACAGACGCACCGCGCGGCGCTTCGCTCCAGCCGAGCGCGCTGCCAGCCCCGACCCGCACGTCGCTGGTCACCGAACCGCTGGGAAGATCGGCGACGACGCCGCGCATGATCCGCAGTGACTGGACCATTTCCGAAAACAGCACACGCAACCGTGCATATCCGTCGCCTTCGGTTTCCGTCGGCACATCGAAGAGCACGTCCGCGTACGCCCCGTAGGGCTGGACGGCGCGCATATCAGCAGCGACGCCGCTCGCACGCGCAAAGGGGCCGACTATTTCAAACGTCCGTGCAGATTCGCCCGAAACGATACCAACTTGCTCGATACGATCCAGGAAACTACTTGCGCTTTCAAGTGCTTTGCGCAACGGCTCGACCTGAGCCATGAGGGCGCTCACTTCCGCCACGGCATTGTCCAGCGTTCCACGATCGTAGTCCGTCATCAATCCGCCGATAGCAAGGACGCCAAAGAGGTAGCGGTGTCCGGTGAGTTCACCACTAATCCGAAGCAATTGTTCCTCGATCCAAAGCGCCTGGCTCTCGGCAACCTGGAGTGCGGTTGAGGCGCAAATCTCGCGAATCGAGGTCATGTGATGGCGCACGCGCTCGAGCTCAGCAAAAAATACGCGAAGTAATGCGGCGCGAGCGGGAAGGGGTATGTCGACGGCACGCTCTACCGCCTGGCAGTATGCCAGTCCGTTTCCAATCGCAGAAGTCCCGTTACAGCGCTCGGCGAGCAGCAGAACGTCGTGTATCGTGCGACCTTCAGCGATTTTTTCAATGGCGCGGTACTTGAAGAACAACCTTGGTACGGCGCGCACAACATCCTCGCCGACTGTCTCGAGAAGAAAGAGCGCCGACTCAGCGTCACCTGAATACACCGGTCCGACGGTCATGACGAACGCGCCTTCCTCTTCGAGCACGCGTTTGGGGCGCCACGCACGGACCTGCTCTGGAACGTCAGCGGCGGATTGGACCTGCGGCCGCATCAGTCCGAGATCCTCGGGCCATCGGTCGTTGTGGAGCACGAAATCCCCAAGACGCGGGTGATCGCTGAAGCGGACCGAGAAAAGGTCTTCGATTTCGCGCTCAAACCAATCAGCGGCGATCGCCACGTTGGTGAGACTCGGCAATTTCCGCTCGTTTGAATCGACCTCAACACGCAGCTCGAGCCATCCTGGATGCGACGTTGCATAGAAAAAGTAGCGGACATCAAGCCCGCGCTCGTTCTCTCGCGCGACGATCGTTCCAATTCGCCACTGTTGCGCACGAAAGTACTTCGCCATCGCTCTTAGGTATTGCGGGTCGACGTCGGCGTAGATCGTCTGATGTTGTTCGCGCCACGTAACGTCGGGCCAGATCGTGCGAAGGTGCTCTACAACTGCGTTCAGCATTTCGCTACGCCCCCAGGACCCTTGCCGCGCTTTGCAACGCTTCAGAAAGACCTGCCGGCAGCCATACGCCAAGCACGAAAACCGGAACCGCGGCGATGAGGAGCGCGAGCGTACACGGGACCGGGACACGCTTGTGTGTTTCGTGGCTGGGCGTACCGGCGACCATCGACGTAACGTGCCATATGACACCGAAGAAAGCTATGAGGATAAAGATCGCGACCAGCGCGGCGACGATATACCCATGCGACAAAAGTAACGCGCGCAGAATGGCAAGTTCGCTCGGGAACACTACCATGGGTGGAGCGCCCCCGATCGCGAGACCACCGAGAATCAGTCCCCCACTCGCGATTCGGCTCATCCCGAGAAGTCCCCGAACATCCGCGATCTCGCGCGTGCCCGTCACAATGAGGGTCGCGCCGGCCGCATAAAAGCAGAACGACTTCGCGACGGCGTGCGCTAGGATTTGCCAGACGGTGGCGATGTCGCCAAATGGTGTGATGATGCTTGCTGCGGTGAGGATAATGCCCATATGCTCGACAGTTGAGAATGCAAAAAGCCTTTTGTAGTCGTGTGCCTGGACAATGAGCAGGGCCGCAACCCCGACGGAGATGAGGCCGGCAACCGCAAACCAGGCTCCCACGTGAAGTGACGTGTCACTCGCGAATACACTTCGCAAGCGGAGCAGAACGTACAGAACGGCGCTCGTCTCAATACCGGAAAGCATTGCGCACACGGGTGACGGCGCCTGACTGTGCGCGTCGGGCAACCATGTGTGCAATGGGACGAGCCCGATTTTTGCTCCGTAGCCGACGAGCAGGAGCACGAACGCCGTGCTAAGGAGGGCGTGATTCATACTGGGCGCCGCCGCACGTAGCCCGCTCCACGTAAAGTCGGTGCTACCGGTCGTATGAAGCGTCCAAAAGAGCACGAGCACGCCGAGGACGGCTATCGTTGCTCCGAGCAGGGTCAGTACCATGTATTTCCACGCGGCTTCGACGGCTTCAGTTGTAAGCGCATAGCTGACGAGGAGCACGGACAGCAGAGTCGTCAGCTCGACGAAAATCCAGACAAGACCGAGTTCGCTTAACAATGGGATGCACAGCATCGAAAATGCGAAGAGATTGAAGTTGGCGTGGTACTGACGAATGCGTCGATCTCCGTGGTTCTCGGCGGTCAAGTAACCCCACGAGAACAATGCAGCGGTGAAATATACGACGGCAATGAGGGCCACGAGGAGCGCTCCCAACGCATCGATCTCGACCCACCCTGGTGCGATTACGATCGACGTTCCGAACCGCAGAGTCCAAAGGACCCGAAGGGAAATCGCAAGCGCGACGATCGAGGCAAGCAGCGTCGCAACCGGCGCGCCGCGCGCACTCCGTGGGAAAGCGTTCCAAAGCGCGGCGAGCAGCGCGGCGCAGGGGATAGCGAGCAGCGTCACGGTCCCTCCCGTAGCGCAGCCAAGGCTCCGACCTCGGTCGTACCGACCTGCCGATAGGCGATGCGCGTCAGCAGCGCGACGATGAAGGCGAGCAGCGGAACGTCGAAGGCGATTGCAAGCTCGGCGATTAGCGGAAAATCGGGCGCGATGGCGATGCCGGCGAGAAACGCCGCATTCTCCATCGCCAAGATACCGAGGAGCTGCGGAACGGCTTCAGTCCGCACAGCGAGTACCAGCAAACCGACGAGTAACGCGGCAAATCCCATCGAGATGTTCGCCGGCGAAAGATTCGGCGCCGCGCGTACAAGGTGCTGAGCAAAGGCATATCCTGCGAACGTCAAGCCAAGAGCGATAAGGAGTGTCGTCGGGATGTCGATCGCCTGGGACAGCTCCCGGCGATAGTAATTGCCCTTCGGCGTGAGAACGCGCAGAAGCCAGGGAATAATCATCGCTTTCGAGATCAACGTAACGCACCCAAGCGCGAAGAGATGCCACGAGAACGGCGATGCCCCCAGAAGAAACGCTGAAGCGGCGAGCAGAAGCGACTGGACGACGAAGATCAACATGCATGCGCCGATTTGCCGTGTCACCGTCATCGCGATCGTACTGATAATAAAGAGTCCCAAGACGAGCGCGTTGAGTTCTATTACCAGCTGCGTCACAGGTGCAGGATCTCCGTGATCATCGCGGTCACCGAGACCACGAACGCGGCGGCGAGGAACTCAGAGATGCGAAATAGCCGCAGCTTCGCATATGACGACTCGACGGCGACGATGATCGCGATGAGGATCAGGATCTTGAGGGCGACGAGGGCGACCGCGATCGCGACGTCTGCGGGCGAGGCGCTCGATGCCAGACCCCACGGCGTCGTCAGAACGTTCAGGAACACGATCGAGAGGACCGCGAACTTCATGTAACCGCCCCACTTGATCAGCGCCGCGGAGCGCCCCGAAAACTCGAGCGCCTTCGACTCGTCGATCATCGCAAGCTCGAAGTGCCCGGTCGGATTATCGACGGGCAACCGGCCGGTCTCGGCAAGTATAACCATGAAGAAGGCGATTAGCAGCAAGACGTGCGACGGGGCGAAGAAGTTCGCGAGAGGATGCACCCAGTGCTGTTGAACGATATATGGAATCGTGGAACTTGCTACGAACGAAACCGTGAATAGCACGATGATAATGACCGGTTCGGCCAAGAAGCCGACCATGCGCGTCCGGCTTGCGCCCATCGCGCCATAAGGGTTCCCTCCGTCGATAGCTGCGAGCGTAAAAAACATGCCGGAGATCGCGAAGATAAAACCCGCTCCAAGCATGTCGCCCGCAAACGCGAAGAACAGCGGAAAATTCGTCAACACCGGGATCAGAAGCGTTACGATGAGGGGGACGATGAAGATGACATAGGGAGCCGCGCGAAAGAGCCAACTGCTGTCTTCCGGTATTCGCTCGTTCTTCGCGAAGAGCTTACGCAGATCGCGATACGGCTGAAGAACGCTCGGGCCGCGCTTGGATTGCACGATTTCCTTGCATCGAGTCAAGACGCCGGCAAAGAGCGGCGAAAGCAGCAGAACGAACGCAAGTTGCGCAATATTCAACGCGATCGACTGTATCATCGATCGACGCCTACAACACTACGGAACAAACAGGCGTTACCACACAAGCGGCTCCCATACTCAGTCGTTGTTGAGTAGGAGCCATCAGCCCGAGACGGGCGTTAAGCGAGCTCCATCGCTGTGGTTGACCGTTGGCGGCCTCATTTCTCACGCGGGCGTGTAGGAACCTTCCGAAAGCGTCATCCTTCCATTTGGGCCTACCAGGCGCGGACGATCGTACAATCGGTGGATGACAAGTTGCAAAGCTGCATGTATCATGGGTTCGTTTGAGCCGCGCGCTGAGGTAACACAGCTGACTGTAGGCATTTCGAGGGGGATTTCTTCCGGCGGAATTAGCGACGCAGGAGTGGTCGCGTTCTGCGACTTCAACGGGACGATCGTCGATCGCGACATGCTCGAGTACCTCGCGTCGACGACAGAGAGCGCCGCTCAAAGTGTGCCGCTGCAGCTCGAGCGCGGGTATCGCGCGGATATTGCGCGCCGCGCTCGCGCGCTTACCTACGACCGCGATGAAGCTGAACTCCGCATCGAGCAGGGCATACACTTTGACCACTCGTTTCGAGCGTTTGCGGACGCGTGTAAATCGGCGGCTGTCCCGCTACTCGTGTTGACCTCAGGGATTGAGGACCTCGTCCGGCGCTACTTGGCCCGGAGGGGAATAGATCTTCCGGTATTCGGTAATGCCGCCGAGTATCGATCCGATGGTTGGCGCGTGCAGTTCCGCGACGATAGCGTGGCCGGCATAGACAAGCGCGGTTTTGTCCACGCCGCGCATTCGGGAGATCTGCGAGCGATCGTGATTGGCGACGACCGGTCCGATTTTGAAGCGGCGCTGGCATCGGATCTAACATACGCCAAGACCGGCAGCGAGCTCGAGAGATTCCTCGCCTCGCAAAACCGCGCATTCCGGCCATTCCAGCATTTTTCGGAAATACTGGATCGCTGGCCACCTTCGACATGGCCGCCGAAGGGCGTTATCTGACGCGTTGAGAACGTATAAGCGGACGGGGATGGAGCACCCCCGCGAACCGCCGGTTTCCGGCTGATGGCTCCTGACCAACGTCGTGGATGGTCGGGAGTTTTCTAATGCCGCAAGCATCCGTACGCCTAGAAGTGCTCTTCGCCAATCTGCGCAGCGTCGAACGCGAGGCGCGCGTACGACTCATAGCGGGCTGCGCTAAAGACGACGCTTGCATCGAGCGTCATTTCGAAAGACCCCTGCGCGTCGCGAAAAGCAATGCCGTTGCAGCGCTTGCGGCGATGGGATCGGGGCTCGAGAGCGACCTTGCGCGCAGCCTCCGCCGCGAGACGTTCGATCGTATCGCGATGGGATTCGCGCGCCTCGTGGCTGCAAACGTAGACCTGCGCGCGCGCGCCCGTTTTAGGTTGTATACGCAGGAAATCGCCGAGTGCGAAGTATCGATCGCGGAGGCCATCGCTGCGTTGCACGTGGTGCCCGCGAAGCGTCTGCTGCCGAGGATGTTCGCGATCCACCGCGTTCTCGTCGACGACATACGCTATCTCGACCCACCGGAGCGCGCTTCGGATATCGACGCCTGGATTGAACAGCTCCACGAGGTGGTTCTCGAGGAGATGCGACGATGCGTCGAGACCTCGCTGTTGCGCGTACTCGCACAGGGATCCGCTCGCCTGGGAATCGTGAAAACACGCATCGACCTTGCGCTCTGTGCGCCGCCGGTTCGCTCGCAAATACGGGTTGGTCACAACTAAGATGCGGGCAGCGGCCACCGGCGAGACACCCGTGTCGTGATAATGATGACAAACGACAAGCATCTCGACGCATTGTCGGTGCTCGCAGAGACCTACGGCGATGATTTGGTACGAGCGGACATCGCATCTATCATCGAGCAGGCGCAATCCAATGCCGCCTCCGTCGCATTCCTCGGCCAGTTCAAACGCGGAAAGAGCTCGCTCGTGAACGCGCTTCTTGGTGAGGATGTCTTGCCGACGGGACGCCTGCCTCTGACCGGCGTCACCACAACCGTGAGCTTTGGCGACCGCGGGGCGGTAGTTCGCTACCTCGACGGCCGCGAGGAAGACACCGATCTTTGCGAGCTTGCGACGTTTGTGACGGAGGAATCAAATCCGAAAAACCGGCTTGGCGTCGCGCGCGTGGACGTAAAACTTCCGCTTCCTCTGTTGCACGGCATCGCTCTCATCGACACACCGGGGATCGGGTCGACGCTAGCTCACAATACGCAAATCGCGCAGGAAGTGAGCGAACGCGTCGATCTTGCCATCTTCGTAACCGGACCCGAGCCGCCAATCACGAACGACGAAGTTGGATTTCTGTTGCAGGTGCATGATTTAGCTGAACGGGTCATCGTCGTTCTCGCGAAGATCGATCTTGCATCGGGCGCCGAGCATGAAGTTCACGACTTTACCCGTCATGTGCTCGACGACGCGCTCCATCGGGACGTGCCGTTGTTCGCCGTGGACACGAGGAGTCCCGATGAGCGCATCGCCGCTTTGCGCGAGGCTATTACCGCTGCCGTCGCGGAAAGCGGAGGAAACCTCGCGCTCCAGTCGCGATCGCGCAGGGCCGGCCGCGCAGCCGCGCGGCTTCGGCGTAGTCTCGGCCTCCGGCGCGCGGTTGCGCTGCTTCCCGGCGCGCAGCGCACGCGCGCGAAGGAAATTTTTACCGAACTCGCCGACGAACTCGACGAACGCGGCCAGAATCTGATCCGGGCGATCGAGCAGTTCCCGACCGAAGAACTCATCTCGGTTGACGCGCTGCTCGACGCGCTTTTCGAGGCGGCGGTGGCCGCGCTTCACAACGACCTTGAGAGCTTCGTCGATCTCGGGCCCAACGACGGAGAGCGAGCACTCTACGAGCGCGTTGCCGCGTTCGAAGCTGATTGGTTCATGCAGGTTTCCGATGCGCTCGAAAAGCGGATCGCAAAGCGTCGCGCGTCCGCGCTCAAGCTTTTGGCCGAGCTCGAACTGCGGTTCGCTGAGGCAGCGAACGAAGCTCTGGGATTGCAGTGGAGCGAGCAGGACAAGGAGGGTCGCGCAGAGTTCGGAGCGCGCGAGGCAGCAACCCGCATGAGTGGCCCCGTTCCGACGACCGGGCTCGAGATTGTTGCCGGTGGTGTTTTAGCGGCACTTCCCGGCGCCTTACGCGTTCGGGCGCTCCGTAAGCGGTACCACACACTCGCCGCCGACCTTCTGGACCGCTCGAAGGGTCGCGTTCGCTCCGCGGCGATGCGCTATCTCTTGGAGTGGCGTCTCGCGAACGTAGGGCACGTACGAGAACGGCTGATCGCAGCGCGGCGGACCGTGGAGGATGCGTTCGATCGTGCGGCGAGGCCGTCCGACGACGCTGCAATCGAGAGCGAGCTAAAGAACTTGCAGCGCGATGAACGGATTCTCGATGCGGCTGTGGCAGCGTTCTCATAGCCGCTTCAATAGCGCGTTGCGATTGCTCGCTCCGCGCGACCGAGCCCGCCGCGCCATTCTCGAGCGAAGCGTCCGGTCGCCGTTTACTGCCGAGGATGTAGCCGGCGCACTGCTCGGCGAGGACCTCTGGTTTGAGCCGCTACGAGACTATCGCGCCTATTTGCAAACCATCGATCGGCGCCCACACCTTTGGGGATTTTCGCTCGAACCATCGGGTCGATGGGAGGACAACGCATGGCAGTCGCTGTCGCTGAGTACGCGCGTCGCGCGCGCCCGCCTGGGCTCGCTGGTCCAAGGATGTGAATTTGTATTCGCCCCGTCCACGGTCGGATTGGCACGCGAGGAGCTGCTGTCGAGTATCGTTGAGCTCCGTGAGTCGAACCTCTGCCATACTGTTGCGGGCGGCGTCTATTACATAGAGCCTCTCGCGTCTACGCAGGCGCTGCAGCACGATATATGTCTCATCCGGATCATTTCGCACTGGCTTGGCATGCTCGCGCACGCGGATATCGTCGCGAAAGATCGTCGCCCTTCGGGTTACGAAGTCGGCGGTTATGAAGAAGCGTGCCCGGCGTGCGAGCAGTCATGGGGCATACGTCCGCGTTCGGCAGAATGGATTCCGCCGTTCCATCCCGGCTGTCGCTGTTTCGCGCAGCCGCGCTTCGCGCAATAGGGAGCGATCCGAGCTCGCGATGCGCGACACCGAGTGCAAAATCGTGAATCGCGGAAAGACGGCACTTGCCTTTGTCGTTCTCATCGGTGTCCTGAGCTTCTTCGCGGATTTTGCATACGAGGGCGCGCGCAGCGTCACGGGTCCGTTTCTCGGACTGCTCGGCGCGAGCGCCGTCATCATCAGCAGCGTCGGGGGTCTCGGTGAACTCCTCGGGTATGGTCTTCGGCTCGTTTCAGGACCGGTAGCCGAACGAACCGGAGAGTACTGGCGCATTGCAATATTCGGGTACATCCTGCAGCTGACGTGCGTCCCGCTGCTGTCGTTTGCGCACTCGTGGCCTTCGGCTGCTATCCTCATCTTGCTTGAGCGCACCGGTCGCGCGGTTCGTAATCCACCCCGCGACGCGATGCTTTCATTCGCCGCGAAAGAAATGGGCTACGGTTGGGGTTTCGGGTTGCACGAGGCGCTCGACCAATGTGGTGCACTCGTCGGACCGCTAGTCGTCGCGGCCGTTCTTGCCGCGCACCGTTCGTACAATGTGGCTTTTGGCGTTCTCGTGATTCCGGTCGCGGTGGTTTTCTCGCTCCTTACGCTAGCGCGCGTCCTGTATCCCAAACCCGAGGACTTCGAAGCAGAGGTCCTCGATGCCGGCGAAGCAGACCTGCCGAGGATATTCTGGATCTATTTGGTCGGCGCGGCCCTCGTCGCCGCAGGTTTCGCGGACTTCTCGCTGATCGCATATCACGTGCAGCGCAGCGTCCCGCTGCAGCAAACGCTCATTCCGATTTTTTATTCGGTTGCGATGGCCGCGAGCGGCTCGGGGTCGCTGTGCTTCGGTAGACTCTTCGATCGATTTGGAGTGGTCGTGCTGCTCCCGCTTACGATCCTGAGCGCCGCGTTCGCTCCGTGTGTATTCTACGGCGGATTTTGGGCGACGCTCGCCGGCGTAGCGGTCTGGGGGCTAGGCATGGGCGTACACGAATCAATCATTCCTGCCGCCGTGTCGCGCATGGTCGCACGCACGCGGCGTCCCTCCGCATACGGCATCTTCACCGGATTTTACGGCATCGCGTGGTTCCTCGGCAGCGTTGTCATTGGGTTGCTCTACGCAAGGAATCTCGGAGCTGTCGTCGCCTTCTGTGTCGCGACCCACCTTGCAGCGCTCCCAATCTTCATCTGGGTGGCAAGCCGTGTCGGGGCAACGCGGGCGAACGCGTCTTAGGTCGAGCGAGCGGCCTCCCCTTCGAACACGCGTTGGTAGATATCCTCGCCGTAGCTCGTCCGAAGCGGTTCCTCCTCATGCAACTTAAACGTCTGCTGTCCATCCTCGCGCCGGTTCGCCCGTAGGAAGAACGCTTGCGGCCGCCGCTCCTCCCAGATCCTATGCGCGAACTCGTAGAGGTGCGTGACGAAAGCCAGCCGCACGCCGGAATCGACCAGCGCCTCCGTGATCTGGCACGCGATTTCCGATCCCTCACGATCATTGGTCGCAGCGAACGACTCATTGAAGAGTACGAACGCCCCGGGTGACAGGCACTCGGCGAGCAGGCTCATACGACGAAGCTCCTCGTCGAATTTGCCGCTTTGCATCTCCGTGTCTTCCTCGCGCTTGTAGTGGGTAAACACGCCGTTACAGAGGCTCGCCCGAAAGGCGTCGGCCGCTACGAACATCCCACACTCCATCATCATCTGCGCGATCCCAAGGCTGCGCAAGAATGTCGACTTCCCGCCCTGGTTAGCGCCGGTAATAATGATCATCATCTTTCCCCTAGCGTCGCCATCGTTGCCGACAACACGTTGCGGCATCGAGAGTGCTAAGCAGGCATCGTAGAGGCCTGAAAATTGATGGACGCCGGCGTTGGGCTCGTGCGGGATCGGGAAGCACGTCGGTTCGCCCTTTACCGTAAGGCGCTCGTGGAGGTTGATGCAGCCGACATAGAACGCGAGCTCACTTCGTAACGCCGTAAAGAACGCGAGGATGTGGTCGCACGACTGCGCGAGTGCGTCCGCGACGAGATTCACGCCACGATCTCCCAATTCGGAGAGCGCGCGAGCGCCACTCTCGTCGCGCGGATCGACGTGATACGTGTATCCCGGCTCGCGTGGAGGAAAGAGCCGATCGAACCAACCACGCTGCGCCTGGTCGAAGGTGCGCAAGACGTAGTCGCAGCCATGGTTGCCGCGTCCCAAACGCGCGGTCGTCAACATCCCACCGCGAAACTCTACCGCACGAAGACGGCCGTAGACTTCGTCGAGATAGGCGTCGTCAAGCTCGCTTCGCAGCATCGCGAAGAAGCGCGCGAAGCCTTCGGATTCGAACGCGCCTCCGTCTGCTTCGGCGATCGCGCGAAGCTTTCGTAGGACGCCGAGGAACATCCGCAAGACGTCGGTCGAGCGGCGCAAGATCGAGGCCGCATGGCGTGACCGCATTCCCCAAAAGTTGCGGCTTTCGTTCTCTATCGCTTCGCCGGCGAGCTCGTACATCGTGCGCACGACGCTGGGATGGGTCAGGCAATCGCGCAACACCGCTTGGCGATAAAGAATGGTGTCCACATCTCCCAAACGCCGTAGAACGACCTTCGTCGCAATGGGGGGAATCGTCTTATCGCCACCGGCCATTGCGGTGATCAGCACCGCCAGACCGAGATCTGCGACGAGATCCTCCGCGTTGACGGGCGGCGCCTCGTCCCAATCGACGTCTCGATCGCGATGCAATAGGTACGTCTTCATCCGTGGCCCCGGCCGTTCAAACGGCGCCTGAGCCGGTCGTACGTCAGCGAATATTTCTCCGCGAGCGAAACCGCGTAGGCCAGTCCATCGGCTTTTCGGCGCACAACCTTAAATGTCCGCACGTCCGGATTGGCGGCATCCACGAGGCTAACCATGCTGACGGTCTTCTCACTCAGGGTTGAAAGCTCGTCGATGAAGGTGACGCAGACACAGAGGGCGTCGAGCGCCAGGATTCGATCCATGATCCGCCGCGCGAGCACGGTGGCATCACGAACCGTCGTCGACGCAAAGATTTCGTTGAGGATGATGATGCTATCCGTCGTCGCTCGTTCGAGGATTTCGTGAATTCGCAAAATGTCGTCTTCGAGCTTTCCGCGCAGCGCCGACGGGTCTTCCTGGCGCTCGAAATGCGTAAAGATCGCATCAAAGAGCACCGTTGAGACGGAACGGCCGGCTACGCGACACCCCAGCGCAGCGAGGTATTGCAACTGTCCAAACGTGCGCGCGAACGTGGTTTTCCCGCCCTGGTTCGGACCAGATACTACGAAGACGCGCTCTGGTTCATCGAGACTGAAATCGTTGTACACAATGGTGCCGTTCGCCTCGATCAGGCGGCGTGCAAGGGCAACGTCAAACGTCTCTTGGGCCGAAACCGCTTTGCTCGATGAGACGGTTGGGAAACACATCGGAAGGCCCGCCGACTCGAAGCTTCGGGCATATTCGAAACACGCTAGATAGAACTGCACTTCCCGGTCGAATCGCTCGATGACGGGATCGATGAACGTCGCGTGATTCTCGGCAAAGCGATCGAGCTCCGCGAATTCCTCCGGATGAAGCATTGCTACGAATTCGAGGACCTTCGCTTCAATGTGATTCATGCCGGGGCGTTCGTGAAAGGTCAGGAGATATGACTTTGCCGCGCCTTGCCGGAAACGCGCGAATGTTTCGTGGATAGCTACGACCAGGTCGCCTTCGTTCCGGGGCTCTCGAACGTTTAGGCGATCGCCGTCGATCACCACGGCGTATTCGATCGCCGCAAGCTTTTCGTGGAGGCTCACAATGTCGTTCGCCAGCGCGCGAAAACCCGCGGATCCGACGTACTCTGCAAGGTAGCCGCGAAACGCCGCGAGGCCCTGCGAGGCGAAGTTTGCCTCGCCAAGCGCGCGCAATAGCCGCTCCACACCGTCGCGATATCGCGCCGCAGCATCGACGATCCATCGTTCCCGCTCGTGTGCATAGTAGAGCTTGG
>Ga0335074_10008864_pt1 | contig 13999 bp, 9 predicted proteins | sample Lox_Sample_23_FD_206715 | JGI IMG/M metagenome (GOLD analysis project Ga0335074, IMG submission 206715) | Soil microbial communities from Loxahatchee National Wildlife Refuge, Florida, United States - Lox_Sample_2.3 | ecosystem: Environmental > Terrestrial > Soil > Wetlands | place: USA: Florida...
GCCCCGGCGCCGCCGATCTCGATCGTCTGCCCGAGCCCGCCACGGTATTTGCCGGGGCCGCCGGAGCTTTCGCGAAACTCGCGACGATAGAAAACCACCGGGGCGATGCTCTCGGTCGCTTCCACGGGAATCGTGCGCACCCCCGAGGGAAATGACGTGGCGCTGAGGCCGTCCTTGCCGGGGCGCGCACCGGTACCGCCGCAATGAAAGATGACGGTCGAGAACAGCGGCAAATCGCTGCCGTCAGTACCCTCCTCGACTTCGTCGACCAGCGAACCGCCGCCAAAGATTTGCGGATTCCACAGCGAGGATGCGCCTTCCGCGGGCACGCCGCCGGCTATGGCCTGATGCAGACAGCCGGCGACAACATCCGGCAGCATCTGGCCCACGGTGTGCCGCGCCGCCACCGGCCACGGCCGCTTGGCATTGAGCACGCAGCCTTCGGGCGCGCTCACCGTGATCGGCGCCAATGAACCAGCATTATTCGGCACCTCCGGCGCCACCAGGCATTTGACGCCGAACGCGGTGTAAGCGAGACAATAATTGAGCACCACGTTGATGCCGTAGGCCGACGCCGGCGAGGTGCCGGCAAAATCGACATGGATGCGGTCTTGGGAAATGGTCAAGGCGGCGCTGAGCAGCAGCGGCTTGTCGTAGCCGTCCATCGTCAGGCCGCTGCGATAGGTGCCGCGCGGCAGCGCACGAATGCGCGCCAGGGTCGCTTGATAGGACGCCTCGATGATCTGATCGCCCAGGCGGTCGAGATTGGCGATCTCGAACTCATCCATCATTTCGACAAGCCGCCGGCTGCCCTCATCGTTGCAGGCGGCGCAGGCATAGATGTCGCCTTCGACCTGCAGCGGCTCGCGCACGTTGGCGCGAACCAGGCGCAGCAAATCGTCGTTCATGCGGCCTTCGCGGGCGAGCGGCATGATCGGGATCGCGAGCCCCTCCTCGTAGACTTGCCGGCCGTCAGGTCCCATGCCAAGCCCGCCGATGTCGACAACGTGGATCGTGTTGGCGAACAGTGCGACAGCCTCGCCCTGGTAGAAACTCGGCGTCACCACGGTGATGTCGTGCAGGTGGCCGGAGGTAAGCCACGGATCGTTGGTGATGTAATGGTCGCCGGGCTTCATGCCGGAGAGCGGAAATACGTCGAGAAAATATTTCACGCCGTTGGCCATGGAATTGACATGACCCGGCGTGCCGGTCACCGCTTGCGCGAGCATGCGGCCGTGCCGATCGAACACGCCGGCGGAAAGGTCACCGGCCTCGCGCACCGAGGTGGAGAAGGCCGTGCGGATCATCGTCTGCGCTTGCTCTTCCACGACCGCGATCAAGCGGCTCCACATGATCTGCTGGTGAATTTGCGCGAGCGCGGCGTTGGGGCGGGCGATCATGGTCAACTCTCGTCTAGCTTAAGCTCAATATAGCCGTAGCGGTCGATCGACGCGTGGAAATCCGGGCTGACAACCGTCGAAGTTTCATCTTCGGCGATCACCGCCGGCCCTTTAATGCGCGCGCCGGGAGTTAAATCCGCACGCCAATAAATCGGCGTGTCGATGAAGTCGCCGCTGCCCGGATCGAACAGCGGCCGGTACTCCATCGGCTTCGGCTCGTATAGCTGCTCCGAGACTGGGGCTGCGAGCCGGCCTTCCGCCGGCGCGCGCAGCGCCAGCACCCAGGTCAGAATTTCAATATCGACACCCGGAATCGAGCGGCTATAGAGCCGGCGATAGGCGGCCTCGAATAATTCGGTCAGAACCGAGTGATCGGCTACCACAAATTCGCGCATCGGCAGCGCCACGGAAATTTCGTGGCCCTGGCCGCGATAGCGCATGAACGCCGCGCGCTGCTCGGCCAGTTCGGCATCCGGCGCGCCGCGACGGACCACCCCTTCGGCCTCGGCCCGCATTTCGGCGAGAAGCCGATTGGCCGATGCCGCATCGAATTCCGATAATCGCATCAGCCGTCCGCGCACGATTTCGTAAGCGACCGGTGCGCGCAGCAGCCCTACCGCCGAACCGACGCCCGCATTGGCGGGAATGAGCACGCGAGCGATCCCGAGTTTGCCGGCAACGCGTGCGGCATGCAGCGGCGCCGCGCCGCCGAAGGCGATCAGCGCGCGGGTGCGTAGATCCTTGCCGCTTTCGATGGCATGCACCCGCGCGGCATTCGCCATGTTCTCGTCGACCATCTCGCTGATGCCGAGCGCAGCATGATCGACGGCGAGACCGAGCGGGACACCGATGCGCCCGCCGACGGCCGCTCCGGCGGCGGTGGCATCAAGCCGTATCTTACCGCCGGAGAATCTTTGCGGATCGACGCGGCCGAGCACGAGGTCGGCGTCGGTCACCGTCGGTTCGCTGCCGCCCTGCCCGTAGCAAACCGGTCCCGGTTGCGAGCCGGCGCTGTCCGGACCGACGGCGATGCGCTTGAGCGCGTCGACGCGGGCGATCGAGCCGCCGCCGGCACCGATCTCGACCATTTCGATCACCGGGATGCGCAACGGCAGACCGCTGCCTTTGAGAAAACGGTAAATCCGCGCCACTTCCAGAACGCGCGCGGTCTGCGGTTGGGCTTTGTCTATCAGGCAGATTTTCGCGGTCGTCCCGCCCATGTCGAACGACAAGACCTGATCAAGCCGGTGCTGATGCGCGATGCAGCCGGCAAATATCGCCCCGGCTGCCGGCCCGGATTCGATAAGCCGCACCGGAAAGCGGATGGCGGTCTCCACCGTCGTGATCCCGCCGCCGGAGGTCATCAGCAGCAGCGGACAGACAAACCCGGCGTGCCTGAGCTCTCGTTCAAGCCCGGCAAGGTAGCGGCCCATCAGCGGCTGGATGTAGGCGTTGGCGCAGGCAGTGGAAAAACGCTCGTACTCGCGCATTTCCGGCGACACGTCTGAGGACAGGGTGACCGTGATGGCGGGCAATGACCGAGCGATCGCGTCGGCGGTTCGCCGTTCGTGAACCGGATTGGTGAAACTGTGCAGATAACCGACCGCCACCGCTTCGATCTCCGCCGCGGCAAGCGAATCGAGCGCCCGGGCCAGGCTCGTTTCGTCGAGCGGCAGCAATACATCGCCCTGCGCGTCGATCCGCTCGCGCACCGGAAAGCGCAAGCGGCGCGGCACCAGCGGCGGCGGCAGGTCGATGTTGACGTCGTATTGCTCGAAGCGGTTCTCGTGGCGGATCTCGATCACGTCGCGAAAGCCTTCGGTGGTGAGAAGGGCAGTTTTTGCGCCCTTGCGCTCGATCACCGCGTTGGTGGCGAGCGTCGTGCCGTGAATGATCAAGCCAACCTGACCGGGTTCGATCGCCGCCGCTTGGATCACCGAATGCAGCGCCGCGAGTACGCCTTGTTCGGGTGCGCCCGGAGTCGTCAGCGTCTTGGCGGTGAACCGCCTTTCGCCAAGCTCCAGCGCCACGTCAGTAAACGTACCGCCGATGTCGAGGCCGAGGCGGATTGAAGGGGCGGTCGTCACATTGAAGTCTTTGCATGCATTGGCGCGCTCGGAGAGATTCGAACTCCCGACCCCCAGATTCGAAGTCTGGTGCTCTATCCAGCTGAGCTACGAGCGCGTGCGCCGCACAATAGCGCCTCTGACACAAATGTCACGGCGCCAACCTGACGACGAATCAGCCCTCGGCCCTTGCACCACCCGGGCCTAATGAACCGCCTGGCGACCGGCAATGAAGGCTGATCAGGAATGCAAAAAACGAACGTCTCCGCGCCGCATCGCACCGAAGAACCGCTTTCAATGTTTGTTCCTGCGGCATTTTCTTTTTTGGGGCCAGAGCCAGCAAGAACTTGCCAAAGAACGTCGCGTAACGTTTGTGACATGCGCTTGGTCATGGCGCCGTATGTTCCGCGCCCGGGAACGCGGGTGGTGCAATACAAGTTGTCGTTCGGTGCGAATTAGCGACGGAGGCACATCATGTCTGACTATCGTAATGATCCCATGCGGCGTGACGAGCCGTATGACCTCAACGCAGGCCGCGGCGGTGGCACTTGGGGTTGGATCGCCGGCGCTGTGTTCGTTATCGTTTTGGTGGCCATCGCCTTTGGCATGGGACATACGCCGAATCAGTCCGGCACCAGCCAGATGGCAAACAATGCGCCGATGACGACACAACACGCTCCGGCACCGAGCGGTCCCGCAAGTCCCATGTTCGCGCCGGCGCCCATAAATCCGGCAAATCCGACCGCCACAAGTCCGGCGCAGCCGCAGCCCAAGCCGTAGCCGCGGAGCGAACGCCACAACAGCCCGCCACGGCCGCGCAACAACGCGCGGCCGTTTCTGCTCTGCATGCGAGCTTCAGCTCAAACCGACGCCGAAACGTGCGAAAACGGCAAACTCTTTAATCAGATCTTTCGCGCGCTATGTCGAGCCGCGCGCGCGTCACCGTCACGCCGCCGGTTTCGCTCAGCCGCACGACATTGATCGTGCCGGCATATTCGGGAGAACCGGAATAATAGGCCGTCGCCGCCGCGCCGCCGACGCGCGCCGCGCGATTCCAGTGCCCGAGCGCCACGTAATCGGCGCCGGCCGCCGCGATCTCGGCATCGCCGATAAGCCATGCCGGCCGCGATTCGACGCTGCGATCGGGATTCGGCTCGTAATGTCCGTGCGCGACCGCGATTTGCCAGCGCGTGCTGCGCGACGGGCGCGCGAACGCAACGTCGAGCGGGATCATGTCGCCGTAATCGCGATGCGCGCGGCCCCAGATTTCCAGCGACAGAGCCTCGAACAAGACGCTGTCATCGTGGGTGACGCCGAGGACGTGCAGATTTTTGAGGGCCGCGAAGATGCCCCGGCGATAGATCGCATCACTCACCGCCGGATCGTGGTTGCCGGGAAGAATGACGATGGGAATGCCCGCGGCTTCCATCGCCGACGCGGCGCGCTCAACGAGACTGTCCGGCACGCGGTGACTGTCAAAAGTATCGCCGGCGAGAATTGCCGCATCGGCGGCGATGGCGCGCGCTTTCCCGAGCACGCAAGCCAGTCCGGCAACACCGTCGCCGCCGTGCAGCCGCGCCGTATAATCGTTGTCGATGTGCAAATCCGACGTATGAACGACGATCACGTCGCGCGGGGCAGACAGCATGTGACTTGCAGGAGAGCGGTTTCGTCCTGCTGTAGCGCAGGCGCCGGCCAAATGCCAATTCAACAGGTCTGCGATCCTCGCCCGACATCGAGCCGATCGCCGGTGCGTGCGGCGTTGCGCGAGCAGGCACGGAGATTTCGGTCAACTGCCCTTCAAGGCATTCAAGGATTGTTCGTCCAGCGGCCGCTTGAGCAGACGGAAGCGGTTCGGGTCGAGCGCAGGCGCCGTCGGCGGCGCGGATGCGGGCTGAATACCGGGCGACGCCACGGCCGGGGTCTTCGATTCGTCGGCGGCGTTGACACGCGGCCTGGTGACGCGGCCGCGCCAGCGTTCGATCACGGCGGCAAGAGAGCGGCTGTCGAGCGGCCCCTGCACGGCGCCCTGATCGCCGTTCATCGTATCGGCCCGCGGCAACAGCTGCGAAGGCAATTGCTTGAATTGCAGCCGCATCGGCAGCATCACGCCTTCGCCAAATGCGAAAGCTTCGCCGGTGCCCAGCGATGGCAGGAAGGCCAGCAGGTTGGCCGCCGTGTCGGCCACCGCCGAACGCAGCAAGGCTTGGTCGCGGTCATTGGTCATTCGCATGGCGAACAAGGTGCTGCATTGGGAGAGGATGGTCGGATCGAGCTCCGCCGGCCGCTGCGTGACCAGGCCGAGAAACACTCCGTATTTGCGGCCTTCCTTGGCGATGCGTGAAATCGAACGGCGGGTCGGCGCGAAGCCGATCGAGTGGTCGGCCGCCATGTAACGATGCGCTTCTTCGCAGACGACCAGCAGCGGCGCACTTCCGTCGCTCCACAAACCGAGGTCGAAAGCCATGCGGCAAGTGACCGACACCAGCGCATCGACCACTTCGGAGGGAAAGCCGGCGAGTTGCATGATCGTCATCGGCTTGCCGTTCGGCGGCAGCCGAAACAGCGTCGCCAGAATTTCCGCCATCGTATCGCCGCCGACATTGGCGTTCTCGAACATGAAGGCGTAGCGCGGATCGTTGCACACGGTCTCGATGCGCGTCATCAGCTTATGATAGACCATCCGCGAGGCGCGGTTCTCCAACTTGCCCATGCGCGCATCGAGCAGCGACAGCAGATCGGCAATGCGGTAAGGCACCGGCACGTCGAGCGTGTAGCGCACGCTGGCGGCTTCGCCCGGTTTGGCAAGCTTGCTGGTCAAGCCGATCTGCTGCGCATAAGAGGCTTTGGCGAGCGGGATCACTTCGGAGAGGAAATCGACCTCTTCTTCGAGCCCCGGACGTCCGCCGAAAAACACGTCGACGATCTCGTCGAAATTGAACAGCCAGAACGGCAGCTTGATGTTGCTGGGATTGAGCACTTGCGCGCATTCGCCGAAGCAGCGGCCGTATTCGTTGTGCACGTCGAGCAGCAGGACTCGCAGGTCGGGGCGCGCCTGCAAAATCTCCTGCAGCAATAAAGTGACGGCGCTGGATTTGCCGACGCCGGTGGTGCCGAGCACTGCAAAGTGCTTGCTGAGCATTTCGTCGACTTCGATTCCGGCGGGAATGTCGCTGTCGTGGTGCAGCCGCCCGACCTCGATCATGCGCACGCTTGAGTTCTGAAAGATCAGCCGCAGCTCGCGCGAACCGATGAAGATCACCGGATCGCCCATGGCGGGATAGGACGTAATGCCGCGCTGGAAATAGGCGGCATCGTTCTCACCGGAGCGGATTTCGCCGATCAGGTCCAGTTGCGCCACCGCCGTATCCTGGTCGTCGTTTCCCACTTCTCGGCGCATGGCTATGTCGGTGATCAGACCGACAAGCAAGGCCTTACCGACGACGACGCCAACGAATTTGCCGACTACGATGCGCTTTTCTTCCGGAGCCTGCGGCGACATTGCCGGAATTCCCACGCTCGCCTGCGAGCCGTGAACGGAAATAATGCGCCCTAGAAGCTCGAATTCCGGCACCACACCGCCGGATACTTGGCCGTCGTTACTCGGCAAGGCCATCTCCATCTACCGCGCTATTTTAGCGTGGCTTACCTCTACCCCGTTGGGCTGGAGATTCAGTTAATCGAACCCGCGCAATTCCCCGGCATCGCTCCATAGCGGCATCGGCGCGGGAACCACGCATGGGCCCGGCGGTTTTCTCCACACCGTCGGCTTAAGCAGCCGTTAGGCAATCCGGCTCGGCGGAGCCGTCGAACCGGCCAAGACCTCAACCGCGGAGCCGCGTGGAGTGACGAGCGCTTGCCCCGCTGCGGGCGGCGCCGACGACGCGGCGGGAGGGCGCCAGCTCCTCCAGGAAGATCGGCTTGGCGAAATAGTACCCCTGCGCGAACCGGATCCGCGTCGCCGCCTGCAGATAGGCGACCTCCTCGTAGGTCTCCACGCCTTCGGCGAGTACGATCATGCCGAGCGCCTCGCTGAGCGCCTCGATCGCCTTGAGCACGCTCTGGCTGCGCGGACGTTGGTGAATGCCGGTGATGAACGATCGGTCGATCTTTATTTCGTCGGCGGTCACGTCCGCCAGCGTCGCAAGCGAGGAATAGCCGGTACCGAAATCGTCGACCGAGACGCGCGTTCCCAGTTCGCGCAGCATCGGCACAAAATGCATCTGGAAGCGGCTCTTGGCGAGGAACGCCTCCTCGGTGACTTCGACCATGAAGCGGCTGGCGCAGCCGGTCGCCGCGAGCTCTTCGCAGAAACCGGTCATGAATTTCGCGTCGCCGGCTTGTTTGGCTCCGACATTGATACTGATGGTCGCCTGCGGACCGAATGCATCATCAAGCAGATCCATCGATCGGACGATCTCGGCGAGTGCAAGATAGGTGATATCGTTGATCAAGCCGAGTTCGATCGCGAGCCCGATGAACTGGCCGGGCGCCTGGATGACGCCGTCCTCGTCGCGCAGCCGAATCAGCGCTTCGACGCCGACGACCTCCTGACTGCGGATGTCGACCTTGGGCTGGAAAGCGCAACAGAAACTTCCATCCCGCACGGCAAGCCGCAGCCTCTGCTCTTGCGCCATGCGCGCCATCATGATTCGACCCATGTCGGAATCGAACAATGCCGCGCCGCCCTTGGCGCCTTCCTTGATCCGATACATGGCGGTGTCGGCGGCCCGCCGCAACGCCTCGTAACTGACGCCATGGTCGGGATGCACGCTCACGCCTATCGACGCCGACGTCAGGATCTCGAATCCGTCGATCAGGAACGGCTCCTTAAGTCCCTTGAGAAGATTGTTGATTATGCTCTCCAAATCGTCGTCGCCGTTGAGCGGATGGAAAATCAGCAGGAACTCATCGCCGCTGACACGGCCGAGGATGTCTGATGGACGCAGCTGAGCCGAGATCCGCTGCGCCACCTTGAGCAAAAGTGCGTCGCCGACGGCGTGCGTATAATAGTCGTTGACGTGCTTGAAATTGTCGATGTCGAGAAAGGCCATGGCGAACCGGCACCGTCCGTCGCCGCTCGCCAGCAAATGCCGCACTTGCTCCTGGAGCAGAGCCCCATTGGGCAAACCGGTCAGTTCGTCGAAATAGACTCGCTTGGACAAATCCAGTTCAGTCTGCTTGCGCTCGGTGAAATCGACGGACGCGGCCAGGAGCAGAGGGCGATCGAGGACGCGCGCCAGTCGCTTGCAGACCAGCAGCGTCCGTTGTCGCGGGTCTCCGGGCTGCGAAACAGTGCACTCCTCGGCGACAATTGCGCCTTCGGGGTGCGGCACAGCCTTTGTCGGGTCGGCACCGCGCGACAACACCAGGTCTGCGGCGCCCGCCGCATCGCTCGCGCCGGCGAGTTTTATCGACAAGTCGTTGGCGAGGACGATCGCACCGTCGTCCGATTGCACGGTCACGCCGACCGGCAGCAGATCGATCACCGCGTTGAGAAAGCTCACGGCGCGCCGCGCTTCACGTTCGCTTTGCCTGGCCTCTTCGAGCCGCTGCAGATCGGCGTCTTCGACGGCTCGTGCAGAATCGTCCATACGGCTCGCTCACAATAATGCCGGGTCACTGCGGGTTGCATCGCCTTTGCCGCCCCCAGCTCGTATGACGAAATCAGTCTAGTGAATCGAGAAGAATGAAAATTTAAGACCGCGCCCCCGGCAGTCGCCATAGCCCGATATGACCCCTTAAACTCTCATTAACGACCTAAGCTTGGGAACCAAATCGGCTGGTTTTTGTAGGGAGCAGGTCCGGCGGGAGCCGCTGGCGGCCGGGAACCCGCCGCCGTCGCAAGAATTGTCGGCCAGGAGAACTGAACCAGCGAGCGCGCCATGAGCAACCAGGACAACTCCGAGGGACACGAAAGCGGGCGATCCAGCTCCGCTCAGACAACGGGAGCCACCCACGAGGAGAGGCTCGCCGACAGATTGCCGGCGCAAGAGCGCAACCAGCCCGATCCGGTGCTGCAACTGAGCGTCGGTCGGCTCGGTGCCGGCCCGATTGCATTGGTCGCGATCATCGCCGCGATCATTCTCGCGGTCGTGTTCTACGGACTCAACAGTCCCGCGCCGAATACCCATGATGTGGCCACGCCGAAGACGGCTGCCTCCGCTCCGGCGGCCGCTGGCGGTGCCAACCCGGCCGCACCCGGCATGCAGCCGAGCAATGCCGGCGGCCATGGCTAATCGAGATCCGCGGACTGCTCAGCGCGCGAAAGCCGCGTCGACCGGAACGCGATAGCCGTTGGCGAGCCGGTTGGTTTCGTTGGCCATGCCGACAACGGCCATCAGCTCGCCAAACATCTCCTCGGTCATGCCTGCCTTGCGCGCCGCCGCGCCGTGGCTGGCGATGCAGTAAGCGCAGCCGTTGGTCACGCTGACGGCGAGGTAGATCATCTCCTTGGTGACGGCATCGAGCGCGCCGGGCGCCATGATCTCTTTAATGCTCTCCCACGTGCGTTTGAGCGTCACCCGATCGTGCGCCAGGTACTTCCAGAAATTGTTCACGTCTTCGACCTGTCGCGTGCGTTTGATGTCGTCGAACACGGCGCGGACCTCCGGGCACGCATCGCGGTATTCGACCGGTCCGTGGGCGGTCATGATGCAATCCTCCTGCGCGTTTTACGCCCAAACGTTACCGCGCATCAGGCGCTCGCACCACCGTGACGCCAGTTCACCAGGAACACGCCGGCGACGCAGATTGCCATGCCAAGCAGCGAAAGCGGCGGCAGCCGTTCGCCAAAGAAGAGCCCGGCCATCAGCGCCGTGACCGGCGGCGTGAGATAGAACAGGCTGACCACCCGGGTCGCCGCCGCGCGGCGAATGAGAAAATACAGGAGCCAAATGGCGCCGAAGGACAACACGAATACCAGCCAGGACAGCGCGAAGATGAATTGCGGCGTCCACTGCACGACACGGCTCTCGAACAGCGCCGCGCCGAGCATGAACAACGCGCCGGCGGCGGCATATTGCAGCCACATGCCGGTTCGCATATCGATGCCGCCGCCGAAGCGCTTCTGATAAAGCGTACCCACGCTGATCCCGGCCAGTGCCACCGTCGCTGCCGTCCAAGCCAGCGGTTTGGCTTCGCCGGCTGCGATGTTCTCGCGCACGATCAAATAAACACCGATAAGACCGAGGGCGAGGCCCAGCCATTGCCGCGGCGCGACGCGTTCGCCCAGCCAGCGATTGGCGATGGTCGAGGTGAGCACCGGCTGCAGGCTGACCACCAGCGCTACGAGTCCGGCGGACAGGCCGTTTTCAATGGCGACGAAGACGCCGCCGAGATAGAGGCCGTGCACCAGGAGACCGGTCAAGGCGCTGCGCACCATACCGGCCGCATCCGGCCACTTCGGACGGGTAACGATGATGACGGCGCCGAGCAGCACCACCAGCGCGATCATGCGTAACGACAGAAAGGTCAACGGCTCGGCATAACCGAGACCGAATTTGGCGCCGATGAAGCCGGACGCCCACAAGACGACGAACAGCGCAGGTGCCGCCAAGACGGCGAAGTCTTCGAGCGAACGCGGCATGTCGGGGTCCGGCGGCACGGTCTCGAGCGGCTCCTTCACACAATCGCGCGGCGGCGCCAACAGCCTCGCCTCACCGGCGCGAGCCACGATCGCATCCGAGCCATTGGCAATTTGTTCATCGTCTGTTCTTATCGTTTCCCGATTCGCCATGGCGGCGAATCTGCCCAGAGTATGCCGCCGAGGCCTCGGCTGAGGGCGCCCATGACCGCGCTTTATCTTGAGAAACTCAATCCGCGGCAGCGCCGGGCGGTCGAGCACGGCGGCGCCGCTTACGCCGAGGCTGGTCCACTTCTGATCATTGCCGGCGCCGGCTCGGGGAAAACCAACACGCTCGCGCACCGCGTTGCCCACCTCATCATCAGTGGCGCCGATCCGCGGCGAATTCTGCTGCTCACCTTCTCGCGCCGGGCGGCCGCAGAAATGGCTCGCCGCGTGGAGCACATTACCGCGAACGCGATGCGCGAGCGCGCAGCGGCGATGGCCGGCGCCAGCACGGCGGTGTCGTGGTCCGGCACGTTTCATGCCGTCGGCGCGCGGCTTCTGCGTCACTACGCGCAAGACATCGGTCTCGACCGCGCATTCACCATTCATGACCGCGAAGATTCGGCGGACTTGATCAATCTCATTCGCCACGATCTCGGCTACTCGAAGACGGAAAGGCGATTCCCGGCCAAGAACACCTGCCTCGCCATCTACTCGCGCGTCGTGAACGCCGAAGCCGCGCTCGAGGAGGTGCTCGGCAGTTATTTTCCCTGGTGCGCCGCCTGGGAAGCGGACCTGCGCACTATGTTTGCCGCCTATGTCGAAGCCAAACAGCGACAGCACGTGCTCGATTACGATGACCTACTGCTCTACTGGGCGCAGATGATGGCGGAGCCAGCCATCGCCGCCGAGGTCGCCGGCCGCTTCGATCACGTGCTCGTCGACGAATACCAGGACACCAACCGGCTGCAGGCAGCCATCCTTCTGGCCCTTAAGCCCGACGGCAAGGGCCTCACCGTGGTCGGCGACGACGCGCAGTCGATCTACTCGTTCCGCGCCGCAACCGTGCGCAACATCCTCGACTTTCCCGGCCATTTTTCCCCGCGGGCCGAGATCATTACGCTTGAGCACAATTACCGCTCGACGCAGCCGATCCTGGCCGCCGCCAACGCGGTCATCGATCTCGCGGCTGAACGCTTCACCAAGAATCTACACTCCGACCGCGCCGCCGCCGAGCGACCGCAGCTGGTCAGCGTGCCGGACGAAACCGAGCAGGCGCGCTATGTGGCCGAAACCATCCTCGACAACCGCGAGCGCGGCCTGGCGCTCAAATCCCAGGCGGTGCTGTTTCGCGCCTCGCACCATTCCGGCCCGCTCGAAGTGGAACTGACCCGACGCAACATTCCGTTCGTCAAGTTCGGCGGCCTGAAATTTCTGGAAGCCGCGCACATCAAGGACGTACTCGCCTTTCTGCGCTTTGCTGAAAATCCACGCGACCGCGTCGCCGGCTTTCGCGTCCTGCAGCTTCTTCCCGGCGTCGGTCCGGCCACGGCGGCGCGCGCGCTCGAGGCCGCGAGCAGCCGCACTGATCCCGGCGCCGAGCTCCTTGCCTTCACACCGCCAACCGCGGCCAGAACCGATTGGCCCGGCTTCGTCGACACGCTCCGCCTCCTGCGCGGGGCGGCGATCGGCTGGCCGGCGGAACTTGACCTGCTCTGCCGCTGGTACGAGCCGCAGCTTGTGCGCCTCTACGAGGACGCCGCCATACGCCAAGCAGACTTGTTGCAACTCGTGCAAATCGCGCAGAGTTTCGCGAGCCGCGAACGCTTCCTCACCGAGCTGACACTCGATCCGCCCGGCGCCAGCAGCGACGAGGCCGGCGCGCCGCTGCTCGATGAAGACTATCTGATTCTCTCCACCATCCATTCCGCCAAGGGTCAGGAATGGAAGGCGGTTTTTCTGCTCAACTGCGTCGACGGCTGCCTGCCGGCCGATCTTGCCACCGGCACCAGCGCCGAGATCGAGGAAGAGCGCCGTCTCCTCTACGTCGCCATGACGCGCGCCAAGGATCATCTGCACCTCGTCGTGCCGCAGCGCTTTTACGTCCACGCACAGCGTGCCGGCGGCGACCGCCATTTGTACGCCGCGCGGAGCCGCTTTATTCCTTCGGACATTTTGCGGCTGTTCGAGCCCCGCACTTGGCCGCAAGCCGCTGCGGCAAACGGTGCGAAGCCCGCCGCGCGCCAGCCCGTCGACATCGCCGCCCGTCTGCGGCGAATGTGGAGCTGAACGGTTGTCGGCGTCCGGGCGAGCGGGCACAATCCGTTCGCCGAAACGGGAGGCAGCACCATGCCGAAGACGCCGGGTTATTTTGCCCAGAAGACGATCCTCATCACCGGTGCCGCGAGCGGTATCGGCCGCGCCACGGCGCTGATTTTTGCCCGCGAAGGCGCCAACGTCGTTTGCGCCGACGTCGACGAAGCCGGCGCGCGCAAGACCGCCGACGCGGTCAACGGCAAGGGCAGCCAGGCGCTAGCGCTCAAAGTCGACGTCACCTCGCGCACCCAAGTCAATGACATGGTCACGCGCGCACTGGCCGCCTTCGGCAGCGTACAGTTTCTGTTCAATTCGGCCGGCGCCGCCATCCGCCGCGCCAAATTTCTCGAGATCGACGACGCGCTGATGGAAAAGACTTTCGCGCTCAACGTCAACGGCACGCTCTACGCCATGCAGGCGGTGCTGCCGCACATGCTCGGCAACAAGCACGGTGTCATCGTCAACATGGCGAGCATGGCGCATCGGCGCGGCGGCCCCGGCTCGTCGGTCCACTACGCCGCCGCCAAGGGCGCCGTGGTGTCGATGACCATGGGCGTCGCACGCGAATACGCCAGCTCCGGCATCCGCGCGCTGTCGATCTCGCCCGGGCCGATCAAGACGCCCTTTCAGGATGCGGCCGGCTCGTC
>Ga0335074_10008865_pt1 | contig 13999 bp, 10 predicted proteins | sample Lox_Sample_23_FD_206715 | JGI IMG/M metagenome (GOLD analysis project Ga0335074, IMG submission 206715) | Soil microbial communities from Loxahatchee National Wildlife Refuge, Florida, United States - Lox_Sample_2.3 | ecosystem: Environmental > Terrestrial > Soil > Wetlands | place: USA...
GGCCGGAGCCAGATCCCGCGATCGTGCCGCAATTCGCCCTGGTGCGGGAGGCGACCGCCGCCTTCGGCGTGCCGGCGGTGGAGCTCGCCGACTGGGAGGCGGACGATCTGATCGCCGCCTACACCACCGCCGCCTGCGCCGGGGGTGGCCAGGTCACCATCGTCTCGTCCGACAAGGACCTGATGCAGCTCATCCGCCCCGGCGTGATGATGCAAGACCCGATCCGGCAGAAGCCGATCGGCGCCGCCGAGGTGATGGAGAAGTTCGGCGTCCCGCCCGAGAAGGTGATCGACGTGCAGGCGCTGATGGGCGATGCGATCGACAACGTGCCCGGCGTGCCCGGCATCGGGCCGAAGAACGCCTCCCAGCTCATCACCGAGTACGGCGACCTGGAAGGGGTGCTGGCGGCAGCACCGGCGATGAAGCCCTCGAAGCGGCGCGACGCGCTGATCGCGCATGCCGAGGCGGCGCGCATCTCCCGCCAGCTCGTCATCCTGCGCGACGACGCGCCGCTGCCGCTGCCGCTCGAGGCGCTCGCGGTGCGCCAGCCCGAGCGCGAGCGCCTGGCCGGCTGGCTGACGGCACAGGGGTTCCGCAGCGTGCTGACCCGACTCGGGCTGGAACAGCCGGCGCCGGCCTTCACCCCGGCGACGCCGCCCGCCTATCCGCGGCCGCCGATGGCGCCGGTCGCGCATGCCCGGGCCGAGGCGACCGAGCCCGCCGCGCCGTTCGGCCCCTACGCCACGGTGACCGACCCGGCGGTGCTGGCGGACTGGGTGGCGGAAGGGCTCGCCGCCGGCGTCGTGGCGCTCGACACCGAGACCGATTCGGTCGACGCGCAGCGCGCCACGCTGCTCGGCATTTCCATGGCGGTGGCGCCGGGCCGCGCCTGCTACATCCCGCTGCGGCACGAGGCGAATGACGACGGGCCCGCGCCGGCGCAGCTTCCCTGCCCGGCGGCGCTGGCGGCGCTGGCGGCGCTGCTGGGCGATCCCGGCGTGCTCAAGGTGTTCCACAACGCCAAGTTCGACCTCGCCGTGCTGGCGCGGGCCGGCGCCGCGCCGGCGGCGCCGATCGACGACACCATGCTGATCTCGTACGCGCTGGAGGCCGGCGCGCACGGCCACGGCATGGACGAGCTTAGCCTGCTGCATCTCGGCCACGCCCCGATCAGCTACGACCAGGTCACCGGCACCGGCCGCAACCGCCTGCCCTTCGCCCGCGTGCCGCTCGACCGCGCCACCGCCTATGCCGCCGAGGACGCCGACGTGACGCTGCGGCTGTGGCACGCGCTGCGCCCGCGGCTGCGGCCGGACCGGGCGCTCGCCTGCTACGAGCAGGTCGATCGCCGCCTCTCGGCCGTGCTCGGCGACATGGAGCGGCACGGCATCCGGGTGGATGCGGCGGAGCTGCAGCGCATCTCGGCCGAGTTCGCCGAGCGCATGGCGGCGATGGAGCACGACATCCATGGCCTGGCTGGGCGGGAGTTCAATCTCGGCAGCGCCAAGCAGCTCGGCGAGATCCTGTTCGACGAGATGTCGCTCCCCGGCGGCCGGCGCCTGCCCGGCGGCACCTGGGGCACGGATGCCGCGGTGCTGCAGTCGCTCGCCGATGCCGGCCACGCGCTGCCGGCGCGCATCCTGGAATGGCGCCAGCTCGCCAAGCTGAAATCGACCTACGCCGACGCGCTGGTCGGGCAGATCAACCCGGAGACCGGCCGGGTGCACACCTGCTTCGCCATGGCGGCGGCGAGCACCGGGCGGCTCTCCTCGACCGATCCCAATCTGCAGAACATCCCGATCCGCACCGAGGAGGGCGGGCGCATCCGCCGCGCCTTCGTCGCCGAGCCGGGCCACGTGCTGGTCAGCGCCGACTACTCGCAGATCGAGCTGCGCCTGCTCGCGCATGTCGCCGACCTGCCGGCGCTGCGCGACAGTTTCGCCCGCGGCGAGGACATCCATGCCCGCACCGCGAGCGAGGTGTTCGGCGTGCCGATGGCCGGCATGGACCCGCTGACCCGCCGGCGCGCCAAGGCGATCAATTTCGGCATCATCTACGGCATCTCCGCCTTCGGCCTGGCGCGGCAGCTGCAGATCGATCCAGCCGAGGCGCGGCGCTACATCGAGGCCTATTTCGCCCGCTACCCGGGCATTCGCGCCTACATGGAGCGGACCAAGGAGGAGGCGCGGATCCACGGCTATGTGCTGACGCCGTCCGGCCGCCGCTGCTGGATCCCGCAGATCGCCGACAAGAAGCCGGCGGTGCGTGGCTACGCCGAGCGCCAGGCGATCAACGCGCCGCTGCAGGGCGGTGCCGCCGACATCATCAAGCGCGCCATGGTGCGGCTGCCCGCGGCGCTGGCGTCGGCCGGGCTTTCGGCGCGGATGCTGCTGCAGGTGCACGACGAGTTGCTGTTCGAGGCGCCGGAGGCCGAGGCGGCCGCCACCGCGGCGCTGGCACGGCAGGTGATGGAGGAAGCCGCCGTGCTCGCCGTGCCACTGGTCGCCGAGACCGGCATCGGCCGGAGCTGGGCCGAGGCGCACTGATCGGCCTCGCCGGGAGGTCGCCGGCGAGGCGCGGCCGGCCCGACCGGCGGCGATCTGCGGGTCTTCGGTGATCGCCTCCCTGCATGATACGGTGCGGCCAACAAGGAGATCCACCGCGCGGTGTCATCGACGCCGCGTCATGACGTTGACCTGCGACATCTCCACCGGCCCGCCGGATCCGGTTCGGGTCGGCGATGTCGGCCTGAAGTGGCTACGGCTGTTCTTTGCGCGAGCGAGCCTATCAGCCGGACCAATTTCGATCTGGCTGGCGTTGCTCTAAGACCTTGCCACATCCGAGGTCGCAGATCGGAGAGGACGGATGACGCCAAGCCTCGAGGCCGTGTTCCTGGCGCGGTGGCAGTTCGCCTTCACCATCGGCTTTCACATCGTGCTGCCGGCGCTGTCGATCGGGCTCGCGAGCTACCTCGCGGTGCTGGAAGGGTTGTGGCTGCGCACCGGCCGGCAGGTCTATCTCGACATCTACAATTACTGGCTCAAGATCTTCGCCATCGGCTTCGGCATGGGCGTGGTCTCCGGCCTGGTGATGGCGTACGAGTTCGGCACCAACTGGGGCGCCTTCGCGCGCGATGCCGGTGCGGTGGTCGGGCCGCTCATGGGCTACGAGGTGCTGACCGCGTTCTTCCTCGAGTCGGGCTTCCTCGGCATCATGCTGTTCGGCATGCAGCGCGTCGGCCGCGGGCTGCATTTCCTCGCGACCTGCCTCGTCGCACTCGGCACGCTGTTCTCGGCGTTCTGGATCCTGTCGGCCAATTCCTGGATGCAGACGCCGCAGGGCTTCGTGCGCACGCCGGACGGGCGGTTCCTGCCGCATGACTGGTGGGCGATCATCTTCAACCCGTCCTTCTTCTATCGCCTGCCGCACATGGTGATCGCCGCCTTCCTCAGCGTCGCCTTCCTGGTCGGCGCGGTGGGCGCGTTCCACCTGCTGCGCAACCGCGACAACGTCGCCGCGCGGATGATGTTCTCGATGGCGCTGTGGATGGCGGCGATCGTGGCACCGATCCAGATCCTCGTCGGCGACATGCACGGGCTCAACACGCTGCAATACCAGCCGGCGAAGATCGCGGCACTCGAGGGCGACTGGGTGCCGCACCGCTACGCCGAGGAGCTGATCTTCGGCCTGCCCAACATGAAGCAGGAGCGGACGGATTACGCCGTCGGCATTCCCTATCTCGGCTCGCTGATCCTGACCCACAGCCTCGATGGCGAGGTGCCCGGGCTGAAGCAGTTCCCGCCGCAGGACCGCCCCTATTCGCCGCTGATCTTCTGGACCTTCCGCGTCATGGTCGCACTCGGCTTCCTGATGGCGCTGGTCGGTTTCGTCAGCCTGTATCTCCGCTGGCAGAAGCGGCTGTACAGCGCGCGCTGGCTGCAGCGCATCGTGCTGGTGATGGCGCCGGCCGGCTTCATCGCGCTGCTCTGCGGCTGGGTGACCACCGAGGTCGGGCGCCAGCCGTACACGGTGTACGGCCTGATGCGCACCGCCGACAGCGCCTCGCCGATCTCGGTGCCGGGCGTCGCGACATCGCTCGCCGCCTTCGCGGTCGTGTATCTGATCGTGTTCGGCGCCGGATTCCTGTTCATAGGGCGGCTGATGGCGGCGGCACCCGCTCCGGGCGAAGCCGGACCGCCCAAAGGCGTGCCGGTGCGCACCGCGGGCATCACCCCGGCGCCGAGCCTGCATGAGACCCATCCCGAGCATCCGGCCCAGCTCGAGGGCGAAGCACACGCAGGCGCACGCGGACCATGAGGCCACGGGCAGCGCCATCCGGTTCGGAGCGGCGGCATCTGTCACCGCCTGGCCTGGCCGTGCGCGGCCGGTCGGGCAGGCCCGCATCCGCCGTTGGCCGGCCGGCCGGCGGCGGAGCGGCATCTTCCTAGAGGCGATCGGTCAGGAGAGCAGGCGATGGAAGCGGCAACGGGTGCGGCGCATGTCCTGCCAATCATCTGGGCCGGGCTGATCGCCTTCGCGGTCCTCGCCTATGTCTGCCTGGACGGGTTCGATCTCGGCACCGGCATCCTCTTCCTGCTCGAGCACGAGGAGGAAGACCGCGACGTCATGGTCAACACCATCGCGCCGGTCTGGGACGGTAACGAGACCTGGCTTGTTCTGGGCGGCGGCGGGCTTTTCGCCACGTTCCCGCTCGCCTACTCGGTGGTGATGCCGGCGGTCTATCCGCTGATCATCGGCATGCTGCTCGCCCTGGTGTTCCGTGGGGTCGCCTTCGAATTCCGCTTCCGCACCCGCAGCCGGGCCGGGCGCCTGGCCTGGGACGGGGCGTTCTGCGCCGGCTCGACGGTCGCGGCGCTGTGCCAGGGCATGGCGCTCGGGGCGCTGCTGCAGGGCGTGCAGGTGAAGAACGGCGTCTACGCCGGCGGCTGGTACGACTGGCTGACCGGCTTCACCGTGCTCTGTGGGGTCGCGCTGGTCCTGGGCTACGCGCTGCTCGGCGCCACCTGGCTGATCTGGCGCACCGAGGGCAGCCTGCACCGGCGGTGCCGGCGGTACGCCAACACGCTCGGCATCGTCATGCTGGTGCTGATCGCAGTGGTCAGCCTGTGGACGCCGATGCTCAACACCGAATTCCGCGACCGCTGGTTCGGCTGGCCCGGGATCCTCGCCACCAGCCCGGTGCCGATCCTGGTTGCGTTGCTGGCGTTCGCCTTCTGGCGCGGCCTGGCCTTGCGGCGCCATCTGACGCCGTTCCTCTGCGTGCTCGGCTGGTTCGCGCTGTGCTATGCCGGGCTCGGGATCAGCCTCTGGCCGATGATGGTGCCGCCCTCAATCACCATCTGGCAGGCCGCGGCGCCGCCGGCGAGCCAGCTCTTCCTGCTGGTCGGCACGGCAGTCCTGATCCCGATCATCCTCGCCTATTCGGGGTTCGCCTACTACGTGTTCCGCGGCAAGGTGCAGGCCGGTGCGCATTACCATTGATCCCGGCGACGGCGATCGCCCGGCAGGAGGCCTGGGCCGCCGGTTGCTGTGGTTTGTGGGGCTTTATGCGGCGGGCGTGCTGGTCGTCAGCGCGGTGGCGCTGGGACTGCGTGCGGTGCTGCCAGGGTAGAAAGGAAGAGGTTCTTTTTTGAAAAAAAGAACCAAAAAATTCGTTACTTTAGGGCGGAGTCCAGCACGCCCGCTCCCCGCCAAAACGAATGAAAGTCTTTTTGCTTCTTTTTCTACAGAAAAAGAAGTCCTTTCTTCCCTTCCTCCCGCCTCCGCCTCAGGAACTAGGCTCGTGCGCCGCCTGTGCCGCCAGGGCGCGGGCCATCTGGCTCAGCGCCTCCTGGTGCTTCTCGTTGTCGATCGCCGCGAAATTGCGCGCGAGTTCGAGGCACATGCGTTGCCGCGGCGTCATCTCGATCGACGGCCCGTCGCTCGCCAGTCCCTCGAAGAACCAGGAGACCGGCACGCTCAGCACCTGCGCGATTTCGTACAGCCGCCCGGCGGAGATGCGGTTCAGCCCGCGCTCGTATTTATGCGCCTGCTGGTAGGTCACGCCGATCATTTGCGCGAGCTGCTGCTGCGACAGCCCGAGCATGATGCGACGCTCGCGGATGCGGGCGCCGACATGTCGGTCGGCAAGGCTGGCGCGGGCGGTCTTGCCGTCCTCTCGCTCCTCGCCGGGCTCGGCCGCGCCGACCGCTTCCGGCTCAGGAACGCCGTCCTCGTCCGCCACGGACGACGCGCTCCGGGCGGCAAGGTCCTGCGTCATGCCTGGCACGTGCGACTCCCTCCGCTATCCCAGCCGCCCTCCTTACACCCGGGCGGCGCTGCTTGGTATGCCGCTCTCCCCGAGCGCGCACAATTTTCTGTCAATTGAACTCCTGGTTCAGCCGCCCGCGGCGTTACGCGCCCCGCGCGACCGCGGCGGAGCGGCCGGCTCGGTCGCCGCCTCGCCCGAGGCGGGCTTGGGTGCACGCGCTTCCGCGAGTTCCTGGTTCAGCCGGCGCACCTCGGCGCGCAGCAGCTCGATCTCCTCCGCCGTCGGATCGGCCTCGGAGACCGCTGTCTCCGACTCGTCCGCGCCGCGTTCCGGCGGGCGATAGAATGGGCTGAACAGCGACATGGCGCGCTCCAGCATGGCCATGTTCTGGCGCCCGACCTCCTCCATGCCCGGGAAGGGGAAGAAATTCCCCATCGTCTGCTGCAGCGCCGCACGCATCTGCTGCTGCTGGCGGGCGAAATTGGTCATGGCCTGCTCGAGGTAGCGCGGTACCAAGGTCTGCAGGCTGTCGCCGTAGAAGCCGATGAGCTGGCGCAGGAAGCCGGTCGGCAGCAGCGCGCGGCCTTTGCCCTCTTCCTCGACGATGATCTGGGTCAATACGGTGCGGGTGATATCGTCGCCGGTCTTGGCGTCGTAGACGACGAAATCGCGCCCGGCGCGGATCATGTCGGCCAGGTTGTCCAGCGTGATGTAGCTGGAGCTCTCCGTGTTGTAGAGGCGGCGATTGGCATATTTCTTCACCACCACCGGCGGCGGCCCGGAGGGAACCGCTTCGTTGCGTTCGGTCTGCGACATCTGCTGCCCACCCGCTGTGCTGGTATCGACTGTAACACGCAGGTGCAGCATTGGGCAGGGTTCGGATGGCCAATATCGCAGTTGCGGGAACCCGGACCCCGCATGGTCGTAAGCGGGCGATTGCCGCGCCGCGATCGTCGCCGGGAGATTGCGCGGTCCGGTGGCAGAAGGCCGGAGGCGCGCCTATGGTCCGCACCGGGAGAGGCACGAGGATGAGCGATGACAAAGGGGCCGCGGGAGCCGCCCGATCAGCGCCCGCCCTCGCCGGACCGGGTGGCGCAGGACTGGATCACGCTCTGGGAGAGCGAGCTCGCGGCACTGGCCACCGACCGGGAGGCGCAGGAGGTGATGCTGCGCCTGGTCGGGCTCTGGGCCAAGACCGCACGCACCGCCGTCGCGGCGATGACGCCGGCCGGCCACGGGGCAGCGGGTGACGGACCGGCCGGACGCGCCCGGTCCGCTGCATCGTCGGGGACCGCGTCCGCTCCTGTTGCATCTGATGCTGGCGTCGCTGCGATCGGGCGGCTGGAACGGCGAATTGCCGAGCTCGAGCGCCGGCTGGCCGAGCTGGAACGCCGCGACTGAGCCGCCGGACGCGGCCGCGCCGGCCGACCTGCTGGCCGGCATCGCGGCCTATCGCCGCCATCCCTACGTCCGCGACCTGCCCGATCCGCCGGCGATCTGGCACGAGGGGCCGACCCGGCTGCTCGACTATGCCGCCGGCTCGGACGGCCCCCCGGTCCTGTTCGTGCCGAGCCTGGTGAACCGCGCCTATGTGCTCGATCTCGCCCCCGGCCGCTCGATGATGCGCTTCCTGGCGGGCGAAGGCGTGCGGTCGCTGCTGCTCGACTGGGGCTGGCCGGGCGAGGTGGAGCGGCGCTTCACGCTCACCGACTATATTGCCGGGCGGCTGGAGCGCGCGGTCGCGGCGCAGGGCCGGCCCGTGGTTCTGGCCGGGTATTGCATGGGCGGGCTGCTGGCGCTGGCGGCGGCGCAACGCCGCCCCGAGCTGGTGCGCGGCCTTGCCCTGCTCGCGACACCGTGGGATTTCCACGCTCCCGATCCGGGACAGGCCGAGACGCTGTCGCGCGCGGCGCTGCTGCTGGAGCCGGCCTTCGCCGCCAGCGGCAGCATGCCGATTGACGCGCTGCAGGCGATGTTCGCGCTGCTCGATCCGGACGGCATCGCCGGCAAGTACCGCACCTTCGGCGAGGCGCGGCAGGACACCGAGCGGGCGCGCATGTTCGTGGCCCTCGAGGATTGGCTGAACGACGGCGTGCCGCTCGCCGCCGGCGTCGCGCGCGAGTGCCTGGTCGGCTGGTATGGCGAGAACGGGCCGATGCGGGGCGCCTGGCGCGTCGCCGGGCTGCCGGTTGAGCCGCGGGCGCTGCGCCTGCCCGCCTTCGTCGCCATCCCCGGCCGCGACCGCATCGTCCCGCCGGAGAGCGCCCGCCCGCTCGGCACGCTGATCGAGGCGGCGGCGGTGCACGAGCCGCATGCCGGCCATATCGGCATGGCGGCGGGTTCGGGCGCCGAGGCGGCGCTGTGGCGGCCGCTGCTGGAGTGGTTGCGCGCCCTGCCTTGACTGCCGTGGCCTGATCCATCGCGGCCGGCGGTGCGCCTGCCGCACCGCGAATGCGTGCCAGCCCCGCGCCGCGCGGCCTTTCGCAACCGCACGCGATCGCGCATCTCTGGACGGCCTGCCGGACCGGGATCGTTCTGCAGGTGCAAAGCGAACCCGGTCTAGCCCGTTGTTTCGGCCCATGTTTCACGCCCGCGGTGATTTCGCCGCCGGCGATCATGGTCTAGGGTCGCGCAGGCACGCGGCAGATGCGCGGCCGGGCGCCGCGATCCGGAACTGAGGAGAGACAGGCATGGACGACATCGTCATCGTCGCCGCTTCCCGCACCCCGGTGGGCAGCTTCAACGGCGCGCTCGGCACGCTGCCGGCCCACGCGCTCGGCACCATCGCGCTGACCGCGGCGATGGAGCACGCGAAGCTCGCGCCGGAAGAAGTGGACGAGGTGATCCTCGGCCAGGTGCTGACCGCGGCGCAGGGGCAGAACCCGGCACGCCAGGCCGCCGTCGCGGCCGGCATTCCCAAGGACAAGACCGCGTTCGGCATCAACCAGGTCTGCGGCTCCGGCCTGCGCGCCGTCGCACTGGCGGCGCAGCAGATCAGGACCGGCGAGAGCGCCATCCTGCTCGCCGGCGGTCAGGAGAGCATGAGCCAGTCGACCCACGCGGCCTATCTGCGCAGCGGCGTCAAGATGGGCGATCTCAACCTGATCGACACGATGATCAAGGACGGGCTGTGGGACGCGTTCAACGGCTACCACATGGGCACGACCGCCGAGAACGTCGCCAAGCAATACCAGATTACGCGCGAGGAGCAGGACGCGCTCGCACTGGCCTCGCAGCAGAAGGCCTCGGCGGCGCAGAAGGAAGGCCGCTTCCGCGCCGAGATCGCACCGGTCACCGTGAAGGGCCGCAAGGGCGACGTGGTGGTGGATCAGGACGAGTACATCCGCCACGATTCCAACGCGGAGAGCATGGCGAAGCTGCGTCCGGCCTTTTCCAAGGACGGCACCGTGACGGCGGGCAATGCCAGCGGCATCAATGACGGCGCCGCGGTGCTGGTGGTGATGTCGGGGGCCGAGGCGGCGAAGCGCGGCCTGACGCCGCTGGCGCGCATCGCCTCGTTCGCGACCGCCGGCGTCGATCCGTCGCTGATGGGCACGGGTCCGATCCCGTCCAGCCGCAAGGCCCTGGAGCGCGCCGGCTGGCGCATCGGCGATCTCGATCTGATCGAGGCGAACGAGGCGTTCGCGGCGCAGGCCTGCGCGGTGAACAAGGATCTCGGTCTCGATCCCACGAAAGTGAACGTCAATGGCGGCGCGATCGCGATCGGCCATCCGATCGGTGCGTCCGGCGCCCGCGTGCTGACGACGCTGCTGCATGAGATGCAGCGGCGCAACGCCAAGAAGGGCTTGGCAACCCTGTGCATCGGCGGCGGCATGGGTGTCGCCATGTGCGTCGAGCGCTGACCCGGCGCGCGTCGCGGCGCCGACGTTGCCGCCGCGACGCACCACCGTCCGATCATCACGTCGCTCGCAATAGCGATCCGACTCGAGCAAACGGGCGACGCGTAAGGCCACGGCGTCCGCATTGCGGAGACATCAAATCATGGCGCGCGCGTGGTCCGCGCGCGCGTCCGGTGCTACGCCAGTCCTGCCGGCAGGCAGATCGACGGCGCATGGCGGCGTCGACTGCGTGACGGCACTGCTGGGGGGAACCGACGTCCAGGACACGCCCCATGAGATACCAATCCCGACCGCGATCCTCCCTGCCTGCGTTGGCGATCGGCGCCGCAGCAATCTCGCTCGGCATGCTAGCCGCGGTGCCAGCCGATGCCGCGATGATCAGCAGCGCACCGTACGGCAAGCTGCCAGATGGGCAGACGATCGATCGCTACACGATGCGCAACGACCACGACATGACAGTGACCTTCATTAACCTGGGTGGCTGCATCACCGCGATCGACGTGCCCGACCGCCGCGGCGACGTCGCCGATGTCGTGCTCGGCTATCCCGGCCTCTCCGGCTACGATTCCGACAACACCTATTTCGGTGCGATCATCGGGCGCTACGCCAATCGCATCGCCAAGGGCACCTTCACGCTCGACGGCAAGACCTACCATCTGCCGATCAACAATGGCGTCAATTCGCTGCACGGTGGCACCAGCGGCTTCAACCTACAGGTCTGGAAGGTCGCGCCGCACACCGTGCCGGACGGCGTCGCCGCCACTCTCACCTACACGAGTCCGGACGGGCAGGACGGCTATCCCGGCACCATGCACGTCACGGTGACCTACACGCTGGAGGATTCCAACGCGTTGCGCATCGACTACCAGGCGACGACCGACAAGCCGACCGTCATCAACCTGACCAACCATTCCTATTTCAATCTCGGCGGCAACGGCTCGGGCTCGGCGCTGCACCAGATGGTGCAGATCAACGCCGATTCGTACACGCCGACCGACGCGACCCAGATCCCGACCGGGCAGATCGAGCCGGTGGCCGGCACGCCGATGGATTTCCGCAAGCTGCATCCGATCGATGCCGAGATCGATGCGCCGTTCCACCAGCTCGTGCTGGCGCACGGCTACGACCACAACTGGGTGCTGAACAAGTCGAAGCCGGGTGAACTGACCTTCGCCGCCCGCGCCTATTCGCCGAAGACCGGCCGCATTCTCGACGTCTATACGACGCAGCCGGGGATTCAGCTCTATACCTCCAATTACATCAACGGCTCGCTGATCGGCTCCTCCGGCACGGTCTACCGCCAGGGTGCCGCCTATACGTTCGAGACGCAGCACTTCCCGGATTCGCCGAATCATCCTAATTTCCCATCGACCGAACTGGATCCGGGGCAGGTGTTCCACTCGACCACGATCTTCCGCTTCTCGACCGACACGCACGGCGCGCCGGAATCGATGCCGGCGGCGGCGCCGGCCGGTTGAGCGGCGGCCGGTTGGACGGGCGGATGCACAAGGGCCCGACTTCGCCTGCGTGACCGGATCCGGCGCCGCCGGCCCGCCCGGCGGCGCCGGGCCCAACCCGGCGGGCGATCGCGATCGCCCGGCCCCCGCAACGTGCGGCAGGGCTGGCGGCGCGAGCACCAGCCCCTCGCCCTCGATGCGGCGGCGGTCGCGGAGCTGATCGCGGAAGCGGTTCCCGGCGCCACGATTTGCGGCTTCGACCCCGTCGTCGGCGGGATTTCCAACACCAATCTGCGCGTCGATCTGGCCGGCGGGCGGGGGCGCGTCCTGCTTCGCCTCTATCAGGGCGATCCCGCCCGGGCGGCGCGCGAGGCGGCACTGGCGCGGTCGCTGCGTGCGCGAGGCGTTCCGCTGCCGCGGCTGCTGCATGCCGCCGGGCCCGATCCGCGAATCGGGCATCACCCCAGTCTTCCCTGGGCGGTGTTCGACTGGATCGAGGGGACGTCGCTCGATCAGGCGGCGCGGGATTGCGACGGCGACGTGCTGGCGGCGCTGGGGGCGGCGGTCGGCGGCGCGGCGGCGGCAATCCACGCGGTCACCTTTCCCCGCCACGGCTTCCTCGATGCGGCGCTGGACGTGGCGGCGCCGGTGGATTTCGACGCCAGGGCGCTATGCGGCTTCCTCCGGACGCGGCTGCTGGACGGGTCGGGCGGCACACGCCTCGGCCGGCGGCTTACCCGCCGGCTGCTCGAGGTCGCGAAGCGCGAGGCGGGCCGGCTGGCTGACTGGCCGCACCCGCCCTGCCTCGTGCATGGCGACTTCAACCCGACCAACATTCTGGTCGCGGCGCGGCCGGAAGGCTGGGACGTGGCGGCAGTGCTCGACTGGGAGTGGGCGATCAGCGGGCCGCCGGCCCTCGATTTCGGCAATTTGCTGCGGCCGGCGCTGGGGATGCGGCCGGATTTCGTCGCCGGGCTGGCGCGCGGCTATCGCGCCGCCGGCGGCGCACTGCCGCCTGACTGGCGCGCCATCGCCCGCCTCGCCGATCTGTTCGCCTGGGCCGACATACTCGGCCGGCCGGCGATCGATCCGGCGGTCCTGGCCGATGCGCGGCGGGTGGTGCGCGCGACGCTGCGGCTCGGCGCCTGACGGGCCGGCTCAGCCGGGCGGCGCCAGGGTGGGGTCGTTCGGCGGCGCCGGCACGCCGCCCTTGGTCAGCCGGCCGACCACGCCCGGCATGAATTCGGCAAGCTGTCCCAGCACCTCATCCGGTGCCATGCCCAGCTGCGCGGTGAGGCGCTCGATCTGCTCCTCGCCGAGCACGCGCTGAAGCTGGGTCGCGGTGACTGGCAGGTCGGGTGCCTCGCTCGCCCATGAGTCCGCGACGTTGCCGAGGCCGGCGGCCCTGAACCGGGCGAACAATCCCTCCAGCCCGCCGACGCCGGTCGCATTCATCCCCCCGGGCACGCCGCGGAACAGCGCGCTGAACAGGACGCCCAGGGTGGAGGGCTTGGTCTGCGGCTGCGACGGCATGTCGCGCAGCAGCTCTTCGATCACCAGGTTCAGCGCGGTCATGAGCACTCTCCAAAGTCGCGGCGGAGCGAAGCCAGTCCCGGTCCGTCCGGGGATATAGGTCGCGGCACCGGCGGCGGCCAGCGGCCGCCGGATCAGGCGCCGTGGCTGGCGAGGAAAGCGTCGAGCGCCACCGCATCGGGCAGGCTCTCCATGCCACCGGCGCTCATCGCCGCGACGGCGCCGGCACCACAGGCGCGCACCGTGATCGCCCGCAGCGCCTCGGCGGAGGACGGGTCGAAATCGCAGGCGACCAACCCGGACAGCAACGCCGCCATGAACGCGTCGCCCGAGCCGACCGTGTCCACCACCTTGACGGCGAAGCCGGGCACCGCGACGCGGTGCTGCCGCGTGAGCACCTCCGCTCCCGCCGGCCCCTTGGTGACCGCGAGCGCGGCCATGCGCGGCGTGCGGATGCGCGTGATCCCCTCGGCGATGTCGGTCGTGCCGGTGAGCAGGGCGAGCTCGTCCTCGCTGATCTTGAGGATGTCGGCGTCGGCGACGACGCCCAGCGCCGCCCGCCGCATCGCCTCCGCGTCGGGCCAGAGCGACGCCCGCAGGTTGACGTCGACCGAGATGCGCGCGCCGGCCGCACGGGCCGTGGCAATGGCATGCGCCTGCGCCGCGGCGGGAAGCGGGTTGACGAGGATCAGGCTGCCGACATGCAGCACGCGCGCGGCGCGGATCACCGCCTCGGCGACATCATCCGGCGCGTAGGTCTCGTCGGCGCAGCCGTTGCGGTAGAACAGGAAGTCGCGGTCGCCCTCCGCATCGACGGTGACGATGGCGATGCCGGTATTGGCGGCGCGGCTCGCGACGATGCCCTCGGTCGCGACGCC
>Ga0335074_10008868_pt1 | contig 13999 bp, 16 predicted proteins | sample Lox_Sample_23_FD_206715 | JGI IMG/M metagenome (GOLD analysis project Ga0335074, IMG submission 206715) | Soil microbial communities from Loxahatchee National Wildlife Refuge, Florida, United States - Lox_Sample_2.3 | ecosystem: Environmental > Terrestrial > Soil > Wetlands | place: USA...
ACGCTCGGGAAGGAGCGGAACAGATGCCAAGCCTCACGATCGAACGGGACGTCGTGATCGAGGCGCCCGCGGACGTGGTGTGGCGTACGGTCACCGAGCCTGACCAGATGAGCCAGTGGTTCGCCGACCGGGTGGACCTCGTCATCGAACCAGGCGCCCGTGGCTACATGCAGTTCGGCGACCAGGGCGGCCCGGTCGTCGTCGAGATCGTCGACCCGCCCACTCGCTTCTCGTTCCGCTGGAACCACCCCCGCGGGGAGGAGCCGGTGGCCGGCAACTCGATGCTCGTCGAGTTCACGCTGACGCCTGAGGGCGACGAGCGAACCCGTCTTCGCGTGGTGGAAAGCGGCCACGAACTGCGCGACTGGCCCGACGCGGAGAAGCAGCGCTACGCCGACGAGCACCTGGACGGCTGGGCCGAGTACCTGGATCGCCTGGTCGCCGTGCTCGAGAAGCGCCGGTCGGGATGACAGCGCGGGCCGATGACGAGCTGTGGTCGGCCATCGCCGACCCGTCTCGCCGTCACGTCCTCGACCTCTTGGTCAGGAACGGAGACGTCAGCGCCAGCTGGCTGGCCGGACGGGTACCGTTCTCCCGCCAGGCAGTCTCGAAGCATCTGGTCGTGCTCGAACGGGCCGGACTGATCAGCCGGCGCAAGCAGGGCAGGGAAGTTCTCTACCAGGTACAAGCCGAACGCCTCGACCAGGCCGCCCGGGCCATGGCTGAACTCGCCGCGCAATGGGACCGGCGCCTCGGCACGATCAAGCGGCTGGCCGAAGCCGCGCACGCGGAAAACAAGAGAAAACAAGAAAAGGAACGATCATGACTGACGAACTAACGGCCCGTCCCCCGGTCGTTGACCGGGCCGTCTTCCAGGCCGAACTGGACAAGCTGCGGGTCAGGGAGAAGGCGCACACCAGGGAAGGCGACGCCATCGCCGCGGCCCGGCGGCGCCTGCCCATGGTCGAGATGGACGCCGGCCTGGCGCTGACCGGGCCCCGCGGGCCGCTCACCCTGCTCGACGCGTTCGAGGGGCGCCGGCAGCTCATCGCCTACTACTTCATGTGGTGGGCCGGGCACCCCGCGGCCGAGCAGTGCGAGGGCTGCACGTGGGTCACGACCCAGGTCACGGAGCTGTCCTACCTGCACTCCCGCGACATCACCTACGCCGTCTTGTGCCAGGGACCCTATGACGAGAGCGCCCGCTACCGCGACTTCATGGGCTGGGACATCCCCTGGTATTCCGCGCAAGCATCCCTCGACGCGCTCCTGGGCGGGCGCCAGATCGGCCTGTTCCACGTCGTGTGCTACCTGCGGGACGGCGACAGGGTCTTCGAAACCTACTGGACCAAACGCCGCGGCGCAGAGGTAATGGACTACAACTACGCGCTCATGGACCTCACCGCATACGGACGCCAGGAGCCGTGGGAGGACTCGCCGCCCGGCTGGCCGCAGCGCGGCTCGATCACGCGGACCGACGGCGGCGCGCCCGATTGGCCGCCGGTGGCGGCGTGGCCGGGCGGGCGCCCCATCGCCCAGTGGCCGCGCCTGCAAGCGGGACGCTCTGACGACCTGACCGTCGGTACCCGGAGGGACGAATCATGACCAGCGACTACAACACCAAGATCGTTGAGGAGTTCCGGGCCGGCCAGGGACACGTCGGCGGGCCATGGGAGGACGTCACGCTGATTCTGCTGCACCATATCGGCGCCAAGTCCGGGATCGAGCGCGTCATCCCGCTGGCCTACTCGGCCCAGCCAGACGGCCGCTTCGCGATCTGGGCCGCTAATGGCGGGGCGCCGGCTCACCCAGCCTGGTACCACAACCTCAAGGCCCACCCCACGATCCAAGCCGAGGTGGGCGACCAGACGTTCACGGTCGTGGCGCGGGAACTGCAGGGCGCGGCCCGCGCTCAGCTGTGGCCGAAGCTGATCGCGCAGTACCCTTCCCTCGGCGAAGCCCAGGCCAAGACCACGCGGCAGTTTCCGTTGTTCGTGCTGACCCGCCAGGACTGACCCAGGTGCCGCGACGGTCTCACGAATCCGGTTCGACGACGACGACCGAGTCGGCACTTCCGTAGGGATTCTGGACATAACGGTCGGCCTGCCAGTCGTTCTCCCAGCGTTCGCCGTCAAGCAGGTACCGGTAGCGGTAGCTACGGCCTGGCTCAAGCGCTATGGTGACCCGCCATGTCCCGTCGTCGCCGCGCTTGAGCCAGATATCCTCAGTCGACCATCCGTTGAAGTCTCCGGACAACGCCACCGTTGTCGCGACTACCTCGGCCGGAAGGGTGAAGGTGACGTCGACGGTGTCGGTGTCGGTGTCGGTGTCGGTAAGGAGCCTTCCGACGAGCTGATCCAGCGAGCCGAGGAACCACCTGAAGCTCACCCGGATGGGCGTGTCCTGGTCCCAGTAGCGGGCCATGACACGATCTTCGAAGGCAGCCAGCTCCCGGCGTATGATCGCGTACTGCTGTTTCGCCACGCTGCGCAGCTCTGAACTGGAATCCATGACTTCCGTATAACGAGCTACCGTTCGCCAGGTCAAGTCAGGCCGCGACCGCGGCACTCCCGTCAGTCCGTCCGGACCACGACCGACCAGGTGCATCCGTCCTCGCTGATCACGGAAACGTGGTATCGCACGCCGCCGAGCGGCGCGTCCAAGGTCGTCGTGCCGGTCTTGCCCGCGCCCACCAAGTCGGCGATCGACGGGGCGTAGGCGTCCGCGCCTCCCCGGTCGGGGGTCAGCGTGGCGATGAAGTTCCCGTTGTCAAAGGGGGCGCCGCACTTGAAGGTATAGGTCACTTTGAGCTTGTCCGTGCTGGCGACGAACGAAGCCGAGTGGCCGCTGGCGCTGCCGGAGGAACGGACAAGCAACTGCCCGGGGCCGGGGCCCGCGGCCTGACCGGGAAGGACCTCGAGATCGGCGCGCAGCTTGATCATCAGGCTGGGCAGGCTGCTCACGGCCTGGCTGCCGGTCCCGCTCTCGAACAGCGCCCCGAAGGTGGTATCCGTGGCCCAGATGCAGGCACCTCCGGCGCTGGCGCCGGAGCCCGAGCTCAGGCACACCGCCGATCCCCCATGCGGGCCGGCCGCGACCGCGAAGACCTTCGCGCCCTTTGTCCCCTCGGACTCGGTATGGATGACGGCTTGCGGGTTGAACGTTCCGTTGTAGCCGGAGAAGACGACCACCGGGGCGGCACGTTTACCGGTGGCGGGCCGCAGGTCGTAGATGCCAAAGACGTCCGACCTGGCGTGCCCCTCGGACTTCAGGTCCTTGTTCACGCCCGACAGCGAGGGCATGAACTCGTCGTACAGGCCGAGCTGTACGGCATCTCCGTCGTAGGGCAGGCCAGCGGCCTGCACCGGGGCCACCAGCTTCCACGGCCCCTGCGAGGCGGCAACCTGGCCGGCCGAGGACGACCCGGCCGGGCTGGCCGGGACGGTGGACTGAGCACCGGAACAGCCCGCGACGGCTATCGCGATGGCCGTCACCGCAAGCCAGAGGCCGTACCGGAAGTTACGTATGTCACTCATCTGTCGTTTATCACTTTCGTTAGAGTTATCGCTATCGGGAATTGTTTGCGCGCGTCAGTTTCGCAACGGGACGTTGAGTCCATGTGGCATCTGCGTTGCAGCTGCGGAAGTGGCCACGCGATCTGCGCCGCGGCCCGCTGAGGGCGTGAGGACGCCGCGAGATTTACCGATTCGTGATCTGCCGGCTAACCTTGGGTCCTTCTGCCGGACGAGAGTGAAAGGTGACCACGATGTTGGTCCTGACCGAGGCGGCCGCCGAGGTCGTCAAGTCCGTCACGTCAACCCCGCAGACCCCAGAAGGAGCGGGCCTGCGGATCGCATCCGACGCGCCAGAACCGGAAACCCCGGGTGCGCTCCGTGTCACCGCGGCGCTGGCCCCCAGCGAGAACGACCAGGTGATCGAGACCTTCGGGGCACGGGTGTTCGTCGAGCCGCAGGCCGCCGCGTACCTGGAGGACAAGGTGCTCGACGCGCGGTTCGATGACCAGGGCGAGGCCCACTTCTCCCTGGGCGTCCAGGGCGGCGCCGCCGAGCCCTGATATCGCGGGGCGCACACCACGGCCGTTCCTTATTTTCCCGAACGGTCCGTGGTGCGTGCCCCCGGCAACACCCGGGCGCGCCGGATAAGATCCCTGCGTGGGATTGCGCTCGGCATTGTGGCTGCCGCTGTTCGACGAACTCGCCGACCCGGCGGCAGTGGCCCGGCTGGCCGCCGAGGCGGAGGAGGCGGGCTGGCACGGGTTGTTCGTCTGGGACCACGTGAACTGGCGGGCGCCGGTGGAGCAGGTGGCCGACCCGTGGATCACGCTGGCGGCGGCGGCCGCCCTCACCGATCGGCTGCGCCTCGGCCCGATGGTCACGCCGCTGGCACGCCGTCGGCCGGCCAAGGTCGCGCGGGAGACCGCAACGCTCGACCTGCTCAGCGGCGGGCGGCTCACGCTCGGCGTCGGCCTGGGCAGCGACCGGTTCGGTGCCGAGCTGTCCGCCACCGGCGAGCAGCTCGATGACCGCCAGCGCGGCCAGATGCTCGATGAGTCCCTGCAGATCCTGACCGGCGCGTGGTCGGGCCAGCCGGTGCGCCACCGCGGCGCGCACTACACCGTCGACGGCATCAGGTTCCTGCCCCGGCCGCTGCAGCGGCCGGGGGTGCCGGTCTGGGTCGCGGGCTTCCCCGGGAAGGCCGCGCCGATGCGCCGGGCCGCCCGGTATGACGGTTTCTTCCCCGTCAACCTGTCCCGCCCCGACCAGGTAGCCGAGATCACCGCCACCCTGGCCGGCCTGCGCCAGGACCCGGCCGCGCCGTATGACATCGCCGTGGCCCTGCCACCAGGCACCGACCCGGCCCCCTACGCCGCCGCGGGCGCCACCTGGTGGCTGACCGAATTCGAGCCAGGGATATCTCTGGACCAGGTGCGCGGCGTGCTCCGCGACGGCCCGGCCCGGTGATTCATGAGGTGGCGATGACGCCCGTCACATCGCCCCACAGCTGGTAGTTGAGCGGGGCGGCGCCAAGCGGCTCGGTGACCAAGGTGGTGACGAAGGGCGCCGGGCCCTTCAGCCCGGCGGTCAGCGAGAAGGGGTGCTGGAAGTTGCTGGCGGTGGCGCCGCTGAACAGCTCGTCATAGGTGCCGGCCGTCGTGGTCACCGGTTCGACGATCCAGGTGGTCCTGGCGGTCACACCGCAGGCCTGCAGGGTGACCACGGTGCCCGCGCTCGGAGTGCTGCCGACGCCCACGCACAGGCCGCTGGGGCTGCCCGCGGGCACGTACTGGATCTCGATCACGTGCAGCTCGGCGTACAGCTTGTCCAGCCCGGCCGAGATGATGCCGGCCTTATTGAAGTCGGTGACCAGGCCCTCGTCGAAGGGGGCGAAGTCCTCCCCCGGGTTTTTGTCGGTGGCCTTGGCCAAGTTGACCGGCTCGCCGGCCTGGACGGCCTGATTCACCACGTTGGCGAGGTAGCCCTTGCCCAGCGCCACGCTGTAGTAGCTCGTGCATACCGCGCCGCACTTGGTCGAGGCCGCGTTCGCGGTCAGCGTCCCCGCCGCGCCGACGCCCCCGATGACGCTCAGCGCCAGGGCAGCCGTGACGAACTTGCTTGTGATAGACATTCCCGCTCCCTATGCCGCTCCCCAGCCGGAACTTAGCGCAAATCGCGCCGGCTTGTCCCGCTTTCGCCACTGCGCCCGCGTCGGCGTGTCCCAGTTGTTACCGCTGGGCGTGACCCGCGGTCAGCGGGTGGCGGGAATGACGCCCTCAATGCTGCCCCACAGCTGGAACCGCAGCTCGCCGGGAACGCCGGATGCCAGCGACTCGGTGAGGAGCGGTAGTCCGGACTAGAGATTGCCCAGGGCGGACGCGATGAGGCCGGCCTGGACGAAGGCGGTGACCGGCCCCTCCGCGTCGGTCGCGAAGTCCTCGCCCGGGTTGGTGTCGGCGGCCTTGGCCAGGACGATCGGCTGCCCGGTCTGGGCCACCTGGTTCAGCACGCCGGGGACCTCGCCCGGGTGGGCGGCGGTGCCGTACGCCGCGCTGAACAGGTCCACGCACGACGCTCCGCACTTGGGCGTGGCCGCATTCGCGGTCAGTGTCCCCGCCGCGCCGACGCCCCCGATGACGCTCAGCGCCAGGGCAGCGGAAATGACTTTGCTGGTAATAGACATTCCCGCTCCCGTTTGCCATTCCCCGAAAGGGAAATTTAGCGAGAACGGCGCCGGCTTGTCCTGGTTTCGGCACCGCGCAGCGGCGGGGTGGCCGAGTTGTTACCGGCGATCGCGCGCCACGGAACGTTAGGTAAAAAAGATCTTTATATTCCCAGAACGGACGGTGGGCCTTTGCTGCCGGGCCCAGCCCAGGGGATCATGGGTTGACATGACGGATGTGCAGGCAGGTACGGCCGAGGTGGCGGCGCGGCGCCGGCCCGAGGTGGTGCCCGTGCGGGGGCTGCCGGTGGTGGCCGCGGTTGTGGTGTTCGTCGTCGCGTCGATCGCGGGCAACTGGCTGTGGGCGCTGACGTTCTGTCATGTCGTGGGCGGCGCGCTGTGGACGGCGATCGACCTGTTTGTCGGGCTGATCGTCGGGCCGATCCTGTCCCGGCTGTCCGCGCCGGCCCGGACCGAGTTCGCGGCGCGGTTCATGCCGGCGATGGTCCTTCTCATGCCGACGCTGGTGCTGATGACGCTGGCGGCCGGATTCCAGCTGGCGCTGCTCGAGGGGAACCTGGCGCCAGGCAACCCGAACCACGCGTGGCTGATCGGCTCGTACTGCGTGGTCGGGGTGCTGGCGGTGATCGCGCTCGGGGTGCTCGAGCCCGCCAACATCACCGTTCTGGTCGAGATGCGCAAGCAGCAGCCGGACGGGGCGGTCATCTCGCAGCTGATGAGGCGTTTCGTCTATACCGCGGGGATCATCGGCGTGATGCAGGCCGCGACCCTCATCATCATGACCAGGGTGGCGACGCAGTGAGCGGGCGCCGGTTCCCGCCGATCGCGCCGCTTACCGTCGGATCGCTGGCGCTGATCGTCGTCGGCGGGATCTTGATGGCGTCCTACGTCCCGCGGCGGCCGCCGCTCACAGTGCCGACGGTACTGGCCGCGCTGAGCGCGGCACTGGCGCTGGCCAGCGTGTTCCTGCTGGCCAGGCTGCAGCAGTTCGCATGGGACCGGTTCTTCCTCGCGTTCCGGTGGGGGCTGCTGGCCTACGTCATCTCGGCCGGGATGATCGGCTTCGCGTTCGTGCGAGATCACACCCGCGGCGCCCCGCTCGTCTTGGTGCTTGTGATGCTCGTGATTTACGCTCTCGATGTGCCGGTCGTCATCGCCTTCACCGTGGCGCGGTATTCGTCGCCGCCGCACGCGGCTCGCTAAGCCGAGGTGAGCATGCAACCAGGGCGTCCGCTGAAACGCCACGAGACGTATATCGCGCAGCACATGGTCGAGCGCGCGGCCGAACTCGCCAGGGACTCCCACGCGCGGACCCGGCACGCCGCGGTGCTTGTGCGCCACGAAAGCCTGCTTGGCTGGGGCATCAACGGCGTGCCGTTCCCCGGTGAGGACCATTGCTACTGCAAGTTCGGCGAGTACGGGCAGCACGATCAGTGCCGGACCCACGCCGAGCAGCGGGCGATCACGCTGGCGCGGGACGCCGACGGCTGGCGCCTGCTGCCGGAATCGAAGCTGATCTACGTGCGGCTGGAGGCCGATGGTTCGGTGCGGCTGGCCGAGCCGCACTACTGCGCGCGCTGCGCCCGGCTGGCGCTGTCCCTTGGCGTGACCGAGTGGATCTTCGCGCTGTCCGAAGGCCTGGTCGGCTACACCGCAGCCGACTACGACGCGATCGCCCAGCTTGAGTGGTGACCGGTCCGGGTTGAGCCGCGCGGGCGCGGCCTCACCCGGCCCGTCTTTCGCACTGGCCTCATAGGCCCCACCAGTTCCGGCGCTGATGCGGTCGAGCACGCACTACCAACCAATGGCAGTCCCTCCCTACCCAGTCTTGCCGTTAGAGGGGGACAGCCACTGGTTCGAGCGGCGGTTGCCTGGCGTAAGGGGGTGGGGAGGAAGTTGCGGAGGAGGTGGGTGAGTTGGGTGGGCTGGTCCAGGGGGATGAGGGTGTAGGTGTCGTCGATCTCGGTCAGGTTGGCGTGCGGGAGGAGGTCGGTTAGGCGGGCGCCGTGGCTGGGTGGCATCACGCGGTCGTGGCGGGCCCACACGACAAGGGCCGGATGGTTGAAGGAGGGCAGCGACTCGGCCGTGCGGACCAGGAGGCGCTTGTCGGCGGCGATGGCGCGCAGGACGCGGACGGTATCCCGGCGGATCGCGGGCTGGGTGAGGACGGGCCTGATCCAGCGGGCGGTGGCGGCATCGCCGCGCTTGGTCAGCCAGCCGAACGCGATCGGGAGCCGTCGTACCGGCCGCAGCCGCAGCTGCTGCATGAACAGCCCGAACATCCCGGGCGGTAGCTTGCCCGCGGCCACCAGCGTCTTGCCGGTGAGCCCGGGCGGGAGGTTGTCGAACGCGTCGCAGGAGACAAGCACGGCCCGGGACACGCGCGGCGTCCCTTCGGCCATCAGCAGCTGGACCAGCGCGCCGCCCGTGTCGTTGCCGACCAGGGTGACGTCGGTCAGCCCGAGCTGATCGAGGAACTCTTCCACCAGCCGGGCCAGCCCGGGCAGCGACAGGTCCGCGTCCGGCTTCATGGCCCGGCGGTGCGCGCCGAACGGCAGGGTCGGCGCCAGGCACCGGTGATCGGCGGACAGGCCGGCGATCACCTGGTCCCACAGCGAGGCGTCCATCATCAGGCCGTGCACGAAGACCACGACGGGCCCGTCACCGCCGGTGTCGGTGTACTCGACCGGCCCGGCCGACAGATTGATCTCGTTCATTCCTGGTCTCCTCCATCCTCGTTTCCCCCGTGCCAGGCGGCGCCGGTGCCGGCCGCGCGGTCGGCGCTCCCGTGGCCGGCCGCGGGGTGGCCGAGCAGGTGACGGCGCAGGAACGACAGTTCGGCCGCGACGGTCTGCTCGTGGGCGTCAAGGAACGGCGCGTAGTGGCCGCCAGGCACCCGGATCAGCTCGGCGTTGGGCGCCTGACGCGCCGCGCGGATGCCCGGCGCGGCCAGCGCGGACTGATCCTGGTCGGCGACCAGGACCAGCAGCGGGCAGGTGACCCTGGCCGCGTCGCGGCCGGGGCGGTAGAAGGTCATCCGCAGCACGGAGCCGGCCGCGACGGCCTGCTGCCAGTCCGGATAGGCGTTGCCGGGGTTGAGCACCCGGCCGCCCTCGCGACCGTCCGGGGTGGTCAGCACCGCGACCGTCCCCGGCTCGCCGGCCAGCGGTGCCAGCAGCGGCGGCCGGCCGACAAGGCGGCCGAACTCGTCGGCGATGCCCCGGGCGGTGAACCGCAGCATCGCCATCGGCTTCTGGTGGCGGGCCGCGTTTCGGGCGGCGGCCGGACCGTCGGCGTTGGGGGTCTGGGCTATCGCCGCGGCCAGTTGCGGGTTGCCTGCCGCGACGCGGAACACGTGCCCGCCGGTCGAGGAATAGCCCCAGATCGCCAGCCGGGCCGGGTCGACGCCGGGCAGCTTGGCCGCGTAATCGATCGCGGCCTGCCAGTCGGCCAGCTCGTCGTTGACCCGGACGACCTGGCGCGGATGCCCGCCGCTCTCGCCCAGGCGGCGGTAGTCGAACGCGAGCACGCTGAAGCCGGCCTCACCGAACCGGCGGGCGAACCGGTCGGTGCCGGGCTCCTTGGTTACCGCGAGCCCGCCGGTCATGATCACGCACGCGCCGTTCGTTCCCGGATAGTGCCAGGCGGCGAGCTCGGTGCCGCCGCTGGCGAACCGGACCTTCTCTCGTTTCATCGGTACCTTCCTCGTGGGTTTCTAGCTAGCGCCGTGGGGTTCTAGCCGGTGCCGAACGCCCGGCGTTCCAGCCGGGCATAGCTGTAGCGGGTGGTGGCCAGCAGCAGCCTGGCCTCGCGTCCCCCGGCGGCCAGCACCGTGCTCAGCTCGCCTGGCCCGGCGAACCGGGCCAGCCAGGGCGTGCGGAACCGCAGGGCAGCCAGCGGAGCGCGGTGCCAGGACTGTTCCTCGCACCACCGGTAGGCCAGCGCGGGCAGGTAGTCGCGCATGGCCGGCAGGATGTGGGCCTCTTCGTCGGCGATGTGCTCGTCGAGCATGTCACGAAGCTCGCGGGCCCGAGCCCACGTCAGGGCCCCGCAGGACCGGCCGAGCGCCGCCCCGATGGCCTGGTGGTCGTCGGTGAGCGGGGCCAGGTCGACGCAGGGCCCCGCGGCCGCCGCGATCAGCGGCCACAAGATCCCGTCCTCATCATCGAAGTGGCTGATGATCTCGGTGAACAGAGCCGCGCAATAACGGTCCAGGCCGCCCGGCCGGGTGCCGGCCCCGCTCTCGGCCGCGATCTGAGCCAGCATCGCGGCCAGCCTCTCCGTGTCGGCCCGGATCGCCCGGTGCCTCACCAGCAGCGGGGTGAGGTCGGGCTCCGGGTCGGCGGGCCGCCTGGCGGGCGGCGCGAAGGGCGGTCGGTTCGTCATGAGTCGAGCCTGCGATACGGCGCTGGCGGCCGACTTGCAGCCGACTTGCAGGCCGGTTACCCGGGGAGGCGGTCGCGGGCGGCCCGGGCCCACGAGGTGACCTTCGCCTGCCCGGCCACGGCCAGGGCCTGCCGGTAGTGCGCGTCCGCGCCGGGCCGGCCGAGGTAGCGGGCCAGATCGCCGAGGATCAGGGCGGTGGGCCAGAGCGTTATCCCCCCGGTGTCCGCTCCGGCGGGGCGGCCAGCGAACGGCAGCAGCGCCTGGTAGGCGGCCTCGGCCCGCTGGCGGTCGTCGATCGCGATGCCAAGCAGGCCGCGGACACCGGTCATGAACAGCCAGAACATGTCACGGAAGATCGGCCGCGGGCGGCGGGCGGCGGCCCGGGCCTGGTCGGTGCGGCCGGCCGCGGCCAGGGCGAGCGCGTAGATCTCAGACAGCAGGCCGGACCAGGGCGGCGAGCCGTGCAACTGGGCCAGGGCCGGCACGCTGTCGGCAGCGCGGCCCTGGGTGACGTGGACACAGAACCGGCCGAGCAGGTGCAGCGCGGCGCCGTGCTGCCACATCCCTAGCCGGCCCATCTGCTCGGCGACGGCCAGGTAGCCCTCGTCGGCGGCGGCCGCGTCGTCGTCAAGGGCCGACTGAAGCGCCCGGTAGGCGGTGACCCGGGTGGCGATCACCGGGAGGTTGTACTGGTCGGCGATCTTCCCGGCCTCGGCGGCATGCCGGCCGGCGGCGGCGAACTCGGCGGCGCCGCTGTGCGCGGTCATGAGCATCAGGTGGGCCAGCGCCTCGGCGGTCACCGGCTTGACGGGCAGCGCGAGCAGTTCGGCTCCAAGCCGGTGCCGCTCGTCGAGTCCGTCGTGGCGGTAGCTCTGGAAGAACCGGCCGTTGAGGGCGATGGTCAGCGCGTCCGGGTCGCCCGCGCCGCGCGCCAACTCGACCGCCTCCGCGGACGCCCGGTAGCCGCGCTCGGTTTCGGCGCCGTCGAGCTCGAAGGCCAGCGTGGCCAGCAGGCGGGAGCGTAGCAGCCGGTCGCCGGGCGGCAGCTCGGCGACGGTCCGTTCCACCGCGTCGATGAGCTCGTGGTCGGTGACGTGGTACTGGTGGGTCGGCCACAGGGTGGGCACGTCGAACGCCGTGATGACCCGGGCCAGCAGGGCCGGATCGCCGAGCGGCAGCGCGGCCAGGACCGCGTCGTGCCGCCAGGAGCGCGCCCTGGTCAGCTCGCCGATGTGGGCCAGCGCCCGGACCAGGCCGAGCACCAGTTCAAGCCGTTGGGGGGCATCGGCCCCTTCCGCGTCGCGGGCGCGATCCAGGCACGTGATCGCCTGCTCCCACAGCCGGGCGGCCTCGTGGTAGGCGAAACGCTGCCCGGCCTGCCCGGCGGCCAGCCGGGCGTACCTGGCCGCCGCCGCGGGCTCGGTGCCGGCCTGGGCGAAGTGATAGGCCAGGGCCGCCACGTCGCCGGGGCTGCGGACCTCGATGGCCTGGGCGGCCCGCGCGTGCAGCCGCGAGCGGCGCAGCCGGGACAGGCCGCCGTAGAGGGTGTCGCGGACCAAAGCGTGGGCGAACCGGATCCGGCCCGCCTCCGGCTCGGTCACCAGCCCGGTGACCAGCCCGGCCTCGACTGCGTCCAGGACCACGTCGGCCGCGGCGCCCGAGATGTCGGCCAGCACGTCGACGTCGGATTCCATGCCGGTCACCGCGGCCTGGGCCAGGATTGTCTGGGCGGTGGCGGGCAGCCGGGCGATCCGGCGCGCCAGCACCTCGGCCACGCCGGCGGGCACCCCGCTTGTAGCTGCGGCGGCACCCTCGGCGTCAAGCAGCCGGGCGGTCTCCTTGAGGAAGAACGGGTTGCCGCCGGTCCGCTCGGCGATCACCAGGATCGTTGCGTCGTCGATGGCGCGGGCAGCGGCCGACCTGATCAGTTCGGCGGCCGCGGCGGCGTCCAGGCCGCCAAGCGTGATCCGGGCCGGCTCGCGGCCGGCCAGCCCGGCCAGGCAGTCCGACAGCGGCTCGCCGGCCTCGGCGGGCCGGTAGGTGCCAAGTACCAGGGCCCTGACGCCGGCCTGCTGGTCCAGGTCCGCGGTGACACTCGACAAGATGGCCAGTGTCTCCCGGTCGGCGCGGTGCAGGTCGTCGAGCACGACAAGCAGCGGCGCGGAACCGCTGGCCGCCTCCAGATAGGCGGCCACGGCCCGGTGCAGCCGGAACCGGGCGGCGGGCGCGTCACCGTCCGCGGGAACGCCGTCGGTCAGCAGCGGGGCCAGCGTTTCCGGGGCCGCCGGGGCGGCGGTGACGGTCAGCAGCCGCAGCGCCTCAGCCCACGGCCAGCCGGGCGGAGCCCCCTCGTCCTCGCGGCAGCGCCCGGTGACGCCGATCCAGCCCTGCGCGGCCAGCAGCTGCCTGACCTGGCCGGCCAGCGCGGTCTTGCCCGTCCCGGCATCGCCAGCCACCAGGACGATCCGCAGTCGGCCCGCGGCCGCCTCCGCCGCCGCGCGCATGGCGGCGGCGAGCTCCGCGTCCCGCCCCACGTACGGCTCCCCCGGCAGCGTCGAGGTGGCGGAAGCGGCTGCGGCGGCGGTGACCATGGTGGTGGCCGCGGGCGGGGCCTGCGCCAGGTGCGGGGCCTGGGCCAGGATGTCCTGCCCGAGGGCGCGGAGCGCCGGGCCCGGGTCCACGCCGAGTTCGGTGGCCAGGTGGTCGCGTGCCCGCCGCAGCGCCGCCAGCGCATCGCCTTGCCGCCCGGACTGGTACAGGGCCAGCGCCAGCAGCCGCCACGTCTCCTCCCGCAGCGGGTGCTCGGCGGCCAGCCTGGTCAGTGCGGCGACCGTTTCCGCGGCGCGGCCCAGGCGCAGCGCCGCCTCCGCCAGCCGTTCCGTCGCCGCCAGGCGAAGCTCGTCCAGCCGGGACGCCTCGAGATCCGCCCACGCCATGCCGGCGAACTCCTCGAACGCCCGGCCGCGCCAGCACGCAAGCGCGCCGGACAGACACTTGTGCACGGTGGCGGGGTCATCCACCCCGGCCGCGTGGTGCACCTGGTCCTCGAACCGCCAGGCGTCCACCGCCTCCCGCTCAAGCCGCAGCGCGTACCCCGGCGGTGAGGTGACCAGAACCTGGGCCGATGCCCGCGGCGCCCGGGCCGGCTCAAGCACGCGGCGCAGATGCGACACGTATGACTGCACCGCGGCCAGCGCCCGCGGCGGGGCCTCATCCGCGTACAGGTCCTCGATCAGCCTGTCCACCGACACCACCCGGCCGCCCTCGGCGACCAGGCGCGACAGCACGCACCGTTGCCGCGGCCCGCCGAGGTCGGCCGGCCCTCCGTCCACCGCGGCTTCCATCGGGCCGAGCACCCGAACCTCGATCACCGGCACCCCCGCTGACAGCAGGCTCAGCCACCACCCTAGTCCCG
>Ga0335074_10008869_pt1 | contig 13998 bp, 11 predicted proteins | sample Lox_Sample_23_FD_206715 | JGI IMG/M metagenome (GOLD analysis project Ga0335074, IMG submission 206715) | Soil microbial communities from Loxahatchee National Wildlife Refuge, Florida, United States - Lox_Sample_2.3 | ecosystem: Environmental > Terrestrial > Soil > Wetlands | place: USA...
CCGATCGATTCCCGTGTTTCGTCGCTCACAAGCTGGCCAAACACGCGGATCGAGCCCTCGTCGGGAACGAGGATGTTCATCACCATCCGGATCGTGCTGGTTTTTCCGGCGCCGTTGGGGCCGAGCAACCCCAGGATCGCGCCCTCGCGCACCTGCAGGCTCACGCCGTCGACCGCAGTAACGCCGTCATACGACTTGGTCACGTTTTCGAGTGCGATGGCGTCCACAGAACGGCTCCTCGCTGGTGCGAGACGGCTCTTGCCAGCCGATACGCGCCCCCCGAGCGCGATATTTCACCGGCCACGAAAAGCCCGCTAAGGCCCGGTTGGCCCGCGCTGGGTGCTCGGCCTGGTCCTGCGGTGGTCGTCTTCGAGCGGCCATTGCTTATACCACAGGAGCGGTGACAGGCCGCCGATTGGTAAGCCGTGTGTATTCAGCGGATTAAGCGTCGGGCAAGGAAGTGCCAGCCAAAAGTCTAATAATCCTGGTCGCTGCGCGTGATCGTCGATTTCACGTACTACAAGCATGACGACTGGCCGAGCGGGAAGGCGTTCGTCATCGGCCACGCGTTGCTAACGCTTCTATTCGTGTTCCTTTTCGTCGCCTATCTTGGCGTTTCGATCAGCAGTTGGCTCGCATAGCGGGCCGACCAGCCGCGGGCCGTTGGTTTATTTCGCCATCGTCGGGTCCGTCTTCACGTCGTGGTCCATGAACTCGAGCCAGAAGCCCTGGGGATCGGTGACGAAGAACATGCGCGTCGTCGGCGCGATGAAGACCGGCGCGTCGGACGTGCTGGTGGTATGCAGGCCGGCGGCCTTCACCCGTTCGATCATGACGTCGTCATCCTTCGACATAAACAGGAAGTGCGCGGCGCCGGGATCCTGAAAGTGCGGACGCGCGAAGTGCTTTGTGTGGTGGGTGTATTCGATCAGCTCCATGACCACGGGCGAGCCGGGAACCATCGCTTCGGCCAGACGGAATTGCCCGGAAGTGCCGGTCAGGTCATCGTAGGCTTGGTCGCCCATGAGCGATGGATTGAGCCAGAATTGAAGGCCGGGTCCGACGAGGCTCTCATAGAGCCTCGCGGTTTTTTCGAGGTTGTCGACGACAATCGTGACGCGCGCACCGATCACTTTGCTGCCAGGCGCCGCGGTTGTGGGCGGAGGCGGAGTCTCCTCGATCAACTCGACGGGATATCCGTCGGGGTCGCGGACGAATACCGCGCGGATTTTGCCGCTCATTCCCGGCCAGCCGGAAAGCTCCACGGGATTTCCGCCAGGCGTAATGACGGGAAAGCGCTCGTCTTTGAGCAGTGCGAGCGTCTTATCGAGATCTGTCACGATGAGCTTCAAGTACGACGCGCCGGGCGCGGTCATGGGCGGATTGAATGGATGAGTGGGGATTCCCTTGATCTCGATCGCCTCGATCGTCATTTCAGGGCCGCCCGGCGCGGCAGCAGTTCCGGGAATCGGCAGCAGCGCCACGCGACTCACCTGCACGTGCGGGTCCGGCACGCCTTGCACGAGTTCAGCGACTTCCTGCAGCCCGCGATTGTGGCCAAACGGGCGCGGCTGGTCGCGCGTGCCGCGCAGTTCCAGGCCGATCAGATCGTGATAGAAATGCATTGTCCGCTCGACGTTCTCGATCTGCCGGCCTAGATGCCCGGGCCGGAGAACGTCTCCGGAAGGCGCAACACCCGTCGGGGGCTCATTCAGCGTCGCCCACGACGTCTGCGCTACGGCAACAGCAACGGCCGCCAGCGCCATCACGCCGCCCACAACAGCCGCGCCTGCAATTTTCCGCAATAATCGTGACACGTCTCCCCCCAAACCTGGCCTCGAACCCCGAATCCCTACTTCTCGCCCCGCGCATCATACGCTTCCGGCAATATGGCCACAACGATTCCGCGCGAATCATCGTTCGCGTTCGCAGCTCCTGCTCAGCGCCATTGTTGAGTGTCCGTGGGGCGCTGTCGTGGCCCCGATTTCTTCGGCAGGCGTACAGCGCGGGGCCCGCTTCACCTGGCGACTCTTTGTTTATTGCTGGGATGATGCGGAGGACGGATGGTTATGACGGTGCGGTGTCAACTTCCGAATGAAAAATTCCTGCGCGACGGAGGAGATCGAATTTTCGCCGATCCGGATCAGCGCGTTCTCAACCGCCACTCCCGCTACGCTATGATTGTTCGTCGGATAGTACAGCGTCGAAATCGCGCCTGCGGCAAAGCTGCCAGTGAGATAGGAGTAGTTGAGCTGCTCGCGTCCGTTGTCCCCCGGGCAGATAAACGGGGCGCCCAGCGAGTGAAGCAGCCGCGATTTCTTGCTGCCGGTCCCTCTGTAGAAATAGCGCGGATCCTGCTTGAAAAGCGAGGGCATGATGGCGTCACCCAGGAACGTGCCGGTCACAACGTTGGCGTAGAACGCGCCATAGCGCTTCCCGTAACCCTCCATGCCTTGCCCAAATTGGGGATAAGAGTCGCCGGCCTGCTCGAATCCTGCGATAAACGCGATTCCAGCAAAGGTAATCGGATCGACCGACGACCTCCACGCAAGCTCAAACTTCTGTTTCGGCGACAGCGGAACGGCCTCGCCGACGGGAACGTAACTGACGTAGAAATTCGGAATCACGCCGAGCACGCGCTGCTGTTCTTGTTCCTTGATCTGCGCTTCCGCCACTTCTTCCGGCGGTCTTACCTTCACCTCCGTCACCACTGTTGCAAGCGGCATGGTGATTTGCGGCACAAAGAAAGTCTCGCCAGGATTCAGCACGCCGGAGAAGGATTGCGTCTGGAAGCCTTCGCCCGTAACGGTGACCTGAAACGGCCCGGGAGCGATATCGGTGAAGAGGAATTGCCCGTTGTCGCCGGAGAGCGCTTCCGGGCTAAGGGACTGCCCTGCGCGCGTCAGTTTTACGTGAGCTCCGGCAATCGCGGTTCCCGTTTCATAGACGATGGTTCCGCTGATGCTCCCCGGTTTCTCCTGGCTGGCCTGCTGCGCCGCAGCCGAGGCTGCGACCGGCGGCGTGTTGGGCGAGGAAGGAGCCTGCGTGGATTGAGCGAGAGCACTCGCTGAAAGGCTGAACACTAAAACGCATAAGGTCACCCAGCTCCGTGCGCGAAACGCAAAAACCCGGGGGCTCGTGCTCATGGATCTGATACGCAAGTGGCCTTGCGCGGATTTCGCCCCTCCTGTTTCGCGGCCTTCCTTCGATCTTCGTTCCAAGCTTCCGCTGAAATGCAATCCGCTTACCCTCAATAGTTTGTTTGACCGCCTGGAGGACTGGGCCAGGCTGGCCCGCGGTCACACGACCATGATGACCACAATGAGCGCAACGAGCGCCCCCGAGACCCGATTTGATGCGGCCCGGCAAACGAAAGATGCGTGCCCGCCGTGCTCGGCTGGCTCGATGCCCCACCACCCTCAATCACCAAAATCCCAACTTCGGGCACGTCTTCGATCATTCCGGTGGTTGGTTGCCGAATTTGGTCCGCCTGAAAACCGAATGGCGCGCTTCCGCGGAAACGCCAAACCGGTTGTATAGCGGCACCCTTAATTGAAATTATACAGAATCGGAATCGTCCCCCAAGTGCGAATAAGGCCTTTTTCAGCCTCAGGCGGCCCCAAAGGGCTCGTTTGGTTTGATGAGCGGCAAGCCCGGGTGCGTAACGTTCGCTAGGTTTCAAACTGAGACATTTTGCCATCGCTGCAACTCATTGCAAACAAACGATCGGCATACCTCGAGTCGACACAGTAAAGAGGGGTAACCAAAGCACCCGAAATGGCCGGCGCCAAGCAGCAGAGAGCTATAATACAAACCATGGACGCGGTGGGGAAAACCTCCATGAGTGTCGGCGCACGGCGCACCGTCGATCTGCGCTTCGTCGAACTCACCGACAAAGTGCGCAAGAATCGTCCTGGCGACGACATCGAACTGCTCCGTCGGGCCTACGACTTCGCCGCCGAACAGCACAAGACGCAATTCCGTCTTTCCGGCGAGCCTTACCTTTCGCATCCGCTCGAAGTGGCGCATCTTCTTGCCGACATGAAGCTCGACGTCACGTCGATCTGCGCGGCACTTCTCCACGACGTGGTCGAGGACACAAGAATCCCGCTGGAGAAAATCTCGGAGTCATTCGGACCGGACGTTGCGCGGCTCGTCGAAGGCGTCACGAAAATCAGCAAGCTCGATCTGCTGGCGCCGGAAGACCGGCAGGCGGAAAACGTACGGAAAATGCTGCTGGCGATGGTCAACGACGTTCGCGTCGTAATGGTGAAGCTTGGCGACCGCCTGCACAATATGCGCACCCTCGAATTTCTCGCACCGGAGCGCCAGCAGCGCATCGCCCGCGAGACGCTCGATATCTACGCGCCCGTGGCGAACCGTCTCGGCATGGGCTTGATCCGCGGCGAGCTCGAGGATTTGGCCTTCCGCTATCTCGAGCCCGAAGCATTTCTCGAGCTGCAGAAAAAGGTCGCGTCGAAACAGAAAGTATTCGACAAATTCATGCTCGAAGTGCAGGACACGATCCGCGGCAAGCTCGTCGAGAACGGGATCCCAGCCGAGGTGCAAGGGCGCGTGAAGCGCCTCTATTCGCTGCATCAGAAAATTCAGAAACAGCAGCGCAACCTCGATCAGGTCTATGACCTCCTGGCCATTCGCGTGGTCACAGACACCGTGAAAAACTGCTACGCCGCTCTCGGCGTGATTCATCAGATTTGGCGGCCGGTGCCGGGCCGGTTCAAGGACTACATCGCCATGCCGCGGCCGAACCTGTATCAGTCGCTGCACACGGCGGTGATTCATTCCGGGCAGCCCTTCGAAGTCCAGATTCGAACCCAGGAGATGCACCGCATCGCGGAGCAGGGCGTCGCGGCGCATTGGAAATACAAGGATGGCGGCCGCGAAGCTCAGGCCGCGTCGGCGGACGACCAACGAATCGTCTGGATGCGCCATTTGATCGAGTGGGTGCAGGAGATGCAGGAGCCCAGCGAGTTTCTCTCGACCCTGCGCGTCGACCTGTATCCGGAAGAGGTCTACACGTTCACGCCGAAGGGGCGCGTGGTGGTGCTGCCGCGCGGAGCGACCCCGATCGACTTCGCCTATGCCGTGCACACCGAAGTCGGGCACCAGTGCGCCGGGGCGAAGGTGAATGGCGAGATGGTTCCGCTGCGGCACGCGCTCGCGAATGGCGACGTGGTCGAAGTCGTGACGCAAAAAGGGCACGCGCCTTCGCGCGATTGGCTCACCTTCGTTCATACATCGCGCGCCAGAAGCAAGATTCGCCAATGGATCAATCTGCACGAGCGCGAGCAGGCCACCGACGTCGGCCGGCGGCTGCTAGAAAAAGAAGCCCGGTCGGCGGGCCTCAGCCTCAAGAAAATTGCCGGTGAAGATTGGCTTCGCGTAGCCGCCGAATACGGCTGTTCGCGTGTCGAGGACCTTCACGCCGAGCTGGGCTATGGCAAGTGGTCGGCGCGCCAGGTGCTGGCGAAGGCCTCCGGCTTGCCGCTGGGCGATACGGAGGAGAAGCCTCGCAAGGTCACATCAACGGTGAAGCGCATGCTTGGCATGGACGACGCGGCCATTCTCGTGCGCGGCCACGACGACCTGATGGTCTACCGCTCGAAGTGCTGCAATCCGATTCCGGGCGACGACATCATCGGGTACGTCACGCGCGGCCGAGGCATCGCCGTCCACAGTAAGGACTGTCCGAACGTTGAGAATCTGCTCTACGAAACCGAGCGCCGGATCTCAGTCGAGTGGGCCGAGTCGAATCAGGCTACGTTCCCGGTACGCCTGCGCATATTCACGGAAGACCGTCCGGGCATGCTGGCGGCCATTACCAACGTCATCAGCGAAACCGGCGCGAATATCCGCACTTTTGAAAGCGGCGGCGAGGACATTCGCGCGCGCATCGACGTCGGCCTCGACGTAAAAGACCGAAAGCAACTCGAGCACATCCTGGCCGGCATCCGGCGCATTCCGGGTGTCTTCGATATCGAACGCGTCTACAACGTATGAAGTTTTTTTCGTGCCTACCAGTGATTCATCGGCGACACGGTCCGTTGTATTTTCACCCGGCGCGTAGAATGAATTTATGGGGTTTACCCTGGCAAACCGTGTTTCCCACGGCCTAAATGGCCTTGCGCGGGAAGCAGACGCGAAGTGGAGACGCATTGCGCGTCTCGCCGCGCTGGCGGCAGCTCTCGCAGTTGCCGGTTGTCATAACCTGCAACCGATAGACACGGCCCCGCTCGACAACGCGGGAATGACCTACGACGCCGTCGTGCAGTTGAAGACGCTCAAAGTCACGGCGCCGGAAGTCGCGCAGATTGCGACCGCGCGGCGAAGCGGTTTTTCCGACGAGGCGTGCCTTCAGGTGGTGCGCATCTACCGCGGACGAAAGCAGGCCTTCGACGCGGGCGACGCGATCTCCGGTCTCGTGCAAGCGGGTATGGGCGAAAATACGATCGTGCAGCTAGCGCAGGTGAATCAGCTGGGACTCGCCGCGGGCGAGTTGGAGGCGATGAAGCTTGCGGGCCTGTCCGATCAGATCATCCTCGACGTGGCGCAGCATCACGCCGCGGGCCAGCCCGTATTGTCGGGCGTATCGCTCGCCGTGCTGCAAAACGCCGGGATGCGCGAATCTACTTTGCTCGATCTGGTGCAACACAGCGTGCCCGATTCGCAGACCAACGCGATTCTGGCTCTCCGGCGGCACGGCGCGAACGACAAGGAAATCTTGCGCCATTTCACCGGCTCGTGAACTACGGTTTGCCCGCGCCCGCGCCGTCCCGGTAGAATCCTTGCATCTTGAATCGACTTGCGCCGCGCACGCTAGCTCTCGCTCTGATTCCGGTTATCTTTTTCCTCTGCGCTTTTTCATGTGAGGTTCCGCTCGTTCCCGGCTATCAGATCGTGCAGGAATCGCGCGAAGTCCGCTTCGTCGCGGGCGCATCCCCCACGCTTCACATTCGCGGCAGCTTCAAACTACAAAACAGCGGCAAGGGCGATTTGAGTTTTGTGGACGTAACGCTGCCCGAAGAGAAGGCTTTCGGAAGACAGAACGTTCGCCTGGAGCTGAACGGCCGGGAGGTCGCTCCAGCGGATGTTCCCGCGGAATATCAGCAGGATGAACCGAACGACGTGCGGGTCACGCTCAGTCCGCCGTGGCAGCCCAAGCGAAGTGTGCAACTGGCGATCGAATACGATCTCGTGTCGCCGCAAGACTCCGGTTCGCGAATTACGCTCGGCGCGGACGAGTTCCATCTTGGTTCGCGCGGATGGTTTCCCGTGCTGCGGCCGCCCAAGCACGTGTTTTCGCCTTTTCCGCGGCGTCCAAAACTCACACCCTACACGGTCCGCGTTCCTTCGGACTTTCTGGTGCTCGCTCGAGGCAAGCCGAAGGGCCGGAAAAAGGTGGGAAGCGAAACCGAATACCGTTTCGAGCTTTCCGCGGACGATCTCCCGCCGTTCGTTGTGGCCGGAAACTACGTCGAATCCCCCGCGCAGCGGGCACCGGATTCGGCTGCGTTTTGGACACTGAAGCCACTGCCGAGCGATCCCGAACAAGCCGCCGCGCAGATCACGCAGGCATGGAATATTCTCGAGAAGGATTTCGGGCCGCTCGATCCGCGCATCGCAGGGCCGCACATCGTAGAGTCGCCGGAACTGAGAGGGCATACGCCGGCGGATGAGGCCGGCCCAGCGGCGGCGAGTTTTTCGGGAGGCGTGATCGTGAACCCCGCGGCTCTTGCCCTCGGAACGGGTAGCGACGAGTTCCTCTCGATGGTGACGCACTCGCTGGCGCACGACTGGTTCGGCGACGAGATGTATCCGGCGCCCGATGCGGCTTTAGGTTTGGGAGAAGGCTTGCCCGAGTACGCAACGATCGTAATCGACGAAACTCGAAACGGAGCGTCCGCCCGGCGCGACCGCATCCGGAGATACTTGATGGAATATGACGAGGCCGAAAAGAGCGGAAAAGAGAAGGAACTCGGCATCACGATGATGAACGACCCGCCGGAGGCGCGCCGCGTCGCCCTTGCCAAAGCGCCGCTCTTTTTCGTAGCGCTGGAAGACACGTGCGGAGCGCAGGCCATGCAGGACGGGCTGAAGCATCTGGTACGCGCGTTGCGCGGTCAGGAAGTGAGCTACGATGGTTTGCGTTCGGCGCTCGAGCAGGCGAGCGGGAAGGACCTTGGCGCGGTGTTTCGCGTGTGGTTGAATCAAAAGGGAATTCCGCAAGATTTCAGGGACCGATATCAGTGACTGAAGTTTGGGCGGGGAGGATTCGTGAAAGAAATCATATCGACGGAAAAAGGACCGAGGGCGCTAGGGCCGTACTCACAGGCCGTCAAGGCCAACGGATTCATTTTCACCGCGGGGCAGGGCCCTATTGACCCTGGGACCGGAAAGCCTGTGGAAGGCGATATAGCCGCACAGACGGCGCGGGTGATGGAGAACCTGAAGACGATCGTCGAGGCGGCCGGCTCGTCGCTCGATCGAGCCGTAAAAGCCACGGTGTATCTAAAGGACATGCAAGATTTCGCGGCGATGAACCAGGTTTATGGGCGCTATTTCCCCGGGAACCCGCCCGCCCGCACCACCATTCAGGCTGCGCGGTTGCCGCTAGATATTGGGGTGGAAATCGATCTGATCGCCCTTGTCTGAGCCCAAATCGCTTAGCCCCGAGGCGGATGTGAACCGTTTCGGGCATCGGTACAGAATTTACGGGATTATGGCGATAAGGTGATTTGGGTCCTTTCGCCGGCCCATTCATTTTCCTGTAAAGTGGGTAGTCCATATTTGGTGCCTCATCGTGAATGAACAATCCTTCGATCTGATTGTGATTGGCAGCGGCCCGGCAGGCCAAAAGGGGGCCATCTGCGCCGCCAAGCTCCGCAAGCGCGTCGCCGTGATCGACCGGCGAATGATGATCGGCGGGGTGTGCGTGCATACCGGAACGATTCCGAGCAAAAGCGTGCGAGAGGCGATCTTTCAATTGACGGGGATCGCCGTCCGAACGTTTTATGGCAACAACTATCGAGGGAATGGAGATGTGTCGCTGCAGGACCTGTCGTTCCGCGTCACAAGCATCGTCTCGCGCGAGACGGACGTGATCCGGGCACAGCTGAAGCGAAACGGCGTCGCCGTCTTTCAAGGGGTCGCCAAGTTTTGCGACCCGCACACGATCGAAGTGGAAGGCGAGGACGGCAACGTCCGGATCCATGGCGAGCACATCTTGATCGCGTGCGGCACGCGGCCGGCCCGCAGCACGGAGATTCCGTTCGACGGCAAACGCATTCTCGACACGGACGAATTCACGAACATCGACAGCGTGCCGAAAGAAATAATCGTGGTGGGCGCGGGCGTCGTGGGGATGGAGTATGCCTCGTTCATGGCGGCGCTGGGCGCTGAAGTGACGCTGATCGACCAGCGCCCGGTGATGCTCGATTTCGCGGACCGCGAAATCATCGAGGCGCTGGCGTATCACCTGCGGCAGATGGGAACCACGTTCCGGCTAGGCGAAAAAGTGACGCGAGTGGGCTACGACCCTGAGCGGGATAGCGTATTCGCAGAGCTCGAAAGCGGCAAGAAGGTGCGCGGAGATGTCCTGCTCTACGCGGTCGGCCGCCAGGCCAACGGCGACCAGTTACGCCTGGAAGCAGCAGGATTGCAGCCCGATCCGCGCGGGAAAATCAAGGTGAACGCCTCGTATCAGACGGAGATTCCGCACGTCTACGCCGCGGGCGACGTGATCGGGTTTCCCGCGCTGGCGAGCACTTCGATGGAGCAGGGCCGGCTGGCCAGTTGCCGCATGTTTGGCGCGCCATCGGAACACATGCAAGAGCTGTTTCCATACGGAATCTACACGATTCCGGAAATCTCGATGGTCGGGCAAACGGAAGAAAAGCTTACGGCGGCGAAAATTCCCTACGAAGTCGGCGTCTCGAAATACGCGGAGCTAGCCAAAAGCATGATGTTAGGCGATGAAACCGGAATGTTGAAATTGCTTTTCAACCGCGATACACGCAAGCTACTGGGCGTTCACGTGATCGGACAGCGCGCCACAGAAATCATTCATATCGGGCAGGCGGTGCTCGCTTACGGCGGTTCGATCGAATACTTCCGCGACACCGTCTTCAACTACCCCACACTTGCCGAAGCCTACAAGGTCGCGGCGCTCGACGGGCTCAATAAACTGTAAAAACGCCAGCGCGGTCCGCCCCTCGCTAACCGTTAGAACAATTAACTGATTGTCAACAACACCCGGCGTTCTTCCGGATTGCAAGCCGCGCGCCGCTCTATAATGGATTTTGTGATTGCGTCTGGGTCCCTCCTCCCAGGCGAACCCCGGGGAGGGTGATCGGATGGACGCAGCCCAGCCAGTCTCGTCGCAACCGCCTGCAACAGCACAAGCCGCCGCCAAGCCGGTAGCAACGCCCAGCCTGATCGCCACAATGATCGCGGCCAACCCGAAAACGAGCGACATCATTTTTTCGCCCGGCCGTCCTCCCCAGGCGAAAGCCAACGGCCAATTGGTTCCCTTCAGAATTCAAGGCGTGGGCCTGCTGATGCCGGAGGATACGGCGCGAATTGCCGGAGACCTGATCGGCAAGAACACGCAGGCGATGCAAAAACTGAAAGACGAAGGCTCCTGCGATATCTCCTATAGCCTCGCGAAGGTTTCTCGCTTCCGGGTAAACGTCTTCACACAGAGAGGCAGCTGCGCGATCGTGATGCGGGTAATCCCGAGCTCGGTGCCGGATTTTGCGGCGCTCAACCTGCCGCCCCAGCTCACTGAAGCCGCCAATTTGCGCAACGGAATCGTGCTGGTGACCGGGCCTACCGGCAGCGGCAAATCGTCCACGCTGGCAGCGATTTTGAACAAGATCAACGAGGAAAAGGCGTATCACATCATCACCATCGAGGATCCGATCGAATTCCTCCACATGCACAAACGCGGGACGGTACACCAACGCGAGCTGCATAGCGACACGCCCAGTTTTGGACTAGCGCTCCGGGCGGCTTTGCGGCAGGCGCCCGAGGTCATCCTGGTGGGAGAGATGCGCGATAAGGAGACGATCGAAGTGGCGCTCGAGGCGGCGGACACAGGGCACCTGGTTTTCTCGACGCTGCACACGACGGATGCCTCGAAGACCGTGGAGCGCATCATCGGCGTCTTTCCGTTGAGCGATCAGAACGCCATCAGGAACCGGCTCGCCAAGGCGTTTCGTTTTGTCGTTTCGCAGCGGCTGATCCCGCGACGCGACGGAAGCGGGCGCTTGGCGGTGTTCGAGATTCTGAAATCCACGATGCGGACACGCGAGTACGTGGAGCGCGGCGAGACGGAAGGGAAGTCGTTGCTGGACGCGATGCGCGACGGCGAAAATGAAGGCATGCAGTTCTTCGACGGCGAGATCGAGAAGGCGATTCGCGCCGGCCAGATCGATATCCACACAGGGCTTTCTTATGCGACCAACCAGGGCAACCTGAAGCTGCACTTGGGCGATCTTCTCGAATCCGAAGTGGAAGATGCCGAAGTCGAGACACACAGCTAGACGGCGCAAGCAGCATCCTAGAGGAAATTCCAGCCGAAAAAGAAAAGGGCGGGCCGGAGCCCGCCCTGGGAGTTCCAATCGAAAGGCGCCTAGGAAGTCGGCGGCACGTTGGCTTTCCTCTGCTTGATCGCCTTGACCTCATCGACCAGTTTGTCCGCCTGATCGAGATCAGCGTTCCGAGCGGCTTCTGACGTTTCCATATCGGCCTTCTGACGATAGAGGAGGTTCAGGTAGGCCATGGCGTCGTCGTAATCGGGCTTGAGACTGATGGCTTTCTGGATCTTGGCGATGCCATCGTCGACGTCCATGCCACGCTTCTGCGCGAATTCGGCGGCAAGGGCCGGCGGCAGCGGATCGGTTTCCTTGATCGGTTTCTTGGCCTTCTTATTGTAATCGTCGCGCATCTCGCGGTTGGTGCGAAACGCGAGGGCCCAATCGATCACGCCAACCCAGTAGTAGGGTTCGGGATCGTCCGGTTTCAACTCGATGTGCTTTTCGTGGTAGGCCTTCGACTGCTCGATTTCGGCTTCGTTGTAGGGCGAACTGCCCATGTTGTACATGATCGAGCCGATGCCGTCGATGGCCGAGAGATTATCCGGGTCCTGATCGAGAATCTGCTTGAACTCAGCGATCGCCTGATTGCCATTGTTGATGTTCGCGGGCGAGGGCGCGCCGGGAACATACTGGCTGGCATAAGCGGTCGCGAGATAGATTTGAGCATTCGTAAGCGTGGGATCGTATTGCTTGGCCTGCTTAAAATCTTCGATGGCCAGGTCAAACTGGCCGTTCTTATAGGCGTTAACGCCCTTATTCAGCATGTCGCGTGCGCGAAGCTTGTCGCACCCCGCTCCCGCAGCGACCGCAGCCGCAAGTACGGCCACGAGAAATATAGTGTGGGGCTTCCGCTGCATTTCTTGACTCTCCTTAGTTATTGCCCCGCTTCAATTTTAGCGGTGATCAGACCGACGTGATCGATCCCCGAGCCGCGCATAATGTCGATCGCTCTCGCGACATCGGCAAATTCGACGTTATCGTCGCCCTTGACGAAAGCGATCTTGTCAGCTCTTTCCTTGAAGATGTCGAAGAGCCGGTTGCCAAGATCGTTCCAGGTCGTATTGTCCTGATTGATCATCACCTTGCCGCCGGCGAGCACCGAGACGACGATCGTTTTATCGTCGGGCTGCTCCTGTTTCTGGTTCGGCGGAGGAGGTTGCGGAACCAGAGTCTTGAGGCCGGTCGGCGTTCGCGGCGTGATCACCATGAAGATGATGATCAGCACGAGCAACACGTCGATCAGTGGAACGATATTAGGCTCGGATACGACGCCCTTCTGTTCACCAACTGCCATTCCCATCGAAATGCTCCTTTACCGCGCGTCTTGCCTATTCTTACTGCCCGCCCGAATCAGGCGGTGGCGGCGGACCCGACTTGCTCGATGCCAACCGGTCCGTGAGGAGGCCGAGGTTTTCAACTCCGGCGGCCCGGACCGCGTCCACTGCCTGGACGACGTCGCCATACTTGGCGCGAGCGTCGGAGCGGACGTAGACCGTCTTATCCAGACGGTTGGCAATGAGATCCTTGACCTGGTCGGTGATCTCGTTGGATGAGACCTCGTTGTTGCCAAGGTAGGTTTTGCCGTCACGCGTGACCGCCACGATAATCGCGTCGTCGCGGTCCGCCGGCTGCATGGGGTCCACGTTGTGGGCCGCAGCCATATTTACCTGGACGCCCTTATGCAACATGGGCGTGATCACCATGAAGATGATCAGCAACACCAGCATGATGTCCGCCATGGGAATTACGTTTGGGGCGGCCATCACCGGCGGTGCTTTGGGTTTGTAAGCCATTGGTTACTTCTTTCCGCCCCGGCGCGTGATGAAATAGTTGATCAACTCCATGGAGGAGTTGTCCATCTCGACGTCGAAGGCTTCCACGCGATTCGTGAAGTAGTTAAAAGTCCACACGGCAGGCACGGCAACGAGCAAGCCGAGCGCGGTGGTCACGAGGGCTTCAGCGATACCGCCGGCCACGGCCGAAAGACCGGTGACCTTCTGGTTCGAGATGCCTTTGAACGCGTTGATGATGCCCATGACGGTGCCGAACAGGCCGACGAAAGGAGCGGTCGAGCCGATCGTGGCGAGGCCGGAGAGGCCGCGCTTCATTTCGGCGTGGACGATGGCCACAGAGCGCTCAAGGCCGCGCTTGGCTGCCTCGATGACTTCCTCGTCGCTTACCTGCGCCGAAGCTGCCTGAAACTCGGAGAGGCCTGTCGCGACAACCTTGGCGATGTGGCTCTTCTTGTTGCGTTCGGCGATGGAGATGGCTTCGTCGAGCTTGTTGTCCTTGAGGGCGCCCGCTACCTGCTGGACGAACACGCGCGACTGTTTCCGGGCGGCGCTGTACATCAACGCACGGTCGATCATGATGCCCACCG
>Ga0335074_10008870_pt1 | contig 13998 bp, 21 predicted proteins | sample Lox_Sample_23_FD_206715 | JGI IMG/M metagenome (GOLD analysis project Ga0335074, IMG submission 206715) | Soil microbial communities from Loxahatchee National Wildlife Refuge, Florida, United States - Lox_Sample_2.3 | ecosystem: Environmental > Terrestrial > Soil > Wetlands | place: USA...
CGCCACCGGCCGGTTCGCCATGATCGATGACGGGATGGGGTTTCAGCTCGTGCCCTGGCGGCCGGCGTTGGAGCAGCAGCTCGGCCAACAGGTCGGCGGTGTGATGACGCCCGGTGGGAACGTCGATTGGATTTTTGGGCGCAAGCGGGGAATCGGAATCTGACTGACTCTGGGTCAGAGTTCGGCGGAGTGCAACGGCGGCGCGACGCGAGGGGGCCGCGAAGCTCATGCGCAAACCGTGCTGAGGAAGCATTGCCCTGCGCCCAAGACGCTCTCGCAGATCTGTCGGTTTCATGATCTTCGACGAACTCCGCCCCGCAAAGATAGCAGTGAGAATTCGCGGAGCAGGCAACCTCAGTGGTAACCGATGTCCGCGCGCGCTTTCCCGCGGAACACCCAGTACGACCAGGCGGAGTACATCAGAATGACCGGGAGCAGGAACAACGCGCCGACCGCCAGGAAAGCTTGCGTGCTTGGTGATGCCGCCGCCTCCCACAGCGTGAAACTGTAGGGGACGATCATCGGCCACAGGCCGATCGCGATGCCCAGATAGGACAGCAGGAAAAGCAGGATCGCGGCGATAAAAGGCGCGGCGTCTACCGAGCCGGCGAGCGCTCGCCATTCCCAGACAACAACCGCCAAAGTGGCTATGGGCACCGGCCAAAGAAAAAGGATATGGGGCCACGAGAACCAACGCTCGGCGATCTGCTGGTCCATCAGCGGCGTCCATACGCTGACGATGGCGATGCCTATGACGACCCCAATCAGGCACAGCCGGCCCTGGCGTCTCGCCCAATCCTGCAGAGCGCCTTCCGTCTTGATGATGAGCCACCCGGCCCCGAGCAACCCGTAGCCGAAGAGAAGGGCCAGCCCCGTCAATATGGAGAAGGGCGTCAGAAAGTCGACGGAGGTCCCGCTGAACACTCGCCCTTCGACTCGGAAGCCCTGAATGAAAGCGCCGAGCACGACTCCTTGCGCGAAAACCGCCACGAAAGAACCAACCTGGAAGGCGCGGTCCCAGAACGCACGCCGGACGCGATCCTGAAAGCGAAATTCGAAGGCGACGCCGCGGAAGACGAGCGCGATCAGCATCACCAGGATTGGGAAGTACACGGCGGGTATGATAATAGCGAAAGCCAGCGGAAACGCCGCGAGGAGTGCGACGCCGCAGAAGACCAGCCAGGTCTCGTTGCCGTCCCAGATCGGCGCAATCGTATTCATGATCAGTTCGCGGTCGGCCGCGTCGCGTGCAAAGCCGTGCAGCATGCCGACGCCGAGATCGAAGCCATCGAGCAGAACATAGAGGATGACGCCCAAGGCAATGAGCGCCGTCCAGACACCGACGAAACTGAGGGCGGGCTCGGTCATGGGGTCTCCGCGGATTGCGGCGCCGACGGCAGTCTGCGAACGGGCAGCTGCGGACGCCCCGCCTCGACCGGCGCCGCGGCCGTCGCTCCGGGCCCTTTGCGTACGAGGCTAAGCATGTAGAGGAAGCCCGTCGGGTAAACGACGAGGTAAGCAACGGCGTAGATCAGCAGCGACAACAAGACATCACGCCCGGTGAGCGACGGGGTGACCGACTTTGCCGTTCGCAACAGGCCATAAACGGTCCACGGCTGCCGGCCGACCTCGGTGGTCGTCCACCCGGCCAGCACCGCGATAAAGCCGATCGGGATCGCGACCTGGCAAGCCCGTAGATACCAGCTGCTTGTGAACAGCTCGTGGCGATAGCGCAGCCACCAGCCGGCCGCGACCAATAGTAACATCAGGATGGCGAGACCGACCATGATGCGGAATGCAAAAAAGATAATTGCAACCGGCGGTCGCTGGTCGGCAGGAAAGTCCTTGAGCCCTTGAATTGTGCCGTGGAGCGAGTGCGTCAGAATGAGACTGCCGAGGTAGGGCACCTCGATCGCATAATCATTGCGCTCGCGGCTCTGATCGGGAAGCGCGAACAAGGTCAGGGGGACCTCGGAACCGGTGTTCCAGAGCGCCTCGATCCCGGCAAGCTTGGCCGGCTGGTACTGGCGTGTATTGAGGCCGTGTTGATCGCCGATGAACATCTGCAGCGGCACGAGCACGGCCAGTAGTCCGAGGGCAGTCGTCATCATGACCCGGCCCTCGTCGGGAAACAGGCCGCGCCTGATCGTATAGGCCCCGACGCCCAGCACAACGAACCCGGTGGTCACAAAAAAGGCGACAACAGTGTGGGCCAACCTGTAGGGGAAGGACGGGCTGAAGATGATTTGCAGCCAATCTGTCGGATAGAACCGGCCGTCGATGATGGCGTAGCCGACCGGCGTCTGCATCCAACTGTTGGCCGCGAGGATCCAGAAAGAGGAAAAAAGCGCGCCGAGCGCGACCATTGCAGCCGCAATAAAATGCGCCCAGGGCGGCACCAACGCGCGGCCGAACAGCAACACGCCAAGGAACGCCGCCTCGAGGAAGAAAGCCGTCAACCCCTCATAAGCCATCGATGGACCAATAATGTTTCCTGCGGCATCGGACAGGCCGCTCCAATTGGAGCCGAACTGGAATGGCATTACGATCCCGGTCACCACCCCCATGCCGAACGCGACCGCGAAGATCCGAATCCAGAAGTTTGACACCTGGAGATAGACCGCTCGCCCGGTGAAGAGATGCAGCCCTTCGAGCAGGGCGATGTACGACGCGGCGCCGACCGTAAACGCCGGCAACAGGATGTGCCAGCCGACGACCCAGGCGAACTGGATTCGTGAAAGCAGGAGCGGATCGAGCGTCATCAGAATTTAGCCTTCCTGCGTTCAGCCAACATACCAGCCCTTAAACAAGAATTCCGCGACAATTGCTTGCGTGAAGCAGAATGACCGACTTGCGCGCCGCTACACGCCTTCCACGATGCGAATCTCGCGGTCGGCTCCGCTGGCGAGCGCGGCCAGCGCTTCCTGATCGGCCGGACCTTCATGCGCCGCCCGAGCCGCTTCCACGCTGTCAAACTCCAAGAGTACCGTGCGCTGCTGGAGGCCGGCCTCGTAAACGTGCGCCGGCATTCCACGTGCCAGGAAACGCCCTCCTGCGCCAGTGAGCGCCGGCCCGGCGAGCTTGGACTAGGCGGCGAACGCATCCGGGTTACTGATCGAACGATATGTGGTGATCCAATACACTTTGGCCATTGTGGTTCTCTCCCTCGGTTGCCCGTCGGCTTGCCTTGCTGAGGGTGCCGCCTCAGTTAAAGGCGAACGCCATTGTCTGGATTTTGGGCGTACGCGCCAACAAGCTCCGGGCGCGACAGGCGCCGCGAGGCGGCCGAAGAGATCGCGCCCGCCTCGCGGCGCTGCAACTCGTTTCCTTGAACACACTCGAACACGTGCTCTCAAAAGGACGGCAAATCTATTGCACGATGGTCTCGCCGATACCTTGGGATTGGTCGGCGAAACACTTGCGTATCTACGACGCCTCGGACGGCGGGCGAATTCCCTGCGCAGCACATTCCTCCTGTTGTTCAGGAAGATGTCACCAAAGATTTGGGACCGTGCGCAAACTCCGCGAGAGGTTTCTTTAACACGACATTCCCCGATTCCGGGTGTTGCGGGGCGCAGGATGGCCCGTTCGGGCGTCTTGAGCAGCGGTAAACGCGCGCCGCGTCCGCAAATGACGGTCCAAACAGCCGGGTTACTGCACCGAGGCGCTGGAACTCGTCCCTTTGGCCGCATCAACGCGCCCCTGTGCCGTTGTCGTTCATCGCATATGACCTCGCCGCCACTCACGCTGGCGCGGGCGGGGCGCGGCTTCGGCCGAGACTGAGCCGTGCAACGTCTCCTCTCCGCGCAGTCATTCCCAATGGACGCCGATAGGGGGCCCTTTTGCGTACGATAACGTAATTGTTGGCGGAGCTTGCCCTTCCACACTCCGGCTGTTTTCAGGATGGGCCGCTTCGGCGTGTCTGGAGGGAGCTATGAAGCAATATGTCGGTGTAGATGTCTCGCAGAAGGAAACCTCAGTTTGCGTGATCGACGAACAAGGGCGCCTGGTATTCGAGGGGAAGGCGAAGTCCACGCCCGGGCGCGCTGACCGACCTGAGTCAAAAACGCGCGCCTCAAGCGGAACGCATCGGCTTTGAAACTGGCGCGATGGCGAGTGGGCTTTGGCATGAAACCCGGCGCGTCGGATTGCCGGTAGTATGCATAGACGCTTGTCACGCGCATGCTGCGCTTTCAGTCCGAATCAACAAGAGCGACAAGAACGACGCGCGGGGCCTCGCCGAACTCATCCGGATCGGTTGGCATCGCGAGGTTGCCGTGAAACGCGAGGAGAGCCAGAAAATTCGCGCGGTCGTGGTCGCCCGCGCGCGACTCGTCAGCATCCGGCGAGACATCGAAAACCAGGCCCGCAGCATGGTCAAGGAATACGGCCTGTTGTTATCGCGGGCGGTCGGCGCGCCATTCCGTCAACAGGTCGCCGAACGGATTGGCGCCGGCCATCCGCTTCGGGCTATCGTCGAGTCCCTATTGTCGATTCATGGGCGTGTCGCGCAGGGGCAAGCCAAACTTGACGAGGACGTGCGCCGCCGCGCGCGTGAAGACGAAACCGTTAGGCGTCTCATGAGCGTCCCTGGCGTCGGCGTCGTCACGGCTTTGACTTTCGGCCATACGATCGATGATCCGTCGCGGTTCAGCTCGGCGTCGAAAGTTGGCGCCTATCTCGGGCTGACCCCGCGCCGCAAGCAATCGGGGGAAACCGACATCACCGGTAAGATCTCCCGATGGGGAGATCGCTTATTGCGCACGTATCTGTTCGAGACGGCCAGCGTCCTCGTGCATCGGACCAAGAAGTGGTCAACCCTGAAGGCGTGGGGCGTGCGGTTGATCAAACGCATCGGCATGAAGAAAGCGAAGGTCGCGATCGCGCGCAAGATCGCGGTCATCCTCCATTGTATCTGGGTCGACGGAACGGTGTTCGAATGGGGCTAGCCGAGGGGGGCCTGACTTCCTTGAATTAGCCCAATCTCCGGCGCTCGACGTCGCCGGCGATGCCCCCGCCGGGACGGTGGTTGGGTAAACTTGGTCAATCGGCTGAAGGCGGTTCCGCCGCACTTCGTTGCGCACGTTAAAGCGCCCGCGCCGAAAATGAGGCGCAAGCGACCTCGGAAAGGACCGTGACCCCGGCGCCAGGCATCATTCGACGCACAAATCCAAAGTTCATCAATGGGCGTCTAGACGTCATGTTCGCGGGCTGAGCCGGTGGCCCGCCCTTTCGTGCAGATGAGAACGAGGGTTGCTCGGGCGAACCGAGCCGAGCCTCATGCACGGAGGGCGGACCATGGAAAAGCATAGCGAAGTTCTCGTGGCTTCGATGTCGCCAAGAAGAAGCACGCCGTGGCGATAGCGGAAGGAGGGCGGCAGAGAGAAGTGCGGTTTCTCGGCGATGTCGAGAACAGCCCCTTGCCGATCGAGAAGACGATCAAGAGACTGGCGAGCCGCTACGATCAGTTGCGTGTCTGCTTTGAGGCCGGGCCGACGGGATACGGGCTTTATCGCCAGGTGAGGGCGCTGGGACACGACTGCCTGGTGGTCGCGCCGGCCTTGATCCCGAAACGGTCGGGCGAGCGGATCAAGACCAACCGGCGCGATGCGGTCACGCTTGCTCGATTGCATCGGGCGGGCGAACTGACCGGGGTCTGGACGCCGGATGCGGCTCATGAAGCTGTGCGCGATCTTGTGCGGGCGCGCGAGGCAGCGTCGGACGACCTTCGGCGAAAGCGCCAGCAGCTTCTCTCTTTCCTCCTCAGACATAGCCGGATTTACCGCGGCGGCGGCCACTGGACGCTGGCGCACCGCCGCTGGCTCGCGGGCCAGAAGTTCGAGTGTGCCGCCCAACAGATCGTCTTTCAGGAGGGGATCGACGCGATCGAAGATGCTCTTCAGCGTCTGCGTCGCCTCGAGAAGCAACTCACTCTCATCGTGCCGGAGTGGTCGATGGCGCCCGTCGTAGCGGCCTACCAGGCGATGCGCGGGGCTTCGTTTCTCGTCGCCGTGACCTTCGCGGCGGAGATCAACCCTCATCTCTCGCTCCGCTCCCAGCTCTGCACAGCTACAACCTTTTCTCGCCGACGGTCTCTCTGCCGGCCGGACGCTCGAAGCGCGCCTAGCCTCTTGACCGCGAATATAAGAGCTAAGCAGAGATTCGCGGCATGGCCAACGGATCGGGGGTGCGCTCGCGGTTGAGATCGATGACGGCGTCATGGATGGCTTGGTCGAGGGCGGCGACGTCTGTGAAGGTCTGGTGGGCGAGGTGATGGGTCTTAAGATCGCGCCAGACCGGCTCGATTTCATTGAGTTTGGGGGCATATTTCGGCAGCCACTCGACGGTGAGCCAGTGTGCGCGGGCGGCCAGGGCGGCAAGCGAGCGTTTGCTGGTGTGGATCGGACCATTGTCCTCGACCAGCACGACCGGCTTGGCCTGTCGCCCCGGCTGCGGTCCGAAGTGACGGTCGAGTTGCTCCAGATGGGCGATGAAATCGCCGCTGCGCTTGATCGGGCTGGTATGGACGATGAGTTGGCGCGTGACGTGATCAAGCGACCCCAGCATCGCGACCTTCTTGGCCTGCCCAGGCGCCGGCACACGCAAGTCCGCCCCCGACTTCGCCCAGGCGCGGGCGAGATAGGGGCGAGATAGGGATGCGTCAGCGCCTCGCTCTCATCGCCGCAGAGAAGAACAATGTCGCCCGCTTCGGCCTGCTGTTTGCGCAGTTGCAGGCGCAGGCCCACCCGTTCCACCTCGCTTTCCGTCTGACGTCCCTTCAGCGTGTGCCGGGGCCGCCGCCAACAGAACTTTTTTTTCGCAAGGCCTTGGACAGTTGCGAACGGCTGATGCGCACGCCCTCGCGCGCTTCGATCTCGGCGCGGAGGCGGGGGATCGTCCAGTTGTGCCGGTCGGCCACAGGTTCTTCCAGCAAGGGGGTTACGACGCGCAAGGCGGCTTCACTCTTCACCGGAGGCGGGCCTGGCGCGATGCTGGTCTTCAGCGCTGCGACACCGCCAGCGGTGAAGTCGCTGCGCCACAGGCGAACCGTATCTTCGCGCACGCCAAACGCCTCCGCGATCTTGGAGCTGCTCCAACCAGCCAGCGTCAAAAGCACGGCGCGCGCCCGGTCCGCCTCGCCGCGATCACGTGAATCGGCAAGAGTCAAGAGGCCGGCGCGTTGTTCATCGCTCGCCATAACCGGAGACTTTCCCGCCATGCCATACACCTTGCGAATCGGCGCAGGCAGCGAACCGCAAAAAACCTATCCGTTGGTTAGCCAAACGGAATCTGCTTTAGCTCTTCACCGCCGCGCTCGCCGAGCTACGCAACCCCGCCATATGTGCACGGCCCCTTGGCAAGCACTTTCTTCGGCGACGTCTCTTTGGCGATTGCGGTCATATGTCCGGCCTGTCGATGCGAGCACAAACCCGCTGGCCATGATGATATCCGCTTCGTCCGGCTTCTCATCAGCTCCGCGCGCTCGAAGCGCTGGTCGGGGTACGGAATGTCCGGGTCGGCGGTTCGCCGGGAGTCCATCACCTCATTGCGCGCTTGCCAAACTCCTGAGCCCTGTGCCGCAGGAGATCTTTGATTAGCCGGCGACGGGCGGCGCCTCGCGCCGGTACAGTTCGCCGGTCGTCATGATCGCCCAGGCGATGCGCGCCAACTTGTTGGCGAGCGCCACAGTGACGAGCCGAGCCGGTCGACGCTGGAGAAGCTGCCGAGTCCAGACGGCAAGCGGATCGGTGCGCTTGTGGAGCCACCGAAGGCTCGCCGTCGCCCCGAGCACGAGCAGTTGCCTGAGATAGGGATTGCCCTGTTTGGTAATCCTGCCGAGCCTGTCCTTTCCGCCGCTCGAGTTCTGTCGAGGAACGAGGCCGAGCCAGGCCGCAAAGTCGCGGCCGGATCGAACCGCCGATGGATCTGGCGCATGAGCGACGAGGGCCGCGCTGATCAAAGAGCCGATGCCGGGAATCGTCTCCAGGGCCTGCGCTGACGCGCTCGAGCGCTGCTCGGCTTCGATCTGCTCGTCGATGAGCGCCAGATGCGCCTCAAGCGCGCGGAGATGATCGGCGAGGACTCTCATGACCGCGAGAGCCGACTGAGGAAACTCAGCGATGTCCGGATCGTTCTCGTCGAGGCGACGCACGAGGTCAGCGAGGTTCTCCACGCCCCGCTTCTCGATGACGCCGAATTCGGCGAACTGGCTGCGCAGCGAGTTGGCGACCGCGGTGCGCTGATCGATCGATCGATCAGCAATTGCCGCGACGTGTGCTGCATCAACGCCGCCTGCTGTTCTTCTGTCTTCACCGGAACGAACCGCATGTCTGGCCGAGAAGCCGCCTCGCAGATAGCGCGCGCGTCGTGGGCGTCGGACTTGCCGCGCTTGACGAAGGGCTTCACGTAATTCGGCGAGATCAGTCGCACGCGATGGCCCAGCCGTTCGATCTCGCGGCCCCAATAATGCGACGACGAGCAGGCTTCCAAAGCGACTTCGCAAGGCCGAAGCGAGCCGAGAAAGCCCAGGACCTTGTCGCGTGGGAGCTTCCGATTGAAGACTTCCCTTTCGGCTTCGTCGACGCCGCGAGCCTGAAACCAACGCTTGGCGATATCCAATCCGATGCGGACAATCTGGCGCATGATGAGGAGCCTCTCGCGATGTTGGTCGAATCGACCGCTACGGCCCGAGCCTGTACGCCCAGGCTGGGGCCGTCCACATCATCAGCTCCGCTCGGCGAGCGTCCCCGTGCGCGTCCTTTGACGCCTCCGGTCTCCAAGAAGGAGCTTGGCTTTCATCCGCAATTAAAGGGCCGATTGATAGCCTTTGCGTCATTCGTGCGGCTGCCGCGCAGTCTGACACCGAAGCATCGACGACACGATCGTCTCCAGATTCTCAGGCAACCACGTGCGACTTGGCGCCGATCGCATTGATCAAATCGCTCCACGACTCGTCGAGTGACTCTGCCCCTTCCGCCTGCAAGCGCGACGCCAGATCAGCGTCGACGCCTCCGTGTCGTACGGCCTCGAGCGTCGCGGCCCGCCCGAAGTAGACGTCAGCCGGAGTGAGATTGCCGAGGCTCTCCTGATAGCGGGCATGGTTGTAGTGCTCGACGAAAGCCGCGACCTGGCGTTCGAGATCGCCGGGCAGGTAGTAATGGGATTCGGTTCTTGAGCGTTTGATGCCAGCGCTCGATTTTGCTTTGGGTTTGCGGGTGATAGGGGGCGCTGCGGACGTGTTCCATTTTTTGCTGATCCAGCCATTTCGCAAGATCCTCAGCGAGGTATGAGGCCCCGTTATCCGACAGCAGGCGCGGTCGATGAACGACGATCATCTGATCGAGCCCGGACGCCGCCAACGCCAGATCGAGTGTGGCGGTGACATCCTGCGCCTTCATCGTGGCGCAGAGCTTCCAGGCGACATTGAAGCGCGCGAAGTCGTCGAGCACGGTGGAGAGATAGTACCAGCCCCACCCCGTGATCTTGAGATAGGTGAAGTCGGTCTGCCAGAGCTGGCTGGGCGCCGTGGTCTTGTCCTTGAACGACTCAGCCGCTTTGATGACGATGTAGGCGGGGCTGGCGATGAAATCGTGCGCTTTTAGCACCCGATAGACCGAAACCTCTGAGACAAAGTATTTTTCCTCGTCCGTGAAACGCACCGCCAGTTCCCGCGGGCTGAGTTCGGCTTGATCCAGGTCGACAATCTGACAGCGGACAGCCTCCGGATTCGGTTCCAGACCCGATCCGGCCGCGAGGGGCGATCCGCGAGAGCTTCCGGTCCGCCGCACTGATAGCGATCATACCAGCGGTAAAACGACGATCGGGGAATGCCGAGCTTGTCTAGCGTCCGTCGAGCCGGCCAAGGCGATTGCTCGACCAGACGGATGATCTCTGTCTGGTCGGATGCGGAATATCTCATGCCTCGTCTCCCCCATCCCCGATCATGCTTTTTTTGAGCAGTCGGTTTTCGAGGGTGAGGTCGGCCACCACCTCTTTCAGCGCCTGCGCCTCCGGACGGACATCCTTCACCTCGTCGGAGGTCGCGGCGCGCGCCGCGTCGCCCGCAAGCCGCCTTTTACCGGCCTCCAGGAACTCTTTTGACCAGCCATGGTACATCGACGAGGCGATGCCCTCGCGGCGACAGAGTTCAGCAATGCTCTCCTCGCCGCGGAGCCCCTCCAGCACGACGCGAATCTTCTCCTCAGCCGAAAAGTGTCGACGCGTCGCCCGCTGACGGCGGACAGGCAACAGAACCGATCATTTTGTGCTCCGACCTAACGAGTACGAGCGCATCCCGGTAGGCAGGGTTTTCGAGCGCTTTTCGGAGGCGTTCTGTGTCATTGTAACCGATCTGGGCGTTGAAGGCATTCCAAAGGCGATCGCTGTTGGTTCGATGGTTGTTAATTGGCGGACGTAATCATAGTGCTGCTCGCCTTCGTCCTGCCTCTGGTCCGATGGATTGGGTGCGAAAATTGCATCTGGCTTGCCGAAGGATTTTTGGATCACCGTCGGCAGCGCGAGCGCTCGATTGAGGCCCCGGCACTCAAGCTGACCGAGGCCCTGCAGCGGTTTTTCGCCATGACGCGCGAACACGATGTTTCCTTCGCGGTAGCGAACCCGACCAAGAGCATTGTCGCGTTGCTGACTACGAGGAGGCGCTCTGAAATCCGGGTCATTGCGTCTCGCTCGCTCGCCGGTAACACGACTTCACGCGCTTCCCCGATCAGAGCGCTGAGGCTGTCGACCGCCTGCTGGCGCCTCTGGCGGCGAGTAACAAGCCGCTCAGCACGCGCGCTCCTGCTTGGCTGACATCAATAGCGACCACGCCTTGCTGCGCGGATGCATGGCGCAGTCGGCCTTGAGCCGCAGCCGCGCCGCGAGCCTTTCAATTCGGCTGCGAGGCGGTCGTCGGAAGCGCAGCGCTTGGCTAGATCGTCGACGTCGTCCGCCGCTTTGCGGTAGTCGTCAGTCGTCACGCGCGCATATATCCGCCCACATCCGCCTGCTCACCGAGTCGCGCGCCCGCGATAGCAATGCTGTCTTTTCGATTCCGGTTCTCAACAAACGGCGGTGCGACAAGCTGTACAGAACGCAGGCTATCGTTGCTCGGCGGCGACACGCAGACCCAACCCAATCAGCACCGCTCCCGTCACCCCCTCGATGATGCGACGCAGCGCTTGTCGGCGAAGGAAATCGCCGACCTTGATCGACAAGATAGGCGGCGCCCACATACTTAACGGCGAGGAACATCGGCCCCGAGGCATCCAGCCAGGATTGCGAACCTCCACCGTGCCATAGACAGTCCCGATCCGGCGTGTCGTGTAGTCTTTGACCGGTCGGAACGTGTGGCAATCGGGACATACCCGGCTAAAAAGCGCATAGGCTTCGGCTTTATGGTTCACGACTGCGTTCTGCAAAGCCGCAATGATCTTCTTGCCGTCTTCGATCGATAGGCCGACTTCACCGTCGAACAGTCGCTCCCTGCTCTTGACTATGCGGATCTCCTTTCGGTGAACATCGCCGAATTCATCCCTGCCTTCAATCGTGATCGTCCACTCCACCGCCACAGCGCCTCCTCAATGAAGGCGACGGTGATGGACCCTCCAGCGCTAACAATTCGTGGGCGACCCCACGGAAGTTCCCGGTCTCGTCATTTTCGAGCAAAGGCTTCCGGACATCGACGATATCATCAAGTACAGCTCGGAGTGGATCGACAGCGTAACGCTATCGGCGCTGCGGTCGGCGGCGCAAATGGTTTCGTATGAAGTCTCGATCGGCTTTGTCCTCGTCACGGTGGTTATGTGCGCAGGCTCGCAGAACCTGTCGGAGATCGTTCGCGCCCAGGACAAGCGGTTCGGCTTCCTTGGCTGGAACTGGCCGCCACTGCTACCGCTGTTCATCATCTTCTTTGTTTCCGCGCCCGCCGAGACGAATCGGCCGCCGTTCGACTTGATGGAAGCGGAATCGAAGCTCGTCGCCGGCTATTCCGTCGACTATTCCGCTTCGCTTTTCCTCTTGCAGCACCTGACCGACCTGGTCGCCGTCCTGACAATGTCGGCGATGACGGCGGTGCTGTTCCTCGGCGGATGGCTGTCGCCGCTGCCTTTTCCGCCCTTCACCTGGGTGCCGGGCCTCATCTGGTTCCACATCAAGGCATGGTCGGTGATGTTAGGCTGTGTGGACGAATTTGATTAAGCAGAGGCCCGCGGCGAAGGCGACGATGGATCGGAAGTTTCGGGCTGTCTTTTCGCATCGGAGTGCGACGCGCTTGAAGCGCTTGAGCCGTCCGACGCCCTGCTCGATACGCGCGGGCCTTGTAGAGGGACTTGGCGAAGAAAGTCGGCTTGTCTTTTTCGTTAGCCTGTGCGGAATGACTGGGCTATGCCGTACGCCCTCGCTGCGTCCCGGTTGGCCTTGCTGCGTAGCCTTTGTCGCAGATGACGGCGCGGGGCTGGATGTCGGGTCCGATGTCGAGCAGGGTCTCGAAATGGCGCCCGTCGAAGGCTTCGCCGCCGGTCAAGTCGAAGGCGATGATGTCCCCGGAGGCGTCCGATTTTGCATGGATTTTCGTAGTGAAGCCGCCACGCGAGCGACCGAGCGCTTGCCCGTCCTGCCCCCTTTTGCCCCGGCCGCCGACACAGCGCGCGCACGATGGTTAAATCGAACATCTGAATGAGATGCGCCGTGGCGCTCATCGACGCGAGCGTATCGAAGAACGCCTCGAAGACGCCCGCCTTGCTCAAGCGATCGAAGCGTCTCCACACGCTGTTCCAAGGGCCGAAGCGCTCCGGCAGAGCGCGCCAGCGAACGTTCTCGACGGTGAAGAAATGCAGCGGCTCGAGGAAGCGGCAATCGTCCTCAGCTTTTCTGCCTCGACGCGGCAGGCAGGCGCGAAACACTGCAAGCGTATGCGCCCAATCGTCCTCATCCATCTTCGTCGACATTGGCCCCGGCCCGTGATTCGGTCGGAGTCCTATGAATCATGCCCGATCCGCAGGGGAATCGCAAAAACGTCTTCTGACGAACATTCGTCCACACAGCCTAATGTTCTCGATGTTCAATGCGTTCGTGCGGTGCTATCGTTACGACCAATTGATGCGGCTCGGCTGGAAAGTGTTCCTGCCGATCTGTCTGGTTATGGTGGTGGTCGTGGCCGGCGTGCTCGAATTTACCGGTCTCGGCGCCAACGCCTCCGTTCCTTTGCGGTGATGGGGGAAGAGGAAAAGCCATGGCTCTCAGGCTCACTCAATCCGCCCGCTCGGTGTTCCTGGGCGAATTCTTCGCGGCCTTTGCCTTGTCGGTTCAGTACATGTTCAAGCCGAAGGCGACTTTGAACTATCCGCATGAGAAGTCGCCGCTGAGCCCGCGGTTCCGCGGCGAGCATGCGCTGCGCCGTTATCCGAACGGCGAGGAGCGATGCATCGCCTGCAAGCTGTGCGAAGCGATTTGTCCCGCCCAGGCGATCACCATCGAGGCGGGACCGCGGCGCAATGACGGCACGCGCCGTACGACGCGCTACGACATCGACATGGTGAAGTGCATCTACTGCGGCATGTGCCAGGAGGCCTGTCCGGTCGACGCGATCGTTGAAGGGCCGAACTTTGAATTCGCGACCGAGACGCGCGAAGAGCTTTATTACGACAAGCAACGGTTGCTGGCCAACGGCGATCGCTGGGAGCGGGAGTTGGCGCGCAACATCGCGATGGACGCGCCGTATCGATAATCGCCTTCTCCTCTCTTGGGGAGAAGGAAGTTGACCATGGCCTGTGGAAGCGGGCGGTGTCAGCGCACGCCTTTTGCGCGGCCGGACGCCGGGGGCCGCAAATGGGCGCCAACGAATGCGGCGCTCCGCGCCGGCCGGTCGCCTTAAGTGAGGACATCAATTCGCTGAAGGGCTGAGACCGGTGTACCAGCTGATCGTCTTCCTGCCGCTGCTCGGTTTTCTGATCGCCGGCGTCTTCGGGCCTTGGATCGGCGTGCGCGGCGCCGAATACGTCA
>Ga0335074_10008871_pt1 | contig 13998 bp, 12 predicted proteins | sample Lox_Sample_23_FD_206715 | JGI IMG/M metagenome (GOLD analysis project Ga0335074, IMG submission 206715) | Soil microbial communities from Loxahatchee National Wildlife Refuge, Florida, United States - Lox_Sample_2.3 | ecosystem: Environmental > Terrestrial > Soil > Wetlands | place: USA...
CGCTTTAGCGTCGCGTCGCGAGCGGTACGACGTTGTGCAGCATTTCCGGGCCCGTTTCAAGAAAGCGCCGGATGTTGCGGGCCGCCTGCCGGATGCGCTGCTCGTTCTCGACCAGCGCGATGCGCACGTGGCCCTCGCCGTATTCGCCGAAGCCAGCGCCGGGCGATACCGCCACGCTCGCCTTTTCCACCAGCAAAGTCGCGAACTCGACGCTGCCGAGCGGCTGGAACGGCTCTGGGATCGGCGCCCATGCAAACATCGAAGCACGCGGCGGCGGTACCGCCCAACCGGCGCGGCCGAACGATTCGACCAGGGCGTCGCGCCGGCGTTTATAGATCGCGCGCATCTCGTGGATGCAAACATCGGGCCCGTTGAGCGCCGCCGTCGCCGCTACCTGAATCGGCGTAAACGCGCCATAATCGAGATACGACTTCACCCGCGCCAGCGCCGCGATGATGCGCTCGTTGCCGACGGCAAATCCGATGCGCCAGCCCGGCATCGAATAGGTTTTCGACAGCGAAGTGAATTCGACCGCAACGTCCATGGCGCCGGAAACTTGCAAAATCGAAGGCGGCGGATTGTCGTCGAAATAGACCTCGCCGTAGGCGAGATCCGACAACACCAAGAGATTGTGCTTCTTCGCAAACGCGACGAGCTCGCGGTAAAAGTCGAGGTCGGCGACGCACGCCGTCGGGTTCGACGGATAGCAGATGACGATGGCGATCGGCTTGGGGATCGAATGCAGCACGGCGCGTTCGAGCGCGCCGAAAAAGGCTGAGTTGGCCTCGACCGGCACCGAGCGGATCGCGCCGCCCGCCATCAGGAAGCCGAAGACATGAATCGGATAGGTCGGATTGGGAACGATGATGACGTCGCCAGGCGCGGTGATCGCCTGCGCGACATTGGCGAAGCCTTCCTTGGAGCCGAGCGTGGTGACGATCTGTGTCTCGGGGTTGAGCTTGACGCCGAAGCGCCGGGCGTAATAGGCGGCCTGCGCCCGGCGCAGCCCCGGTATCCCCTTGGAGGACGAATAACGGTCGGTGCGCGATCGGCCGACCGTCTCTTTGAGCTTCTCGACCACGTGCGCCGGCGCCGGCAGATCGGGATTGCCCATGCCCAGATCAACGATGTCGGCGCCGCTGTTGCGCGCCGTTGCTTTGGCGCGGTTGACCTCCTCGAACACGTAAGGCGGCAACCGGCGGATGCGATAAAATTCTTCCATGGCTGTACCGGCAGAGGCGGCGTCCAGCGGCCTCGTAAAAACTCATATCACGGCTTGGTATAGGCGCCAGTCGTCAGTGGGGCGGCGGAAGCGCCGGATGGCGCGGCGGGCTGGGCGGCGACGGGTTGCGCAGACGCCTGCCCCTGTTGCGCGGCGGACGAAGCATTGCCGGGACCGAGGCTCACCGGGGTCAGCTGCCCGGTGGCCTCAGTGTCCAAATGCTGGCGCTGGGAAATCAGGTCGTCGGTCGCCTGCTTGACTTGGTCGGGTGTCAGCGTCGCGTCCGCGCGCGGTGCAGGCATGTCGTGCACCGCCGGATAGCCGACCTCCGAACAGGCCGACAGGAGAAAGGCAGCCGCCGCGGCCATGGCAAAGGTTCCGAAGCCAAGCTTCGCGGTGCGTCGGTAGCCGTTCACGCCAATCCCCCATTTACCCGCAAAGGTTTACCCGCAAAGCTCTGCCCCGATCCGGCCGAATCCGCTCCGCCGGGCCCAACCGGCGGTATCCTCAGCTCGCCACCCTGGCTGAAATAACTTAATGCCTCAAAGATTTATAAAAACTAACCAAGGCTAACAAACCGTTGCGATAGCGCGCTAATATGGTGGAAACAAGATGCTCAGGACCGGCACCGATTACCCCGCTGGCCGCGAGTGCCTTCGCCTGATGGGGGCGGAAGTTGCCTTGCGTGCGCAATTCGAACAGGCCATCTGTGCTGGCGAGGGCTCTTTCACGCCCCTCGCGGACATTAAGGAACGCTGGTGCGGGCTCCATCACAAGAGCCGATGAAAATCGGCATGGTCGACGTCGAGGCGTTTTCGCGTAATCTGGCGCGGCTCGTGGAAGAAGGCGGGCGAGCGCTCGCCGCCTACCTCAAGCCACGCGAGGATGGTCGCGACAACCGCGAATTTGCCGACGAGGTCAACGAAGTCGTCAAGACGCTCGGGTCGGTGGCGCAGTATTGGCTGTCCGATCCGCAACGCACCATCGAGCTGCAGACCCGGCTCGGCAAAGCCTATCTCGACCTGTGGGCGGCGGCGGCCAAAAGGCTTGCCGGCGAACAGATCGCTCCGGTCGCCAAACCAGCGGCCAACGACAAGCGCTTTTCCGATCCGGAGTGGAGCTCGAACCAGTTCTTCGATTTCCTCAAGCAGGCCTATTTGCTCTCGACCGACTGGGCCAATCAGATGGTCAGCGACGCCGATCTCGATCCGCACACCAAGCAGAAGGCCGAGTTCTATGTGCGACAGATCGGCAATGCACTGTCGCCGTCAAATTTCGTGCTGACCAATCCGGAATTGTTGCGCGCAACGCTCGCCAGCAACGCCGACAATCTGGTGCGCGGGATGCACATGCTGGCCGACGATATCGTTGCTGGCGGTGGCGATTTGCGCATTCGCCAATCCGACTCCTCGATGTTCGAAGTCGGGCGCAATCTGGCGACAACGCCCGGCAAGGTGATCTTCCAGAACGACATCATGCAGCTCATCCAATACGCACCGTCGACCGAGAAGGTGCTGCAAAAACCGCTGCTGATCATGCCGCCATGGATCAACAAATATTACGTGCTCGACTTGACGCCGGAAAAATCCTTCATCAAATGGTGCGTCGATCAGGGGATTACCGTTTTTTGCGTGTCCTGGGTCAATCCCGACGCGCGGCTGGCGAACAAGAGCTGGGAGGATTACGTGCGTGAGGGGCCGCTGGCCGCGCTCGACGCCATCAAAGCCGCTACCGGCGAAGACAAGGTGCACGCCGTCGGCTATTGCGTCGGCGGCACGCTACTTGCGGTCGCGCTGGCGGCCATGGCGGCTTGGGGCGACGAGCGCGCTGCATCCGCGACGTTTTTGGCCGCCCAGGTCGATTTTACTTACGCCGGCGACCTCAAGGTCTTCGTCGACGAGGAGCAGGTCAAAGCCGTCGAAGAGCGCATGACCGAACGCGGCTATCTCGAAGGCAAGTCCATGGTCAACGTTTTCAATTTGCTACGCTCGAACGATTTGGTGTGGCCGTACATCATCAACAACTACATGAAGGGCAAGGCGCCGTTTCCGTTCGATCTGTTGTACTGGAACTCCGACGCGACACGGCTGCCGGCCGCCAATCACTCGTACTATCTGCGCAACTGCTATCTCGATAACAACCTGGCGCGGGGCAAGATCAAAATCGGTAACACGCCGATCGATCTGCGTGCGATCAAGCTGCCGGTCTACAATCTTGCCAGCCGGGAAGATCATATCGCGCCGGCGAAATCGGTGCTGCTCGGCTGCAAGTTCTTCGGCGGCCCGGTGAAGTATGTGCTGGCCGGCTCCGGCCACATCGCCGGCGTCGTCAATCCGCCGGACAAGCACAAATATCAGTATTGGACCGGGCCGCGGCCGCGTAGCGCCAACCTCCAGGGCTGGCTCGGCAAGGCCAAGGAACATCCGGGCTCGTGGTGGCCGGACTGGCTCAGCTGGCTCAAGCAACAGGACCCGACGCAAGTGCCGGCGCGCGTACCGGGCGGCGGCAAGCTCAAGCCGATCGAAGACGCGCCGGGAAGCTACGTGAAGGTGCAGGCCTGATTCCGCGGTGCGGTCACGCGGCGTTCCGCACGCAAAACCGGTTTCCACCCCCGATCAAGTCCGAGGGCAGGCTTTTTGCTGGACGCACGCTACGGAAACAGCGCCACCTGCTCGAGCCCCGTGGTTTCGGGAAAGCCGAGCATGAGGTTCATGTTCTGCACCGCCTGGCCGGACGCGCCCTTGGTCAGGTTGTCGAGCGCCGCGCCGACAATGGCGCGACCTGCGATGCGGTCGGCAGCAACGCCGATGAACGTCATGTTCGAGCCGCGCACATGCCGGGTCTGCGGGAAGGCGCCGAACGGCAGCACATGCACGAACGGCTCTTTTGCGTAAGACTTTGAAAGCAGCGCATGAAGATCCTGCGGCGACGCCTGCAGGCCGCGCACGTAGATCGTCGAAAGGATGCCGCGATTCATCGGCACCAGGTGCGGCGTGAATGTAACGGTCACCTCACGCCCGGCAGCTTTGGAGAATTCCTGGTCGAGTTCGGCCATGTGGCGGTGGTGCCCCACGCCATAGGCGTGAAAGCCCTCGGAGACCTCGGCGAACTGCATGTCCTCGCGCACGCCCCTACCCGCTCCGGTGACACCCGATTTGGCGTCGATGACGATCTCGTCGGGATCGATCGCATTTGCGCGCAACATCGGAATGAGTGCGAGTTCGGCGCAACTCGTGTAGCAGCCGGGATTGGCGACAAGTTGCGCCGCCCTGATCTGCGCCCGATAAATCTCGGTCAGGCCGTAAACCGCCTTGTTCTGCAAATCAGGCGCGGCATGCGGATGTCCGTACCAACGAGCGTAGGCCGCCGTATCGGCGAGGCGGAAATCGGCGGACAGATCGACCACCTTGATGGCCGGCGCCCGCGTCAGCAAATCCTTGATGACTTGCTGCGTCGTGCCATGCGGGAGCGCGCAGAAGACGAGATCGAGGCCGAGGGCGCGCCAATCCACATCGGCGAGCGCAGTCAGCGTCGGCAGCGCATATGGCACGAATTGCGGAAACACGTCGGCCATCGGCTTGCCGACGCGGCGGTCGGCCGTGAGCAAACAAATATCGACGCGCGGATGGCACAGCAGCAGCCGCACCAATTCGGCCCCGGTGTAGCCCGAGGCGCCAAGGATACCGATCTTCGCTTTTGTTTCTGTCGCAGGCATCAGTCGAACCTTCCGGCTAGGACAACAAAGCCGGCACCCGCGGGAGAGATTTGGGAAAAGCGTGCCGCGGAGCCGGCGGCACGAGCGGTCAGACGCGAACGCGCGCTCGTGCCGTGTCGCTACGGCGGCGGCGCTTGGTTGTGGCCGGGATCGTCGGCCGAGTGATGTTGGACGACCGGGTCATGGCCGGCCATATAGAGGCCGTGCTTGGCAGCGTCAATGTGCACCGGGCCGGGCAATCAGCCCGGCGCCACATTTTTTTGCCGCTTACATGGCATATTTAGTGCGCGAATCGCCGCGCGGTTTAATTCTTCTGTTCGGGCCAATTCGGCCGATATCGTCGCTAAGGTCAAAGCTCCGCATGGGTAAGGTAGCGAAAACGCAAACGTCGAAGGCGCCTGACCTGTTCGCCACTCTCGGCGAACCGCGGGCAGTTACGCGCCGCGCCGCGCGCACCGGCGGCGCAATGGCGCGGGGCACCACCGGCGATTCCGGCTACACCGCCAAGCACATCGAGGTTCTGGAAGGACTTGAGCCGGTGCGCCGCCGCCCCGGCATGTATATCGGCGGCACCGACGAGAAGGCGCTGCATCACCTGTTCGCCGAGGTGATCGACAATGCCATGGACGAGGCGCTGGCCGGCCACGCCGATTGGATCGAAGTCGAGATGGCGGCCGACGGCTTTGTCACCGTCACCGACAACGGCCGCGGCATCCCGGTCGATCCACATCCGAAATTCCCGAAAAAATCCGCGCTCGAAGTGATCATGTGCACGCTGCATGCGGGCGGCAAATTCGACTCCAAGGTCTATGAGACATCGGGCGGCCTGCACGGCGTCGGCGTCTCGGTCGCCAACGCGCTGTCGGAGCGCATGGAGGTCGAGGTCGCGCGCGGGCAAAAGCTCTACCGCATGGCGTTTGAGCGCGGCGAGCCGAAGTCGAAGTTGCAGGACGCCGGCAAGGCGCCGAACCGCCGCGGTACCAAAGTGCGGTTCCGTCCGGACCCGGAGATTTTCGGCGCCAAGGCGCATTTCAAGCCCGAGCGCGTCTTCAAGATGACGCGCTCCAAGGCCTATCTATTTGGCGGCGTCGAAATCCGCTGGTCGTGCGCGCCGGAATTACTACGCGGCGTCGAAGGCGTGCCGGAACGGGCGACGTTTCATTTCGCCGACGGCTTGAAGGATTATCTGTCGGAGACGCTCGCCGAGGCCACGCTGGTGCATCCGGATATTTTCACGAGTAGTGCAGGCAAGATAGGTGCACACGGGGCGGTTCAATGCGCGGTGGCCTGGACCGCCGATGCCGACGGTTTCCTCAACTCTTATTGCAACACCATCCCGACGCCCGACGGCGGCACCCACGAATCCGGCCTGCGCGCGGCGCTCACCCGCGGGCTCAAAGACCACGCCGAGCGCGTCGGCCAAAGCAAGCGCGCCGCCGCCATCACCAGCGACGACGTCATGGTGGGCGCCGGTGCCATGCTGTCGGTGTTCGTCCGCGAACCGGAATTCCAGGGCCAGACCAAGGATCGGCTCGCCACGGCGGAGGCGCAAAAGATCGTCGAGCAGGCCATCAAGGACCCCTTCGATCACTGGCTCGCCGGCAATCCGCTGCAGGCGAACAAGCTGTTCGACTTCGTGGCCGAGCGCGCCGAAGAGCGGCTGCGCCGCCGGGCGGAAAAGGACATCGCGCGCAAGACGGCGGTGCGCAAATTGCGGTTGCCCGGCAAGCTCGCCGACTGCACCAATTCGGCCGCCGAAGGCTCGGAGATTTTCGTCGTCGAGGGCGACTCCGCCGGCGGCTCGGCCAAGCAGGCGCGCGATCGCGCGTCGCAGGCGATCCTGCCGTTGCGCGGAAAGATCCTTAACGTCGCTTCCGCCGGCAAGGACAAGCTCGCGCAGAACCAGCAGCTCGCCGATCTGGCGCAGGCGCTTGGCTGCGGCACCGGCGCGCATTATCGCGACGAGGATTTGCGCTACGGCCGTATCATCATCATGACCGACGCCGACGTCGACGGCGCTCATATCACCTCGTTGCTCATCACTTTCTTCTATAGCGAGATGCGCGGGCTGATCGACAACGGCCACCTTTATCTGGCGGTGCCGCCGCTCTACCGCTTAAGCCATGGCGGCAAGATTTTTTATGCCCGCGACGAAAAGCACCGGGACGAAATCTTGGCGAAGGAATTTCACGCCAACGCCAAGGTTGAAATCAGTCGCTTCAAAGGCCTCGGCGAGATGATGGCTGCGCAGCTTAAGGAAACCACCATGGATCCGAAGAAGCGCACGCTGCTGCGCGTCGTGCTGGTCGCCGATGCACACAAGGACACGGAGAAATCCGTCGAGCGGCTGATGGGAACGAAGCCCGAGGCGCGCTTTGCCTTCATCCAGGAGCGCGCCGAGTTCGCCGACGAGAAATCGCTGGACGTGTGAAACCCTCGGCGCGGCGGATCGACGCGCAGCGTCTAGTCCGCAATCCATATTCACGAGCGGCGATTTTGGATTCCGGGCTCGCGCCTTCGGCACGCCCCGGAATGACGATCTATGCCTTCATCCACTCGACCAGCGCGGCCGTCACCGCCGCGGGCCGTTCCAGCGTCGAGACGTGGCCGCAATCGGGAATGACCGCGAGCCGTGCGCCGGGAATTAAAGCGGCGATTTCCTGCGACCGATGCGGCGGCGTCAGCTCGTCGCCGTCGCCGACCAAAACGAGCGTCGGGCAGCTGATGGCGGCAAGCCGGTCACGCGCGTCGGCGCGGCCGATGATGGCGGTCTCCTGGCGCAAGAACGCCTCCGCCCCGGTCTCCTCGGCCATGACCCGCACGACATCTTTCAGCGCGGCATCGCCATGCCGGTTGCGATGCACGAAGACCGGAAACAGCAGGTCCGGAACTTCGGCGAAGCGGCCAGCCTCGGCGAGTTCGATGACCGTGCGGCGACGCGCAGTCTGCTCCGGCGTTTCGGCGCGCGCCGCAGTATCGAGCAACGCCAGCTTGGCGACGCGCTGCGGCGCCTGGTGGGTCATCTCCATCGCGATGTAGCCGCCCATGGACAGTCCAGCGAGCGCGAAACGCGGCGGCGCCGCGGCCAAGATTCGCTGCGCAATCGCCGTCATCGAGTCGTCACGGGTGTGATCGGCGATTGTCACCGGGCCGAACCGCCACAGCGCCGGAACTTGCTCAGCGTAGAGCCGCGCCGAGCAGAGGAGCCCGGGAACCAGCACGATGGGCATGCTTTCTGATGGCGTGACGGACATCGGCGCTGCGCTCTTTTTCGATTCCCAGGAGGCGATAGGGAGCGATCAATTTAACTTACCGGGAGGCCGGCGGTTGACTTTCAGGCGTCCGACCCTATGTTCCGGGCACGAAAGATACGGCGGATTCGAGCAAACTTGCAGCTTCCCCGTTCCATCCATGGGCTACCGCGCCCGGCGCGGCCCCCGATCTGAGGGTTCATGTCCTTCTCGCATCTCGGCTTGTCCGAAAAAGTGCTCAACGCCGTCGCAGCCGCCGGTTACAAAGCTCCCACCCCGATCCAAGATCAAGCCATTCCGCACGTTCTGGCCCGGCGCGACGTTCTCGGCATCGCGCAGACCGGCACGGGCAAGACGGCGGCCTTCGTGTTGCCAATGCTGACCATGCTGGAGCAGGGCCGCGCGCGGGCGCGCATGCCGCGCACGCTCATCCTCGAGCCGACGCGCGAATTGGCGGCGCAAGTGGAAGAGAGTTTCGTCAAATACGGCGCCAACCATAAGCTCAACGTCGCGCTGATCATCGGCGGCGTGTCGTTCGGCGATCAGGATACCAAGCTCATGCGCGGCGTTGACGTCTTGATCGCAACGCCCGGCCGCCTGCTCGACCACCATGAGCGTGGCCGGCTTTTGCTCAACGGCGTCGAGCTCTTGGTCATCGACGAAGCCGATCGCATGCTCGACATGGGCTTCATTCCCGACATCGAGCGAATCTGCAAGCTTGTACCGTTCACGCGCCAGACTCTGTTCTTCACCGCCACCATGCCGTCGGAAATCCGGCGCATCACCGAGCAGTTTCTGCACAATCCAGTGCGCGTCGAGGTGTCCCGTCCGGCGAGCACCGTCGCCACGACGACGCAGCTTCTCGCCAAGTCCGGGCGCGACGCGCATGAAAAACGCGACACCTTGCGCCGTCTGATCCATTCCGCCGAGGGTTTGAAGAACGCCATCATCTTCTGCAACCGCAAGCGCGATGTCGCCACGCTCTATCGCTCGCTCCACCGTCACGGCTTCTCGGTGCAGGCGCTGCACGGCGACATGGACCAGCCGGCGCGGATGGCGGCGCTCGAGCAGTTCCGCAAAGGCGAGGTGACGCTTTTGGTCGCTTCCGACGTCGCCGCGCGCGGCCTCGACATTCCCGACGTAAGCCACATTTACAACTTCGACGTCCCGTTTCATGCCGACGATTACGTGCACCGGATCGGCCGCACTGGCCGCGCCGGGCGAAGCGGCATCGCGATCACCATCGTGGCGGGCGGCGATGATCAAAAGGCGGTCGCGGCGATCGAGAAACTAATTGGCCAACCGATTCCCTGGATGGGCGAAATCTCCGAGGCCCCCGCACCGCAGAGGCAAGTCGCCGCCCCCCGGCAGAGCACTCCGCAGCGCCGCGGCCGTAACGACGGTCATCGCCAAACACATCGGCCCGCCGTCGCCGCTTCGAGCGCGCGCATACCGCAACCGCAACGCCCGCCGCCGGCGAAGTCACGTAACGACGACGGCGATGCTTCGCATCTGCCGGCCTTCCTGCTGCGCCCGGTACCGGTGAAGGCTTAAAACACGCTTGCCGTGCAGCGGGTTGCAACATGCCCGCGCCATTTCGTTTACCCGTCCTTTACAGCTGTCTTCTAGTTTTTTTTCTGGGCATTGATCATAGCCTCTCGCGTGGCGTGAAATTTATTCTCGGGTTTTCCAGATCGATTGGAGGCAATTCATGGCCGTGCCCAGCGACGAGCACGAACGCACTCTTGCCTTCGCCGAAACCGCGCTGCAACAGATCCGCGCGCTCCGCCAGCCTGCACTGCCGCGCAATTTCGAAATCTGGTATCGATACGCGACCGGCTATAATCCCGAACTCAACCGCGCGATCAACGAGACGCTGGCGCGCAAAGGCTCGCTCGACGACGCTGATCTCGACAACATCTACAACATATTTCTTTCACCGACGCGTTTGAGCGATCGCATCGACTCGGTCGGTTCGCGGGTGACGGCGGAGATCACGCAGGTGTTGGATACGATCGCCAACGCGACCGGCTCGGCAACGAGCTATTCCGCAAGCCTGGCCGCAGCGAGCGAAAAGTTGCAGGGCATCAATGATGGGGCAACCTTGCGCACCGTGATCGAGCGGCTGGTCGCCGGCGCCAAGGAAATGGAAATCAGCAACAGGAATCTCGAAGCGCGGCTCTCGGCGTCCCGGCAGGAAATCGAACAGCTTCAGCAAAATCTCGAAACGGTACGCAGCGAAAGCCTCACCGATCCGCTGACCACTTTGGCCAATCGCAAATTTTTCGATGCCGAGCTCGGCAAGGCCGTTGCCGAAGCGACGCAAAGCGGTGAACCGCTGTCGCTGTTGATGTGCGACGTCGATCACTTCAAGGCTTTCAACGACAAGTTCGGCCATGTCACCGGCGACCAAGTGCTGCGCCTCGTCGCCATTTCGGTGAAGCAGAACGTCAAAGGCCGAGACATCGCCGCACGCTACGGCGGCGAGGAGTTTGCCGTCGCGCTGCCGAAGACGGCGCTGCAGGCGGCGCTCACGGTCGCCAACCACATTCGGCGCACCGTCACGATCAAGGAATTGATGAAGCGATCGAGCGGCGAGAAGCTCGGCCGGGTGACAATCTCCATTGGCGTCGCGATGTTGCGGCCGAATGAGACGCCGCAATCGCTGATCGAGCGCGCCGATACCTGCCTGTATGCAGCCAAGCGCGGCGGCCGCAATCGGGTGGCCGGTGAAAGCGACCCGGAGACTGCGGGCGGAAAAAAGTTCGTCAGGCGGCGCGTGGCGTGATCTGTGAATGTTTTGGCGGAGCGTACTTGGCGAGCGTACTTGGCGTAAGATCGCAAGACGCAGTCGCTCAGCGCGCAACCTTCTCAATGGTCGCCATCAGCGTTTCCCTTCTGTGCCTCTTGCAATAATTGCTAACCCGCTTGCTGTTGGCCTTATATCTCGTGATGTCCAGCGTATCGATGTTGCGCGACGCGTTGTAATAGCCGCTCATCCAGGCCCCGATCGTTACTTGTTGGTCGTAGGCGTAATCGATGAACTGCTGACACGTGATTCTTGACATATCGACTTTCACCAGAGCCTTGTTCGGATCACCCTGGAACGCAGCGGTCCCGGCAGCCCGGCTGATGCCGGTCATGACGAATTCTCTCGGAGATGTGGCGCACCACGCTTTGATATTCGCGACGTTACGCTTCTGGGCGCCGAGGTCGATCCAGGTGTAGCCGGTCTTTTGATTGAAGTATCCGCCGATCCATGCTCCAAAGACGTCGGATTGCTCCGGCGTCATGGCGAGATAGTCCGCACAAGTTACCCGCGACATGTTGATCGTAACCTGCGCGCTGGCCACCGTCGGCAACCAGGCGCCGACCAAGACAAAAATCCACGCCAATCCTCGTATTGGATAAGTCACGTCTGTTGCCCCCCTCGGTATCGGCGGATCGGTCCAAAGCCGATTTCCCATAAGTCATCTCCCATAAGTCTATGAGTTTAGCGCAGCCGTGAAAAGTCATTAAAACGGCGCTCCGGGAATAGACCGAGGGCAAGCTAGGACCCTCTTTCACCTTTTGTACCTTTCGCGTTTGGCAGGTTAAAGCCGCTACTTTTTTCGACAATCCTACAATTGAGCTTTGCTGGCTTGTCAGCATTGCTGACGTTTTCACGCCAAGTGCTTTTCGCTAATGTGATCGATGCGTCACAATCTGCGGCGACGGACGTGCTCTAACGTTGCCGATCTCCGAGCGGCCAACACCTGCGGGGTGACATCGTGGTTCGCGAAGGCGCGTTTGACATCGTGTTCATTCCCGGCGGCACGTTTCGCATGGGCTCTGACAAGCACTATCCGGAAGAAGCGCCGGCGCATCGCGTGACCGTCGGCGATTTCTGGATCGACCGGGCGCCGGTCACCAACAGACAATTCCGAAAATTCGTCAACGAGACCGGCTACGTCACTTGCGCCGAGCTAAAACCGGATGCGAAGGATTATCCCGGTGCGCTGCCGCACATGCTCAAGGCGGGCTCGCTGGTGTTCACGCCGCCGAAAGGCGCGGTGGACCTGCGCGACTGGTCGCAGTGGTGGAATTTCAAATTCGGCGCCAACTGGCGCCGGCCCTACGGACCGCGCAGCTCGATCAGTGGGCTCGACGATCATCCCGTGGTGCATGTCGCCTGTCGCGACGCCGAGGCCTACGCGAAGTGGGTGGGCAAAGAATTGCCGACCGAAGCAGAATGGGAATTCGCCGCGCGCGGCGGGCTCGACGGCGCCGAGTTCGCCTGGGGCGAGGAATTCACGCCCGGCGGCAAACATCTCGCCAACACCTGGCAGGGCGACTTCCCTCGGCAAAATCTGGCGATCGACGGCTATGAACGCACGTCGCCGGTGACGACCTTCCCGCCGAACGGCTACGGCCTTTACGACATGATCGGCAATGTCTGGGAGTGGACCACTGACTGGTGGTCGACCAAGCACGACGCGGACCCGGCAAAACCGTGCTGTGCTCCGGAAAATCCGCGCGGTGGGCGCGAAGAAGCAAGTTACGATCCGCGCCAACCCGACATCAAAATTCCGCGCAAAGTGCTCAAAGGCGGCTCGCACTTGTGCGCGCCGAATTATTGCCGTCGCTACCGACCGGCGGCGCGGCACGCGCAGCCCGTCGATACATCCACGAGTCACGTCGGGTTTCGCTGCGTCGTGAGGGAAGGCGGATCACATGCCGGACGATAATGCCGGTGCTGCACGTTGAACGATGAAGAGCACGAAGGGAAATGAGCTAATTACGTCGCAGCCACAAGGGGCGAAATATGCATCGGTGTTTCCGGATTTTCTCCTCGATGATCGGGCCGGTTGCCGCGCTGACAATCGCCGGCGGCGCGTTGGCGCAATCCGTCGGCGTTCCCACACTCAATGTCGACCCGGTCTGCCACGGCATCGCGCAACAAGCGGCGACGCCCGGCGAAATTGGCGATCCTGACTTAAGCTTCCGCCGGTGCGTCAGAAGTGAGATCGCGATGCGTCAACGGCTGGCCCGTAAGTGGGCAACGTACACATCGGACGAAAAAGCAACCTGCATAGGATCTGAAACGGGCGGATTTGCCAGCTATTCCGATCTCGCCACCTGCCTCCAAATGGCGAAACGGGCGCGGCGATTCAAGCAGTAAACGCAACACGATGACACCTCCAATGTCAAACATTGACAAACCCACCCTGCTCTCTGGGCCGATTAAGGATATTGCTGCCGTCACGGGCAGCGTGCCTACGTCCTGGCGGCATCGGCAACGTCTGAGCACACTGCTCATCACGGTCATCGGCCTCGGGCTTGCGTCGGCCCTCACATTTATCCAGGGTGCGCTCGCCCAACAAAATGCGGTGACAGCGACATCGCGTTCGAACCCGACTCAACGATGATTCAGCACGCCATGGCCGCCAATGCGTGTCTGCGCGAAGCTTTCCCGAAGGGCTTTGCTCCGGATGAGACGCACCACACGCACATCTCCATATTGCAGCAGTTCGTCTGTACCGACGACCTCGATAAGGTATTTGCTGCAGCGAACGCGGTAACGGCGAAAGAGAAGCCCACGGCAGGGATGCTGAAGGCGTACAAATATTATTACATCGCGTCTCCGCCGATTGGCCTTGCAGATCATCTCGAACGAATATTTTGCCTGGAGCCTGCACAAGGGGTATCTGATCTATGGCGCCCAGGCCATCGCTGCGGGCTTCGCCGATTCGCTAAAGAAGTTCCCGCCGCGCCAGCGGCCGCAAAGCTTCAACCTCGACCAGATCATGGAGCAATTGAATCACCCGGTG
>Ga0335074_10008872_pt1 | contig 13998 bp, 14 predicted proteins | sample Lox_Sample_23_FD_206715 | JGI IMG/M metagenome (GOLD analysis project Ga0335074, IMG submission 206715) | Soil microbial communities from Loxahatchee National Wildlife Refuge, Florida, United States - Lox_Sample_2.3 | ecosystem: Environmental > Terrestrial > Soil > Wetlands | place: USA...
TGAATACGCTCACCACATTTTCCTCGGGCTTGAATCCCTTCTGCACGTGGAACGGAGTCCATGGACTGTTCTTCTCGTCTTCCGCGATCACCGCGTTGTTGTAATTGAGGGTGTTGCCCTGGCCGCCCCAATAAGTCTGGCCCGGTATCGCGCCGACGCCCAGATTCTTGCCCATCAGCGTCCAGGCCCGGCCGATGGTGGCGTTGGATTGCGCAAACGGGCTGAGAGCGCCGATGCCGTAGTTCATGCTGAGCTTGTCGCGGATCGGGCCGTTGATGATCATCGAGTAGCCGAACGAAGTGGTCGACGTTCCGAGCGCGAGATCGCCCGTCGAGCCGATCGCCAGAAGAACGGGCAGATAGGAAGGATCGCATCCCGCCATCACCGCATTTACGGCCACTTGCTTCACGTTGAATTTGTAGCCTCCGGCTTGGCCCACCGGCTCATCGGGCTGGTGGCTCGTTCCCTTGAGCATCGCGGCCACCCGGGCTTCCGTCGGGACGATGATCGGCTGGTAATCCGTCATCGCATTGTTCATGAAGTAGCTCTGCAGGTTGTCGAGGCTGTCGGGGCCGAAAGTCGCGGGGTCCGCCGGAACGGGTAGCAGCCCGGATTTCTGGTCTTCGGGGGAGAGCGGCGCGGTCAAATCATCGATGATCTCCTTCATCATCGGCTTTCCCGTGATCGGATCGGGGCCGTTTACTGCGGTCCACAATTCTGCGGGCGTTTTGCCCCAGATCGGATGAACGGTGAATACGATGCGCAGCGTCGGCATGCCACGCTGCACCGCAGTCGACTTCGCGAGGTCCTCGTAAGCGCGCGTCACGAGCGGCACGCTCGGGATTCCCATCTTTTCCATTGTTATGCAGTGACCGACGGTCGCTGGGGTGCAGCCGCTTCAATGGCCGATGGCCATGATGGTGGCGTTGCCGTTGGCCTTAATCTCCGCCCAGAGCTTTGGATCTTCCTCGGGATAGGTCCCGGCCTTTTTTCGCATCACGGTCTTCACATCGGGCTCGTTTTTTTGAAACCAGAGTTGGATCTGTTGCAACAGTTGATCGGCGCCCAAAAAACCCGTGTCGACAAGATAGATTGTCTTTCCCTGAATCGTATTCAACCGCGGCGCCATGGAAAAGCGCTGTACCGGCGGGGGAGTGCCCTTCGGCGAGAGCGCCAGGAATTTCGCGTCGTCTCCGCCATTCTCGCCATCTTTCGTGTGCTTCTTCCCGCGCGCCTCCACCGGTGAAGCAGCCAGAATTGCCGGAGATATGCCCAACAATGAGAGCAGTTGCCGCCTGTTCATGATCCACATCCCCCTCTGATTTGATAACCCGGCGCGCCGTCGACGACTCTTCGGCCGCAGTTATAAGACGCGCCGGCATGCACTCTGTATACAATAAAGTCCACTACCAACGTACATCCGGCCGCGCCTCAAACACAACGCTCGTCTACATCGCCGATCCGCTCGTTCGTTGCGATTCAACGCGAAAACGGATACATCAACCAGGCGAGCCCCACGCCGATCGCGAGGAACATCAAGAACGACCACAGTGCGTATTTGATTCGCTGTCCCGGCGTGTGGCCTCCCAGGCCGGCCAACGCCACCGAGACCAGCAGCGCAAAAACCACCATTGCCGGGAAGTGGCTCAGATGCAATCCGCTCGCGTGCACCGGTTAGCCCCTCCGCCCGCAAGCAGTCGAATATGCGTCGAGCATGCCAATCAAATTCACGATCCCTGCGGCCGCGAGGAACCTGGTGCCATAGTCGCCCGCGGCCCGGGCAAGATTCGGGCCGGCCGCCTCAAGGAATCGCGACAACAGGTAGAAGACGCCCGAACACGCGTCCGCCAAAAATCCGAGCCTGCCGAAGGGATCGTCCGACACTGCCGTAAAAACCTGTCCCCGCATCAGGTAGCCGGTGCAGGCCAGGCCGCCGACCGCGATAAAGAAAACAATCCCGCGCCCCCATCGATGCAGCCACGCGTGGCCAAGCCCGGGCACGGCGAGAGAAGCAAGAGCAACGAGGAAGGGAATTGCGCTGAGGGATTTTCCACGGCCGCCGGCAGCCACCGGCGCGGTTTCGTTCACGGGTTCTTCAGCCACGATTCATCCGGCGCGCCTCACGCGAGCAGCGCGAGCACTTCTTCCTGGATCGCGCCCGTCACGCGCGCGTCGTGCTCGCCGACGTAAACGTTCACTTCGCTGCGGATACCGAACTCCGGCAGGTAAATGCCCGGCTCGATCGAAAAACACGTGTGCGGAATGATCTTGCGGTCGTCGCGCGTCTCAAGTCCGTCCATATTCGCCCCGTTGCCGTGCACGTCCTGGCCGATGCTGTGGCCGGTGCGGTGAACGAAATTCTTCGCGTAGCCCGCCTTGCGAATCGCCTCGCGCGCCACACGGTCCACTTCCCATCCGTGAATGGCCTTGCCGCGCCGCACGGATTCCTTGACGAATTCGACCGCGCGGTTGCGCCCATCGCGCACGATGCGGAAAATCTTCGAATAGGCGTCCGGAACGCGCTCGCCGAGATAGCCCACCCACGTGATGTCGTAGTAGACGCTCCCGGGCCGCGCGAATTTCCCCCACACGTCGAGCAGCAGCAGATCGCCCGCCCGAATCGGCCGCGACGCGCCTTGCTGCGGTTCGTAGTGCGGGTTGCCATTGTTCGGCTGCACTGCCGCCACCGGAGGCTCGTCCGTGGTCAGCCCGTTCGCGCGAAACTGGCTCAGAATCCACTGCTGCAGCTCGAATTCCGTCAGCGGCTTGCCGTCGCGCACGCTCGCGGCCGCGGTTTCGAATGCCCCGCGCACCACGCGGTCGATAATCTTCCCGGCTTCCAGATGCGATTCAAGCTGTTCCGCCGTCCACACAGCTTCGAATGTCTGCACCAGATCGGCCGAGGTCACCACGTTCTTTTTCAGTTTTCGCACCAACTCCACGGTGCCCGCGTCCACGAGCCCGATATACGGAATGTTGTTTTCGGGCGAATACTGCATCGCGATTTTGCGGCTTCCCGAAAGCAGTTTTCGCAGGCCGCCCTGAAGTTCCTCCCAGCTCGAATAGACGCTCCTGCGCCCGCCCAGCGAATCGAGAGCGCCTGCCTCGATGCGGTGCACCAGCTTGCGGGGCTCGCCGCGCGAAGGGATGAAGTAGAACCAGCGCCGCGTCGCCATGCCGTTGCCGACGAGGCCGAGAATGTGGGCCGCGATCGGATCCCGATGATGATGATCGTAGAAGAGCCAGCCGTCGATCTTGCTGGCGCGCAACTGCGCCTGAATCGCTTTTATGTCGGCCATGAATTTAGTATCTCGACGATCTGCTCGCGGCGCGCGCCCTTGATTTCCACGCGCTTCGTGCGGCTTTTTTCCCCGGACACGATTCTAACAGCCGATCTGGACACCTTCAAACGCTCCGCGAGCAGCCGGATCAGCGCGTCGTTCGCGCGATCGTCCACCGGAGGATACGTCAGCCGGACTTTCGCCGCGCCCTGATACGCGCCTTCGATCGCATCGCGGCTCGCGCGCGGTATCACGCGCACCGCGAACGTAACCGCGCCATTGCGCTCCCGCACCTCGATCGCGGAATCGGATTTCACGGCTGAGACTGTATCACCTGCTCGAAGCTCAGTCTGGCGGAATTTCCGCGAGAAATACTCCCGCAGCGCCGTGTTTTGCCATACAATCCACGCCCGTCGTGACTACGATCCCAACTTCCTCGACACCAGCCGCGCCCGTTCGCCTTACTGCGAACCAGGTGCGCGGCTTCTGGGCCTCCTGGGCGGGCTGGGCGCTCGACGGAATGGACTCATTCATTTACGCGCTTGTGCTCGTGCCGGCACTGCGCGAGCTTCTGCCGAAATCCGGCATCGCAGCCACCGCCGCCAACGTGGGCTTCTACGGCGGATTGCTGTTCGCGCTGTTCCTCGTGGGCTGGGGCATGGCGCTCGTCTGGGGCCCGGTCGCGGACCGCTACGGTCGCGTGCGCACTTTGGCGTTGACCATCTTGTGTTACTCCCTCTTCACGCTCCTCGCCGCTTTCGGCCGGAACGTATGGGAAGTAGCCGTGTGCCGTTTGCTCGCCGGAGTGGGAATCGGCGGCGAATGGGCGATGGGCGGCACCTTCGTCGCCGAGGAATGGCCCGAAACCCGCCGCAAAATGGGCGCGGGCCTGATGCACACCGGCTACTATTTCGGATTTTTTCTTGCTGCGCTCGCCAATCATTTCGTGGGCGAGACGCACGGCTGGCGTCCCATGTTCGCGATTGGCGGCGTCCCCGCGCTCCTGATCGGATTCGTGATGTATGCGGTGAAAGAGCCGGCGCGCTGGCAGGCGACCGCGAAGAAGATCTCGCACCCGTTCTCCATGATCTTCAATCTGAAATACCGCCGCCGCACGCTCCTGAATTCCGCGTACGTTCTGATTTCGATCATCGGATTGTGGGGCGGGACGGTCTACGTGCCCACGGCCGTAGCCGAAATCGTAGGCCGCCAGCACATGTCGGCGATTCTGGCGCCGCGGCTTGGTTCCTACGCCACCATGGTGCTCTCGTTCGGCACGATCGTGGGCTGCCTGCCTCTGCCGTGGATTGCCGAGCGCATTGGTCGCCGTTTGACGCTGGCGCTCTTCTTCATCTGCATGGCGGCGTCGCTCGCGTTTGCCTTCGGCTACGCCTTCTATTTGCCGCACGACGCGATGAAGTGGTTCTTCATCGGCTTATTCTTCCTGGGAATCGGCGGCGCCAACTTCGCGATGTATACGCTTTGGCTTCCGGAGCAATATCCCACGGAGTGCCGCGGCAGCGCCTTCGCCTTCGCCACGTCTGTTGGCCGCTTCATCGGCGCCGGCTTTACGTTCCTGGTGGGCGCAGGCGTGTCGTATTTCCACACCATCGGCATCCCCGTCGCGCTCACCGCGATCCCGTTCCTCCTCGGCCTGTTCTTGTTGCCGTTTGGGCTCGAGACGAAGGGTCAGCCGCTCCCCGACTAGGAGCCGTTGTCCTGTGTCTTTGATTTGTGAGCGTGAGACCTTTTCAACCGGTGGGTACCGCGCCTAAATCGCAGCCCGGGTCCGCTCGCCGAAAAGGGCGGTCCCGACGCGAATTTCCGTCGCTCCCTCTTCGATCGCGACCTCGAAATCGTGGCTCATCCCCATCGAAAGCACGGGCAGAGGAAATCCAAGCCGCCGGCTCAACGCTTCTCTCATCTCGCGCAGTTTCCCGAAATAAGCACGCGTGCGTTCGGCATCGTCGAAGTACGGCGGCACGCCCATCAGCCCGCGAAGCTTGAGATTCGCCCCGGCCGCAATGTCCTCGGCGAGCCGTGGCAGATCGGCCTCGCCGACTCCGGTTTTCGTCGGCTCGTCGCTCAGCCGCACCTCGATCAGAATCGGCAGCCGTTTGTCCTGGGACGCAGCCTCCGCTTGCATGGCCCGCGCCAGCGCCAGGTTATCGACGCCGTCGATGCGGTGAAAAATCTGGACCGCGCGCCGCGCCTTATTCCGCTGCAAGTGCCCGATGAAGTGCCACACGGCATCCAGGCCCGCCAGCTTCGGCTGCTTCCCCTCGAATTCCTGCACCCGATTCTCGCCGAAGTGCCGCAGGCCTGCGGCGTACGCCGCCTGGATCGCCTCCGCCGGAAAGGTTTTCGAAACCGCGATGATGGTAATCTCGTCGGGCGATCGCGAGGCGCGCGCCGCCGCCCGCTCGATCCTTTCGCGAAGGTGCTCGAGATTCGCAGCGATGCTGGTGATTTCCGCAGGCACGCGCGCGATTTTAGCACGCGCATTTGCGTTGGGCGATGAACCACTGGTCACTCGCCGTCCGTCGCTGCTACACTGAACTCCACTTCGATGCCTGTCCGCGGGAAACTGATCGTGATCGAGGGAATCGACGGTTCCGGAAAACGCACGCAGGTTGATTGTCTGGCGCGTGCGTTGAACGAGCGCCGCGTCGCATTCACCCAGGTCAGTTTTCCCCGGTACGACGGTTTTTTCGGAAAAATGGTGGCGCGTTTTCTCAATGGCGAATTCGGCCCGCTCGCAGCCGTCGACCCGCACTTTTCCGCGCTCCTCTATGCGGGAGACCGCCTGGAATGGAAGCCCGCGATCGAAGAATCGCTCGCGTCCGGAAAAACCGTGCTCGCCGATCGCTATATCGCCTCGAATCTCGCTCATCAGGGCGCGCGCGTGCCGGCCGAAAAGCGTGACGAATTCATCGCCTGGCTCAAGCAATTGGAATACGAAGTTTACGCCTTGCCCGTCGAAGATCTCGTGATCTACCTGCGCGTCCCGGCGGCCGAGGCGCATCGCTTGGCAGGCGAACGCGGCGCGCACGGCCCGCGCGGCTACACGAAGCTGCGCCGCGACCTCCAGGAAGCGGATATCGCGCATCTCGAAGCGGCCTCGTCCGTCTACGACGGTCTCGCGCGGCAGCCTCACTGGGCAAGAATCGAATGCTTCGACCCGGCTTCCAGGGCGCTCCGGGCGCCCAAGGCGATTCACGCCGAAATCCTCGCGGCAATCGACACGCGCGTCGCGTCCGCGCTCGGTAAGGGGAGCTGAGCCATGGGCTTCGACGAATTCCTCGGCAATGAACGCATCGTCCGCGCTCTCCGCTCGATGCTGCAGCGCGAACGCGTTCCCAGCGCGCTGCTCTTCACGGGCCCGCGCGGCATCGGCAAATACACGCTCGCCCGTATGTTCGCGCAGGCCGCCAATTGCCAGCGCCTTCGCGACGATTTCTGCGGCGAATGTGATTCTTGCCTGCGAATGGCGCCTCTCGCCGATCCGGGGCCGTTGATTCAGGCGGGTCTCGCCGAGCGCGGCGAAAGCGCGGATGCGGCCGCCGTCGAGCGCACTCCCTTGATTCTCGAACCGAATCCTGACGTATGGGTGATCGTTCCCGATCCGGTGCGCCTCCGTAATCCGGTGGCGCGGCCAATGATTCGCGTGGGCCAGTTGCGCGCTGTCCAGCGCGCGGCCTACTTCAGGCCGCAGGGCCGCCGCCGCGTATTCATCCTCGACGGCGCCGATACCATGCGTTGGACGGACGCCGACGTTTTCCTCAAGATTCTCGAAGAGCCGCCCGAGTCCGCGACTCTGATTCTGCTCGCGCCCACCCCCGATTCGCTTTTGCAGACGATCCGCTCGCGCTGCCTGCAATTTCATTTCGCGCCCGTTCCGGCGGATCAGATCGAGGCGTTCCTGAAAGAGCGTTCGGACCGCAAGCCGGCGGAGCGCAAGCTCGTGGCCCAGCTCTCCGAGGGCAGCCCCGGCGCGGCGCTTTCGCTGAATCTCGATGAATCCGCGCGCCTCCGCAGAAGCGTCTTGCATCTTCTCGATCGATCCGCTGCGGGAGAGGGATTCGCCGATATTTTCGCCGCCACCGCTCAGCTTTCAAAGCAGGAGCAGGAATCGTTTGAAAACATATTGAGCCTGTTCTATAGTGTGCTCACAGACTTGCTCGAGATTTCCTTCGGCCAGACGAGCAGGCTACCTCGCAATCCCGATCTTCACCGGGAAGTCGAAAGTCTTGGCAGGAAGATTGATTGGGCGTGGATACTGCGGGCTACACGCGGTCTCGACGCGCTCGAAAGCCGGATTCGCCGCAATACCGGACGTCAACTGGGCCTGGATGCGCTGATCGCCTCATTAAGTCTCCGCTAGGCCCGAACAGAAGTTTTTTTCGAAATGTTGCAACCGAACTCCTTCTTGCGTAGTCATAATCTGTATATTACTTAGGAGCCGCCATGGTAAACCGCAAGTTGTTTCGCCCCTCACTCGGGGAGCCGAAAGAGTCGTATACTCCGCGTCCCACGCAAGTGATGCCGCAGCCCGCAGGGCCGCGGAAGAAGCCCGCTCCACCCGATCAGACGTTCGCTGAAAATTTTTACTACGTGAAGCAGATGCAATCGCGCACGCCCGTCGCGGTCGTGCTCACGGATGGCGAAGTGATTCGCGGCACGGTCGAGTGGTACGACCGCGATTGCATCAAAGTCACTCGCTACGGCAGCCCGAATCTTCTCGTTTATAAGCACTGCATTCGCTACGTCTACAAGGAAGGCGACGAAGCAGCCAACGGCGGCTCCAACGGCCAGTAGGCGCCGTTCGTCGCGCAAAGCGGCGTTGCCGGGCGGCGGTTGCCACCGATTTCAGCCGCCCGCCCAAACAGCATGAAGATCGGGATCACCTGCTACCCAACCTATGGTGGATCGGGTGTCGTCGCCACCGAGCTAGGCCTGGAGCTCGCGATGCGAGGGCACGAAATTCACTTCATCAGCTACGCGATGCCGATTCGCCTCAGCGGCACGAGCGAACGCATCTCGTTTCATGAGGTCGAAGTCGTCGCCTACCCCCTCTTCGACCATCCGCCCTACACGCTGGCGCTCGCCACGAAGATGGCCGAGGTAGCCGAGGAGGCCTCTCTCGATCTGCTGCACGTGCACTATGCGATCCCTCACTCCGTGAGCGCCCTGTTGGCGCGCATGATGAGCATGCCCCGGCGCCTGCCGTTCATCACCACCCTGCACGGCACCGACATCACACTCGTCGGCAACGATCGCAGCTATTTGCCGATCGTGCGCTTCTCGATCGAGCAGAGCGACGGCGTCACCGCCATCTCGCATTACCTCCGCGACCGCACCGTAAAGGAATTCGAAATCAAGCGCCCGATCGAAGTAATCCCGAACTTCGTCAACTGCGATCTGTACAAACGCTCGGAGGATGCCGCTGCCCGCGCGCGCTGGGCGCCCGAGGGCGAGCCTATCCTGATGCACCTCTCGAATTTCCGGCCCGTCAAGCGCGTCACGGACGTCGTCGAAATCTTCGCGCTCGTTCGCGAAAAGATTCCCGCAAAGCTCGTCCTGATGGGTGATGGGCCCGACCGCGGCGCGGCCGAATACATCGTGCGCAAAAAACGCCTCTCGAAAGACGTGTTTTTCTTGGGCAAGCAGGATCACGTGCAGGAAAAACTCGGGCTGGCGGATTTATTCTTGTTGCCGAGCGACTCTGAATCTTTCGGACTCGCCGCGCTCGAAGCGATGGCTTGCCAGGTGCCGGTCGTCGCGACCGACGTCGGAGGACTGCCCGAGGTCGTCACGCACGGTATCGACGGCTACCTTTTCGAGCCGCGCGATGTGGCCACCGGCGCCAAATACGCGCTCGACATTCTCACGCGTCCCGATCGCGGCCGCATGATGGGAGAAATGGCTCGCGCCAACGCGCGCCGCAAGTACTGCTCCAACGACATCATCCCGCTCTACGAGCGCTACTACGAGAAAGTCCTCAACTCATCCCGCGCGTAAACCAAAGATCAAAGCTATCTCACTCCGTTGACATCCTGCGGCCGGGGCGCACTTGGCGTAGCGCCGGCGTCTCGCCGGCTATCGTTTTGCCTTTGGCCCAAGGGTGCCTTTGTCTGCGACGCACCGAGGAATCTTTGTAGGTCGTGGCTTCCAGCCACGACAAAGAGGCTCGCCAACGTTGCGGGCTTCAGCCCCTGAAGCTCCTGAACACGCCTACTGCAGCGAGTCTCAACATGCGCCAATTCGGATAAGCTACGAGGTCAAAATCGGGAGCCTTAAAAGCAGAAAGCCCGCCTTGCGGCGGGCTTTCGAGGGGAGAAAGTTCCCAGCCAATGCGCGGATGGCCGCAGAACCCTTTCCTCGACCGCAGTCTAGTGTCGGTCGCAGGGGAAGTCAAGCGCGAAAGCCAAAATCTGTCGCTATGTAAGCCTATTTGTTTCAGCGGAATATACGTAGGGCGATCCGGTCGGGTAGATTCTTATCCACTTTCACGGCTGGCGTCGGGCCGCCGGGGGTGCCGTAGAAGTCCTCTGCATTGATAGGTTTACTGGCCAATCCCATCTGCAGCACCTCAACGTAACTGGTACGATCGAAGATTTTTCCGGGCAGGCTGCGCTTCACCATAAGCCGCAACCCTCCGAACGCCAGGCCCGCTATCAATGCGAAGAGGCAGATCACGCCTGTGCCCTCGATCGCGCCCACAACCATCACCTCAATCGAAGGCTCCTTGAATTGAAACGTCGGCTCATTCCATGTGAGGACTGTCCCGGGTTGAACCTGAGCCAGCAGCGCGTCAGCCTCTTTTTGTGAAGGCGCGCCGGCCACAACTGCCAGCAGCGTCAGCGATCGCGCTGCGAACAACGCGGGTGAATTCGATCCCGGCTGCGAACCGTTCACATTGAATTTCTTCTGGATGTTCGCGAGCATGCTCTCCGCCATTTGCGGGGTCGGGAAATCGACGATCAGCAGCGTTGCATTGTGTCCATCCACGCGATATTGGGCGACTTCGGCCTCCGCACCGTTCGAGAAATCGATCGACTTGCCAAGTTGTCCTGGGAAAAGCTGATCGAGCGTCTGCGGTCCCAGAATGTAGCGATCGGTGCCTTCGACAACATTCTTCTGCGGCAAATCCTCCCACAGCGTCGGCAGCGGCCCGTCTTGCGCGTGCTTTGCTACGGCGTTTACCAGTGTCTTCACGTCCGCCGTGTGCGCCGGCAGATTTGTTCCCTGGATGTCGATCACGAAATTGCCCGTCAGAACCAGCGCGCGATCGGGGCTGATCGCCGAATGATCGGTCACGTTCGCGCGTTCCATCCCCGGCACGCGTTGATAGGAGTATTCGCCATACGCGCCGCTTGGATCCTTCATCTTGTAGAGCTTCACCTGAAGCGTCTGCGAACCCTGCGCGTAAGATGCCTGCTCGCCGCCGGCAAATCCATACTCCTTGGCCGCGCTCGCCGCGTCCCCCGCCGTGCCCGCCGAGACGGTGCCGGGCGCGGCAGCCGCCGATGGAATGAAAGCCGCTTCGCTGCTCTGCGTCCATCCCGCAAAGGAATGCGGCAGTACCTGCTGTGCGCGGGCGCACAGCGGCATCAGGAATAAAGCTGCAAAGAGAAGAGAAACGAATCTATGCATGGATCCCCGTTCTCTCGTTAGATGCCGAGATTCTACTTGGGGTTCCCGGAAGGCGCCACTGTTCCGTCGGCCAGCCGGGTTTCGGACACGTGATTATCCGAGATCAGCTTGCCCCGGTTCGGGGAAAGGCTATTGAGGCTTGCAAGATAGGTTGCGATGCCGCGGTAGAGGCCCTCAGCGATTCTCTCGCGCTGCGCCGCCTTCCGCAGCAGGTTTTCGTCATACGGGTTGCTGAGAAACGAAATCTCCGCCAGCACGGAAGGCATATTGGCGCCGATCAGCACCACAAACGGCGCCTTCTTCACGCCGCGGTTCCTCTCGTTGCGGCTCACCAGCTGCAGCCGGTTCGAGAGGCTATCCTGGATGTCTTCCGCCAGATCCTTCGATTCTTCGATCTTGTCGTTGCGGGCGATCTTCTTGATCAAGTCCTGCAGGTCGTGCATGGATTCCTGAGAATCCGCGTTTTCGCGCGCCGCCACTTCCATGGCATCGGCTGAGGTCGCGAAATTCAGGTAATACGTTTCCACGCCGCGCGCCGACGGGTCCTCGCTCGAATTCGCATGGATCGATCAGCCTTGGCGTCGTTGGCGATCTGCGTCCGCTCCTCGAGCGGCACAAACGTATCGTCTTTGCGCGTGTAGACCACGTCCGCGCCCGGCAGCCGCTGTTCGATCAGGTTGCCCAGGCGAAGCGCCACATCCAGGCACACGTCTTTTTCCAGCAGCCCATGCGGCCCGATCGTTCCGGTGTCGTGCCCGCCGTGTCCTGCATCGATCACGATGCGGTTGATCTTCAGCCCCAGCGCGCGCGTCAGGGAACGCTCGCCGTCGCGATTAGGCTCAGGCACCGGAGGCGGCTCGGCGCCGGCCGACTCCGCCAGAATCGCCTTGGGACGCACCTTGGGTTCCCGCAACGAAGCCTTCGATATCGTCTTGGCCGGCACCGCATCCGGAGTCGCATCGGTCGCTGCCTTCACGGAAACGGTTTCCGCGGCCACCGTGGATTTCACCGGGTCCGCTGCCGCCGCTTTGCCGCCGATGTCGCGCGTGTCCGCCGGCTTGCCCGTTGCGGCGGGCTTGGCGGCGGACGCGACTTCAGCACCCGCGGTGCTCGGCCGCGAGCGCAGATCGATCACAAGCCGGTACGGCTTCGCCACCAGAAACGCCGAATAATCTTTCGCGCCCTCCACATCCAACACCAGCCGCACCGTCTCCGGTTTGTTCTGCGCGATCCGGATCGTCTTGAGCATGCCGCCCTCGACGCTGATCGGCTTTCGCGGCACCTTCGGCCCGAGTTGCGCCTTGTACAAATCGAAATAAATGCGTTCGGGAGACGCGATCCGCGCCGACTTGAAGTCGACCATGTTTGCCAGGTTCACCACGATCCGCGCCGAATCCGGCGAATCCCACGTCTTGAAATCCTTCACGGTCGGCAGGCCGTGCTCCACCGCTTGTGGAGTCACGTGTGGCGCATCCACGGGCAGCATCTCGGCCGCCTTGTCGACAAGATCGACGTCTTCCGGTTGGCTCGCGGGCTCCACGCGATCCGTGCGGTTCGTGCGATCGGGACCGGCGTCGGCGCGATCCGTGCGCGTCGCGGCAGCGTCATCTGCGTGCGAAGGCGAGCCGCCATTTTCTTCCAGGTCGCTGATTTCTTTCAGCGCCGCCCGGGCGTCGTCGGCCCGGTCCGAGTGCGGAAAGAGCTTCAAATACTGTTTGTACGCGGCCTCAGCTTCATGCGGCGCCTTCAAATCGTCGTTTTGGATTCTGGCGATCGAAAACAGCGCTTCGCCCCGGTACCGGCTGCCGGGATATTGCTTCATCAAGAATGAATACATCGCGATCGCGGACTTGTAGTAGCTCGGATCGTAAAGCCGCCCCATCTCCGTATACAGCTCCGCCTCCGCGATCAAGGCCGACGTCGCGTTGTCGGCGTCCGGGGTGATCAGGTAGACCTTGTGAAATGCCGCGATCGTCTGCACGTAATCCGAGCGCGAGCGGTCTTTTTCGAGGTAGCCCTCGAGCATCGTGCGCATCTTCACCGCCTGCGCAAACTGGTCGCGAGCGTCCGATTTCTTGTCAGCGCGGGTGGAAACTGCGAGGCAGGCGAGCAGGCAAGCCGCCGCGGTGAACGCGCAAAGAATTTGCCGCGTGCTCGATTTCAGTCCAGCCGATGCCATTCGCGTCTCATTCGTTCGTGAAGATGATCCGCCCCTTCGGGTCCACTTCCTCGCGTATGGGAGCTTTGGGCTTGCTCCACAACGACGAGTCGCGCCCCGAATTAGGCCGGAAATATGCGTCGGTCACTTTCTGCACGTACCGTTCGGTTTCCGGGTAAGCCGGAATCCCGCCGCTCTGATCGACCGCTCGTTCGCCGGCGTTGTATGCCGCCAGCGACTTCGTCAGGTCGCCGTTGTAATGGTCGAGCAGCGATTTCAGGTACGACGTCCCGCCCTCCACATTCTGGGCGGGATCGAAAGCGTTTCCAACGCCAAAGCGCTCTGCCGTTTCCGGAATCAACTGCATTAAACCCACCGCACCCTTGCGTGAAATCGCCGCCGGGTTCCAACCCGATTCCGTGCTGATGACGGCTTTCACCAGCGCCGGGTCCAGGTTGTGCCGCTCGGCTGCCTGCTGGACGATCTGGTCCAGGTGGTCGCCGGCGGCATTGGCCGACTGCGCAGCCGGGGGAGAACTGATAGTACCCCCGTCCTTGCGCTTCGGGGAATCCGCGTTTACGTAGACGACTTTGCCATGCTCATCTACGTACGATGCGATTTGGGCTTGAGACGGCGCGGAGATCGACAGCAGCATTACCGCCGTAAGCACGACGATGGTTGCCCTGGTCATCTTTCCGCCGCCTCTGGGGAAGGCAAAACGCTCTGCTCCGAACTAGGCTAAAAACGCGAAAACGCACAGCGACAAGTGCGCCCGAGAGGGCAAGCCTCTCCGGCGTAAGTTTCTGGCGTCGCGGGAATTATAACAATCGGTCGAGAAGGGGGTAAATGGACTGCAAGGCGTTTTCTATGCCCGATGTGTCTTTTCCGCCAGCCTCGGCTAAA
>Ga0335074_10008873_pt1 | contig 13998 bp, 11 predicted proteins | sample Lox_Sample_23_FD_206715 | JGI IMG/M metagenome (GOLD analysis project Ga0335074, IMG submission 206715) | Soil microbial communities from Loxahatchee National Wildlife Refuge, Florida, United States - Lox_Sample_2.3 | ecosystem: Environmental > Terrestrial > Soil > Wetlands | place: USA...
CTTGGCTCACCGCTTCGGCGCGGGCGATCGCATCGACGACGTCGTCAGCATCGGCGGCGAGAACGGCATTGACTACGTCATATGCAAAGCCGCGCACATCGCGCAGATAGAACTCCAGGCGCTCGCGCATGAAGGCGGCGATGGACTCTTCGAAATTCACTTTGCCATCGAAGCGCGCCTCGGCGTCTGAACCGGCGTACTCGGAACGCGCGTCGGAGAAGAGCTTGGAGATGGGCAGCGGCAGCTTGTGTTCGGCGATGATCTTGACGATTCCATTGGCTGCGCGGCGCAGCGCGAACGGATCCTTCGATCCCGTCGGCTGCAATCCCAGCGCGAACATTCCGGCGATGCTGTCGGCCTTGTCGGCGATGGCGAGCACGCCGCCCTCGACGGTGCGCGGAACGCTGTCGTCCATCGACTCCGGCTTGTAGTGATCGTAGATCGCATCGCCAATGGCTTCGACCGTCGCCGGCGGCAAGATGGGATCGAGAACCTGCGCCTTGGCGTACAACCCCCCGATGATGCCCTGCAGTTCGGTGAATTCCTTCACCAACTCGGTGGTCAGATCGGCTTTGCACAGGTGAGCAGCCTTGAAGACAACTCCATGCCTCACTTGTGGGCTCTCGTTTGTCCGCTCCAATTCGTAATTGATCACCGCGCAGAGCTTGGCGCTCAGATGCTGCACCCGAAGTGTTTTGTCGTAGTAGCTGCCGAGATCTTTCTGGAACGTCACCGACTTCAACATCGGGACGCGATTGCGCAGGGGAATCTTCTGATCGGTCTCCCAGAAGAAGCGCGCGTCGTTGAAGCGGGCGCGCAGCACGCGCTCGTTGCCATGACGAATGAGACCGTCGGGATCGCCGTCGGTGTTGAGCACGGCGAGAAAGTGCGGCAGCAGCTTTCCATTGGCATCTTCGAGGGCGAAATATTTCTGGTGATCGCGCATGACGGTGACCAGAACTTCGTCGGCGAGCGCGAGAAATTGGGGATCAAAGCTGCCGAGGACGACCGAAGGAAACTCCGTGAGGTTGACGACGGTATCGAGCAGAGACTTATCTTCGCGCCAGCGTGCCCCAGGAATTGTGCGAGTCGCGGCATCGAGCGCTTTGCGGATGCGCTGCTCGCGCTCGGCAGCGGTGACGATCACCGAACCATTGGCAAGCGTCGTCGCATAATCGGCGGGACGCTTGATGGTGAGCGGACCGGACGATAGGATGCGGTGGCCCTCGCTGACGTCGCCGGCGCGAATGCCGGCAAACTCCAGCGGCACCACTTCGCCGTCGAGCAGCGTCACCAGCCAGCGCACCGGGCGGACGAAACGCTCCGCCGACTTTCCGCGCCAGTACATGTTCTTCGCCCAATAGATTCCTGCGATTTCTTTGGGCAGCGACTCGGCGAAGATCTCGGCTGCGGGACGGCCTTTCTTCAGCACGGTCGCGGCAAGGTATTCACCTTTGGGAGTAGTGATCTTCTCGAGCGAACCGACGGGAACATTTACTTTGCGCGCGAAGGCTTCGGCGGCTGGAGTCGGCGCGCCGTCCTTGTAGGCAACCTTGAACGACGGCCCGGTGACCTGCTCGCTGATGTCGGGCTGAGCCGATGCAACTCCGGAAGCGAGCACGGCCAAGCGGCGCGGCGTGGAGTAGGACTGTAGCACGGGTTTGTCGCCCAGGCGCTCGCGCTGCAGCAGATCGCCGACGCGGCGCGCCAGCTCGTCGCGCGCGCTATCGATCATGCGCGCGGGAATTTCTTCGGTACCGATTTCGAGTAGGAAGTCCATAAAAGAAGCAGCAATTAGCAATCAGCGATTAGCAATTAGCCCAAAACAATGTGTCATCCTGAGCGAGGAGCGAAGCGACGAGTTGAAGGACCCCTACCCTGGCAACGCACGAGCGCCGAAGGCGCGAAAGACGATAGCCCCGCCCTTCAGGGCGGGGTCGGTGTCAAAATAAACCCGAGTCCCGGCTTGGACGGCATATGCCGTGCCTGAAGGCACTCACATCATCTTTGACGTCTACCCACCCTTGAAAGGGTGGGCTTAGATATACCGTCCCGCTTCGCGGGACTTGCCCTTGTACCTAGCACGCATTGCTTCGTAACAGGGGCACGACTTCATAGGCTGCTGAAAAACTCCTTCTGCAGCGCTTCGTGTCAGGGCACGACTTCAGTCGTGCCGATATAGCCTTTATTTCTCTCCTGAGTCGGCTTCAGCCGACGGCACAAACCGCCGCAGCGCGACTTTTTCAGCAGCCTCTCCAGTCGTGCCAATAAAGTAATACAGTGACCTTGGCTTTAGCCCTTGCTCCAGGGCCGCAGGGGCTAAAGCCCGATCGAATAGGCGCGCTACGGCACGGCTGAAGCCGTGCCCTGTTACAAAGCACCCAACCTTTCGGCTATCAGCGTCCGCATTTTTTCCAAAGAAGCCCGCTTCGCCTCCGCAAGGTCCTCAGGCATTCTCTGCAGTTCAACATACAGTTTGGCTACCCCAACAGCGAGGGCACGAACTCGCGCAATCACACCAACTCTTTCTGTCACGGAGATTGCTCCTCGCGCGTCCAAGATGTTGAATAGGTGCGAACATTTCAGACAGAGGTCATAAGCACCCAATAATGTAGCACCCAGGAATCGCAACACAGCGTGCTCGCCTTTATTAGTCCAAATATCGAGGACCTCCTGCGAGATAGCGCCGCCTTGGTTCCGCAGAGTTCCAAGATTAGAGGTAATCGTCCCTAGAAGATTCCTGCACTCGAGCTCATACAGCTCGAAATGCTTCCACGCCTTCTCAACATCAGCCATTTCGAAGTTATAGACCGAGAACTGCAGCTCGTCCTGCATGCGGATTTCGCCGTACTTCACCGGGCGGCCGTCGGGGCCGACGACCCAGGTGATGTCGTAGATAGAATCGACATCCTGGAGAAACGCGGTAATGCGCTCGAGACCGTAGGTCAACTCGGCGGAGATGGGATCGAGATCGATACCGCCGCACTGCTGGAAGTAAGTGAACTGCGTGATCTCGAGGCCGTCGAGCATGACTTGCCAGCCGATGCCCCAGGCGCCCAGTGTGGGCGACTCCCAGTTGTCCTCTTCGAACTTAATGTCGTGCTTGCGGAGATCGATGCCGATGGCCTGCAGCGAGTCGAGATAAAGCTGCTGCACATTTTCCGGCGGCGGCTTCAGGATCACCTGATACTGCATGTGCTTGAAGAGGCGATTCGGGTTCTCGCCGTAACGGCCGTCAGCGGGACGGCGCGAGGGCTGCACATAGCCGACGCGATAGGGCTTCGGTCCGAGAACGCGCAGGAAGGTTTCGGGCGCCATGGTTCCGGCGCCGACCTCGACGTCGTAGGGTTGTTGCAGGACACAGCCCTGTTCGGCCCAGAAGGTCTGCAGGCGGAGGATGAGTTCCTGGAAGGTCAGCGGATTTTGCGAAGAGGTCATTATCAGTTTGACGCGGGGCTGAAGCCCCGCAATTCGTCTGTCGTCCCCGAGGGACTCCGTTTATGAGATCGCGCACCCAGCGCTAAAGCGCTGGGCTATGATCTTTCGTCCCGCTGTGCGGGACTCGATTACAGCTTCGCTAACATCGCCGCCGTTACCAGCTTCTTCTCGATGTGGCGCTCGATGATCTGCGTGAGAAACTTGCGCAGATCGGTGTACGGCGGACCGCTGACTGGCTTGCGTTTAGCGGCATCTCCCGCGTCAGCGCCGGACAACGACTCGCCAGCACCGGAGATGCGAGCACCATCGGCGACAGACTCGGGCATCGGCGACGGTTCAGCAAAGCTTTCCACCGGGGCGCGAAACATCTGCTCGGCCAGCGCGCGCGACTCCGGCGTCAGTTGCGACGAGGCCAGGCGCTTGTGCTGCGCGCACATCAAACCGTCCGCCAGCGCGTGATAAAAAGCCCGGCTGCCGTTCAGCGCCGCTCCGCAAGCAAGACACTCATTCAGCTCCGGCAGAAAGCCAACCAGCCGCACCAGCCATAGCTGGAAATACGTCAACGGCAACCAGATCGGCCCGGCGCGCAACTGCTGCAGCACCGAAACCGTCAGGCGGAAGATCGCGTCGTTCGACTCGCGATCGGGCAGCAGCTCGTCCAGCATCTCGGCGACATGCTCCAGCGCGACCACGCGCGGATAATCGACCGTTGCCGAGAGCGGCGATTCCAGGATGTCGCAGGAATCGAGGCGCGCCAACTCCTTGCCTTCGCGATCGTCGTAATAGGCGCGGACCAGCGTCAACGGCTCGAGCGCGCCGCCAAAGCGCCGCTTGGACTTCTTGGCCGCGCGCGCTACGCCTTTGACCTTGCCTTCGGCGCGCGTGAACAGCGTCACCAGCAGGTCAGCTTCGTGGAGCGGATAGGTTCGCAACACGATCGCTTCCGACTGCTTCAATGCCATGGAATTTCACGCCGGCGCCGCCAAAGCTCGATTCTACTGGCTGGACTTGAGATGTGCCAAGCGCTGTGGAGATAGATGGGTGGAGTACGCCTTCAGGCGTACAAAATATGCAGCCTACCATCAGGGCGCTTTAGCGCCTGAGGTAAAGCTCTTGTTACCCCAGCGGCTAAAGCCGGCGGTGATTCGCGCTCTGCTGCACCGCTGAAGCGGTGCTCCACCCGCGCCAAGTAGCAATTTGTTAAAGCGAAAATAATCCAACTAGCTTTGGTGTGTGCTATGCGCAGCAGATTTCTTGTGAGCGCTGGCGGTCTTCAGCATAGCGCGGCGCCTGTGATGGTGATACGGGTGGACTTGCGCGCGCACTTTGCGCTCGGCAGCGAGAGGATCGTTCTCGTAGTTGGGATCGAACATGGCGATCACCGCGACCGCACGCGTGCTGTAGCGGCGAGCCCAATCGCTCTGGATCAACATGCTCTGCACGTTCTTCCAGTGCTGGGCGTCGGTCTCATTTTCGCCGGGAGCCAGCGAGGCGTCGCGATAGGCCGAATCGTCATTGATGGCGCCGAGGAAGTGGGTGAACTCTTCCAGGTTCACGCCCATCTGGAAGACAAGCTGGCTGAGCGCCATCTGCTGGTAGCCGGTCATCTGGTCAAAGCCGCGGCAGTAAGCGCGAGCATTGTGGATGGCCTGAATCGCCGAGATGCGCAGCAGTTGCTCGGCCTCGTCTTCGGTCAACTGCGGCGTGAGCGTCTCCGCGCGAGCCTTGCGCTGGAAGTTTCGCTTCTTCCAGGCGGCCAGGTCGTCGTCGTACTGATCGAGGATGGTCTGCAAACGTATCGGGTCGAGTCCTGCGGCTTGCCAGAGTTGCGCGCTCGACGGCTCAAGGAAGAGGTTGGGATTGAGCGGATCGGTCTGCGGATGCTCGCGCTCGGGAACATCGAGACTGAAGCCGGCTCCGATCAGCGGGCGGCTGGTCTTGGGATCGGGATAGGCGGCCAGCACCCAGCCCTCGTGACGGGTGTCGCGGAGATTGCTCATCAACTCGCCGAGGTTGAACTTGATGTCGGAGTCGCGAAAGTCGAGCAGCGGCTGCATTGGGTTGGGAGCGGGCGGCAGGACAGCCTGATTCGGCACGGAAACAAACGTTGGCGCCGGCGTAGCTTGAGCCGGTGTCGGAAGCGCAGACGGCGCGGTCTGCGCGTGGGCGAAGGTCGCCGTCGCTAATCCCAACGTCGCAAACCAAAGCTGTCGTCGCGTGATCATCTCCGTTCGTTGTCGTCCCAGGTCAGGCCAAAGGACGGCCGAACCTGGGCACCTGCCTGGGCACCATGCGATGCCCATGGGACCAATTCCGCGTTTTCGTGACATACACAATAGCGCAGAATCGCCGCGTTATGAATAACGATTTGGATTCAGTTTTCGATTTCTGGTGCGAAAATTCCGTCAGGGGTTTGAAAGCGAAACGGGAATCCGACCGATAAGGATGAAAATCCCACCCAAGGCCAAAACAAAACCTTGAATGGGGCATCCGGCCGAGCTGTCGGTGTTTGCATTTACGGTGTGATTTCGAAGGCGACTCCCTGGTCGCTGCTTCCACCGGACGAGGCCGTGCCGTAGATCGTTCCGTGGGCGTCGACTGCGACGCTGCTGGTTGGGTAGCCGCCGTCGTTACCGCCGGTAAAATCGTACAGATCAGTAAACGTCCAATTCCCGCCGGACTGCGTCAGCTCGAATACCGAGCCGGCCAGGTCCGCGCCGTCGCGATACGTCGTGCCATAGAGATTGCCGTTGGCATCGAAGGTGAGGTTGTTGTATGGGCCGGCGACGCCGGTGAAGCTGTAGAGCGTTGTCAGCGTCCAGTTATCGCCGGAGGGCGACAACTCGTAGACCACCCCGCCACTGTTGGCTCCGCCAAATCTGGTCGAGCCATAGAGATTTCCGGCTTGATCGAAGATCACGCCGCCGGCCGGAGCGCGGCCGTCATTTGCATTCTGGAAGTTGTAGAGGATGGTCTTGGTCCAGCTGGAGCCGGAGGGCGACAACTTGAAGACCGTGCCCCATCCGTTCGCGCCGCCGCTGTAGGTGGTGCCGTAGAGATTGCCGGCGCTGTCAAGCGTCAGACCCGCAACCGGATTGGCGCCATCGCTGCCTCCGGCAAAGCTGTAAATGACGCTTTCCGTCCAGCTCTGCCCGGAGCGCGTCGCTTCGAAAACGGTTCCCATTCCAGCGGTGCCACCGAGGTAGGTTGTGCCATACATATTGCCTGCGGTGTCGAAGGCCACGCTGCCGAGCGGCTGGAGACCGTCATCGCCGGTGCCGAATTGGTGCACGGTGGTCTCCACCCAAGTGCAGATGATGCTGGGGCAGGCCGACGGACGCGGCTTCACGTTGAAGACCGTGCCGGACTCGTCCAATCCCGCGGACGAGGTTGTGCCGTAGGGTGAGCCGTCGGGACCGAAGGTCAGAGCGCCGTAATCCGGGTAAGCACCGTCGTCACCGCCGGTGAAGCTGTACAGGGGATTCAACAGCCAGGATGAATTGTGCTTCGTCAGTTTGTAGACGACGCCGCAGCCGCCGGCGCAGTTGCTGGAACCGCCGCCGTAAAATGCAGTGCCATAAAGATTGCCGGCGGGATCCAGGGTCGGGCCGGCGGCAGGCTGACCGCCGTCCTGGCCGCCGGTGAAGTTATGAATGACGGTATAAGTCTGCGATTGCGCCGAATAAGAAAGGCTGGCAACGAGGAAAAATGAAGCCACGAACGCGAAGACAAGACTGCCCGCGCGCCGGGCTAAAGTGGAATAGCCAGCGTGATGCATTACACAACCTCCTGTGGATACGAGATGGTCGCTTGACAATCTGACAGAACGACGGCCTCATTATTCGCCTCTGACAGGAAGTTTGTCCAGGACGCGGGAGGGGCGAATGGAGCGGTTTAAGTCATTTGCCCCTATGGAGTTAGACCGTAATGTGAAATTAAGTTGACCCAGACCGGAACGAGCGCCAGAATGCCTGCGCGTTACGCTTTTACCGCGCAATTCACGGAGGCCACCATGTCGCATCATCAGGCTGAAACACCGCTTCGCGACGCCAAGTTGAAGCCGGCAACGCTCGCGCTCTTTCCGGCGCTTCTGTTAGCGGTAGTGATGGCCATTTCGGCTGCTCAGGCGCAGGAAATGACCGTGCTGTACAACTTCGGCAACGCCGGCTACCAGCCGTGGCAGGGCATCAATATGGATTCTCACGGGAGAATCTATGGGACGACTCTTTACGGCGGCGACGAGAGCTGTGACGCCGGAGGGCCGGCAGGCTGCGGCGTGGTTTTCAGGTTCGCGAATAATGGATCGGGGTGGGTCTATACTCCGCTGTATTACTTCACCACCCAGTACAGCTCCTTTCCGATGGATCCCGGAGTGCCCACCGTTGCCCCCAACGGCAGCGTCTTCGACGTGACCTTCCTGGGCGGGGAATACGACAGTAACGGCATGATCTTCAGCCTCCGTCCGTCGCCTACGCGTCCGGTATCCGTGATCTCCCTCTGGAATTTCAACTCGGTCTACCAATTCACCGGCATGGATGACGGGGGTAACCCCACCCCGCAAAGTCCGCTGGTTTTTGACGCGGAAGGAAATTTCTACGGCACGGCCGGTGGTGGTGGAACCTCCAATTATGGGGTGGTGTACAAGTTCACGCCTTCCGGCAATAGCTGGGCCGAGGACGTACTCTACAACTTTACCGGATTCAGCGATGGCGCCTATCCCAATGGCATCGTCTTCGACAGTGCAGGCAACATGTATGGCACGACCGGTGGCGGGGGCGGCGCCAGCGGATGCGGAACCATCTTCGAGCTGAGCCCCACGCAGTCCGGCTGGACCGAGACTACCCTCTACGCATTTCGTTATGGGATTGATGGGTGTGCTACCAGCCCGCTGTATCGCGACGCGGCCGGCAATCTTTACGGCATCACCAACGAAGGCGGACCGGATAACAACGGAGGCACGGTATGGGAGCTTTCGCCGGCGAACGGCAGCTGGACCTTCAACGTGCTGCACGCCTTCAGTTACGAAACCGTGGCTTTTGGCGGAGCCTATCCTCCGGTTCTGGACAGCCTCGGGAACCTCTGGGGAACAATCAGTGCCGGGGGGGCAAACCAAACCGGAGAGCTGTTTAAGCTGACGCAATCGAACGGCAGCTGGACCTTCACCGATGTGGTCGACTTCGCGCCGCGCGGCGGAGGCGCACCCGGATGCTATGCCGTGGGATCGCCGCAGCTCGATAGCAGCGGCAACCTGTACGGAGTTTCGCAGATGTGCGGCGACTTCGATGGCGGAACGATCTGGAAGTACACGCCGTAGGGCAGACGGCCGGTGCTGCGAACTGGAACGGTCCACCAGCCAAGCGCTCGGTCAGCGTGATTGCCAGCGCTTGGGATTGCGCTTGGCATGGAAACAGGCAATCACCAGAATTCGCTGGTCTTGAATTTCGAAGAAGATTCCATACGGGAAACGTTTTACGCCTGCGCGCCGCCGACCGCGATGCACTACTGGAAAATGCAGCGGGTGTTCTGCGATGGTATCAACGGTTTCTTCCACTGCGATAGCGAAGCGATCTCCCAGCTCGGGACGTATGGTGTCGTACCACTCTCGGGCGTGCAGCAACTCGGCCTCGGCCTCGGGTAGCCAAACGACCGGAAGCATCATTTTTTCTTGAACAGGCCGGCTCGGACTTGCTGCCAGGGAACGACATCGGAAGGATTGTGCTCATGCCGCGCGATGCGGTAATCGAGTTCGGCACGCTGCTCGTCGGTCAGGGACACCGCGTCGGCCTCGAGGCTTTCCCAAACCTCATCGAGCAACTCAGCCTTCTCGACCGGCGACAAGCTAGCAATCTGATCACGCAAAGCGCTCATGGGCTTAAGGTATCGCGGTTTTGCCGGCCAAGCAAGCGCGCTCGATGACGGAAAGCTCAACTCCGCCGAAAGGTGCAAGGCGACGGCGGATTGCCTCTGCAATGTTTTCCTGAGGCGCTTTTGACTGCGACCGTGCGGAGCACAGGATTTCGTGCGCTTCCTCTTCCATCGAGCGGCCGTGTTGCGCCGCCCGCACGCGCAGCCGAGATTTGATGCGGCCATCGAGTTTGCGAATCGCCAGGCTGGCCATGCTAGCAACGATATCACTGATAGCAGAGTAGCCCGAGAAACAAGAGCGCGGAAGCCTGAGCTTCCGCGCACAACCTCTAGCCAGAATTGTATCGTCCCTAAAGGGACTTCATCTGCTGGCCGCAGCTTTCACAGGGCTCACGCCCTGGGCTAAGTTTGTGTCGCCCTTCGGGCCGGTAGGCCGCGCACCTCAGGCACCAAGCCCTCGCAGGAAGTGGCCGCCGAGACTATTTCAGCATCTGCGTGAGGGCCGGAAGGAAGGGCGCTAGGATTGTCATGTGCGCAGCAGCTGCGTTGATGAAGGCTTGATATTTGGAAAGAAAACTCTTGGACCCTCTGGCGGCCTCGAGTTCGTCTAGCTTTGTCAACACCTCGCGAAGTGCATCTTCGTCGCAGATACCTTGACTCAATTCGCCACGAATTTTCGAAAAAAGTTCCGGCCCGGTAATCGAAGACACGTTGGTAGAAAAATCGTTGGACTGAATGTTCACACGTGACTGCGCGCCCTGCAAGTTATAGATATTTGTTACATGATGCGGCGCTGCCGGGCCTACGGGTTCAGATTCCAGCGAGAATTCGGAGTCAGGATTCAGCAAATCCAATTTCCCGAGTGCCTGGCTGAGTTGGGAAAGGACAGCCTGTATCGATTGACCCTTGCGAGGAGCGACATCATCTGAGACGGCAGAATCGAATGCATCCCAATGCCCTAAATAAGAGTTTCCCATGATCGTGGGAAGGCCGAGCTTTTGGAAATACGGCCGCAGTGTGCCGAGCTGACGCGCCAAGCCGTCATACTGCACGCGGATTTGATCATGATTTCGGATGGGATAGTCCGGTATGGTGTGATCAAGTGATTGGCCCCACAGTTCCACGTGTTCGTTCAGTTCCTTGCGAAATCTTTCCACTCGCGAACTTAGTTCAGCGACTTTCATTCCTGAATGACCCAGCTTGGGTTTTGGCACCAGTTCAATGTTGCAACCCGGCTCGCGGCGTTCCCCGTGCTCGGTCTTGACCGTGTGCCAGTATTCTCCAAGAACTGTTGGTTCTTCGTCGACCTGCGTGACAGTGGCGTTGATCCCAGGATTGGTTACTCGCACTTCGGCATCGACGGCAAAGCGCTTTTGTTCCAACTTCGTCATTGAGGCACTCCTCGAAAGCGAAATGCCTAGGTTAATTGTAGCTGTCCTGGGCCAGGAGGGGTGGCTCGTCTACGAACAGCAGATCCCTCGGCTCGGGCTGAAGCCCTCGGTCGGGATGACAAATCAGAACAGGTAGCGCTTGGACGCCGACCTAAAGGTCAGCTCTACCCATTCTCGCCGAGCGCTGGGTGCAGAATACTCCCCCAGGTCAGCCCAAAAGATGGGCGAACCTAAGGCACCAGGTATCAAGTACCAGTGTGAGCTAATTGCTAGTTGCTAATTGCTGCTTCTTACAAACTCCCCATATTCTGCAGGAATTCGCCGTTGGAGCGGGCTTTGCCGAGCTTGTCGATCAGCAACTCCATGGCTTCCACCGGTGACAGCGGGTTGAGAATCTTGCGCAGCACCCAGATGCGCGCCAGATCTTCCTTGGGGATCAGCAATTCTTCCTTGCGCGTGCCCGAGCGCTGAATGTCAATCGCCGGGAAGGTGCGCTTATCGACCAGCTTGCGGTCGAGAATGATTTCCATGTTGCCGGTGCCTTTGAACTCTTCAAAGATCACATCGTCCATGCGCGATCCGGTTTCGATCAGCGCGGTCGCGATGATGGTCAGCGAGCCGCCTTCTTCGATATTGCGGGCCGCGCCGAAGAAGCGCTTCGGACGCTGCAGGGCGTTGGAGTCGACGCCGCCGGAGAGCACTTTGCCCGACGGCGGAACGATGGTGTTGTAAGCGCGCGCCAGTCGCGTGATTGAATCCAACAGAATCACGACATCGCGCTTGTGCTCAACCAGGCGCTTGGCCTTCTCGATGACCATCTCGGCAACCTGCACGTGGCGCGCGGCGGGCTCGTCGAAGGTCGACGAGATGACTTCGCCCTTCACCGAACGCTGCATGTCGGTGACTTCTTCCGGACGCTCATCAATGAGCAGCACGATGAGCACGATCTCAGGATGGTTGGTGGTGATGGAGTTGGCGAGATTCTGCAGCAGCATGGTCTTGCCGGTACGCGGCGGAGCGACGATAAGGCCGCGCTGTCCTTTGCCCACCGGCGTCAGCAGATCCATGACGCGGGCGCTGATGTTCTCGCGCACCGTTTCCAGCTTGATCCGCTCCTGCGGATACAGCGGCGTCAGGTTGTCGAAGAGGATCTTGTTGCGCGCCTCTTCGGGCGATTCGAAGTTGACCGCCTCGATCTTGACCAGCGCGAAATATTTCTCGCCTTCGTGCGGCGGACGGACCTGACCGCTGATGGTGTCGCCGGTCTTCAGATCGAACTTGCGGATCTGCGACGGAGAAACATAAATGTCATCCGGACCGGGCAGGTAGTTGTAATCGGGCGAGCGGAGAAAACCATAACCGTCAGGCAGGATTTCCAACACACCCTCAGCGAAAATGTGTCCTTCCTTTTCGCTTTGGGCCTGCAGGATCTTGAAGATCAGGTCCTGCTTACGCAGGCCGCTGGCGCCGGGTAGCTCGAGAGACCGAGCTATACGGGTCAACTCGGTGATGTTCTTTTCTTTGAGTTCTGAGATTGTCATTATTCACCTACGGGGATTTTGCAGAAGGGCGGGCCGGAGGAACAGCGGAAGAAAAGCGCCCGAAGGCGCGGCGCGCTTACGCTGCGCGCCGCTGCGCTTCGGCAGCCATCTCCGGTTCAAGAATTAGTGTTTGCCGCTCGGCATCAGCGATGCGGTGCAGGACTTCGTTCGTCGTGTCCTGAATACGCGTGTTGGGGCGATGGAACTTCCGCGTCGCCTTGGAAGCCAGCTGACACAGCGTGTAACGGTTGCGCAGAGTATGGACTGCCTCGAATACCAGTTCCGATCTCATCGATGTATTTCTCCTGTGGTGTATGAATGAACTTTACCGGAGCCCGACCAGTGTGGACCGACTACTTCTGGCACTCGAATTCAGGCGTTGGGAACCGAATTCATCACGAAGCGACGAGAGCTATTGCTTTGATGCTCGAGGGATGCTTCCGGTTCGACAATTTTTTGCCTGGTACGTTCTGGCTCCGACAACACGTAAAACTAACTACAACAAACACTTACATTTTGCGACGGCCAGTTTCCAGCATGAAGTAGCGCCAGGAAAACTTATTATTCCCAAATGGTGGCGTTCAGTGGGGGCCGTTTCAGGCAGGACGTCGAAGACTGGACCTTACTCGGGGACGCCTCTGTGCAAAAACAGTAAGGTATCTGCCCGAAGGCGCGCAGTCAAGCGAAATTTTCTGCCAGGTACAAAATCTGCAATCTTGACGACCCGAAACTGGGACTTAGACGAGACACCTTCGTAAAGGTCCCTAAATTTTTGTAACCCTCCCCTGATCAATAAGTTGCTATTGGCAGTCACGGGCTTTTCACAGCCTCAGAATGACCTGCCAGTGGCTCCTAAGTGCCTGAAAACGCGTAATCCGTGCCACATCTGGGCGTGACCCGTTTCACATTCACCGGTGATGGTCGCGCCCTGGGCCGGCCGGTTTTCACCACGGACCACGGAAGGCACGGAATCATTCGGGAAACGGATTCACCCTTAAATTCTTCTGCCTGAGATCGGCACCTCCTTTGCGAGACTAGCTCCTGATTCCACAATTCCGTGCTCTCCGTGTTGATAACCCTCTGTTCTATTCACCACGGAAAGCACGGAAGACACGGAACCTCTTGCAAGAAGATTTCCCCTGATTCTTTCCGTGATTTCCGTGCCTTCCGTGGTGAACCCTCGCACAATCTCATAGAACTCTTCGGATGACTCCTTGGGGTAGCAACCGAACATTGAAATTGATAAGCAAACCCACGCGAATCCTGCTGAGCCGAAGATAGCTGAGCAACTGGGCCTCATGTATGGGAGCCAGACGATCGACAGACTTCATCTCTACGATTACGCGCTCAGCTACCAGCAGATCAATTCGGTAACCGCAATCGAGATGAACGCCCTTGTAGTCGACCGGCAAAGCAACCTGAGAGCGGAACGGAATGTCTCTCAGCGCGAGCTCGCGGCACATGCAAGCCTGATACGCCGACTCCAGCAGCCCGGGCCCCAGCCCGCGATGTACATCGATGGCAGCCCCAATGACCTGGTTTGTGAGATCGGCTTCGATCAGGTCGCTGCGTACTGCAGTCCTTGCCGGCATACATGAGCTGGTTGACATAGCTTCCCTCGCCATAAAGGCTTATTCACCACGGAAGACACGGAAGGCACGGAATTTTCTTACGACTATTGTCCCGCGCCCTTCCGTGATTTCGGTGCCCCCGTAGAGGATCTCCGTTCTTCTCAGCCAAGGAATCGCCTGGCTTCCCGTATG
>Ga0335074_10008874_pt1 | contig 13997 bp, 11 predicted proteins | sample Lox_Sample_23_FD_206715 | JGI IMG/M metagenome (GOLD analysis project Ga0335074, IMG submission 206715) | Soil microbial communities from Loxahatchee National Wildlife Refuge, Florida, United States - Lox_Sample_2.3 | ecosystem: Environmental > Terrestrial > Soil > Wetlands | place: USA...
CTACCACGCGCTCCGCCAACTCAACTTCCGCCGGGCATGGCGCACCGAATGTCGTTCCCTGACGGGAGGCCTGCGCTATGGCATCGACCACGACCGGATGCGCGTGACCCAATATCAGCGGCCCCCATGAGCCGACGAGGTCGAGATAAACCTTGCCGTCGCTGTCCGTCAGATGCGCCCCGCGGCCGCTCACGAAGAAAAGCGGCGTGCCGCCGACCGCGCGAAATGCCCGCACGGGCGAGTTCACGCCGCCGGGAATGACGCGGGTGGCGCGCTCGTAGAGCCGCTCCGAGCGCGGATGCGACTGTCTGGTGGTGCCCACTGGGGAATCGCGCATCAGGGTTCCTATGGTAGTGGCTCTTCAGGGGCCGGCGCTTCCGTTGCGTCGGAGGGCAGGGTGTCGACGCGCACCCCGCGCTGCAGGCGCGCCCGACCGAAAAATGCCTCGATCGCCTCGGGGCCCACGTGTGCGGCGGCTGCCCGCATACCGGCGATCGGCAGATGTGCGAGACGTCGTGCCAGCCGGGAGGTCAAATGTCCCATGGCCTCGCGCTGCGGCTCCGTCAGTCCCCGAAGCTCTGCCGACAGTGCCCGCTCGAGCTCGTCCGCCGCGATCCGCTCGAAAGTGTCGCGCAGCTCCGCGAGCTGTGGCCCGATGGCGCGCGTGGCCATCTCATCGCGCAGGCGCGCCATCTGCGCGTCGATGGCGGCCCTCACGGGTGCCAGGCGCAGCAGCTCGGTCACGCGCCCCTCCTGCACCTCCTGCACGAGCTCGCCCATCCCGATTCTCACGATGCCGGCGCCGCGCGCTTCCTCGGGATCGAGATTCGGCGGCACGCCGAAGTCGATGGCGAGCGGCGTGTTGCCTCGTCCGGGGTGCGATGCCGCGAGCAGCTGCAGCGCCCGGCTATCGAGCACCGGGGTGCCGCCACCTGCCGCCAGGACCAACGCCGCAACTGCTTGCGGCTCGGCCCGGAACTGCTCGAGGGGCACCGCTCGCCCGGAGACGCTCGCTGCGAGCTCCGTCGCGGGTGCGAGCGAGCGGTTGACGATGAGGAGCGGCACCCCGGCGCGATGCAGCGCCAGGCCGCACCGACGCGTCATCGGTGAGACGCCGATGAGGGCGACGGGGTCGGGCCTCCCCGCCAGATGCTCGAGGACGCGAGTCGCGGCGAGGTCGGCGAGAGAAGGCGCGTTCGTCCCGGCCTGGAGCCTCCGAACGCGATTGGCCATGGCGAGCGCCTCGCCCACCAGCCGGTCGAGCAAGGGGCCGCTCGTCCCGGCGGCGCGGGCGGCCTCCCAGGCGACACGCAGCTGTGCGGCGATCTCGTGCTCGCCGGCCTGAGCGGAATCGAGCCCGCAGGCAAGGAGCAGCACGTGCTCCAGGGCCGACTCGCCGGCCCAGGCCCGCAGCAGCCGCGTGGCCTGACCCGGCGGCGGCCGCCTGCCGGTCAGCTGCTCGAGCGCGGGCTCGCGGAGGTCGCCCGCGGAGTCGCCGTCGGGGGCGGCAAAGAGGAGCTCGATACGGTTGCAGGTGCCGAGGTAGAGAAGCTCGGAGACCCCCAGCGCCTCACGCAGCGAGCGCAGTCGGGTCTCGAGATCGGCCTTGGGGATGGAGAGACGCGCTACCTCGTCGATGCCGGCATGCCGGTACGAGAGGCCCACGACACCGATCTGGTGCATGGGCCCAGCAGACCACGGCCCGAGCCCGGATGTGTCACAGAACCATCATGGGCCGCCTTTGCCGGCTCGCCAGCTTGCTGTTCCCGTGACGTTATCTACGGCCCCGCATCACCAGCCCCATGAGGATCAGTCCCGCGGCAAACCCGAGTCCCAGCGCCCAGGCTGTCGACTGGTAGGGCTGGGATTCGACGCTGTGCTGCAGGTCGCTCCAACGCGATCTCGCCCAACGCTGAGCCTGATCGGCACGCTCGCGCGCCCCGCTGGCAGCCTTCGCAGCGGTGTCGCTGGCGGCGTCCGCGAGGTGCTCCGCCTGGCGTGCGGCTTCGGCGGCAGCCTTGTCACCATTCGTCGTGAAGCTGGGATTCATTGTCGGCCTCCTCGTGAGTCTTCGTGCTGGACAGGGCGTCCAGTTAACCGACCCGCGCTGCGGTCAACGGCAACCGACGCCGAAAGTTCCGGCGCTGGAGGCGAGGGCTGCGGCTCGGCGCTCCAGTTTCCCATCGATTCGTGTCCACCCCGCCGCCGCAGGCGGCGGAGCTTCGGGCAAAAAACCGCGCTTAGCCGCTGCGGCGTTGCCCGAGGCGCGCTGGGCCGGGCAGGAGCCCGGATCCGGCGCTTCATACTACAGTCGGATCAAGCCGCGCTTGTGCGCGACGGCGACCGCCTCCGTGCGGCTGATCGCATCGAGCTTGGTCAGTATCGACTTCACATGCGTCTTGGCCGTTCCCTCGGTGATCGACAGCCGCCGTGCGATGTCCTTGTTGCTTCTTCCCTGGGCGACGAGCTCCAACACGTCCAACTCACGCTGCGTCAGGCTGGGCTTGGCCATCCGTTGCAGCGCCTTCGCCGCCACCGATGATGAGGTGTAGGGCCGGTCCTCGCTGACGGCGCGGATGGCCGACAGGATCTCCTGGCGCGGCGCATCCTTGAGGAGGTAACCCTTCGCCCCCTGGCTCAGGCATTGGAAGATGTCCTCATCCCCGTCGTACGTGGTCATGATGAGGATCCGGGCCTTGGGGTTGATCTCCAGCACCCGCTGCACCACCGCGACCCCGTCCCTCTTCGGCATTCTCAGGTCCAGCACCAACACGTCCGGCTGATGCTGCTCGTAGAGCAGGATGGCCTCATCGCCGTCGCCGGCCTCCGCGACCACCTCCATGTCCGCCTGCTGATTCACCATCGCCGCCAGCCCGTCCCTCACCACCGGATGATCGTCCGCCAGGATCACGCGGATCTTCTTTCTGGTGAGTACCGCGACCATTACGCGGCCGCCTTGCGTTTCGGCAGCCGCACGCTCACCCGCGTGCCGGCGCCGGGTTGACTTTCGATCTGCCATTCGCCGCCGATCGCGCTCGCCCGCTGGCGCATGCTGGTGAGGCCGAATCCCTCGCGGGCGTAGTGCTCCGGCCGCTGCTCCATGCCGCGCCCGTCATCCTCCACCGCCAGCACCCAGTGCGCCGCTTCGTCCGCCATGGTGATGCGGATGAGGTTGGGCCTTGCGTGGCGGACCGCATTGCTCACCGCCTCCTGTGCGATGCGCAGCAGCTCATGCTCATGCTCCGGCTTCAGCCCGGTGGTGATGCCGCCGCCCTCGAAATTGCACGTCACGCCGCCCGGCACCGTCGAGCGCTCCGCCAGCTGGCGCAGCGCGATCTCGAGCCCCGCGCGCCGGGTCTGATCGAGCCTGAGCGCCATCACCGAGCGGCGCGCCTCGGCGAGGCCTTCGCGAGCGAGGTCGCGGATGCGTGTCAGTGTCAGCGCCAGCCCGGAGTTCTTCTTCTTGCAGGACGGGAACTCCTCGACCGCCCCGAGCTGCATCAGAATCCCGGTGAAGGCCTGTGCCAGGCCGTCGTGGATCTCCTGCCCGATGCGCGCGCGCTCGACCAGCACCGCCGCCTCTTTCGCCTGATAGGCGAGGCGCGTGAGCTGGACGGCGAGTGTCGCCTGCTGGGCGAGCGCCACGAGCAGCTCGCTGCGCTGCACGTCGGCCGCGTTGCGGCGGAAGCGCAGGATGAGGAAGCCGACATTGCGCGAGCCGAACACGAGCGGGTAGACCACGGTGCCGACGTAGCCCTCCTGCCGGTGGAAGGCGAGCATGCCCGGCCAGAACTCCTCCGATTGCTCCTCGACGTCGAGATACATGGGCTCGGTCGGCTTGGTGAACCTGTCGCCGAAGGAGGAGCCGTTGGTCGGCACGCAGATGGGGTAGGGAGGCTCTTCGATGCGGCCGTCTCTGACATGCGCCGCTATCCGCCATTGCTGCAGGCTGTCCTTCGAGACGACCACGGCGCCCGATGCCGCATCGAACTGGCGTGTCGCTTCCAACAGCACGTGTGCCAGGAAGCTGTGCTGGTCCGGCTCACTCGCCAGACGCTCCAGGTTGCCACGGATGACGGCGTTGGCTTTTGCCAGCTCCGCGACGCGCTCTTCCGCCGCACGCTCGCGCTCCCGTCTCATGTCGTCGATGAGGCGCTGGCGATGGAGAGCCGCGCCGATCACGCCCGCTGCGTTCTCGAGCGCGGCAAGCTCCGCGGAGTCGATCGCGCGACGCTGGCGTGTGTTGTCGAAGCCTACGACGCCGATGAACTCTCCGGCGACGAAGATCGGTACGATGGCCTTCGTCTTGGTACCGATGCCCTCGAATCCGCTGACACCGGCGTAAGCGACCGGCGTATCACTCTTGTTGAGACAGACGCTGCGGCCGGCGCGCAGCTCAGCGGACACCGCCGAGAACTGACGCTCGTCACACGTACAGACCGCGGGGTCGTCGATGTGTGGCGGCACGCCTTCGGCGGTCCATTCGCTCACCACCACGAGCAGGGGCTCGCCCTGCGGGCCGCGGCGCGCCAGCATGACGTTGACGCGATCCACATGGGCCGCCTCGCCCATGAGGACCAGCACCTCGGGGATGGCGCCGCGCACGTCAGGGGCCTCGAGGAGCATCCGGCTGGCCTTGGCGGAGGCCACGAGCAGCGCTTCCCGGCGTCGCAGGGACTCGTTGATCTGGCTCAGTTCCTCGGTGCAGGGAGTGGGTTCTGTCAAAGACTCCAGCCGGGCAAAGGCCGGATCGACCACCGAAACACTCATAGATACGCTCTCTATCGGGAAATCGAAGCGTCAGTGTACCTCGGCAGGGGGGCGGTCTCCCAACCACCGCCCAGCGCCTTGTAGACGGCGATCAGGCTGGTGGCCGCCTCGGTGCGGCTCTGGGCCAGGGCGTCCTCGGTCTGGAGCTCCGTCCGCTCGGCATCCAGGACCGAGAGGAAGTCCACCAGACCGCCCTGGTAGCGGATCTCCGCAAGCCTGGCGGCGATCGCGCTCGCGCGCGCGGCGTCCTGCGCGTGCAGCAGCTGGTCCCGGTCCCTGGCGTGCGTTACCAGCGCATCCTCGGACTCCTCGAGCGCATTGAGAACCGTTTCGTGGTACTCATCCAGGGCGATCACCGAGCCGGCGCGCGCCTCGGCAATCTGCTCCCGCACCCGGCCGAGATTGAAGGCCGCCCAGCTGATGCCGGGCCCGATCGTGTAGCCTCGCGAGGCGGCCGAGCCGAGCCCGGCGGGCGCCGCCGCGGCGTAGGCGAAGCTCCCAGTGAACGTGACTTTGGGAAAGAGGTTCGACACGGCCACGCCGACGAGGGCCGTGGACGCCGCGAGATTGCGCTCCGCCGCACGGATATCGGGACGCCGGCGCAGCAACTCCTCGGGGGTCCCGACCGGCACAAAGGGCGGCAGCGGTGGCAGATCATGCGGGGCGCTCAGGACGCCTGTCAGTGCGTCCGGATCGCGGCCCGTCAACACGCTCAGCCTGTGTATCGACCGGGAGATTTCAGCCTGGAGTGGGCCGATGGTGGAGAGCGTGGTGCTGAGCACTGACTGCGCGCGCGCGACATCGAGGTCCGTGCCGCTCCCTGCCTTGAGCTCCGCCTGCGCGAGCGCCAGCACCTGCTGCTGGTTCTTGACGTTCGCGCGGGCGACGGCGAGCTGGGTCTGCTCGCCGCGCAGCTCGAAGTAGTTGCGCGCGACCTCCGCGATCACGGACACCTGCGCGTCATGCAGGTTGGCCACGTCGCCTTCGAGCTCCGCGTTTCGCGCCTGGATGCTGCGGCGTACGCCCCCGAAGAAGTCGAGCTCCCAGGTCGCATCGAAGCCGGCGTCGTAGTCGCTGATGGTGTATGCGCCGCCGCCGACGAACGGGTCTTCGCTTCCCGGCACGCGCTGTTTGGTGTAGCCGCCGGAAGCGGTGACGGTCGGTGCGAGGTCGAACCGCGACTCGTTGCGCAGCGCACGCGCCTGCACGAGACGGCCGAGCGCGATGCGCAGGTCGTAGTTGGCTGTCAGGGCTTCGCTTACCATGCTGTCGAGCACGGGGTCGTCGAATTGCTTCCAGAACTCGGTCTGCGTCGGCGCGCGGGTGTAGATGCCGTTGGATGCAGGCGATTCCTGCGTTGCGCCTTGCGCTGCGTCGGTCGTCGGGAACTGCTTCGCCACATCGGTCGTGGGACGATGGTAGTTCGGGCCGACGGCGCAGCCAGCCAGCGCCGCAGTTAGAAGAAAGACGAGGATCGATTTACGCATGGGAGGTTTCCACAGAAAGCTGTCCACCCGAAGCTGACGCCGCAGGCTCATGGGTGTGAGTCGTGACTCTCCGGATGAGAACGAAGAAGACCGGCGTCAGCAGAAGGCCGAAGAAGGTGACGCCGAGCATGCCGGAGAACACTACCGTCCCGAGCGCATGGCGAACCTCGGCTCCGGCGCCGCTCGCAAGCATCAACGGCACGACGCCCATGATGAAGGCGAAGGAAGTCATCAGGATCGGCCGCAGACGCAGCCGAGCGGCCTGCAGCACGGCCGCTACCGCGTCGTGTCCCTGCTCGTCCTGCAGGTGCTTGGCGAACTCGACGATCAGGATCGCATTCTTGCAGGCGAGGCCGACGAGCACGACGAGCCCCACCTGAGTGAACACGTTGTTGTTGCCGTGATCGAGGTACACGCCGGTGATGGCCGCCAGCAGGCACATCGGCACGATCAGGATGATCGCGAGCGGCAGTGCCAGACTCTCGTACTGCGCCGCGAGCACCAGGAACACGAACAGGACGCACAGCGGGAAGATGACCAGGCTGGTGTTGCCCGAGATGAGCTGCTGGTAGGAAAGGTCGGTCCATTCGAAGGACATGCCTGGCGGCAGCGTCGACTTCAGGATCTGCGTCATCGCGGCCTGCGCCTGGCCGGAGCTGTAGCCCGGCGCCGGACCGCCGTTGATGTCCGCGGCCGTGTAGCCGTTGTAACGCTGGACGATGTCGGGCCCGTAGGTCGGGGTGACGGTGAGGAACGATCCGAGCGGGATCATCTGCCCCTCGTCGTTGCGAACCTGGAGCGTCGAGATGTCCTCGATGCGGGAGCGGAAGGGCGCGTCCGCCTGCGCCAGGACCTCATAAGTGCGCCCGAAGGCGTTGAAGTCGTTGACGTAGAGCGATCCCAGGTAGACCTGCAGCGTCTGGAAGACGTCGTCCAGATTGACGTGGTCCTGCAAGACCTTCACCCGGTCCACGTTGACGTTGAGCTGCGGCACGTTTACCTGGTAGCTGCTGAAGAGCCCGGCGAGCGCGGGGTTCTGATAGCCCTGCTTGAGCGCGGTTTGCACCGCGTCGTAGAGAGCCTTCGGACCGGCCTCGCTGCGATCCTCGACCTCCAGCTTGAAGCCGCCCAGCGTGCCGAGGCCCAGGACGGGTGGGGCCGGGAAGACGACCACCATGCCGTCCTGGATGGCGGCGAGTTTCTGGTTGAGCTGCGCGGCGATGGCGTCGGCCGAGAGGTTTGCGGATCGGCGCTCGTCGAAGGGCTTGAGCGCGAAGAAAATGAGGCCGGCGCTCGAGCTGGGCACGAAGCCGTTGACGGACATGCCCGCAAACTGCACGGCATGCTCGACGCCGGGCTGGTGCATGCCGATGTTGCCTATCTCCTTGACGACCTCCGAAGTCCGCTCGAGCGAGGCCGCCGGCGGCAGCTGCGCGACCGCGACCAGGTATTGCTTGTCCTGCTCGGGGATGAAGCCGTGCGGGACGGCAGCAAATCCCAGGTAGGCGAGACCGATCAGGCCCGCGTAGACGATGAGCGCGATCCCTACGCGGCGTACCGTGCCGACGACGGCGGTCTGATAGGCGTTGCCGACGGCCGCAAACCCGCGATTGAACCTGCGGAAGAAGCCGCCGAGAAAGCGATCCATGAGGCGCGAGAGCCCGTCGGGCCTGGCGCCGTGCGGCTTCAGCAGTACGGCCGCCAATGCCGGCGACAGCGTGAGCGAGTTGAAGGCCGAGATGACCGTGGAGATGGCGATCGTCAGGGCGAACTGGCGATAGAACTCACCTGTCAGCCCGCTCACGAACGCGACGGGGACGAACACGGCGCACAGCACCAGCGTGATCGCGATGATCGGCCGGCTGACCTCATTCATGGCGGACTTGGCCGCGTCGCGCGGGGACTGCCCGCTTTCAATGTGGCGTTCCACGTTCTCGACGACCACGATGGCGTCGTCCACGACGATGCCTATGGCGAGCACGAGGCCGAAGAGCGACAGGGTGTTGATGGAAAACCCGAACGCGAGCAGCACCGCGAAGGTGCCGATGATCGACACCGGCACCGCGATCAGCGGAATGATGGACGCGCGCCACGTCTGCAGGAAGAGGATGACCACCAGCACGACGAGCAGCACGGCCTCGAGCAGGGTGTGCACGACCGCTTCGATCGACTGGCGCACGAACACCGTCGGGTCGTAGACGATCGTATAGTGCATGCCCTGCGGGAAGTCCTTGGAGAGCCGGGCCATGGTGGCCCGCACTGCCGCGGAAAGCTGCAGAGCGTTGGATCCCGGCGCCTGGAAGACCGGGATCGCGACCGCGTCCTGGTTGTCCAGATAGCCGTTGGTGCCATACGACTCGGCGCCCATGTCCACGCGCGCGACATCGCCCAGGCGCACGACCTGACCGTTGGCGCCGGTCTTCAGCACGATGTTGCGGAACTGTTCCGGTGTCGTCAGGCGCCCCATCGCGTTGAGGGCGATCTGGAAATCGGCGTTCGGATCCGGCGGGCCGCCGATCTGGCCGGCCGCCACCTGGATGTTCTGCGCCTGGATGGCGCTGATGACGTCACCGGCAGTCATATTGAGGGCAGCGAGCTTCTGCGGATCGAGCCAGATCCGCATGGCGTAATCGCCGCCGCCGAAGAGCTGCACGTCCCCCATGCCCGGCAGCCGTGCCAGCACGTCACGGATATTGCGGACGGCGTAGTTGCGCAGGTACAGCGTGTCGAAGCGGCCGTCGGGGGAATAAAGGTGCACGACCATCGTCAGGTTGGGCGAGCTCTTGGTGGTGGTCACACCCAGATTTCGCACCTCATCGGGCAGTCGCGGCAACACCTGCTGGACGCGGTTCTGCACGAGCGTCTGCGCGCGGTCGATGTCCGTGCCCACCCGGAAAGTAATGGTCAGCGCCAGCGAACCGTCCATGGTCGAGGTCGAGGACATGTACAGCATGTCCTCGACGCCGACGATGGCCTGCTCGAGCGGCGCGGCGACTGTGCTCGCCACGACCTTCGGGTTGGCGCCCGGGTAGGTCGCCCGCACGATCACGGAAGGCGGCACCACCTCCGGATACTCGCTGATGGGCAGCTGGGTGATCGCGATCGCGCCCGCGATGAAGATGAAGGTCGACAGTACGGCCGCGAAGATCGGCCGGTCGATGAAGAAGTGTGAGAGTTTCACCGATTCTCCCTGGTGGAGGACCCGCTGCCGGCGGACTCTGTGTCGCCGGCGGATCCGGTGTCATGAGTTGCGCTCTGGGCCACCATGGCGCCATCCGCATCATGGTGCTCGCCCATCGCGATCAGCTGTGGGTTGACCTGCATGCCGGGACGTACGCGCATCAGGCCATTGACGATGATGGTGTCGCCAGGCTTGAGCCCGGATCGCACCACACGCAGACCGTCGACCAGGGGCCCGAGATCGACGGGGCGATACTCCACTTTGTCGTCAGGGCCGACGAGGAGCACATAGCGCATCGTCTGATCGGTACCGATGGCGCTGTCGTTGATCAGCACGGCCTGATAGTGGTCGTTGCCGATCAGCTTGACGCGGGCGAAGAGGCCCGGCACGAATTGGCCGTCCGGGTTCGCGAGCAGCGCCCGGGCGTAGATGGTGCCGGTCTCTGCGTCGAGAGAGTTGTCCATGAAAACGAGGCGGCCTTCGTGGGAGTAGCCGCTCTCGTCCGCCAGGCCGACATATACCGCATTGCCCAGAGCGTCCGGGCCGGCGCTGGTGGACGCGTCCTTGCGCCCATTGTGACCGGCGTACTTCTCGAATGTCAGGTAAGCCTGTTCATCCGCGTTGAACTCGACGTAGATCGGGTTTAGCGACACGACCGTGGTCAACAGGGTCTGGCCGTTTGCGACCAGGTTGCCGGCCGTGACGATCGCGCGGCTGACCCGGCCCGTGATAGGGGCAGTCACACGCGTGAATGTGAGATTGAGCGCAGCGGAGGCCACCGCCGCCTTCGCCCCCTCCACGTTCGCCGCGGACTGCCGCGCATTCGCGGTTCGGGTGTCAAACTCATCCTTGGAGATGGCGTGGGCCGCAAAGAGGTTCACCGCGCGGATCTGCTCGGATTTGGCCAGCGCCGCCTGGGCGCGTGCCTGGTCGAGTTCCGCCTCCGCACGCTGATAGTCCGCCTCGTACGGACGAGGATCGATGACGAACAGCACCTGGCCCTTGTGGACCACAGAACCGTCGACGAAGTTGACGGACGAAATATACCCCGACACTCTCGGGCGGATGTCGACGTGGTCTACGGCGCTGAAACGGCCGCTGAATGTCTCTGTATTGGTGACGGTCTTGGAGATGACGCGCGCTACGGTGACCTCTGGGGCAGGCGGCGGCGCGGCGGCGCGCGCGGCTGCTGCGTCCTGAGAGCAACCGGACAATGTCAGAACGGCCGCGGCGGCAGCGGCGGCGAACGAAGCGAAAGCGATGGATCGAGTGCGCACGATGGAGACTCCCTGGGTGTGCCCGAATTAGACGTAGTCGGCCCGCACGGATCGACGGGGCTGGCCGCTAATACTGGCGTTGACAAGCCGTTGCCGGAATGACTCACGCGGAGGGGCCTTGCGGTGTCCGGCGACGGGTGGGAGCCTCTCCCTTAGGAGGGAGAGGCGGTAACCGATCGGTGACTTCCGCCCGATCGCAACGACCGATACGAGGTATGCCGGAGATCTCACAGCAGGCAGCAACGAAGTCATCGTCGACGAGGGGCGAGAGCGAATGCCGGGCACCTTGTCCATTGAGGCGACCCCGAGCGAGCCTGCGACGGAGCCCACGACCGGCTTTTCAACACCGGTTTTCATGGCGCAGCGTCCGTCAGCGCCGGGTCGTCCGTGTAGCCAGCGAGCCCCGGCGGGACGCACTTGACTTGCAGCCCGAATGCGATCATCTTCGGCATGTAGGTGTGACCGGTCAGTAACATATGGCTCGCATAAGTTAGTGACCGGTCAGTTACGTGTCAAGTGGAGATTTCTATGAGCCAGCCTAAGAGGGCGCAAGTACCTGCCAGCAAAGGGGTTCTTGCAGAAAAGTCGGGATTGCGCGTGCGCGATCGCATCATGCGGGCGGCGAGTGACCTCTTTTATGCGCGCGGGATTCACGCCGTGGGCGTCGATGCCATCGTGAGTGAGGCCGGCACCAATAAGATGAGTTTTTATCGCAGCTTTGCCTCAAAGGACGAGCTCGTGGCGGAGTATCTGCGGACCGAAGAGCGGGAGGGCTGGCATTGCTGGGATGAGACGGTCGCAAAGTACGCCGGAAATCCCAGAGCGCAGGTCGAGGCCCTGTTTGACGTGCTGGCCACGAACATCGACCCGAAGGGCGCGAGGGGTTGTCCACTGGCCAATGCCGCCGTGGAAATCACCGCACCCGATCATCCGGGGCGTCCGATCATCGAGCAGTACAAGGCCGGGATGCGGCGGCGCTTTCGCGAGCTTGCGCGTGAGATGGGCTCCCGTGACGCGGACTCCCTCGGTGATGCGCTGTTGCTCTTATGGGAAGGCAGCTATCTGACCCGCCTCACCCTTGGCCAACAGGGCCCGGTGCAGGATGCGGGCAAGGCGGCACGCGCCCTGATCGCCGCCTACACCGATTCCTGACTCGGCAACTGGCGTCGGGTTTGATTCAGGTCGGCGGTATCTGGACTCACTACATCGTCGCGGAATGCACTCCGCCCACGAGCGGCATGGAGAAATTCCGCGCTCGAAGTGCAGGCGGTAGGCGATCATCAGCCTGACATCGTGCTGCCGTGTCACCTGGATCATCCGCTCGCAATCAGCCGAAGTGACCGCCATCGGCTTCTCGCAGAGCACGTGCAGGCCGGCACACGCGGCGAGCTCCGTGTACTCGCGATGCATGGAGTTCGGCAACGTGATCTAGGCGGCGTCGACTTCGCCGCTCTCGAAGAGCTTCTCGATATCGTCGTAGCCGCATACGTGGCGGATGCCGTAACGGCGGGAAAGCTTCCTGAGCTTCACCCGGTCATCGGACACCAGCGCTGCAAGCGTACTGTTCCGTCTCGCCAGCGCGAACGCCGGCAGGATCGCGACCTGCGCGAGGTGGCCGAGACCGACGACGGCGTATCGGATCTTCCTTGCGGCCGCGATGCTGTCGGTCGCGCGGCGAGCAGCGCCTCTGGCGCGGCCTCTACCGGGGGCGGCGGAGCCTGAACCGGCGTCGTTGGCGGCGGCCATCAGGGGCAGGGCGACGGCCCGCTCCGCGCGCCGCGGGGGATCGGTGATCGGATAGCCGTGCTCAGAGCCGAAGCAAGCACGGTGCCGGATCGGTCGTCGCCGCAGTCCGTCCGGCCCGCGGAATGCCGCTCCGAATCAAAGGCTTAGGCTCGAGATTGCTTGACGGCCACCACCGGGACCGGTCTAATACGCGCCCTCCCCGCAAGCGGCCAGGTAGCTCAGTTGGTAGAGCAGCGGACTGAAAATCCGCGTGTCGGTGGTTCGATTCCGCCCCTGGCCACCACGAAATCAAATGCTTAGGCGCGCCGCGCCAACATCAACTGTGGAATAAAACGACGGGTGTGGAATATCCAGTAGCGAAACCGTTTCGCGCTGCCGATTGTTACACCAAAGCGACCCACCGGCGATAAGCCGGATCTTCAAGTTCCGACCTTCCGTCCGGGCCGAGCCCGCCTCGGTTTGCGACGGTACACCACCTGTGTGGTGCGCAGATCGTCGTGGGCGAGCCGGTCATTGGCCTCCTGCACCGTTTCCGCGTCACTGCCCGACTTCGCGCGCAGGTCGTGGAACGTAAACGACTCCTTGATTACCGGCTCCAGCGTCACCACGCCGTTCTTTTGCTTGCGCCCTTTGAGGCCGGTCTGAATGAGGCGATGCCAGTTGGAGCGGAATCCGCTCTCACTGAAAGGTTTGCCCTGAAGATTGCAAATGAGTGTCTTGCGGATATCGGGACCGAGCTTGCGGGCGCGCTCGATGACCTCGAGTAGCTCCGGCGACCATTCCACGATTACGGTCTTGGCCGTCTCGACGATCGTGCCGTGTCGGGGATGTCGCCGCTTCGATTTGCCCGGGCGGAAGACGATCCCGTCACTGGTGTAGACCGCAGGGTCGCGGTTGGGAAGCTTTAGAAGGTCGCCTTCCCGCTGCCCTGTGATGGTCGCGAGATCCATCATCACTTGCATGATGGGCGATGCAATGTCGTAGATGCCGGTGAATTCATGGTCGAACACGTAGCGCGACCGCGGAGCCTCGCGTAGGCGTTTCAACCCATGGCATGGGTTGGTCGTTACTGCCTTCCAGCCGATTGCTTCCCGCAAGACGGCGGACAAACACGACACGTGACGATTCGCCTGTACGACGCCCGAGTCCTGCGCGACCGTCGCTCGAATGTCGAATATGTCTCCCGCGGTCAATGTCGCAGGATCACACTCATGTAGGGCAGGACGCAATCGCTCGATATACTTGCGGTAGTCGGACTGCGTACGAGGCGCAAGCCCGGGAAGCACCTCTAACAGGTATCGATCAAATACGGCGGCCATCGTATTAACCGACTCTTGCTTCTCGACAAGCTTCCTTAGACCCTCGTAGACCTCGACAAGTGTGGTGCCCAGGTCGATGCGTGGCTTCCACCCTGGGGCGATGATCTTCGGGCGCTTGGGTTTGAACCAGTATCGGCCATGCTCGAAATAAACTCGTTGAGGCAGATGCCTGTCGTATTTGCGACGTCTGCCCATTGGTTCGAGCTACCTCGATCTG
>Ga0335074_10008876_pt1 | contig 13993 bp, 11 predicted proteins | sample Lox_Sample_23_FD_206715 | JGI IMG/M metagenome (GOLD analysis project Ga0335074, IMG submission 206715) | Soil microbial communities from Loxahatchee National Wildlife Refuge, Florida, United States - Lox_Sample_2.3 | ecosystem: Environmental > Terrestrial > Soil > Wetlands | place: USA...
TTCGAGGAATGAGGAGTGACGCATACCGGGTGTCTGCTAGCGACGAGGGACGATGAAATGAGGAAAACTGGCCCCGGCCCGAAGACTTCCACCCAAACGTGCAAAGTTCACACGTTTGGGACCCGGGGTTGCGGCGCAAATCGTGCCATACGTCGTTCTCGCCCTCGACCTTGGAACCACCAAAGCCTTCGGGCTCGGCCTAGTCTGGCCCGATTTTCGCTCGCAACGCCAACCGCCCCAGTAGTGTTAACAGGCCCTAGTATGCGTCTCTTCCGTCCCCGCTGCTATGCAAACGCGAAAGGCCGAGAATCTGGATTATCTCCCTGAACTCTTTAATCGAGGTCCCGCGCGAGACTTGAAGACCGGAACCGCTTTATTACGAAGATGCCTTGTCCTGAGTAAGGATTTCTTTTGGTTCCGCGCGCCTGCAGCCTTTCTTGAGGTCATACCCTCTATCGACCGGTGCCGCGGCGCTCACCGAAATCGGACGGTTCAATGTAGCCTCTTCCAGCATTGGCTTCTGTACGCACATAGACCGGCGATCTGCAGCGACGACTGAAAAATCACGATTGCACCCGGCGGCCATTTTTTCCGCTTTATGGGGTGAAGGCTATCGGAAAGATGCCTTCCGAAGGAGAGATACCATGAAGCGGATCATCGCGATCGCATTTCTGGCAACTGTGTTGGGCACGGCGGCCTCCAGCGCCGGGGCTCAAGAGACATCAACCGTCAACATACCCTTCGCCTTCCACCTGGGATCCACGACGATGCCGGCGGGGGCCTACCGCGTGCAATCGGCCAACGCCCTTCTGTTGTGCCTGTATAACGAGAACGGGCATGAGAGCGCAGTCGCCTTGGCGACCACCACCTCGGGAAGCACGGCGCCCGCAAAGAAGCTGGTCTTCAACCGGTACGGCGAACGCTACTTCCTCAGCGCGATCCTCGACGATCGCGGCAAAAACGAGAAGACCTTCAGTCCTTCGAAGCTCGAGCGGAGGATCCGGGCCGAGGAGGCTAGCCTCAAAAACGAAGGGAGCGTCCTGCTTGCGGCAAAGTAACGTGATTGCTGTTCAAACGAAGGCTCGGAAGGATTCGCCCTCCGGGCCTTCTCTTTATGCGCAGAGGGCGATCCCGCCGACAGCCAGTGGGTGGCGATTTGGGTTCATGCGCAGCCGTCTAACTGTCGGCGCAGCCAGGCGCGGGCCATGTTCGAGTCAAGCTTGACGGTGCGAACGGCGACGCCGAGTTCCTCCGCGATCTCCTCGAAGGTCAGGCCGGCAAAGTAATGGAGTTCCAGGACGCGAGCCTGCCTGGAATCGAACTCGGCGAGCTTCGTCAGAGCCTCATCAAGCATGAGGATATCGACGAGGGCGCTGTCGGATGCGACGATGCCGTCGTCGAGCGTGACCTGTACGGCGCCGGCGCCGCGCTTGCCCGCCGCGTGAGCGCGTGCGTGATCCACGAGGATATGGCGCATGGCCTGCGCCGCGAGGCCGAGAATCCGGGTGCGGTCCTGCCAGGCCGAGAGGGGCTGGTCAACCAGCCGTAAATAAGCCTCATGCACCAGTGCCGTGGGCTGCAGCGTGTGGTTGCCGCGCTCCAAGCGCATGCGCGCGGCGGCAATCTTGCGCAGCTCCTTGTAGATGCTGGCGTTGATCTCCGCATCGTCCGAGCGCGCCTGCTCCCGCTGCGGACGGCTGGTGTCCTTAGCGCCGTCAGTCATTGCGCATCGCTCCGCAATCACGCCAGTATATCCCGGCTGTTGTTCTCGTGAGACTGTTTTGCGCTATCTTATTTCCATTCAGCATTCTTCCCTTCGCGGCTGAGAACCCGATAACGATCCCGGCAGGTTCAAGGCTCGAACGGAGATAATTTTGCGAATCTGACCGTTTTATCGGTGCCAGACTCGGGCACGGTGAAAAATCGAGTCCCGGGGGTGCCATGACGCCGGAACTCTGGGCCCGCCTGAATCCGCTCTTCAATTCCGCGATTGAGAAGCCTGCGGCCGAGCGCGAAGCCTTTATCGCCGCAGCTTGCGGCGAGGACCTGGAGCTGCGCCGAGAGCTGGCCGCACTTGTGGAGGAGCACGCACGCCAGGGCGCATCGGCCCCCGGTGTGGAGGCCGCAGTCCGCAATCTGCTTGCTGCGGCCGGCCCCCCATTCGTTCCCTCAGAGATTGTGTCAGGGCGTTTCAGGATCGTGCTTCAACTTGGCAGCGGAGGTATGGGCGTTGTCTACAAAGCGCAGGACACGCGGTTGGACCGGTATGTCGCGTTGAAGTTCTTACCCGAAGACTTTGTGAGCGACGGCCAGGCACTCGAACGATTTCGGCGTGAAGCCAAGGCAGCTTCAGCTCTGAACCATCCCAACATCTGCACAATTCACGACATCGGCGAACAGAACGGCAGAGCGTTCATCGTTATGGAGTTTCTTCAGGGCGCGACCTTGAAGCACCGCATCGCAGGGCGGCCGATGGATTTGGCAACCATTCTCTCTATTGGCATCGAGATTGCCGATGCCCTGGATGTCGCCCATGCGGCCGGAATCGTTCATCGTGACATCAAGCCGGCGAACATCTTCGTCACCCAGCGTGGTCTCGCCAAGATTCTTGATTTTGGCTTGGCAAAGATTTCGACTCCCGACAGCGAAGCAACCACTCAATCCGTTGAGCAGCAACAAATCACCAGCCCTGGCACGGCAGTCGGGACTATTGCTTATATGTCGCCCGAGCAGGTCAGGGGTAGCCCCCTGGACGCACGTACCGATCTGTTTTCCTTCGGAGTCGTGCTCTATGAAATGGCGACAGGAACACTGCCATTCCGTGGCAGCACTTCTGGTGCGATCCTCGCCTCAATTCTCCATTGCGCTATTACGCCGGCAATTCGCTTGAATCCGGATATTCCCATCAGCCTGGATCAGATCATCAACAAGGCGCTGGAGAAGGACCGCAATCTCCGCTACCAGAGCGCGGCTGAAATGCGCACGGATCTGCGGCGCATCCGGCGGGACTTGGAGCCGGACAAGGTTTCGCCAGGCGATGACCAGGAAGGACCCGGCGCTTCCCTGGGCGCGGAGATCACGAACCAGTTGATCGAGCACCAGTTCATGCTTACCGAACGCGTTTGCCGCAAGCTCGACCGCGCCACTCTCGATCCTCGAATTATCGGCGATCGTTTGCGCTATGTAGACAACCAGGTTGGCTCGGATGTCCTGGTCTTCTTTCTTCATGGACTCGGTCTTGATCACGAAGACTTTGAGCCGATCCTCAAGCGTTTGGCGTATCGCGGCCTAAGTCCGACGCTCTACGGATGCGAACCGGATCGTCGCAAACGCATCTCCCTCTCACTTGCGGATCATGTGGTGATCTTGCGCCAGTGGTTGTGGGAAATCTCTGAACAATTCCAACCCGAAATAATCGTGATGGTCGGCTTTTCGCTGGGCGCGGACATGGGTTTCGAGCTGCTTTTGGGGCCAGCTGACGAGCCGGCGCCGCGCATTGACGCTTTCCTCTCGCTGGAGTGCAATTTGTCCCTCGATACCTGCTTTGCTTCGCGAATTCTGGCAGGGATTTCCCCCGACCGTCCGGAAGTATCAATTGCCGATCTGAAACGGCTGGGCGACTCAGCCGGCTCTTTGGAAGACTGGCTCAATATGCAGGACTATTTGGTGAAAGTGCTGCGGAAGTTCCAGGGCGATATTGGCGTGTTGCAGCGAGCTGCCGCCGATATTGTCCGTCCATTCAGTGAAAACCCGGGATTCGAAGTGTTTGCGCGACGGTTCAAAGGCGCTCGCGAGCGCGTGCCGACGCTGCGACTGGTAATCTCGAACGATTCCAGCTATCAGGCTGCCTTGGCGCATTTGAAACTACAGAACCTCGACAATGGCATCCTCGGAGAGGAGTTCCCGGAAGACATGATTACTGTATCAGGCAGCCCGGACCACTTTGGCTTGATGGCGGCGCAGCACGTCTTGCGCCAAGTGGACGAGCTTGTAGCCGAAACGCGCAAACGACGAAATCTTTCAGGCAAGCCTGGCTAACGGCTTCCCTTTCACATCCGATTGCTATTTCCTGGGTCTTGCTAATTCCGCATGCGGAGAAAGTGAAGGTAGCGCGCCCGCTGATGCTGAGGGCGATCGCGGCAGCCAAGAAGAAGAACGACAAGATCGATGCGGCCAAGATTGCCAACTGTTTGCGCTGCGATTTTCTGCCGGAGTGCCACATGGCCCCGACCCAGATCCGGGACCAGCGGCGGACGCTGCGCTACCGAAACCTGCTGGTCAGGCAGATGGTGCAGATGAAGAACCGGGTTTCCGGGCTCCTGCTGGAGACCGGAGTGAGCTACAACAAGCGCCGGCTGCACAAGGTGGGTTGCTTCGCCGATCTGATGTCGAGCAACGAAGAGGTCAACGAGAGCATCCGGCCATTGCTGAAGCTCAGCCGCGAACACATCGTGCGCGCACAGAAGCTGGACTATGCTCTGGTCAGTTCTCTGGAGCGAGACCCGCTGCTGGCGGAGAGGCTCGCGCGGTTGAGGACGGTTCCCGGAGTGGGTCCGATCACGGCGCTAAGCTGGGCTCTGGAGATCGGCGACTTGACTCGCTTCCGGTCGGTCAAACAGGCCATCAGCTATTGCGGGCTGTGCGGAGACGAAAGGAGTTCAGCCGACAAGGTGATGCGCATGCCGCTTTCCAAGCAGCGCAACAAGCATATCCAGCGCGTGCTCATCGAAGCAGCAAAGCTGACCCGAGTAAGTGTGGAAGGTCGGGACTTTGCTGCCATGCAACAACGTCGCCGGGCAGCGGCACGACTGTTTGCCGCCGGTCGCCTGCCCTGGGCGGATGAGACTTGCCAATTGGGTGCGTACAAATCGGCTGTTTTTAGCCGAACGGTGCGCTGGTTCTTGTCTTCCAGTTCTTAGCCTCCGAAACACAATTGTGGAACATATATATATCATTATATTATTTAATATTATTTTTATATTACAATTTGCCCTTGACACGGATTCTATTCCAAGGCAGAATTGGGACGTAAATTGTTCCATTAAACACTTACTTGAATGCTTATGCTCTCGGTGACACTATGGCAAAACCAGCACATCGCACCTATTCCCGGCAGAACCTCGAAGCCCTCGAACTACTGTCCCAGATGATTCGCGTCGGCAGGATCGACCGCAAAATAACCACACAGGAGATGGCCGACCGCGCGGGCATTTCTCGACCGCTCCTGCGCCGGATCGAAAGCGCGGATCCGAGTTGCGCGATCGGATCCGTTTTTGAGGTTGCCACTATCGCCGGGGTGCCCCTTTTTGGCGGCGAGCCAATTCGGCTTGAGACAGAACGTTCCGCGTTGACGGAAAAACTCAGCCTCCTGCCTCAGAGAACGCGCAAACCGAGGAGGGTCATCCACGATGACTTCTAAGGACGACTACCAAGAGGCATACGTCTGGATTTGGCTCCCCGGTGAGACGAAGCCCGTCGTCGCCGGCGTCCTCGAGCGCGTAGGAACTCAGCTGCTGTTCAACTATGGCCGGAGCTATCTGGCGCGCGAAAACCGAATTTCCATCTACGAGCCGGAACTTCCACTCCAGCCAGGCGAAATTCCACTCGTAGAGGGTCTCTCGATGCCGGGATCTATTCGGGATGCATCTCCTGATGCCTGGGGTCGGCGCGTCCTGATCAATCGCAAGCTCAGCGTCAAGGATGAAGTGGCCGGGAGCCATGATCTGGGAGAGCTGACCTGCCTGCTCGAATCTGGATCAGACAGGGCTGGCGCTTTGGACTTTCAAACCTCGGCCTCGAAGTATGTGCCGCGAGTAATGGACCAGGCCTCCCTGGACGACTTGCTGCGTGCTGCGGAGCAGTTAGAGAAAGGGGTTCCTCTCTCTCCAGAGTTGGACAAGGCTCTACAGCATGGCACATCTCTGGGAGGGGCAAGGCCCAAGGCACTTCTCACATCCGACGATAAGAAGCTCATCGCCAAGTTCTCCATGAGCACCGACATCTACAACGTCGTGAAAGCGGAATATGTCGCAATGCGGCTGGCAAGTTTGGCCGGGCTCAATGTCTCGCAGGTGCGAATGGAAACGGCGCTCGGCAAGGATGTGTTGCTGGTCGAACGCTTTGACCGCGAGCGCCTGAAGGATGGATGGGGTAGAAAGGCGTTCGTCTCGGCCCTCACAATGTTCGAACTCGACGAGATGATGGCCAGGCACGCCAGCTATGAATCGCTGGCCGAGATCGTTCGGCTCCGCTTTCAAAACCCTAAGGAGGACCTTCGCGAACTATTTGGGCGGCTAACCTTTAACATCCTGTGCGGGAACACCGATGATCACGCGCGCAACCACGCCGCTTTCTGGGATGGAAAGAATCTGAATCTCACGCCTGCTTACGATGTGTGTCCGCAATCTCGTCCGGGCGAAGAAGCCGGCCAGGGGATGCGGATTGTTGACAATAACAACAGAAGCCAGCTAGCCCTGTGTCTCGAAGCGGCTCCGCATTTTCTTCTTTCAGATCGAGAGGCGAGCGCCATCATTCTCAAGCAAGTGAAAACCATCCGGGCACACTGGAACGGCATCTGCGAAGAGGCAGCATTGTCAGCCTCAGACCGCGCGATGCTGTACGGTCGACAGTTTCTCAATCCATTTGCGTTCTATGACGCGCCTCAAATAATCAGAGCAGCCGGTCAACTCTGACAGTCTGGGGATGCCTCCTTCTGATTCGGTAAACATAGGAAAAGGTCGGCTTCGGCTGGCCTCTTCCTACTGAGCGCAAAGTGCGCTCAAGAGGAGCGAACGAGGTGATCGGGCCTTCTAACACGTCATATGAATGGGACAGGCGAAGCATCATCGTCGCAGATGAGGTCCTGAAGACGTTCCTTGAGCCAGCCGAAGCTGATGTATTCTTGCTCAAGCCGTGACCCATGCCGGATTGAGTTGTCGCGCAGATTCCGATAAAGAGCTCGCTCCTCTTGTGTCAGTCTGAGCAAGTCCGCTCGCAGTGGGGAATCCTCGACGCCCCAGAAAGCTTTGTGCGTGTCAAGTGTCGCTCGGTCCATTAGAAACGAGTCGGCATGATCGAAGTGAGCCCGCAATCGGTCCAGTATTCCAAAGCCGTGGGTATCGCCGCTGTCGTTTACAGATGTTCCGCGCACGACCTACACGGACGCTATTCTCGGCATCTATGAGTTGAACAATGTGGACCTCTTGAAGGATGTCTTCATCTGGGCTCATGGGCGGTCGGCCCAGCGTTACGCAGCTATAAGGCAATCCGGCACGAAACGGAGCTTTTCCACTCTGACGGCGAGCGCAGAAAACTCGCATCTTTTTGCATTTCATATTACGGTACGCCTCCAGCCATCTTTTCTGCACCATTTGCGAAAAGGGCGGACGACAGAGGGTCTTATAAAATATTGAAGTGCAACCGCTTCTTGTGATTTTGAGTAAGCCTAAATCGCAAGAAACTGACAGAACCGCACCACTTTTCGCGATCTACAATTTTTGGAAACAGGCAACAGCTTGCCGTTTGGCAAAGTTTTGCCTGTTTTGGCAGCAGAAAAACCCTCGGGAAGTCGTTCCATGAAAATCGGCATTACATGCTACCCCACATATGGCGGCTCGGGCGTGGTCGCAACCGAGCTGGGCATTGAGCTGGCCGCACTCGGTCACCAGGTGCACTTTATCTCCTACTCGCAGCCGTTTCGTCTTAATGGCCGCGATGAAGGCATCTTTTACCACGAGGTCCCCGTCTCAAGCTATCCGCTCTTCGAATTTCCCCCCTACGATCTCGCTCTTGCCTCCCACATGGCCGAGGCAACCCAGCTCTACGACCTCGACCTGTTGCACGTGCACTACGCCATCCCTCACTCGGTCAGCGCGCTGCTCGCCCGCCAGATGCTAGCCGAACAGGGTCGGCGGCTGCCCTTCGTCACCACGTTGCACGGCACCGATATCACGCTGGTGGGCCTCGACCGCAGCTATCTGCCCATCACCCGCCATGCCATCCAGCAAAGCGACGGTGTGACCAGCATCTCGGACTACCTGAAGAAGAAAACAATCGATGACTTCAACGTCACGCGGCCTATTGAAACCATCACCAACTTCGTCAATTGCGATGTGTACACACCCATCACGGACGAGAACCACCGCCGCGAGTGCCGTAAACGCTTTGCCCCGAACGGCGAGCCAATCCTGATGCACCTCTCGAACTTCAGGCCTGTGAAGCGTGTGCCCGACGCAATTAAAACCTTTGCCGGCGTCGCCCGCCAGATCCCCGCGCAACTTGTGCTCATCGGCGACGGTCCCGACCGCTCGGCCGCCGAGTGGCTCGCCCACGATCTCGGAATTCAGTGCCGCGTCCATTTCCTCGGCAAGCAGGACCGCGTGAACGAGCTGCTGCCGCTGGCCGACCTGCTGTTGATGCCCAGCCAGCTCGAGTCCTTCGGCCTGGCTGCGCTCGAAGCCATGGCCTGCAAGGTCCCGTCGATCGCCACGCGCGTGGGCGGCGTGCCCGAGCTCATCGACGATGGCGAAACCGGCCTGCTCTACGAAGTTGGCGACGTCAATGCGATGGCACAAGGAGCCCTGACCCTGCTCAGCGACCCTGCGCGCCTCAACGCCATGCGCGATGCCGCTCGCAAAATCGCGCAAAAACGCTTCTGCGCCTCGCTCGTCGTGCCGCAGTACGTCAAGTTCTATGAACACGTTTTGAACGGCGGCCGGTAACGCTTGTCCAAAGTGTCTCTTTTCCCAGGTCCCTGTTCCCCAGTCCCCGTCGTTTACAATTCCTTTCGATGACTACCCAGACTGCTTCCGCCCACTCTTCCGGCCCCGTGACCCTCGCCATCGATATCGGAGGTTCGGGCATCAAAGCCATGCTTCTCTCCCCCGCCGGCAAACCGCTCACTGAGCGCGAGCGCATTGTCACTCCCGAGATACCCACGCCGCGCGCCGTGCTCGCCGTCATGGACCAGCTCATCAAGCCGCTGCCGGCCTTCGACCGCGTGTCGGTCGGATTCCCCGGCGTGACAAAGCGCGGCATCACCTACACGGCAGTCAACCTGCACCCCGACTGGATGAATTTCAAATTCCAGGCTGAGCTCGAAAAGCGCTGGAAAAAACCCGTCCGCGTGGCCAATGACGCCGCCATCCAGGGCTACGGCGCGGTGAAGGGCGAGGGCATCGAGATGATCGTCACCCTCGGCACCGGCATGGGTTCGGCGCTCTTCACCGACGGCAGACTTTGTCCCCTCGAACTCGGCCACCACCCTTGGAAAAAGAAGACCTACGAGGACTACCTCGGTCGCCGTGGCCTCGACAAATACGGCAAGAAGGAGTGGAACGATCTCCTCCAGGAGGCCATTCAACAGATCCGTTTTACCTTCAACTTCGACCACCTCTACCTGGGCGGCGGCAACACCAAGAAGATCGAGTTCACCCTGCCCAAGGACATTTCGATTGTGTCGAACGAAACGGGCCTGCTGGGCGGCGTGGCCCTGTGGCGCAACGCGTAGGCGTCAGCAGCTAGTAGGCCGGTGTCTGATTCCGTGTCCATCCTCGGGTCCAAAGTAACCGATGCGAGGCCGTTCTAGTTGTTTAGGTAATCAATCCGAGAGGTGTCGATGTCCCGCAAGACCTGGGGAATCAGCCCGTCCGGGTCTGCCTGGGCCAGCCGGTTGTAATCCATTCGCGGAAGGGCGTCCCTTACCAACCGCTGCTTGACATGGCTCATCTTCGATTGCTGCGTCTTCTCCTCAAGATCGCCCCAAGCCCGCCCGGTCGCTGCGCTCTCGTGGACCAGTCGCGCCACGACCTCGGCAACTGAATCGGTGTCCGCAATTACGGGTATTGCAATGCCATAGGCCTCCTGAATGGCGTCGCGATGGTAGTAGTTCTCGATTTCGCGTTTCACTGTCAGATACGCCCTCACTCCGGCGACTTGCAGTCGCCGTACAGCCTCCTCGTAGCGAGGAGGGCGTTGAGAGCCCATATCATACAAATGAACCTCCGGCCTACCGAGCCCCTTCAAGTACTTCTTGTCCACCCACTGTTGCAAGTTGGTCCCTCCCAACGGCAAGAAGGCGACCTCTTTCGTGTCTGATAGGTCTGGCACCTCGGGGTGCACTTGGTGATATTGTTTGCTTGCGTGCCGCAAGAATTCAACATCTGTCGGCCCTTCGACAAATACGAGCACCGCAACGCGGCTGTCGGGCAGAACACCGAGGGTCGCCGCAACCGCGTCAAGAATGTCTTCGCCACCTTGATGAACAAGCGTTGCGCCAGTCGATCGGTCAATGAAGCGGATGCTAGAAGGCGGGGCAAATCTCGCAAGCGCAGGATTATGTGTGGTAATGATGACTTGGCAGTTCGTTTGCGCGAGCTCCTGGAAGGCTTCAACGAGCATCCTCTGAAAATTTGGGTGCTGGGATGTTTCGGGCTCCTCAATCGCGTAGATCAACGGGCGCCCCGGATGCCCTTCGCGGCGCCTTTCAGCCTCGGCTCGGAAGAAACTAAGAAGCACTAGGCGCCGCACACCACTACCGCGCTTGTTAATGGGGATCTGCTCATCACTCGTCAGCGTGATCTTGAAGATCTGATCCCACTTTGGCTCTGCCTTGAAGTTGGGAGATAGCTCATTTGCAAGACTCGCGTCCCACTCTCTCAGCTTTTCGAGGGTTCTTCTGGCAACATCAACGGTCTGATTTCTCACCGCCTCTTTGAGTTGCTCCAACAGCGATCGCTGACCCGCTAGGGCCTCGATTATGGCTGACTTCATTGGGTCCTGGACCTCAGCGTCTTCATCCCGGCTTGGGCGGTCCGCTTGAAAGAGAGCAAAAAGAGGAAGATCAGTCTCGATAGAAGTCCAAAGCTTCTTCGCGTCTTCTTTGTCAAGGGGTATGAGCTGCAGCTCCAGCCTCAGATCCTTAGAGCTTCTCCAAATTGCCTTCCTCAGCGAGTTATTGACCGCTTTATTGACTTCCTTGTCCTCGATTTTCAAAGCATCGAATCGCTTTTTGAGGTCGGTATTTCTCAAGGACAGGAGATCGGCAAATCCCTCTGCCGACGGGTGCAATGCGCGCGCGTAGGTCGATCCAGCTATCCTCCTGGCCGCGCAATCAAAAATCCGAATTATCTCAAGATGACCGTTCTCATTCAGCAAGTATTCGTCTGCGAGGGTTGTGGTCGCGTCCTCATCGATGACTACCAACTGCGGTGGATCTGAAAAAGAACATCCGATCCAAACATTGGTCTCGTTGGTCCCTTTGGTTGAGTCATCCGAATCTATCTTCACAAGTGATTCGTTAAAGAACACTTCCAAGGCCTCGAGAACGCACGATTTACCTACGTCGTTCTTACCGATAATTGCTGTGAAATCGTCAATTGAAATCCGGGTCTCCTGAGCATAAGGGCGAAAATTTCTCAGAATTACTTCATGGAGTTTCATCGCGAACAAGCCCCCAGGTGAACCATCATAGTCTAGGGAGGTCATCCACTCGCGCCCCATCTTCGCCGAGTTGTCCGCTGGATTGGTGGAAAGTCGGTGCGTCGCTGACCCGCTGGATCGCTAGCCTTTCGCCGGCGCCTTCAGCCCCAGCTCCCGCATCGCAATCTGCAAGTCCGCCCACGCTTCCTTCTTCTGCCGCGGATCGCGCAATAAAAACGCCGGGTGATAGGTGACGATGAGCTGGCTCCCCCGAAATGCATGAACCCGCCCTCGCCAGTTTGCCAGCGGCTGCCGCTGGCCGAGCAGATTGGTGGCCGCGGTTGCGCCCAGTGCAACAATCACCTGCGGCCGCACCACGTCGATCTGGCGAAAGAGAAACGGCGAGCAGGTGTTGGCTTCGTCGGGCTCGGGCGTGCGGTTACCCGGCGGACGGCACTTGACCACGTTGGCGATGTAGACCTCTTCGCGCCTGAGGCCCATCGCGGTAATCATGTTGTTCAGCAGTTGGCCTGCGCGGCCCACAAACGGCAGACCCTGCGCGTCCTCGTCGGCGCCCGGCCCCTCGCCCACAAACATGAGACGCGCCGCAGGCGAGCCGTCGGCAAAGACGATTGTGTGCCGCCCCTTGTGCAGCGCGCAGCGCGTGCACTCGCCAATGTCTTCGCGAATCAACTGGAGTGCGGCGGCGCGTTCTGCCGGAGCAACGACGGCGCCAACCTGCGGCGGTGCGGCAAAGCCCTTGCGTGCGGGAATGGCTGGTTCCTCTCCAAAGAAGTTGGGTTGATTTGGTGCGGTTGGGGTCTGTTGCTGGGTCGAAGGTTCCTCCCCGGTCTCAGAATCAGGATCTGCGGCACCCAATTCCACCGGGCGGCGGTAGAAATCGGTCAGCCCCAGGTCGCGATAGAAGCGTATACGCTCGGTCAGCGCCTCGCGCAGTTCGGGTGTCAGCGGTTGCGCCACGCCGGCTACTCCACCACAAGCTGGCGGTGCGATGCGGCAACCACCACTGTCTCTTCGAGCGCGCGGTCGGCAGCGTGCAGGCCAGGCTCATCGGCCTCTTGTTCGCCATCGAGTTCCAGCATCATCGCCCTGGGCGCGCGCAATGCGGCAATCTCGTCCAGGATGCGATCGGCGAGTTCGCGCTTGGCCATCTGGGGCAGTTCGATCGACTTGGTAGTCGTCAAAAACGTGGCCGCATTCTCATCCGCGTCGATGCCCACGCCGCGCCCGGCCACGTTATTCACCACAATGGCGTCCGCGCCTTTCTTGAGCAGTTTGGCGCGGCCGTTCTCGAGTTCGTCGTGCGTCTCAGCGGCAAAACCAACAATGATCTGGCTGGGTCGGCGGCGGCGAACCACTTCGGCAAGAATGTCTTCGGTCGGTGAAAGCTCGAGCGTGAGCGGGCCGCTGCGCTTGAGTTTTTGTTCGCTCACCGTCATGGGCCGGTAATCGGCTACCGCCGCGGCCTTGATTACAAGAGTCGCTTCATTGAGCCGCGAAAGCACGGCCTCCTTCATCTCATCGGCAGTGGTGACTGAGACCATCTCACAGCGCGCAGGCGCGCGAAGCGCGGTTGGGCCGCTGACCAGCACAACCTTTGCGCCTCGGCTTTGCGCGGCTTCAGCCAGCGCATATCCCATCTTGCCGCTGGAGCGATTCCCTACAAATCGCACCGGATCGATTGCCTCGCGGGTGCCCCCGGCGGTCACCAGCACCACTTCGCCGGCAAGATCGCGCCGTCGGTTCAGAGTCTTCATCACCATCTCGGCAATGGCCTCGGGCTCGGCCATGCGTCCGGCGCCTACCATGCCACAGGCCAGATCACCGGTGCCAGGCTCAATAACGCGCACTCCGCGCTGCTTCAGCGTCTCAAGATTCGCCTGCGTCGCCGCGTGGTTCCACATATTCACGTTCATCGCAGGAGCCACCAGCACCGGCGCCTCAGTGGCCAGGTACATCGTGGTTAGAAAATCGTCGGCAATGCCGTTGGCAAACTTGGCCAGGATGTTTGCCGTTGCAGGAGCCACAACCAGAGCCTCGGTCCACTGCGCCTCGGCAATGTGATCGATTCCGTTTTGTTCGGGGTTGGGCTCGTCCGCGCTGTAGTCATCCCATAGGCTGGTGATGACCCGGCGTCCGATAAGAGCGGCAAAGGTAAGCGGCTGCACGAATCGCAGCGCCGATGCGGTCATGACCACGTGAACTTCGGCGCCCGCTCGCTGCAGTGCTCGCACCAGTTCCGCAGCCTTGTAGGCGGCGATTCCACCCGTTACGCCCACCGTGACTCTCATGGATAGATTTTAGAACAGAGAGCGGTGTTAGGGCCTGTTAACACTACTGGGGTGGCTGGCGCCGGGAGCCAGTTTTTCTCAGTTCGAGGAATGAGGAGCGACGCATACCGGGTGTCTGCTAGCGACGAGGGACGACGAAATGAGGAAAACTGGCCCCGGCCCGAAGACTTCCACCCAAACGTGCAAAGTTCACACGTTTGGGGCCCGGGGTTGCGGCGCAAATCGTGCCATACGTCGTTCTCGCCCTCGACCTTGGAACCACC
>Ga0335074_10008877_pt1 | contig 13993 bp, 14 predicted proteins | sample Lox_Sample_23_FD_206715 | JGI IMG/M metagenome (GOLD analysis project Ga0335074, IMG submission 206715) | Soil microbial communities from Loxahatchee National Wildlife Refuge, Florida, United States - Lox_Sample_2.3 | ecosystem: Environmental > Terrestrial > Soil > Wetlands | place: USA...
CCGGAGGAGACGATAACGATGCGCTACGAGCAGAGCATCGACCCTGGGGAAATGGCGCTGGCCGCATCGTCGGACAACCCGCGCGGCGAATGGCAAGACCTGACCGACCGGCTGCACGAGATCCGCGCACCCGTACTTTTTGCATGGGGCATGTACGACGCGTTCCTTACCCCTGACTATCCGCTAATGCTGGCCAGGATTGTGCCGCGCGGCAATCTCTACGTGATGGATCATGTCGGCCACCACTTGCAAGAGGAGCGCCCCTATGACTACCACGCCACCGTCATCGGCTTCCTGAACCAAGCCAACTAAGGCACGCCGCGCTACAGGGCCCGTAGTACTTGGCGGGCAGCGGACAAGTCTGAAGATCCGCTCCCTTCCCACGGTTCGCCTGGCGAGACGCGCAGGCGTCTTGATGCGGCACCATCGCCGTACGCTGTTCGATCTGAACGCGCTGCGCTGGCAACTATGCCGAGAGCAGTCAAGAGCCGTCGGCGCGGCCAGCAACTCGCGAGGCGCGGTAACAGCGGAGGCAAAGTGGCTGATCTTGATTCGATAGCGGACTCGCTGCTGGCGGCGTATGCCGCTGACCGGCCCACGCTCGCGCCGGTGACGAGCACGTATGACGGGCTCACCGTCGATGAGGCATACGCCATCCAGCAAACGCAGATCCGTCGCCGGGTGGCGGCGGGCGCCGCGATCGTCGGCTACAAGGTCGGCCTTACGTCCACGGCGATGCAGCAGCAGATGGGCGTCTACGAGCCCGATTTCGGTCACCTGCTGGCGGACATGGTGCTTGCGGCGGATGCGCCGATTGTGACGAGCAGATTCCGCCAGCCCCGCGCCGAGCCGGAGATCGCGCTCGTGCTCGGCCGTGACCTGCCTGGTCCGGGCCTGTCCGTGGCGGACGTGATGACCGCGACCTCTTATGTCCTGCCCGCGATCGAGATCATTGACAGCCGGATCTCCGACTGGAAGATCGGCCTGATCGACACGATCGCCGACAACGCCTCCAGCGGAGCGCTGGTACTAGGTCAGACCCCTGTATCAACCGCAGGGCGGGACTTGTCGCTGGCCGGCTGCGTGTTGCGGCGCAACGGCAGGATAGTGGCGACCGGGGCTGGCGCGGCAGTTCTTGGCTCACCGTGGCACGCGGCGACCTGGCTGGCCAACACCCTGACCGCGCGGGGCGCGGATCTGACGGCGGGCAAGATCATACTCACTGGCTCGATCATGGCGGCCGTACCGGTCACTGCGGGCGACGCGGTAACAGCCAGCATCGACGGACTTGGAAGCGTGACGGCGGTGTTCGACTGATGGCGGTGCATTACTGATGGCTGACGTTACCGCCGCGATCGTAGGGTCCGGCAATATCGGTACCGACCTCATGGCGAAACTGCTGCGCCAAAGGGACCGGGTGCGTCTGCGGTACATGGTTGGCATCGACCCTGATTCGGAGGGCCTGGCCATGGCCGCCCGCGCCGGGCTGGCAACTAGCGCGGGCGGCGTCGACTGGCTGCTAGCCAAAGACGATCTACCCGACATCGTGTTCGAAGCCACGAGTGCGCGGGCACATGCCGCGCATGCCGGCCGGTACGCCGAAGCCGGGATCCGGGCTATCGACCTCACGCCGGCTGCGATCGGGCCTTACGTGTGCCCGCCGGTAAACATGGACCTGAACCTGGACCTGCCGAATCTGAACTTGATCACCTGCGGCGGACAGGCCACGGTGCCGATCGTCGCCGCGGTGAGCGCTGCGATGCCCGTGCCGTACGCGGAGATCGTTGCGTCGGTCGCGTCGCGCTCGGCGGGGCCAGGCACGCGGGCGAATATCGACGAGTTCACGCAGACCACGGCCACAGCGCTGGCAGCGGTCGGCGGCGCGGGCCAGGGCAAGGCGATCATCCTGCTCAACCCAGTCGAGCCGCCGATGATCATGCGGAACACAGTGTTCTGCGCGATCCCGGCCGAGGCGGCAGAAGCTGGCCCGGCGCAAGACAAGGTCAGCGCGAGCATTCACACGATGGTCGACGCCGTGCGCCATTATGTGCCCGGCTACACGCTCCGGGCTGAACCGCAGTACGACCGTCCTGACGCGCGCTGGCGAGGCATGGCCAGGGTCGCGGTCTTCCTGGAGGTCCGCGGGCGGGGCGATTACCTGCCCGAGTACGCGGGCAACCTGGACATCATGACGGCGGCGGCTGCCAGGGTCGGGGAGCTGCTCGGCGCTCATCTCGCTACGGCGAGGACGGCATGACCGACAACGGCGTGCACGCGCTCAAGGTTAGGCTGACCGACTCGACGTTGCGCGACGGGTCGCACGCGCTTGCGCATCAGTTCACTGAAGAGCAGGTCCGAGCCGTGGTCCATGCCCTGGACGTCAGCAACGTTGAGGTCATCGAGGTCTCGCACGGCGATGGCCTCGGCGGGTCCTCATTCAACTACGGCTTCTCCCGCGAGGACGAACTCGACCTCATCGCCGCCGCGGTCGACGAAGCCCACCGGGCGAAGATCGCGGTTCTGCTGCTGCCTGGCGTCGGCACAATCGATGACCTGCGGCGCTCCCGCGATGCCGGCGCATCCGTAGCCCGGATCGCCACCCACTGCACCGAAGCCGACATCTCGGTGCAACATTTCGGCGCGGCCCAGGAGCTCGGCATGGAAACCGTTGGCTTCCTGATGCTCGCGCATCGCATCGGGCCAGATGAGCTGGCCAGACAGGCCCGGATCATGGTCGACGCGGGCGCCCAGTGCGTGTACGTCGTGGACTCGGCCGGTGCGCTAATGCTGGCGGAGGCACAGGCCAGGGTGGCTGCTCTAGTCCAGGAGATCGGAGCCGACGCGCAGGTCGGCTTCCACGGACATCAGAACCTCTCCCTAGGGGTCGCCAATAGCGTGCTGGCCGTGCAGGGCGGGGCGCGGCAGGTCGACGGTGCCCTGTGCGCGCTAGGCGCAGGGGCAGGGAACGCGCCAACCGAGGTGCTCGCTGCTACCTTCGACAAACTCGGCATTAGCACCGGTATTGACGTACCCGGCGTCCTGGCCGCGGCTGACGACGTGCTCAGGCCCGCTATCGTCAGGTTGCCCTTCGCAGACCGCTCCGCCGTCATCCAGGGTCACGCCGGAGTGTACGGCAGCTTCCTGCTGCACGCCGAGCGCGCGGCGATCCGGTACGGCGTCCCCGCCCACGAGATCCTGCAGAAGGTCGGTGAGGCCGGCTACGTTGGCGGCCAGGAAGACATGATCATCGCAATCGCTATCGGCCTCGCCGAAGAAGCCGCCAGCTTCTAACGCCTGCGTTCCCGCATCGCTACGGCCAGCGTCAGATTGCGCCGCCGTTCGCGACTCACTCGCCGTCTGCTCCCGAGTCTTTTAAGCAGTCCACCTAGTGGTCCGGCCGGCTTGGCGATGCCACGCAAGAAAGCGAGGATTTGCGTACCACGCGGGCAACGGGCTGAGGACGCTAAACGGAGGCGTTTGTGACAGACGGTGAAAAGGCAGCTGAGTCGCGCGCCAGGCCGTCCAAAGCGCAATTCACACCTCGGCATCCGGGGCTGCAGGACTGGTCATCGTGGCCGCATTACGATGCAGCCTCCGCCGGATTTCGCGGTTACTGGTATCCGGTGGCGTGGTCCAGCCGTATTGTCGCCAAGCCGCGAGCGTACACGATCTGCGGCGAGCGCATCGTGCTGATCAGGGACGCTGGTACCGCGTATGCGCTACACGATCGCTGCCCGCATCGCGGAGTGCCACTGTCCCTCGGCAGGCAGCAGTTTCCGGGCACTATCAGCTGCGCCTACCACGGCTTCACGTATGAGCTGGACAGCGGCAAGCTTTGTGCCGTCATCACAGATGGTCCCGATTCGCCGATCCGGGGAAAGCTCACCGTCAGCACCTACGAGGTAGCCGAGCGACTGGGGATTGTGTGGGTCTACATCCCGATTGCTGGCGAACGCGCCTCCCCGATCGAAGAACAGCTGCCGCGTGAGCTGGTGGACAACCCGTTCGTCATGGGCGGCCGAATCGACATGCGCGCAGGTAACTGGCGGTTCGCATGTGAGAACGGATTCGACGAAGGGCACGCAAAATATCTGCACAGGACATCACTGTGGCGGCTCTTCAAGCCGATGCCTACCTGGAACATCACGCGCGTCATCCCGTCCGGCAGATGGATTTACAGAGTTCAGGAACAGGTGTACTGGGAAGCTGACTTCCCTGGCCTGGGTCACTGGACAAACAAGCGCTGGTGGAAGAAGCGCCCGCCCGAGGGCGCTTTCAACATCGGAAACACCGGCCCCGCCGCCAACGTAGACCCGGTCATCGCCGCCCAGGAATTTCCGGGCTTCGCCTCCGTCGCGATGCCCGGCATCCTGAGGATCGTCTACCCGAAATTCATTCACTACGAGTTCTACGTGCCAGTCGACGCGAGCAGCCATCAGTACGTCGGGGTCATGGTTAACTTCGCCGCCGGTCTCGCGTCCCTCCGGTTCTATGCCAAGTACTTCGGTGCCATCCGCTGGCTATTCCACGGGCAGTTCTCGAGCCAGGACGCGTGGATGGTCGCTGCCACGGACGCGCCGCCCGAGCGCTTGTACCGCCCTGATATATCGCTGACGGCCTGGCGGAAACTGGCGGAAACCGAGTACGCGGCCAGGTACGAGGCCGCTCGCAAGGATGCGGAGCTACGGCGCGAAAGGGAACAGGCGGGCGCTTCGCAGGCCGCTGCCCGACGGCGTTCAAGCCGCACCCGACCACTGCCCGCGCAGGCAGAGCAGGCTGGGCAGCAGGCCATCGACTGAGGAGACCTTGTGCGCAAAATACTCGTGATAGCCGTCGTGGCTTTGCTCATTGCCGCGCCACTCGCGATCCGGAGGGCTTTGCGGGCCTCAGCCACCCAGGTGCACAGGATCGGTCAGTGAGCAGCGATCGGCTGACCCAGTCGCTGCACGCCACGGCAGACCGCGCCCGCGAGTACGTCAGCACTGATCGGCTGCTCCAGGTCGTGACCGGGCTCGTGGACATCGCGAGTCCGACTGGAGGGGAGGCGCCGCTGGCGGCGCACATCGCGGAGCAGCTCGGGAAGGCCGGCATCCAGTCCGGTATGCAGCCGCTCGATGAGAGCCAGGCGAACGCCTGGGGCCGGATCAGCGGCACCGGGAGCGGAGCAGACCTGCTCCTGTACGCGCCCATCGACACGCTCACGACCGGCACCGAGGATGAGGACCTGCCCTGGATAGGCCCTGAGCTCAGGCCCGACATGCGGCCTGCGGCGCGTCACGACGGTCACTACGTGACAGGCCTTGGCGCCGGCAATCCGAAGGGCCACGCCGCTTGCATACTGATGGTGGCAGAAGCGATCAGCGCGGCAGGCCTGGAGCTGGCCGGCAACCTCCTGCTGGGATTCGGTGCCGGAGGGATGCCGACGAACGCCCTGCCTGGCTCCGCGCGCCAGGGCACGGGACAGGGCCGCGGGTGCGCCTACCTACTCGAGCAGGGAATGTGCCCGGACTACGCCGTCATCGCGAAACCTGGCTGGGCAGTCTCGTGGGAGGAAGTCGGCCTCGCCTGGTTCGAGGTCACCGTGCACGGCACCCACACATACGTAGGCAGCAGGCACCGGCTGCCGTACAGCAATTGCATTGAGTCAGCGGGCCGCGTCGTCCAGGCGCTAGAGGCATGGTTCCCCGAATATGCGCTAGCCCACGCCGACGAGCGGATCTCGCCGCAGGGGGTGGTCGCGTCGATCGAGGCAGGCTGGCCGCGGATGGCAGCCGTGACACCAGCGCTCTGCCGATTCATGGTCGATCTCAGGTTGAGCCCGCACACCAGCCCGGCCGCTGCGGCGCGGGAATTCGGGCAGGTCATCGATCGGATCCGGACGCAGATTCCCGGTACTAAGATCACCTGGACCCGGCGGCTCTCGATCCCTGGGACGGCTACAGACCCGCACTCCTGGATTGTCCGGTCCGCAGTCAGCTGCTGGGAGAGGTCCGAAGGCCACAGCCATATCGCAGCCGAGGGCACTAGCGGCGCGACCGACGCCAATATCCTGCGGATGTGGGGCATCCCGACCGTCAGGATCGGCATGCCGAAGATCACCGATGCTCCCTTCGATGTCGATTTCTCCCTCGGCATGAACCTGGTTGACCTGCGCGAGATGGAACGACTGTCTCGTTACCTGATCGGAGTCGCGGTGGACACCCTGGGCCGCAGCTGTCGGGAACTGGACACCGCATGACCCCCGTCCAACGCAGCCGTATTGTGCTCGGCGTCGGCGCTTCGCACAGCACGCTGATGAACACGCACTGGGAGCAGACACAAGACAAGGACGCGGCCACCCGGTTCAAGACCGCGCTCGCGCAGGCGGAGGCGAGCATTGCTGCGGCATTCCCGGATGCCGTAGTCATCATCGGGTCAAACCACTTCCGCGGATTCTGGCTCGACCTGATGCCCGCGTTCACGATCGGGATCGGAGAGTGCATCGCGAGCGGCGAGTCTGGCACACCAGCCGGGCCGCAGCGAGTCGATACCCGGCTTGCCCGCCACCTTGCCTCTGACCTCACCGAGAACAGCGCATTCGACGTCGCCTTCTCCGCACGCCTGCAGATCGACCACGGTCAGTCACACGCCATCCAGTACCTGCTCGCCGGGCGTCAGGTGCCGATCGTCCCGGTAGTTATCAACGTCTTTGCGCCGCCGCTGCCCACGCTGCGCAGGTGCGAGGAGTTCGGTCGAGCGCTGCGCGATGCGATCACTAGCTTCGCAGAGCCGCGTCGGGTTGCCGTGATCGCGTCGGGCGGCCTCTCCCACCAGCTCCCGTGGCCGGACTGGCGCGATCCGAACGGAGACGACGAAGAATTCATAGTCCAGGCATGGCTCAACGGGCGAGGCGACTGGTCCAGCTACGACACCCGCCGCAGGGATATCATCCGCGCCGCCGAGCCCGACATCAGGACTGACTTCGACCGAGAGTTCCTAGCGCTGATCGAATCAGGTCACGCCGCCCAGATCGCTGACTGGTCAAGTCAGCAGCTCGACATCGCCGCGGGCAACGGCGGCCAGGAAATCAGGACCTGGATGGCTATGGCTGCAGCGCTGTCGCACGCCCCCGGACGGCGCCTCGCCTACGAACCGATAGCAGAGTGGTTGACCGGCATGGCGGTCGCGATCATAACGCCACGACCCGACGAGCCAGGAAATGGTGCGCCATGACAATTTGGGCCGATCTTGCCGAGGTGGAGTACCGGGTCGAGTACGTCGATGCGAACGGCGTAAGGACGAGGTCCCTGCAGGCTGGCAGAGGCGAGTCCGTCATATTCCTGCATGGGACCAGCGGCCACCTCGAAGCGTTTGCACGGAACCTGCCAGCGCACGCCGCCGCTTACCACTGTCACGCGATCGACATGCTCGGGCATGGCTACACCGACAAGCCCCAGTTTCCGTACGAGATACCGCGCTACGTCGAGCACCTATTGTCTTATCTCGACGCAACAGGCATCGACCGGGCTCACCTGGTAGGCGAGTCGCTTGGCGGCTGGGTGGCGGCCTGGCTCGCAAGCGAGCACCCCAGCCGGGTGCGCTCCCTTCAGCTGATAGCAGCAGGCGGCACGAAGGCCAACCCAGAGGTCATGCAGCGCATCAAGGCAGCCACGACAGAGGCAGTGCTCACCGACAACATCGAGCTAACCCGGGCTCGCCTCAACCTCCTCATGCATGACCCCGGCAGCAGTGTCTCCGACGAGCTCGTCCAGATCAGACACCGGATCTATCATCGGCCAGAATTCCAGGCAAACCTCGGCAACCTGCTGTGCCTGCAGGAGATGGAGATCCGGCAGCGGAATCTGCTCACTCCCGACCGGCTCGCCCGGATCGATGCGCCCACGCTGGTGATCTGGGGGCGGCAGAATCCGTTCGGCCAGGTCCCCGAAGCCCAGTCGATGCACGACCAGATCAGGGGATCGCGGCTGGAGCTATTCGACGACTGCGGCCATTGGCCCCAGCACGAGCAGGCCGACCTGTACAACAAGCTGAGCCTCGGCTTCCTCGCTGGCGCCGAGACAGCCATGTGAAGCTGAGGCGCCCGCGGGGCTCGCCGCATCGGCGCGCCGTCAGGCGTCGCGAGATGTGATTCCGCTAGATACCTGACTTAACGATCTTCCTGCCCACCGCAGATAAGTGGTGCTTCGCCGTATAAGGCCTGATGACGGCGATCCAATGAGCGGACCATGTCGATACCTAGACCGCCGAATGAACCGTAGGTTCAGCCTTCAAAACATCAGCACGACGATAGTTGATGAGGAGTCGCCTATGGACCGGAGACGAAGCCGCGGCGGAATAACCTTTGACCGTCAGCGCGATGGCCTCTGACTATGACTGAGCATGCGATGCAACGGGAGCCTTCGCTCGATGGCGAGCTGTCAGAAGTGCTCGTCAGGGCGATGCTTCGCCTGGGCGAGGTGGACGAGGAGTGGCTGGGCGCAGTGAGCGTGCGCGACTTCTGTCACTATGCCGCGGCTGTCCGCGACGATGCCTACGTCGCCGAGGCAATCGCGGCTGCGCGGCAGGGCAGACCAGTTGCAGCGCCGCCTCTGTTCGCGAGCGGAATCTTCAGCTGGAGTTATGGGCCCCCGGAGTCCGAGCTGCAGGCGAATGGGCTTGACGCGTCCGGCTCCCCCTGGACAGAAGGGCTGCAGGTACGGCAGGTTCATGGCGGGCAGTCAGTATCTGTTCACGGGCCGCTGTGGGCTGGTGACGAACTCGTCCGGCGCCGCGCCATTGTCGGTGCTGAGGCCAAGCACGGACGGTCGGGCCAGTTCGTCATTCTCACGATGACCAACGAGATCCAGACTGTGGGCGGTCGGGCCGTGTGCTCGAGCGAGGAGCGGATAGTTATCCGGGCTGCCGGATGAATGCTGAGGCGCTCCGGCCGTGGTCCTGCACTCCCTCGCACGTTCAGCTAGCGCGGTTTAGCGCCGCGACCTGGAATTTCCACCGCATTCACATTGATCCGATCGCCGCTGCCGAGGAGGGGCTCCCAGGTCCTGTCGTGCAGTCGACGTTGTTCGCGGAGCTTGCGTGGCAGGCTGTGCGTCAGTGGCTTAGCGAGGCCAGCCCGGAGCTGGTATGCATCGAATGGCGCAACAACCGGCCGGTCAGCGCTGGACAGACCATCAGGTGGGTCTGCACTGAAGTAACCAGGGAAGGTCGGCCCCCCGATGAACTGGTGACGCTCAGCCTTGCTGCGCTCCTCGCGGACGATGAGGCTGCTGTCGCGGCCGCGGTCACTGTGCGCGCTTCATCGATCTGAGTCGCGCAGCAGCCAGTTCCGCCAGACGAACTGCGCAGGTCGTCCGTGCGTTGGGCCGCAAGTTACGCTGCCCAGGTGAATTCCCGCTCAGATCTGGACATTGCGGAGGAGCGCGCGCGGGACCTGCTGCAAGTGACCGAGTACTCGACCCTTGGGGAGGTCACTGCCCGAGACTCGGCGGAGTTCGCCCGTGCCGCCGGGGAAACTGACCCGCGCATGACTGACAGCGATTCACCCGACTTCGTCGTCCACCCGATGTACGTCGTCAGCCTCCTGCGTGCCGCACCAGGCAGGGTGGACGAGGACCTGCGGCCTGACGGGATGTTCCGCACCGAGGTGCCGGGCACAGATGGGCTCGCGGTACGGCTGATGGCCGGCGGTCAGGATGTGACGTTTCATCGGCCATGCCTGGCCGGGGACTACGTAGACGTGTCCCGCACCTTGATCTGGGTTGAGCGGAAAGACGGCAAGAGCGGCAAGTTCCTGCTGATGACAGTTGCGAAGACCTATACCGCGCGCGGACGCGGCATCATTGCCACCCTGAACGAGAGGTTCATCGTCCGGTGACAGCACAAAGCATCCACGCCGACCCGGTACGGCTGCTCCTGTTCGGGGCAGTGACCCACAACACGCATCGCATTCACTACGATGCCGAGTTCGCCCGGTCCGAAGGCCTGCCGGCTCCCGTTGTGATGGTCGGGCTGCACGGCTGCCTGTTGTTCCGGGCGGCGGTCGCGGCCGCAGGAGGTGATCCCGCCGCGGTGAAGTCTCTGAGCTGGCGAAACGTCGCAGCTGCGTCGGCTGGAACGACACTGACTGTCACCGTGAAAAGTACCGGCGAAGTCTTCCCGGACGGCACTGCCAGTCTGAATCTGATGGAGGCCGACGCCGACGGAGCGGCGGTCTGCACCGGATACGCGATCGTGGCTCTGCCGGCTGGCGAGCGGCCGTGACCAAAACGACCGACGGACCAAGCTCAGCCCCAGTCCTGCGGGTGGTTGAAATTGAGAGCCCCCTCACGCGCTTTGCAGGACGGCTGCTTGCGGGGCTAGGCCATCATGTGACTGTCGTGCTGAGCTCAGCGCCATCGCCCGATGACCTCGACCTGCTGCACTGGCACGCGTGCAAGCTCTGCGTCGTCGCACCACCTGATGAGGAAGGCGCCCAGCGGCAACTCCGCTCGCTTGCCAGCAACGCTGACGTGCTCATAGACGGTCGGCCCCCAGCGTCCGATGACCCGCTAGCACGCTGGCTCGCAGCCCGGAATCCGCGCCTCGTGCATGTTCGGGTGACCCCGTTCGGGCTCACCGGGCCACACGCCGGCTGGCAGGCGACAGATCTAGTCCTGTGCGCCGCAGGCGGAATCCTGGCGCAGGTGGGACGACCTGATGGCCCGCCCCTGGCACTGCCCGCGAATCAGGCCGAGCATTTGGCCGGCAATCATGCCGCGACCGCGGCGCTGCTCGGAGCAGTGCACCTGCAACGCACCGGGAAAGGTCAGCTTGCCGACGTCTCCGCGCAGGAATGCGTTGCAGCCTCGCTAGAGGCGGGTGCACTGCTTTACATCCACGAGGACCGCGTCCCGCCGCGGCCGGGGGGCCAGCATCCGCTGGTGCCACATCGCCTGATGCGTGCCAGCGACGGCCATCTAGCCGTCGGACTCGGCGGCAACCCGGCAATGTTCGCCAGGCTGGTGCAATGGCTCGATGAGGAAGGCAGCGCCCAAGATCTCACCGACACGCGATGGCTTGATCCTCGCACCCGCTCTCAGGAGCTTGAGCACATCTTCGAGGTGTTGCAGAGCTTCGTGGGGCCGCGGACCAAGGAAGCTCTCGCCGCAGAAGCGCAACAACGCAGGCTGCCGTGGGCATCGGTCGATGACATGCCCGCAATCGCTCACAACCCGCAGCTGAGCAGCCGCAAGTTCCTGATCGACGTCGCCGGCCGGAGCATCACGGGCCAAGATGTCGGCTTTCCCTTCGCCTGGCCCGAAGCGCCCGCCGGACTGCTAAGGCCGGGAACGTGCCACGCTGTGACACGCGCGCCGACACTTTCCGACGCCGGGGTCTCCTCGCCTGAGGAAGCCGCGCCGGTCCTTTCAGGCATACGGGTCCTGGACCTGACATGGGTTCTGGCTGGTCCGTATGCAACCCGCATACTGGCCGACCACGGGGCGGACGTGATCAAGGTGGAGTCCGGTTCCCGCCCGGATCCGACACGCTACGCGGACTTCATGCATCTCAGCAGGACACCGGGAGACACCGACCCGAATACCAGCGGATACTTCAACAACGTCAACCGGAACAAGCGCAGCATCACCCTGAATCTGCGCGCGGATGGTGCCGCGGGCGTGATCGAGCGCCTCGTCGCCGCGTGCGACGTCGTAGTGGAGAACTTCAGCGCCGGGGTCATGGACCGGATGGGCCTGAGTTACGAGCAGATGAGGCAGCTGAATCCGTCCGTGATCTACCTGAGCATGTCCGGAATGGGCCACACCGGTCCGCGGCGCGGCTGGGTCTCATACGCTGATGCCGTTTCGGCCTGGTCGGGCCTGTCGGGGCTGACCGGCAAGGACGGCGACGTCACCGGAGTGGTTTTCGGCTACGCCGACATAGTCGCAGGCCAGCACGGGGCCCTTGCCGTCATCGCCGCATTGTTGCGTCGCAGCGCGACTGGCGAAGGTTGTCACATTGACCTGTCCCAGCTCGAGACTGTCACCAGCCAGCTCGGCCCGTCGATGCTGCACTGGACAGCGGGCGGCCTGACAGACCGGTCAGTGGGGAACCGTCATCCGCGGTATGCCCCGCACGGCGTGTTCCGTTGCCTCGGCGATGACAGGTGGCTCGCTGTTACCGTGCGCGACGATAGTGAGTGGGTCAGCCTGACCGAGATCATGGCAGCACCGGGGCTGGCGCAGGACCCACGGTTCAGCCGAGGCGCCTCACGTCACAGGAATGAGACCGAGCTGGAAGAAATCGTGGCAGAGTGGGCGCGCACCCAGCCGGCGGCCTGGGCGGCCGAGCGGTTGCAGGCGGCTGGCATCCCCGCGAGCGTCGTTCAGACCGGCGCCGACCTGATCGAGCACGACGCGCATATGCGTGATCGCGGCTTCTATGTACCCGTCGTTCACCCCGTGGCCGGGCACGCGCTACTTGAAGGAATACCGATACGCCTGTCCCGGACGCCGGGATCTATCCGGGCGCCGGCGCCGGTCCTTGGCATCGATACCGACCGTGTTCTGCGCGACGTCGGATATGACGCGGAGGACGTGGAGAAGCTCCGCGTCGACGGAGTGCTGTCATGACATCGGCGCCGACACTTTCCAGCAGGCTGCCCGGCACGATGCTTGCGGTCAGGCTTCATGCCTGGTCAGAGCAGCCTGTCATCGAGGACATTCCGGTGCCTGCGCCAGCTCTGGGGGAGACCCTTGTCCGAATGCGCGCTGCTGCAGTCGCGCACGTCGACAGGAGCATCGCATCAGGCACCTTCGCGCAGCCGCCCCCGCTTCCGCACATCGGCGGGGTTGAGGGCGTTGGAGACGTGGTGTGCTCGGATGCGCTCGAAGTGGGCACTAGGGTGCTAGTCCGCGGAGCAGGGGTCGGCCTCGCCAGGCCGGGCTGCTGGTCTGAGTACGCGGTAGTCCCGGACCGGGCGCTCACACCCGTACCGGCGGACCTCAACGCGCCGCTTGCGGCTGCCTTCTTCGTTCCCTGCACCACGGCCTTCGTCGCCGTCAATGACGTCGGCAAGCTGTCGGCCGGCGAGCACGTGATTGTCATAGGTGCCGCCGGCTCGGTCGGCTCTCTTATCGCGCAGACTGCCATCCGGGCGGGTGCAGGGCAGGTGACCGGCGTGATCCTCCGCGAAGCGGATGCACCGCTCGTGCCAATCGGGGCTGATGTGACCATTCTGCCCTCAGTCGCGGAGCGGCGTGAGTTCGCCTCGACCACGCGCGCGGACTTGCTGATTGATACCCTTGGCGGTCCCGGCCTGAGCGACTTGCTTGCGGCCGTCAAGCCGGGCGGGCGAGCGGTCTTGATTGGCTACGTGACGGGCGAGGAGCTCACGGTTAGTCTGCCGCAGTGGCTTCTTTCTGAGGTTTCCCTCTTGCCGGTCAACATGATGCGCCGCGAACGTCGTGCACGCGAGCTGGCCCCGTCCCTCGCCGCGTCGGTCGCTGACGGGACACTGCGCGTAACGGTGCAGGAATTCTCGTTGCAGCAAGCCGGAGAGGCTCTGGACAGGCTCGTCAGTGGCAGCGTCAGCGGCCGCGCGGTGCTGATGTTCAGCGACGTGCCCGGCTCCGGGACTGATCGCCAGTCAGCTTAGGGCTGCGGTCCCTCGCCCGAGATGTAACCGTCGATTCGGGCGGCGAAAGCTTCGGCGGAGATCATCGGATTAACTCCTGGTGCCGTCGGCAACGCGGAGGCATCCGCGATCCAGAGACCTGGCCCTCCGTGACCGCGCCCGTACCCGGTTCTTCGAACTTGACGGGGCACGACACGGGCTGAGCCTGACTGGCGAAGGCCTGTGACTCCTGAACACTGGCTGTTGATCAAGGTTATCCGGCTAATCGGCTCTGGTTATCTGCGCAAACCGGGCGGGTGCGTTATCTGCGCTGGCTGAGTTTGCGGAGTAGCTCTTCGTGCCGGCGGATCTTGTCGGCGAGGGCGTGCAGGGCTAGCT
>Ga0335074_10008878_pt1 | contig 13993 bp, 15 predicted proteins | sample Lox_Sample_23_FD_206715 | JGI IMG/M metagenome (GOLD analysis project Ga0335074, IMG submission 206715) | Soil microbial communities from Loxahatchee National Wildlife Refuge, Florida, United States - Lox_Sample_2.3 | ecosystem: Environmental > Terrestrial > Soil > Wetlands | place: USA...
AGAAACTTTGGAACAACTGATTCAAGGCCGAGGGAATGGGACTGGTCGAAGACACATCGAATACGTTTTCGAGCGGCGTTAATGTGGTCTGGAGCTGCTGGTACATTCCCTGCAACGACAGTTGTTGCTGCACGGCCGTGTCGGCGTAGCTGCTGCGGGTATCTTGCGTCACCTCCGTGACCCCGCCGTCCTGAGCGGCCGTGGTCGACTCGAAGCCCTCGGAGACCATTTCGGGCACCTGGTCGGCGTAGCCGGGGCTATTGGCGTTGGTGACGTTGTTCTCCGTCACGTCCATAGCGCGTTCGAACGCCTGCAGAGACGTACTGGCCGAATTCAGTGCGGTGAAGAGATTACCCATGACGCATCATCCCGTCCTCAGCCTTCCACGCTCAGTTTTCCCACCAGCACCAGGGGCGCCGCCTGCCCGCGCTGGGTATATCCGCCGCGGCGCGACCGAACGGCATCCAGCCAGCGGGAAAGCATCTTGTCGGCGCCGGAGAAAAAAGCCGCCAGCCCGGCCACTTCGCGCTGCAATTCTTCGACGCCCGCGCGAATTTCTCCGTCCGGCCAAGCGCCGGTCCGGCGGAGAATCGCCGCCACGCAACCCAGTTGCACTTCCACGTCTCGCAGAAGCCCGGCGGATTCATCGGCTGCCTCAACCGAGGGACGCGCGAGCAGCCGCTTGATCTGGCGCATGTTGACGCGCGCGGCCTGGAGGAGTTCCCGCGCGTCGCCGTATTCGGTGGCATTCTCCATGGCTGGTGCCGGCAACGGCCGCTACGCTCCCGCGAGATGCGCGTCGATCAAGGATTGGCTTACGTCCAGGGCATCGGGCATGTATTGGCCGCTTTGGACCAGAGCCTGCAGCTGCTGGGTCCGGGCCGTGCGCTCGGCCGACGAGGAAGCAAGGGCTTGCTGAACTAGATCTGGAGAATTTGAGAGCGAAATGGAATCATCCCCTGACGTGCTGGCGGTAGCGGCGGATTTCACACCCGAGGCGGGCGAGGATCCCTGCGTCTTGGTGAGACTCGTCTGCTCGAGATTCAATCGGGAAACGTCGGGGGTCTCATTATTGTTGACGATCATGGCTTCCTCACTTCTAGCCGTCTAGCTGCGGCATTTCTCTATCGCGCATCCGAGCCGCTGGATTTAACCTTTTTCGGACGCGGCCGGCGCCAGCACAACCTCCTCGTACGGGCGCATCACGATTTTGTGAACCTTTACCAGCAGATCCACCTCCCCCTTGGGGACGCGCAGGCTTCCGGCGATGCGTTCGGCCGGTTGGCCCAGGCGATGCATTTTCAGCACCTTGCTGCGGAGCGTGTTGTTCACGCCGTGCTCCGGGGACGCCGAGGGGACCGGCGCGGCCACCGAACTCCGCGCGGCGCCTTGTTCCAGGTCCAGAATGCGCTTGCTGAGTTCGCCGATCTCGGCCGATAAACGGGCGGTTTCCGTCCGCATGCTTTTTTCCTGGTCCCGCGCGCGAGTGCGAACTTGCCGGACGCGCTGGCTCAAACCCAACAGCACTCCCAATACCAGCGCGAGATTGGCGGCAACGGTGAGGTAAGGAAGAAGAGTCAAGAACATTTTCGTCACCTGAGTTTTTGAGAGAGGCTGAGCAGGTCCATGGAAGCGGCCTCGGTCTCAACCTCCTCATGGCGCGAAGCGATCCGGGTAACGCGCACGCCATAGTTGCCCGAAACCACCACCACTTCGCCGTGCGCGATCACGCGATTGTTGACCACAATCTCCACCGGGTCGTCCGGGGAGCGGTCCAGTTCCACCACCGCGCCGCTGCCCAGTTGCACGATGTCGCGTAGCGGGAGTTGCGTGCGTCCTAACAGCACCCGGATCTGCAGCTTCACGCCCATCAATAGCGAAGCGGCCAGCGATGTTGTGGACTGGGATGCCGTGGCCTGGGATGCCGTGGCCTGGGATGCCGTGGCCTGGGATGCCGTGGCCTGGGATGCCGTGGCCTGGGATGCCGTGGCCTGGGATGGTCCCGCCGGACGCGGCGCCGCGGGCACTGTTTCGTTTTGCTGTTCCGCCGTGTCGACGGGCGTTTGGATATTGATTTCCTGTTCGCTCATGGTTGTTCGCTCGGCCTACAGGATCCCTCGCGTGGACGGCCATTTCTTGATGACGTAGGCGCGCAGCCGCAACACCGCCTGGGATTTGAGCTGGCACACCCGCGTGGTGTGGATGCCGAGAATTTCGGCGATTTCGTGCAGGTTCTGCTCTTCCTTGAAATACAGCGTCAGGATGGTCCGCTCCAGGCGCGGCATTTTGTTCACCGCTTCGGCCAGCAGCTTCTCCAGTTCCGCGCGCTCGAAGATTCGCGTCGGCAGGTTTTCTTCGTCGTGCGGTACGTAGCGGAGCAGTTTGCTCTCCGAAAATCCATCCGCGATTTCGTCCAGGCTGCCCAGGCTGACGCCGCGCAGTTCGGCCAGAAGCTCCTGATATTCGGCCAGCGGCAGCTTCATTTCCTGCGCGATTTCTTCTTCGGTGGGAACCCGCTGCAGGCGCTGCTCGGCGCTGGCGATAGCCGCTTCCACGTCCTTCAAGCGCTTGCGCTTGTGGACCGGAATGCCATCCAGGCCGCGAATGCTGTCTAGAATCGCGCCCCGAATGCGATGCTCCGCGTAAGTCTTGAGCTTGACATTGAAATTGGGGTCGTAGCTGTCGACGGCGTTGATGAGCCCGATCACTCCGCAGGAAACCAGATCGTCCAGAGGCACGGCGCCGCCGATCTTTTCGTGAATCCGCATCGCCACCCAGCGCACATGCGACAGGTTTTCAAGGATCAGGCGGTCCCGTTCGGCCGTCTCCAGTGCCGGAGCCGGACTATAAAAGGCCGCGTTCGCAAGTAAATTGGAAGCCATCTATGCCGCCGGTACGGCCTCCGCGATTTCCCGCCGGAACACCGCCGCCAGCAAAGCGCGAGCCTGCGCGGGTTCGAAATCTTCGGGGATGTCCTGGCCGTTCGCAAAAAACGAGAGTGGTTTGCCGGCTTCGAGCGCCGCCGAGAGAACGGCCCCGAGCGATGCGGTTTCATCCAGCTTGGTAAACAAGAGATAATCAGGCGCAAAAATCGCGTACGCGCGGATGGTCCGCAGCAAATCCTCGCGTTTCATCGACGCGGGCAAAACCAGATGGACTTCTTTAGCGGGGGCGCGCTTGAGACAACTGGCGATTTCTTCGGCGCCGTCCATTTCGGCCGGACTGTAGCCGGGCGTGTCCACCAGCAGTATCCTCTTGCTGTGCGATTCCTCCGCGGCGGCAAAGAACTCCGGCGCCGAATTGACGGCGCTGAACCCGACGCCAATCAGCGCGGCCAGGCTACGCAGTTTCTCGTGCGCCGCAACCCGGTAAGGGTCCACCGAAAGAATGCGCACCGGCTGCCGCTCGGCCAGGCACTCGCGGATCGCGATCTTGATCAGCGTCGTGGTTTTGCCCGCGCCCGGCGGACCGGCGAAAACCACCGTGCGGGGCCCGTCCGCGGAAGCTTTCTGGAACGGGGGAGCGAATTGAAGCTTATTGGAGACGAACTCGGCGGCGTAAGATCGCAGAGCGATCGGGGGCGCGGGCTGATCGCGCGACAGTTGATCCCGCAAACGCACGGCGGTGGAAACAATGTCCTGGGCGACGTTGCGCGCCAGATCGTTCGCCACCAGTTCCTCGAACAGTTCCTCGGCCTCCACGGACGCCGCGTCGGTCCCGCGGCCGCCCTGCAACGTGCTCTTGATCTCCTGCAGTTGAGCGCGCAGGCTTTGCAGCTCGCTCGACAAGTCTCTGGACAGTTCCTTCGATAGCTCCGCCCCGGCCCCCGTGCGCCCGCGAGATGCCGATGAATTCACCCCCGCGTTTAAAGCCCCGTGCAGCCCGAACACCACTTCGTACGCGCCCAGGCTGCGTGTTTCCGGCGAAGACCGGCGCGAAGTGATCAGCATCGCCTCCGTGCCCATCTCCCGGCGCGCCTCCTGGATGGCCTGCTCCACCGAATCGGCGAAGTAAGATTTGATTTTCATGGAAGAGGTTTGTTCCATCGATGAATTACCCGGCCTGCTTCTTGACTGCTCGTCTCATCCAACCCGTCTCATCCCACCCAACCCAGCGACCGGATCTTGATTTCCGGCGGCACCTCGCTGTGAGACAGAACCGTGACATCCGGAAACGCGGTCTCCAGCAGCTGCTTGACGAAATAGCGGATGGATGGATTCACCAACACCACCGCGGAAGCTTCCGGACGCTCCAGTTTGCGCGTGATCCTGCCGACCAGATCGCGGGCCGATTGCGGCGCCAGGCCCAGTACGCTGTTGTGCTCGCTATGTTCCACCGCCGCTTCCACCGCATGTTCGGCCGAAGGTTCCACCATATACGCGGTTAGCTCGCCTTGTGTGTTGACGTGCGAACTAACGATGGCCCGGCGGATGGACTGCCTCACATATTCGGTGAGCAACACCGGGTTCTTGGTCATTTGCGCTCCCTCGCTCAAGGCCTCTAAGATCGTCACGGAATCCCGGATCGGCACCCGCTCCCGCAGAAGATTCTGAAGTACTCGTTGGATCACCGAAAGGGACAGCATTTTTGGAACCAAATCTTCGACCACTTTCGGATTATTTTGCGCCACCCGGTCGCAGAACGCTTTCGTGTCCTGGCGGCTGAACAATTCGTGGGCGTGCCGGCGAACCACTTCGGACAAATGCGTGCCCATCACGCTTACGTCGTCCACCACCGTGTAGCCTTTGCTGCGCGCCAGCGTGGCCCGTTCCGCGGGGATCCACAGAGCCGCCAATTGGAACGCCGGATCCTTGGTAGGCCGGCCTTCCACGCTTCCATCCACTCCGGCGCTCGGGATCGCCAACTCCTGGCCGGCGGGCATTTCGTAACGTCCCATCTCCACGCCTTTGATCAGAATGGTGTACTCGCGGGCGCGCAGCGAGAGATTGTCGTTTACTTTTACGGGAGGCAAATAATAGCCCAACTGCTGCGCCAGGTTCTTGCGAATACCGGCGATTCTTTGCAGCAACCGCGAGCCCGCGCCCCCCTCCACCAGCTTCACCAGCCCCAGCCCCACTTCCACGGTCAGAGGATCCACCTGCAGCAGCGATTCGACGTTCTCCTTGGCCGGTTTTTCCGCCGCTCCCGTCGAGGTTTTGACGGCGGCGTCGTTTTTCCGACGCATGCGCCAGGCCAGAGCGCCCAGGCCGCTGCCTAAGGCCAGAAACGGAATGGTGGGCAGGCCGGGAAATAACGAAAGCGCCACCAGCACCGCGCTCGCCAGCAGCAGCGGCTCGGATTTCCCGAACACCTGTTTCTGAAACTGCGCTCCGAGCTTGGAATCGGAACTGGCGCGGGTGACGATCAAACCGCCCGAAATAGAAATCATCAGCGCCGGGATTACCGTCACTAATCCGTCGCCGATGGTGAGCACCGTGTAAGTTTGAATGGCGCGCCCCAGGTCCATGTGATGCTGCAGAACGCCGATCAGGAAGCCGGCCACGATATTCACGCCGGTAATGATGATGCTGGCGATGGCGTCGCGCTGCGTGAACCGGGAGGCGCCGTCCATGGCGCCGTAAAACTCGGCTTCGCTCGACAATTCGCGGCGGCGGCGGCGCGCCTCGGTTTCGTCGATCAACCCGCCGTTCAGGTCCGCGTCGATCGACATTTGTTTGCCCGGCAAGGCATCCAGGGTGAAGCGCGCGGTAACTTCGGAAATGCGCACCGACCCGTGGTTGATGACTACATATTGAATGGCGATCAGGACGCAGAAAATCACCGCGCCGATGATATAGTTTCCGCCCACCACGAAGCTGCCGAACGCCTCAATCACGTGGCCCGCGGCCGAGGTCCCGCTATTGCCGTTGAGCAGAATCAGCCGCGACGATGACACGTTGAGCGCCAGACGAAACAGCGTCAGAAGCAGCAGCACCGTGGGAAAAACGCTGAACTCCACCGGCCGGCCGATGTACATGGCCACCATCATGACGATCACCGACATCATCAGATCGAGCACAATCAGGATGTCCAGCATGAAGCTGGGCAGCGGAGTAATCAGCGCGATGACGATCAGCAGGACCGCGATGGGCACCGCGAGCTCGCCCACGCTGGCGATGCCGATGGCCTGCAAACCATCCGCCGTCTTTGTGCCCTTGGGCGCCGGCGCGGGATTAGCGATGGCACGCGCTTGAGCCATGGAGTGCTAGGCGCAAACTTCCAGCGACTTGAACTTGGAGAGCAGAGTGGTGCGTTTCATGTGCAGCATGCTGGCGGCGCGAGCTTTGTTGCCGCCCGATTTGGCCAGCGCGCGTTCCAGCAGCCGGCGTTCAATGCCCGTCATCAGCTCCTCGAAGTTGATGCCGCCTTCGGGAACATCCAGCGTCGACAAGGAGCCGAACTCCGAGCTCTGGACCTCAGCCGGCAAATCGAAATCGCCGGGATAGAGCACCGCGCGCGTGCCGCTCAATGCGCCGGCCGACTCAATAGCATGTTCGAGCTGGCGTACATTGCCGGGCCAGGAGTACTTCACGAACAACTCCAGGGCCTGGGGCGCCAGCCGCTTGCGCCACGCCGGCTCGTTTTCGGCGATCTTGTTCAGAAAGTGCTCGGCCAATTCCGGAATGTCGGAAGCGCGCTCCCGCAGTGGAGGCATGCGCAGCGCGACCACGTTGAGCCGGTAATAAAGATCCTCGCGGAAGCGCCGGTTCGCGACGGCTTCGAGGAGATTGGTATTGGAGGCGGCGATCACGCGTACGTCGATGGGGAGCGGTTCCGAACTGCCGATCCGCTGCACTTCGCGCTCTTGCAGAACGCGCAGCAGCTTGGCTTGCAGCGCCAGCGGCAGCTCGCCGATTTCGTCCAGGAAAATCGTGCCTCGATGAGCCTGCTCGAAGAGCCCCACGCGCGTGTTCACCGCGCCGGTGAAGGCTCCCTTGGTATGGCCGAACAGCTCGGCTTCCAGCAGATGGTCCGGTAAAGCGGCGCAGTTGACGGCTACCATCCTGGATGCCGCCCGGCCGCTCGCCAGGTGCAGCGCGCGCGCCGCAACTTCCTTGCCCGTTCCGGTTTCGCCTGTGATCAGAACCGTGGAACGGCGGCTGGCCACCAGCTCGATGATCTCTACCACCTCGCGCATGGCGGCGCTCGATCCCACCAGGAAATTGTGCGGCGGGGCGGCGGCGGAGGCGCCTGCCTTGGTCTCGCGCTGGGGCTCCCGGGACGCCGCGTGATGACGTATGGCCACCGCCAGCAGCTCGCACAGTTCTTCCGGCTTCACGGGATGCGACACGTACTGAAACGCTCCGCCCTGCATCAGCTCCGGCCCTTTACTCACCACACCGCCGGGCTCGTAGAGAACGATGGGTATACGGCAGCCTTCGTCGTGGATGCGCCCCAATACTTCCGCGGCCGTACAGTCCGCGATCGGCAATTGAACCAGGATCGCGCCGATGCGCTGCGTTTTGAGTAAGTCAAAAGCCGCGGGCAAGCTGGCGGCGAATAACACCTGAAGGCGGTCAGCTCCCTCGTTTACATAGACGTGCTGGCTTCCGGTAGCGCTTTCATCAATCCAGAGAACAATATTCACACTAAACGCTCCCGGCCGCATGTAGGGTAACCATCATTAAACTAGCCTGTGTTTACAACATCGGAGGTTGAATGGTAAGACTTCACATGCGTTCCATCATTTCTTATGTGGGGGGGTTATGAGGGCAGTACCGATACCCGCAAACGCGGGTAAAAGAATCGTTGAATAATGCCTCAGACGGAGCGATATAGTAGCGCAGCCCGAGAAACCATGACGCCGACGAACCCCCATCACGAGTATCTGGCGAGCCGCGTGGCAAGCGCGACGCCGGTGGAACTTACGCGCATGTTATTCGAAGGTGCGGTTAAGGCGGTTGAAGAAGCTATCGCGGCTTACCGGGCCGGCGACATTCTGGCGCGCGGCAATGCAGTTACCAAGGCTGTGCAGATTTTGGGGGAACTACGCTTCTCCCTGCGGCGGGATGTGGCGCCGCAGTATTGCGACACCTTGAGCGGCCTGTATGGCTATCTGCAGAACCGCTTGATTCAGGCGCACGCGGAGAAGTCCGAAAGTATGTTGCAAGAGGTCTTGCAATTGATCCAGACGCTGCTGGACGGCTGGATCGGCGCGATGCGCAATCTCAGCGCTTTGGAGACCCCATCCAGCTCTCCGGCGCAGGCGCCTTTGCCGGAGCCCGTAGCGGCGAGCGCCGCCCATCCTTATTCGTCGCCGTACCCGTCGACGGCGGCGCCGCAGGAGAGTCTGAATCGGAGCTGGGAGTTTTAGCCGCGCCGCGCTCCAGATTGGCGGTCACCATCTTCGCGATTCCGAGACCGCCGCGCGCGGAGATGGCCTGCGAGAAGCCCTGCTCGGCCATTTCCATCACCAGGGAGCCGGTCTGGTCGTCCTGATCGTCTTCATCGCTCAACCATCCGCCGCCCGAACCCTCGCGCGCCGTTTTCAATATCTGGCCGATCATCAGCGCCTCAAACTGCTTGGCGGCGCCGGCGATTTTCTCGGGCGTGTCGGTCTTGTTGGACGCCGATTGAAAAGCCTGCTGGAAGGTTTCGTTCTCGGGAATCGCGTCGAGGTTGGAAGAGTGCGGCAGAGCCCAGTTACTCCCCGCTAAGTCGGCCCCCGATGAAATACTAATATCCATATAAATATCCGCGGAAAATACTCACTTAGATTACTTCGATTTCGGATTCCAGAGCCCCGGCCGCGCGCAGGCTCTGCAGGATCGCGATAATGTCACGCGGGGTGGCGCCGATGGAGCTGAGCGCCCGCACCAGCTCTTCCACCGTGGCGCCTTCCTTCAGCACTACGTTGCGCGCTTTTTCTTCTTTAACTCCCACCGAAACCTGCGGCGTCACCTGCGTGGTTCCATTTGAAAAAGGTCCCGGCTGCGACACGTCGTAACTGGTTTGAATCTGAACAGTCAGATCGCCATGCATAATGGCGACCGGAGAAACCCGCACCTCCTTGCCCATGACGATGGTTCCGGTTCGTTCGTTGATCACCACTTTCGCGGCCCGGTCGGTCTCAACCGTGAGCGCCTCCAGCTCGGCGATGAATTCGCTGCCGCGCGTGGAATAGTCCGGCGGAATCGCGACGCTGACCAACCCGGAGTTATCGGCGCGCGCGATGGCGTGCGTGTCCGCTGTGAAGTGGCGATTCACCACTTCCGCGATGCGCACCGCGGTGGTGTAATCGGCGTCGTGCAGCTGCAGATGCAGTTCCTTGGTCGGCTCTATCGCGGGCGAGGCGCGCTCGACAATGGCGCCGCCGGGAACCCGGCCCACCGTGGGATGGTTGAGCGTCTGCGTCGTTCCCCCGCCGCCGGCAATGAAGCTGCCGGTTACCGCCGGGCCTTGCGCGATCGCATACACCCGGCCGTCAATCCCGCGCAGGCTGGTCATCAGCAGCAGTCCGCCTTGCAGGCTGGCCGCGTCGCCGATGGCCGCCACCGTCGCGTCGATCTGCATTCCCGACTGTGCGAACGGAGGCAGCGTAGCCGTCACCATCACCGACGCCACGTTCTTCACCAGGATCAGCGTGGGGTTCACCGTGACGCCCATCTGCTGCAGCATGTTGGCCAGGCTTTGCGCGGTGAAAATGGTAAGTTGCCGGTCGCCGGTGCCTTTCAGCCCGACCACCATGCCATAGCCAATCAACTGATTCTCCCGTACGCCTTCGAGAGAGACTAATTCCTTGAGACGCGTGGTGGCTGGTTCGGTGGCCGCCCGTAACGGAGCGAGCGCCGTGAGCATCAGAAAAGCCAATAAGAGTCGCATGATTTTGAAAAATTAGAAAGGCAGTATGCCGAGCAAGAGCCGGTACAGAAAATTGGGGCGGTGGATCGAATCGTTGATCACGCCCTTGCCGTTCACCTGGATTTCCATTTGCGCGATCAGGTTGGACGGGATGGTGTTCGGCGGCACCAGGTCCACCGGCCGGATGACACCGCGCACTGTGACGATTTGATTTTCCGAACTCACCTGCACGCGCTTGGTTCCCTCAATCACCAGATAACCGTTGGGCAGCACGTGCGTGACGCGGGCGCTCATATTGGCCGTCAGAGTGGCGTTGCGGCTGGTCTCGCCCGTTCCCTGGAGCTGAGTTTGAGTATTCGAATTCAGCAGGTTGGCCAGAGCCCCGGTCTTACTTGTGACACCCGCCAGCTGCGCGATATTGCTCTGGGCGGTGGATTGCCGCTGGGTTTTTACATCGCCGTTGGCAACCGCCGAAAAGGATTCATTGACGACGATCGTTACTATGTCGTCCAGCCGGCTGGCTCTCAGATCCATTCCTAAGTTGGAGAAGATCGCATTCGGAGACCAGGTAGAGCCGGGCGGAGGCGCGGCTTCCGGCAGCTTATAATCCCGGTACGCGTCGCTGATGTACTTGTCGAGCGGGGAAGGCTCTGGCGGTTTTTTATCTTTCTTATTCGGCGGAGCGGCATTCGCAAGAGCCGCATACAGTAACAGGAGAGCGGCGGTCCGCATTTTTATTGCACCCTCGTTGCTGCTGAAATGTTTTGCTGCTGGAACGGCCAAACCATCACCAGGGCTTTGTCTTTTCCTTCGATCCGCGCGCGGAAAATTTTCCCGCTATGCGGGTTCTTGAGCGAGATGGTGTCGCCTTGCCTTCCCGGGGTTTCCGCCACGGCGGGCAGGTGAAGCTGTGTTGCGCCCGCGATAGCCGTAACGTCCACCAGGTCGCCGCGCTGTACTTGGAAGGGCTCGATCAAATCGGCGCGAAATATCGGCAACCCCTCGCGCAGCGCGCGCCGCGGCATGCGTCCCACCACTTCTTCCAGATTGCGGGCAATGTCGTTGCGCAGCGGAAAATCGTCGTAGGTCTCGATCTTCACCTGATGCGGCGCGACCGTTTGGCCGGGCAAGATTAACTCGGTGGCTACTACTCGAGTCGTGGTGGCCGCGATCTTCACTCGCGCCCAGACCGCGAACTGGCGCGAGCCGTGATACAGAACTTGTCCCCGCCACGTCACCGGCGTATCCGGCCCGGAGAGTGTGGACGCCGATAGCCCGGATAACGGAAAGCTCAGCTTGCCCACCGGCGCCTGGTCCCGGCTGATGGCCAGCACGTCGACGCGCGCGTTGGGCGATTGCAATGTTTCGCGAATGGCCGCGCGAACCAGATCCACCGTCAGCGGCTGCACGTTCCATTCGAAGCAGGCTTCGGCGTCCGGCGCTACAGCCACTCCATAGGGAGCGCCGATGCGTTGCAGCTCGGCGGATCCCAACACACGGCGCGCGCCCGGCGCCGGCGAATAACCGATCACCGTGTCCCCCGGAATTTTATTCAAGAACGCCGGGACCGCCTTCGCCAGATCCTCGCCGAAAATGCGGTCATTGTCGATCATTTGGCAAGGCCCGGAATGCGCGATCAGGCTGAAGAAGAGAAGCCATACGTTCATTGCTTGAGGTTGTTGACTTGCTGATACATGTCGTCGGCGGCCTTTACCACCTTCGAGTTCGCTTCGTAAGCACGCTGGCTGACGATCAGGTTGACGAATTCCTGAACGATGCTGACGTTGGATTGTTCCACGTAGCCTTGCAGCAGCGTGCCTTGTCCATCCTGTCCGCCGGGAGGACCGATCACGGGAGCCCCGGAGGCCTCGGTCTGTTGAAACAGGCTCTGTCCTAAACTGTTCAGACCCGAAGGATTGGCGAAATTGGCCAATTGAATCTGGCCAGCCTGCTGCGCGGTGGTCTGTCCCGGCAGCGTGTAACTCACGGTTCCGTCAGAGGCAATGGTGATGGTGAGAGCATTCTGAGGAATGGTGATCGGCGGATCGAGTAAGTTGCCGTTCGGATCCACCATCTGGCCGGTATTATTCAAATGAAAAGTGCCGGCCCGGGTGTAAGCCAGTTGCCCGGAAGGTTGCTGGAGCTGGAAGAATCCATTTCCTTGAATTACCAGGTCCATCGGGTTGTCGGTCTCGGTAAAATCGCCTTGCGTGAAAATCACTTCGTTAGAAACGGCCCGTGTGCCCAAGCCCAATTGAAGACCCGTAGGAACCAGCGTCTGTTGGCTGGAGGCCGCGCCCGGCTGGATCAGGTTCTGATACAGCAGATCCTGAAACTGGGCCCGCCGGGCTTTGAATCCCGCCGTGTTGGCGTTCGCGATGTTGTTCGCGATGTTCTCCACGTTGGTCTGCTGCGCGTTCATGCCGCTGGCGGCGCTGAAAAGTGCTCGAATCATTTATATTTCCTTTGCCGGTTTGTCCAGTACGTTATACTTTCGCTACCTGTTCAATGGCTTCCTTGTTCATGTCGTTCGACAGGGAGATGGCTTTTTGCATCATTTCGAACTGCCGCGATAGCCCGACAATGCGCACCGCTCCATGCGATGCGCTGACATTGGATGCCTCCAGTTTGCCCTGGTAAATCTCCGCGCCGCTCGCATCCGTTGGTTCCTCATCGCTCGAATTAACGAAGTAATTCGATCCGAACTTAGTAAGTCCGGCGGGGCTTCCAAATTCGACCAGTTTAATGCGGCCGAGGGACTTGCCTTTCTGCTTGATAGTGCCGTCTCGCGACACCTCCACCGGCTGCGCCGTATCGGCGTGAAACGGCGCTCCGTTCTCTTGCAGCAACGCGTACCCTTCGCTGGTGATTAAGGCGCCGCTGGTGGAGAAACGGAAGTTTCCATTGCGCGTATAGAGCGGTCCGGAGGGGCCTTGCACCACAAAGAAGCCTTTCCCCGCAATGCCGAAATCCAGTGGATTGTTGGTGGGTTCGAGCAGCCCCGGCGCGAAATCCGTCCACTGCCGCTGGATCATGGGAACCGCCGAGCCGCCAGACCCGTCCTCGTCCGCGGCCGCGGAGGAGAACAGCGTGTAGAATTCGCCATCCGTCTTATAGCCGCTGGTGGAGGAGTTCGCCAGATTGTTGGCCACCATATCGAGCGACTGCATGCGCGCCTGCATCCCCGCGGCCGCCATAACGCTGATCTGATCCATAGAGCGAATCGCAGAGTTGCAAATACGCAGCCAAATGGTGGTCGGCGAAAAAATTGTATAAGTTTGTTTTGTATTCGCGATAAGGCGAGGGAAGGCGCGGGCTCTTTCCGGCGAAAGTAAGTCGTTCTTCGCCGAGTTCTCGACGGGCGCGTATGCTAACGCGCTGATAATCGGCAACCCCCGCTGTGGCCGCGAACCTGCATTATCGCTGGCCGTGATTCTTTCCGCTTCGGCGCAGGCCGTTCTCCATGTGCCGGTGATTTCTCTCCCCTCCGCGCCCGATTCGAAAGATTCAAAAGTCTCGCCAACACTGGCGTTCAAAAATGTTCTTGCGGGTTTTACGCTGTCCGAGGATACCGAGCCCGAGGGTAAGGCTGGGCAAGAGAGCACCGCGACTCCTGGTTCGGATGGCAAGAAACAACTCCGTGCGGGCTCCGGTTCTGGAACCGCGGATGTTGTGGCTCCTGCCGCGCCGGCCACACCTCCTGCCAGGGCAACTATGACGCTGCCGGACTGGACGCTCCGCGCCTCAACCAAGCATCAGGGCGCGCTGAACAAGGAACCTTCATTGGCAAGTGAAAGCCTGGCAGGTGAAAGCCTGGCAGGTACGAGCCTGGTGGATGAAAACCCGGCGGATGAGAGCCTGACGGCTGACAGCGCGGAGGAGCAGCCCGCGCCCTACTCCGGCGCACGCGTCGCGTCATCAGCCAACTCGCCTGCGAACGCGCTTGGCGCCGCGGTTCAGAAGAGCGGCGAGAATCTGCCCGCGCCCCGCGCCGCCGTAGTCAAGCCGGCCCTCGCCACTTCCCTATCGCCGGGCGCCGGGACAGCGGAACGTGCAACCAACGAAAAACTGGGGATCGCGTCTCTTAGGATTACGTCTACGATTGCGCCGCCGGTCAAATCTGAGGCAAAGTCGAGTGGCGCCAGCGGGACTACAGCGCTTCGCGCCGTCGACAATTCGTCTCCGGCTGCGC
>Ga0335074_10008879_pt1 | contig 13992 bp, 16 predicted proteins | sample Lox_Sample_23_FD_206715 | JGI IMG/M metagenome (GOLD analysis project Ga0335074, IMG submission 206715) | Soil microbial communities from Loxahatchee National Wildlife Refuge, Florida, United States - Lox_Sample_2.3 | ecosystem: Environmental > Terrestrial > Soil > Wetlands | place: USA...
CTCGGCGCTCGGCGGCCTCTGCCACGACTACTGGCAATGCCTGAGCGAGGCGCTGGGCGAAGCGATAGCCGAAGCGCAGGGTCGTTCCGCCGCCGGCTTCGTGGTCGCCCTGGCCAGGTTCGACGTTTTCGCCACGCATAACCTGGACGACGCCCAGGAACTGCTGAACCTGATGCTCGAGCACGCATGGCCTGCTGCCATGCTCGGCAGGCGCGTCCTGTGCCTGGCCCAGCTGGATGAGCAGCTTCACCTGCGGAAAGTGGGCATGTCGGCTCACTGGTGGACTGATGCCGAGCTGGTTTCACGCCGGGGGATGAATGGGAACTCGCTGTAGTCGAGCGCGCAGCAAAGCGACATTCATACCAGGAGAAACCTCTAGCTGGCGGGCTGCGTGAGCGCGGGGGCTACCTTCTCGGCGATCAGCTCGAAGGAGCGGATGCGGTCGGTGATGTCGTAGACCATCGTGGTGAGCATCAGCTCGTCAGCCTGCGTGCGCTGTAGCAGCCGGGAAAGCCGCGCGCGGACGGTGTCCGGGGAGCCCACCGCCTGGTCGGCGAACCGCTCGGCTGAGTGCTGCCGCTCGGCTTCGGTGTAGGGGTAGGCCGCTGCTTCCTCGGGGGTGGCCAGCGGCTGCGGCATGCCCGCGCGCATCCGCAGGAACGACAGCGCTGCCGGGCCGGAAAGCCACTGGGCGCGCTCGTCGGTGTCGGCGCAGATCGCGCTCACAGCCACCATGGCATACGGCTGCTCCAGCCACTGGGACGGCCGGAAGTTCTGCCGGTACAGCGACAGCGCGGGCAGGGTGTTCGCGGAGCTGAAGTGATGCGCGAACGAGAACGGCAGGCCGAGCAGGCCCGCTAGTTGCGCGCTGTACCCGCTCGAGCCGAGCAGCCAGATCGCGGGCATGTCGCCCTTACCCGGCGTCGCGGTGATCCTCGCGTCGGCCTCTCCGGAGAACAGCCCGATCAGGTCGGTGAGCTCGACCGGGAACGCCTCGGCCGACAGGCCCTCGATCGAGCGCCGCAGCGCCAGCGCCGTGAGCTGGTCCGTCCCGGGTGCCCGGCCGATGCCCAGGTCGATTCGCCCCGGGTGCAGCGCCTCCAGCGTGCCGAACTGCTCGGCGACCACCAGCGTGGCGTGGTTGGGCAGCATCACCCCGCCCGACCCCACCCGGATCGTCGAGGTCGCCGCGGCCAGGTGCGCGATCAGCACCGCCGGTGCCGAGCTCGCGATCGCGGGCATGTTGTGGTGCTCGGCCACCCAGAACCGCCGGTACCCGAGCTCCTCGACCCGCTTAGCCAGCTCGGTCGTGTGGCGCAGCGCCTGCCCTGAAGTGGTCCCAGCGGCAACAGGCGAAAGATCCAGAACGCTTAGCGGCACGTCACTCACGTCACTCGCTAACCCGGCCGTGGCTTCCTTTCTTCCGGCAGCCTGGCTGGCGTAACCGGGTGCGGCGGGCTGGCCTCGAACTCGGCAAACCCGCGCTTGACCGCCTCAGCCAGGCGGGCCGTGATGTGCTCGATCACTCTGAGGGCGCATTGCTGATCGGTCTCGGGTACCCCGGCGAGCATGTCCCTGGCGAGTTCGCCGTACAGCTCGAGCAGCCGGGCGAATACCGTCTCGGCCGCGGGCGTCAGCGCGACGATCGTCGCGCGGCGATCGGTGGGATGGGCGCGGCGCTGCACCCAGCCGTCGGCCTCCAGCGCGTCGATCAGGCCGGTGATGGTGCGCGGCGAGACACCGACCGCGTCGCTCAGCGCCCGCATCAGCACCGGCCCCGAGGCATGCAGCGCAGCCACGACCCGGCCCCTCGCGTACGTCATCCCGTACTCGCGAGCGCCGAGGTCCTGGAGTTCAACCAGCCGCGGCGCCAGAGCGAAGAGCCTTCCAGCGATGCGGCTGGCAGTATCCATGCCGAGCGCCGCCGCGATGTTCGCCGGGGCCGGCGGCCCCGGAGTGCTGTCCGGTCCTGCGCCCGAGACGCCGCCTTCGGCCGCCGCTGCCGTGCCGGCCGCCGGGCCCGAGACGCCGCCTTCGGCCGCCGGGCCCGAGACGCCGCCCCCGGTTGCTGCCGCGTCGCTGGGTGCCGGGCCGTTCTTGGGCGCCGACGCGTCGCTGGGTGCCGGGCCGCCCCCGTCGCCACGGTTTGCTGTGTCAGCCACATTGTGAGTCTACTTCATTAACTGGTAGGCTCACAATATGACCGATGGTGTCCGGGCAGAACCGCTGGCCGTCGAGGTGACGGGGCTGGTCAAGTCATTCGGCTCCGTCCACGCGCTGCGCGGGGTCGACCTCAGCGTCCGCCCGGGCTCGCTCGCCGCGCTGCTCGGGCCGAACGGCGCGGGCAAGACGACGCTGGTCCGGATCCTGGCGACACTGCTGCGCCCGGACTCAGGGACCGCGCGGGTGCTCGGCCGGGACGCGGCGGCCCAGCCGTATGCGGTGCGCTCGCTGATCGGGCTGACCGGCCAGTACGCCGGGCTGGACGAGGCGCTGTCCGGGCAGCAGAACCTGATGCTGATCGGCCGGCTGACCGGGCTCGGCCGGAGTGAGGCCGCCGCCCGGGCGGACAGCCTGGCCGAGCGCTTCGGGCTGGCCGCCGCCGCGCGGCGCAAGGTGCGTACCTACTCGGGCGGCATGCGCCGCCGCCTCGACCTGGCAGCGAGCCTGATGAACCGCCCAGCGCTGCTGATCCTGGACGAGCCGACCACCGGGCTCGACCCAGCCAGCCGGGCCGAGCTGTGGGCCGCGCTGGCCGAGCTGCGCGAGGCCGGCACCACCATGTTGCTGACCACTCAGTACCTCGAGGAAGCGGACAGGTTCGCCGACGCCGTGCACGTGCTCAACCACGGCGAGATCATCGCGACCGGCACGGCCGCCGAGCTCAAGGCGCGCACCGGGACTCAGGTAGTTGACGTGCTGCTGGACGGGCAGGACTCAGCGGCGGCAGCGGCGGCGCTTGAGCATACGGTGGCGCCGCCGGACCTGCACGCCGACGAGGCCTCGCGGCGGCTGACCGTCCTCGCCCGCGACGGGGTGAGCACGCTGCTGGATACGGCGCAGGTGCTGCGGGCCGCGGGGATCGGGATCGCCGATATCGCGCTGCGCCAGCCGTCACTCGACGAGACGTTCCTGGCTCTGACATCGGTCGGCCCGCCATCCGCACCCTCATCGGCGCAGTCATCGGCGCAGTCATCGGCACCGTCATCGCAGCCAGCGGTGACGCAGTGACGGCGGGACTGGCCCAGGTGCCGGCTGACCTTGCCGCCGCGCGGCGCGCGGTACCAGGACCCGGCCGCCTGGCGCGCGACAGCCTGCTGATCGCTGGACGGCACCTGCGGGTGCTGCGCGGCAACCCCGGCAGGCTGATCTACCCCGTGCTGCAGCCGGTGCTGATCATCGGGCTGTTCGTCTCCGTCATGCAGAACCTCGCGACGGTTCCGGGCGGCTCCTACCGTGAGTTCCTGATCCCCGGGGTCATGATGCAGAATGTCGTGCTGACCGCCCCGGTCACCGGTCTGAGCATCGTCCGGGACTCGGCCACGGGCCTGGCGGACAGGTTCCGGTCGCTGCCCATGCCGCGCAGCGCGGTCCTTATCGGCCGGTGCATGTCGGATGCCGTCGTCTTCTTCATCCAGGCGCTGGTCATGATCGGCCTGGCGTCACTGCTTGGCTTTCACGTGGCCAGCGGGCTGCCCGGGATCGCCGGGATTGTCGCCGTGTGCATCGCGTTCGGCACGGCACTCGGCGTGTTCTGCGCGTGGCTCGCGCTGCTCATCCGCGACGTGGAGACGGTGGAGCGCGCGCTGTACTTCCCGTTCATACCGCTGGCATTCGTCAGTTCCGGCTACGCCCCGGTGGGACGCCTGGCCGGCTGGATGCAGCCGGTCGCCAGGATCAACCCGGTCACCTCGGCCGTTGACGTGGTCCGGGCGCTGGCCGAAGGCGGCCCGCTCGCAGTGCCGGCCGTGCACCTGGCGGCCTGGGTGGTCGGCCTGGCCGTCATCCCTGGTGTCCTGGCCGCCCGCCGCTGGCAGTCCTCGCGGTAGCCCAGGGGTGCGCTTCGCCGGGCCGCCGGTCATGATCGTTGGGCTTCCGCTGTAGTCAGGTGTACAGCAAACCCACATTCACGCCTGGGTGCGCTGGCTGGGGAGCCAGGCTGAGGTGTCCGGCGTGAACTGATGTGGCTGGTGGGACGGGCGTGGCGGCAGTTCCGGGCCGCGCGCCGCCGCCGCCGCACGCACGGCACCTCGGACCCGGCGGCCGAGGCCGCCTGGCCGCCCGGCGCTGGCAGTCCTCGCCATAGCCCGTTTTGGCCGGCCGGGGCTGTCTGAGGGCTGCGGCAGACTGGGCGCGTGCTCTCACTTCCGGGATCAGCCGCCGAGCTGGCCGAAGCCATCGACCGCGGCCAGCGGATCAAGTTCCTGTTCTTCTGGGGCCACAAGCCCGAGCCTGACGGCAGCCTCGGCCGTGGCTGTCTCAGTCAGTGGTGGCCCGCGCCGTTCACGGTCGACGGCATCGTCTTCGCGACCGCGGAGCACTACATGATGTGGCGCAAGGCCATGTTGTTCGGCGACGAGAAGATCGCCGCCCAGATCGTCGAGGTGCCTCATCCCAGCCAGGCCAAGGCACTGGGTCGGCAGGCCCGTGGATTCGACGAGGCCACATGGGCAGCGCACCGGTCCGAGATCGTGGTGGCCGGCAGCGTGGCCAAGTTCGGCCAGGATCCCAGGTTGCGCGAGTTCCTCCTGGCCACCGGCGACCGGGTGCTGGTGGAGGCAAGCCCGCGGGACCGGGTCTGGGGCATTGGCCTGGGCGCTGCCAATGAGCGAGCCGAGGATCCCCGGCAGTGGCGCGGCCTCAACCTGCTCGGGTTCGCCCTGATGCGCGCCCGCGCCGCCCTGCGTGACGACGGCGCTTGCGGCGGTCAGCCTGCCGGGTGAGCCTCGCCCGCGCTCGCTGGCGGTGGCACCGGTTGCGGGAGCAACGCGGGGGGACCAGCCGCGGGCGGCGCTGGCAGGGCGCGGTCGAGGAGGGCGCAGGCCGTGATCGCGCCGAGGAAGAACGCCGCTGCGGCCCACAGCAGACGGGTCTCGGCGTAACTGGCCGGCAGAAGGAGGGAGGCACAGGCGCCGCCTAGCCCAGCGAGCACAGTGAGTGCCATCTGCCCGGTCCAGGCGCCGAGGCGACCCGGGGCCCGGGCCGCCGCCTCCCAGGCGCCGCAGCAGGCCGCCGCTGTGATAACAACCACGCTCGCGGCGACCGACAGGTCGCGCAGGCCGAAGTTGAGGCCGTACCTGACCGGCAGTGCGGGCACGAAGAAGAGCAGCAGGAACCAGCCGAACGAACGCCCAATGACGTCGATGCCGCGTCCGGGCGGGCGAGATGGCACATGGCGAGCGGCGGCCCTGGCCGCGGCCAGCGCGACGAGGGCGAGCCCGGCCCCGGGCAGCTCCGGGCCGAGGCGGCCGAGGTTGTAGAGCAGCGCGGTGGCATACACCACAAGCACCAGCCACCCGACCGCTGCCGTCGAGACAGCGAAGATCAGCAGGCCGGGCAGGTTACGCGGGCGATCTGGCCCGGCGTCAGACAGCCGTCCGGCCAGCAGCGGGACCGCGATGCCTGCGGCGACCCTGATGACCAGATCATCGTTTGTGTAGGGGTTGCGCAAATGCCACTCGACCAGGCAGAACGTCACTGTCCAGACCATCGAGGCCGGCCATACCAGGGTGCGCGCCCGCCGGTAGGTGTCGGCTCCGAACCACCGGCAGACGGTCAGGTACGCCAGCACCACGAACGGCAGTTCGCAGAACGCCTGCACGCGCAGCACGCTCGGGGCCAGCAGGCCCGGGTCGGGGAAGTGCCGGGCCAGCGCCTCGATCGCTGGCCAGCGTGCGAGCATGAACCAGCCCGGCGGCAGATACCGCGCGATGAAAGAGGGATCGCCGCCGCGGACCCGCAGCACGTACACGGTGAACAGCACCTGGTTGAGGTAGATCAGGGCGGCCACGGCCACGAGCCAGGCTCCGGGATGCCCGAGCCGCTTGCCACCGCTGCCTGCAGCCAGCCGCCGTAGCCGCGCCAGCGCCGTGGCAGTCCGGGAGAACGCGAGGCGGGAGAACGCGAGGCGGGAGAACGCGAGGCGGGAGAACACAGAGTGGGCCAGGCGCCCGGTCATCGCACGGGGCGCCGTTTCAGTCGATGATGGGCGGGCCGGGTGGCGCGGATGGGGCCGGCACCGGGATCGCTGACGGCGGCACGGCCACGCTGACGGGCTCACCCCACCGGCTGAGCGTTATGTGGGTCTCGTCCTTGCCCGAGCCTTCCAGGCAACTGACCGGCAGCGGCCGGCCCTTGACCGCCACGTAGACGGTGACGTCTGAGCCCGCTGGCATGCCATCGCCGGCCGGTGCCGGGCCGCGCACGCCGATCACGGACTGGCCGTCCACCATGGTGGGCGCCGTCTTGCTGAGCGCGCCGACCGGGTTGATCTCGGTGAGGACCGCGCTGGTGGTCACACCGGAAACTACCTGCTGGTAGCCGGGGGCGCCGCTGGTGAAGGAGATCCACCGGCCTGCCAGCTGGACCGCCGTCGCGTCCGGGATGCCGAGGAACCCGCTGAGCGCAGTGGCGTTGCCGTCGACGTAGCCGATGCCGCGCACCACAAGCACGGTCATCTGCCCGCCATCGGAGATCGTGATGTCCTGACGGCCGTCAGCGGAGGCCGAGTCGTCGCTGAAGGTGATCGACGACGGGCCGTCCTTCGTGGTTGAGGAGAAGTGCAGCGAGCCTGCTGCCGTAGCCGCCGCGTCAGCCTTGGACAGGATCTGCTTCGCCGACAGGGCGGCCAGCCCGGACGCAGCGGCAGGCTGGGGGCTGCCGCCGCTGGTACAGCCGGCCACCAGCCCGGCCGCGAGGCCGATGCTGCTCAGCGCGGCCAGCGCGCCCGTCAGTCTGGTAGCGGCGCATGGAAGGTTCATAGCTGTTTCTTCCGGATACCTCAGAAGCTTAGCCGGGACCGGTTCCGGCCGTAGCTAACGCGCATCATGCCCGGCCAGGCGCAGGGCCACTCGTCAGCCGTGGATGACGTCGGTGTGGTGGCAGAAGTGGATCTGCCCAGCGCCGGTGGAGCGGATGCGGTCCAGGGAACCCCACCAGGAAGCGACGTCGCTGGCCTGGCCGGGCGGCAGTTTCGCGTCGGGCCGGGCCTGGTACTGGCGCGGGGTATAGGCGGCGTCACCGATCAGCAGGTCAGGCGCTCCGTCGCCGGCCCGGACGACCACGCACTGGTGCCCGACCGTGTGGCCAGGCGTCGTGATCACCGAGACGCCCGGTACCACCTCAGCGTCGCCGTCGAGCAGTTCGAACCGCGCGCCCATGAAGTCGAACCACTCCGCCAGCCACCCGGACTCCCGGCGGGCCGAATCCAGTTCAGCGCGCTGGACGTAGAACGGCGCGTGCCGGAACACTGCGTTCTGGCCGCAGTGATCGAAGTGCAGGTGCGTATTGATCACCAGGTCGACGTCGCCGGGGGTCATATCAAGCTCCGCGAGCGCGTCGGCGGCCGAGCGGTTGACCACCCGCCAATCGTTCAGGACCTTGTCCGGGCCTCCGACGCCCGTATCCACCAGCAGCGCGCCGCCCGGATGGGTGATCACGAAGCCATGTACTGGCCAGGTGTTGGTGTCGCCTGGTCCCTGCAGACTCGCCAGGTGCAAGCGCTTGATCTCCAGCGACATCGGCCACCTCCGCGTCGGGCCCGGGTAGGGCACCATCGTCGCAGGTGCGCGTTTCTGCTCCAATGGGTATATGTGCACGGCCATCCTCGATCTCGCTCCGGGCGCACCCGCCCTGCTGGCTGGGATCCGCGACGAGCTTGTCGACCGGGCCTGGGAGCCCCCGGGGCGCTACTGGCCCGATCACCCCGGGCTGATTGGCGGGCGCGACCTGCAGGCCGGCGGGACCTGGCTGGCGGTCTCACCCGAAGACCAGAGAGTGACCTGTGTGCTGAACGCTCGCGGCCGCCCGGCCGAGCAAGCGACCCGCCGCACGCGCGGCGTCCTGCCCTTGCAGGTCGCCGAGGAGGCCAAGCTCAGCCGCGACGGGCTCGCGGACTTCGACCCGTTCCACGTGCTCAGCGCGGAACCTGGAATGGCCATGCTGTGGAGCTGGGACGGCGAGCATCTCACCGAGCGCGAGCTCGGCCCCGGCCTGCACATGCTGGTGAACAGCGGGCTGGCCAGTGACCTGCTCCCGGCGGCCGCTGACAGCGGCAACCCCGGCCGCGAGCATGAACTCGCCCGTCTCGCTCACTTCCTGCCGCGGCTGACCGCAGCGGCCCGCCCGGACCCGCGCCCTGGCGCCCCGACGGCCCAGGCATGGGGCGCCTGGCTCCCGCTGATCGACGGCGACGGTCTTGCCCGCGACGACCCGCGGGCGCTCATCGTCCGGCGCGATCTCGGCGACGGGCGCGTCTGGGGTACGACATCGGTCTCGCTGGTAGCGGTATGGCCGGACGCGATGCGCTACGACTTCACGGCCGCACCGGGCAACCCTGATGCCTGGTACGCGGTTCCGCTTTAGAACCGCCTGAGGGGAGACCGGCATGCCGGGACAGCCGCGTGCAGAGACCGTCGGCAGCCTGCTGCGCACCGAGGAGGTCATCCGCGCGGCCCGCGGCGAAGGTGGGCCCGATGCCGGGAAGCTGCTGGATGAGGCCGTGACCAGCGCGGTGAAGCTGCAGGAGGACGCCGGCCTGGACGTGATCACCGACGGCGAGGTCCGGCGGACAGCGTGGGCGCAGACTCCGCGGTTCGTAGCGTGCTTCGAGGCTGTGCCTGGGCGGCGCTCGCTCAACTGGCGCGCCGGCGAGGGCAGTCAGGTGACCGCAACGCCGCCAGCGGGGTCGTCGTTCGGCTACCCGGCGGTGGTGCGGCGGGTCACCGGGGGACCGCGGACCGGCCGGATGGCCGACGAATACGCGTCCCTGGCGTCGGTGGCGCACGCGCGCACGAAGTTCACCATGGCGGCGCCCAGCTATCACCGGCGGTACTGGTCGGCAGAACACTCGCGGCAGGCATACGGCAGTTGCGAGGATTTCCTGAACGAGGTCCGCGACTACCAGCGTGATGTGCTCAGCGACCTGGTGGCGCTCGGCTGCGACTATGTCCAGCTGGATGCGCCCAACTATGGCTCGCTCTGCGACCCGGACACCCGCGCCCAGATGGCTGCTGACGGCCGCGACGTCGACGCCGAGATCGCCTTTGACGCTGAGCTGGACAGCTCGCTGTTCGACGGCTTCGGCGGCGTCACCTCGGCGTTGCACATCTGCCGTGGCAACGGCCCGAACGGGGCCTGGCACTCGGCCGGCGGGTACGGTGCGATCTCCGGCCAGCTGTTCCCGAAGCTGAACGTCAGCCGGCTGCTGCTGGAGTATGACTCCGACCGGGCCGGGGGATTTGAGCCGCTCGCTGATGTGCGGCCGGGAACCGCCGTGGTGCTGGGGCTGCTGACGACCAAGTCCGACCGGCTCGACGGCGAAGCCGACGTCGCCGCCCGGATCGCTGAGGCGGCGCAGGTCAAGCCGCTGGAAGAGCTGGCTCTCAGCACCCAGTGCGGGTTCGCCTCGGTCCCTGGCGCCAACCCGGTCACCCCGGCCGTCCAGCGCGCGAAACTGGAACTGGTCGCCCGTCTGGCCCACCAGACCTGGCCCGGGGATCTGCTGTGATCACAGCCGCCGATGTCCGTGCGGTAGCGCTGTCGCTGCCGCGCACCACCGAGCACCTCATTCACGACCAGGTGAAGTTCCGGGTAGGCAAGATCGTCTACGTGGCGATCTCATCGGACGAGACCAGGATGGGCTTCGGCTTCCCCAAGGATGAGCGCGCCGCCCTGATCGAATCTGAGCCAGCCAAGTTCGCCCTGCCCCGCTTGTCCGACCAGCGCTTCCACTGGGTCCACGCCAGCATGGCCGCGCTCGACTCGGGCGAGATGACCGAACTCGTCACCGACGCCTGGCGGATGGTGGTCCCGAAAAAGGTGGTGGCGGCTCATCTAGGCCTCACCACCTGACCCGGCGATAGCGTCGCGGCTTGACGCTCATCCGTCACCACTCCTAAAGTGAACGGACATCCGTTTTTTATTCTTGCCCCCGGAGCCCTCATGCAAGCCACCCGGCCAAGCCGCACCGCATTCCAGAACGCGCTGTTCCGTGCGCTCGAGGCCTGCAAGCCAGCATCGAGCCGGGTGGCTGACGACACCCTGGCGGTCCGCTTCCTGCCGCCCGAATTCCGGCTGCTGGCCGGCGTTGCCCGGGCGCCGGGCGGCCGCCGCCTGATCGAGACGGTCATCGACCGTCGCTGGCCCTGCGTCCGCGGCGGAGTCGTGGCCCGTACCCGGCTGATCGATGAGACGGTCACGGCCGAGCTTCCCCAGGTGCGCCAGGCACTGCTCCTCGGCGCTGGGTTCGACAGCCGCGCCTGCCGGCTGGCCGGCATGGCCACGGTCACGGTCTTCGAGGTCGATCACCCGGCCACGCAGGCGGTCAAGCAGCACGTTCTGCGGCGAACCGGGGCTGCGCCGGACGTCAGGTTCGTGCCGGTCGTATTCGGGACCGACGACCTGGCGCAGAAACTGGCGGCCGCCGGCTTCGTGGAGGGCGAGCAGACCCTGGTGCTGTGGGAGGGCGTTACCAACTATCTCGACCCGGCCGCGGTCGACGCGACGTTCCGGTTTCTGGCCTCGGTGCTCGGGCCGGGCTCACCGGTCGTCTTCACGTACGTGGACCGCCGGATGCTCGACGGGTCGGCGGCGTTTGCGGGAGCCGAGACGACGCTGCGGGCGGTGCGGCGGGTCGGCGAACCGTTCACGTTCGGCCTTGACCCCGAAAAGGCGTCAGGCTACCTGGCCGAGCGCGGCTTCACCCTTGAGTGGGACACGCCCGTGAGCGACGCGGCCGCGCGCGTGTACCCTGCCGGGCACTGCCCGACCGTACCGGCGTATTACCACGTCGCCGCGTTGAGACGAGCCTGACATGCCCCGTGTGGCCGAGAGCTACCTGCAGGCCCGGCGCCGGCAGATCATGGATGCCGCGGTTACCTGCTTCGCCCGCAGCGGCTTCCACGCAGCGACCATGCAGGACATCGTCGCCGAGACCGGGCTGAGCGCCGGCGCTATCTACCGCTATTTCAAGTCCAAGGAGGACATCGTGGCGGCCATCGCCGCCGAGCACCATGCTCCCGAGGCTGCCGCTCTCGCCGAAGCCAGCGCCGGAGATGACGTAGCCGCCGCGCTGCGCAGCCTGGTTTACGCGTCGCTTGGCCGCCTGGCGGACCCGGAGGAGCAGCGCTGGCGGCGCGTCACCGTTCAGGTGTGGGGCGAGGCACTGCGCAGCGACCGGGTCATGGACATCGTCCGGGAGGGGCTCGACGGGCCCGTGGAGATCCTGACCGGCTTGTTCCGCCGCGGCCAGCGCGACGGCAGCATCGCGCAGCAGATCGACCCGGCAGGCGCGGCCAAGGTGTGCGTCTCGATCTTCCAGGGCCTGGTCTTGCAGCAAGCGTGGGACCCGGACCTCGACGTCGAGGCTTATGTCAACGCTGTCCTCGCGGTGGTCAGCGCCCTCGTTTGTCCGGCCGGCCAGCACGGCGCTTAATCGAGATCGAAGGCTGCGTGAATGGCCGCAGTAAGCGCGGCCTCCTGCCCAGGCAGCAGTTGACCGACCTGGCGTCCGAGCGCGCTCTTGGGAACGGTGACGATGTTGTCGCAGCTGACAACGCACTTGTGATCCAGGCCGTTGGCGGTGCCCAGCCTGATTTCGGTGGATAGGCCACGAATGGTGCTTGTGATGGGGGCCACGGTCACCCGGGACAGGTGCGGCCGGACGAGTTCCCTGGTCAGGACCAGGACTGGTCGTGTCCTGTCCAGCTGGGCGATGTGAATCGGGCGCACTAGCTGATGTCCATCTGGCTGTGGGCCGCGTACTCCGCGAGGCTGTCCATGTCGGAGTCTGGGCCCGCCTCGGCCAGGATGGCCGCGTCTCTGGCCCCGATCAGCCGGCGAAACTCCCTGGCCAGAGCACGTTCGATGACCGACGCGCGGCTGGGTGCCTCACCGGCGGCCACGATCTCGTTTAGCTGCTCGACCATGCTGTCAGGCAGCCGAACCGCAATCTGAGTGGTCATACCAGGACGGTACCCATACTGGTATTCGTTATGCAAACCAATATGGGACCCGAATCATTATCTGAGCCGAGGCCAGCCCCGCAGCTCTGGCGTTTGCTGGCTCATCTGTTTACGCTCATCATGAGACGATCGACGGTCGATTGTTCAACAATCTCGCGGGCGAGGTTCACATGGCCGGGGTACAGGAACTGGGATTGCGCAGGGCCGTGAACGGCCTCCCGTCGCTGCAACCGCTGCCGACCGTCGCGGAACGGGCGGCCGAGGTGATCAGGGACAACATCTTCGAGGGCCGGTTCGAGCCAGGCACGGCCCTGCCCGAGGCCGCTCTGTCAATGGCGCTCCAAGTGTCACGCAACACGATCCGCGAGGCATTCCGGATGCTGACCGCCGAGCACCTGCTCGCCCATGAGCCGCACAAGGGCGTCATGGTGCGCGAGCTGTCGGAGGACGACATCCACGACATCTACAAGCTGCGGCGGATGTTCGAGCTGTCAGCCTTCGACCTGGCCATCGACGACAGGCAGCAGCTTGACCTGCCCCAGATCGCGGCGGTGGTGGCGCAAGCGCAACTGCTGGCGACAGGCGGCCGGTGGCTTGAGGCCGGGACGGCCAACCTCAGGTTCCACGAGGTCCTCGTCGGGATCCATCGCAGCCCCCGGGTCACTGAGGTCTTCCGCCACCTGATGACCGAGGTCCGCCTGGGCTTCCTGGCGGTCGCCGACCCGGCGGGCTTCCACGGCGCGTTCCTCGCCCGCAACCGGGCGATCCTGGAGCTGATGACCGCGGGAAAACTTCGCGAGGCCCGCGCCGAGCTTGCCGCTTACCTCGACGACGCCGAGGCCATGGTGGTCAAGGCGGTCCAGGGGCGGCTGCTGGTCAGATCGGCCCAGGGCAGCCGATGACCGGACGCTGGCAGTTCTGGATCGACCGGGGCGGCACGTTCACCGACGTGGTGGCCCGGCGGCCGGACGCCACCCTGGTCACCCACAAACTCCTTTCGGAAAATCCTGAACGCTACCGTGACCCCGCCGTGGCCGCGATCCGTCACCTGCTGGGCGTCGGATTTGGCCAGCCGGTCCCCGCCGCCCAGATCGAGAACGTCCGGCTGGGAACAACTGTCGCGACCAACGCGCTGCTCGAGCGGGCTGGCGAGCCGGTGGTCCTCGTGATCACCAGTGGCTTCGCTGATGCGCTGCGGATCGCCTACCAGAACCGGCCGCGCCTGTTCGACCGGCACATCGTGCTGCCGGAGGTGCTGTACACACGGGTCATCGAGGCCAGCGAGCGCGTATCGGCCAGCGGCCAGGTGATCACCCCTCTTGATGAGCCGGGCATCGAACGGTCCCTGCGGGCCGCCTACGACGACGGGCTGCGGGCGGTGGCGGTCGTGCTGCTCCATGGCTACCGGTTCGGCGCCCACGAGCAGCGGATCGGGGACATCGCCCGCGGTATCGGCTTCTCCCAGGTCTCGTTGTCGCACCAGACCAGCCCGCTGATGAAGCTGGTCTCGCGGGGCGACACGACAGTCACCGACGCCTACCTGTCCCCGATCCTGGACCGCTATGTCGCCAGCGTGTCGGGCGAGCTGAACGGGGTGAGGCTCCAGTTCATGCAGTCCAGCGGCGGGCTCACCGACGCGAGCACGTTCCGCGGGAAGGACTCGATCCTGTCCGGCCCGGCGGGCGGCATCGTCGGCATGGCCCGGACATCGGAGGCCGCGGGCTTCGACCGGGTCATCGGCTTCGACATGGGTGGTACGTCCACGGACGTGTCCCACTACGCCGGCGAGTACGACCGGCAGTACGAAACC
>Ga0335074_10008880_pt1 | contig 13991 bp, 8 predicted proteins | sample Lox_Sample_23_FD_206715 | JGI IMG/M metagenome (GOLD analysis project Ga0335074, IMG submission 206715) | Soil microbial communities from Loxahatchee National Wildlife Refuge, Florida, United States - Lox_Sample_2.3 | ecosystem: Environmental > Terrestrial > Soil > Wetlands | place: USA: Florida...
GGGGCCCGGCGGGGGGGACGGCGGGACGGGGGCCCTGCGGGCGGGACGCGGGCCCTGCGGGCGGGACGCGGGCCCTGCGGGCGGGACGCGGGCCCTGCGGGCGGGACGCGGGCCCTGCGGAGGGGAAGCGGGCCCTGCGGAGGGGAAGCGGGCCCTGCGGAGGGGAAGGGGGCGGGGGTGGAGATGGGGGCGGGGGTGGAGATGGGGGCGGGAGGGGCCAAGGGGCTGGGGTGTGGCTGGGGTCAGCCGTAGAACAGGCGGTCCATGACCTTGCGGGCCCGGCGGGCGGTTCGGCGGTAGTCCTCCTCGAGGGCCTGGGCGGGGGTGTCGTTCCAGGCGACGCCGGAGTTGGAGGAGCGGGCGGCGGCGTCGGCCCCGCCCGTTGAGCCGCCGGACGACGGCTTGTAGCCGAGCAGCCGGGCGACCGCCGTGAGCTCGTCGTGCTTGGCCGGGAAGGCGTCGCCCGGGCGGCCGCGGACGAGCATGATGGCGTTCCTGACGCGAGAGCCGAATCGCCAGGCGGCGGTCAGCGCGTCCGCGTCCGGGGCCGTGACCAGGCCGGCCTGCACGGCCGCGTCGAGCGCGGCCAGGGTGCGGGTCGTGCGCAGCCCGTCGACGCCGTGGCCGTACTGGAGCTGGAGCAGCTGGACCGTCCACTCCACGTCGGAGAGGCCGCCCGGGCCTAGTTTCAGGTGCAGGGCCCGGTCGGTGCCGCGCGGGATTCGCTCGGCCTCGATGCGCGCCTTGATCCGGCGGATCTCGCGCACGGCGGGGTCGCCGAGTCCGTCCGACGGGTACCTGAACCGGTCGGCGAGCGCGACGAACTCCGCGCCCAGCTCCGGGCTGCCGACCGCGAACTCGGCCCGCAGCAAGGCCTGGAACTCCCACGGCGCGGCCCGGCGCTCGTAGTACGCCCGGCAGGCGGCCAGGCTGCGGACCAGCGGCCCCTGCCTGCCCTCGGGGCGCAGGTCCGCGTCGACAAGGAGCGGCGGGTCGGGCGCGGGGAGCGAGAGCAGGCGGCGCAGCTCGGTCCCGACCGCCTGGGCCGCGTCGGACGCCTGGCGCTCGGCCGCCGGGCCCGCCTCCGCGTCGATCGGGTCGTGCACGAAGATGACGTCGGCGTCGCTGCCGAAGCCGGACTCATGGCCGCCGTAGCGGCCCATCGCGATAACGGAGAACCTGGTCGGCAGCGGGGCGCGCAGTTCCATCTCGATCTTGGCGATCGCGACCGCGAGGACGGCGTCGAGGGTCGCGGTCGTGATCGCGGTGAGCGCCTCGGCCGTCTCCGTCAGCCCGATCAGTCCGAGCACGTCGGCGGCGGCGACCCGCAGCAGCTCGCGGCGACGGAGCGAGCGGATGGTGACCGCCGCCTGCTCGGCGTCGGCGTGGGCGGGGTTGGCGGTGCTGGAGGCGTCGACGGGGCTGAGAGGGACGAGGGCGGCGGCGTGGCGGCGGGCGGCGGCCATCATCTCGGCTCGGAGGGCGTCGGCGGTCTTGGGGACCAGCTCGGCGTCGTCGGCGAAGATCGCGACCGCCTCAGGCGCGCGCAGCAGCAGGCCGGTCGCGTACCGGCTCGAGGCGAGCACGGTCGCGATCCGCTCGGCCGCCTTGGTCTCATCCCGCAGCAGCCGCAGGAACCACGGGGTTTCGCCCAGGGCCTCGCTCACCTGGCGGAACGCGAGCAGGCCGGCGTCCGGCTCGGCCGCGTCGGCGAACCAGCCGAGCAGCACCGGCAGCAGCGTCCGCTGGATCGCCGCCCGGCGGCGGAGCCCCGACGTCAGCGCCTCGATGTGCCGCAGCGCGCCGGCCGGGTCGCGGTAGCCGAGGGCCTCCAGGCGGGCCCGGGCCGCGTCCGGGGTGAGCCGGGCGGCGCCGGACGGGAGCTTGGCCACCGCGTCGAGCAGCGGCCGGTAGAACAGCTTCTCGTGCAGGCGGCGGACCTGCTGGGCGTGCCTGGTCCAGGCCTGGGTGAACGCCTCCTCCGGGGCTTCGGCGGCGACGGCCGCGGATGACACGCGCGGGCCGAGCGGCCGGCCGAGGCCGGGGGCGGGCTGCGCCGGGCCGGGAGGCACCCCGAGGCCGGGTTGCGGGCGAACCAGGGGCGATGGAGGGGCGGGGGGAACCAACGGACCGTTCGGGAAAACTGGGGTTGCTGAATTTGACTTTCGCATCGCGCGGCCGAGGCGGCGGAGCACGGCCGGGTCGGTCGGCAGCGTGTGCGTGCGGCGCAGCTGGTAGAGCTGGAGCAGGTGCTCGGTCTGGCGCAGGAACCGGTACGCCTGGGCGAGGTCGTCGGCGTCGGCGCGGCCGACGTAGCCGCCGTCGGCCAGCGCCGCCAGGGCCGGCAGGGTGGCCGGGACGCGGAGCCGGTCGTCGGCGCTGCCGTGCACGAGCTGCAGGAGCTGGACGGCGAACTCGATGTCGCGCAGCCCGCCCGGGCCGAGCTTGAGCTCGCGGCCGGCCATGTTCTTGGGCAGCGTCGCCACCACCCGGCGGCGCATGGCCTGGACGTCCTCGACGAAGTTCTCGCGCTGCGACGCGCTCCACACCAGCGGGGCGACGGCGTTCGCGTAGCGCTGGCCGAGGTCGCGGTCGCCGGCCGCCGGGCGGGCCTTCAGCAGCGCCTGGAACTCCCACGTCTTCGCCCACCGGTCATAGTAGGCGAGATGGCTGGCGAGGGTCCGGACGAGCGGTCCCTGGCGGCCCTCGGGCCGCAGGTTCGGGTCGACCGGGAAGATGGCGCCCTCGGGGGTGGTGCGCTCGCAGACCCGGATCAGGCCGGCCGCCAGCCGGGTGGCGGCGCCGAGCGCGGCCTCCTCCGGGGTCCGCTCGTCGGCTGGCTCGGCGACGAAGATGACGTCGACGTCGCTGGCGTAGTTGAGCTCGCGGGCGCCGCACTTGCCCATCGCCACGATCGCCAGCCGGGTGGCGGAGGCCGCGGCGGCCGCGGCCGGCTGCTCGGCCGCCAGCTCGGCCCGGGCCACCGCCAGGGCCGCGTCGAGGACGGCGTCCGCCAGGTCGGCCAGCTCGGCCGCCGCCTCGTCGATCGTGATGACGCCGGTCATATCGCGGGCGGCCAGGTGCAGGACGGCGCGGCGGTAGGCGGCCGCGAGCAGGGCGGCCGGGTCGGCCGGGGCGGGTGGGGCGGCTGGGGCGGGTGGGGCGGCTGGGGCGGCGACGGCCGCCGTCGGCACCCGGTCGTTCGGGTCGGCGCCGACCGCGCGCAGCAGCTCGGCCCTGACCTGGCCCGGCCCCGGACGGCGGTCGGCGTCGCGGCCGCGCAGCACGGCGCTGTCGGCCGGGTGGCGGGCCAGGTGATCGGCCAGGGCCCGGCTGACGCCGAGGACGGCAATCAGCCTGGTGCGGAACGCCGGGTCCTGGGCCAGGCCGCTGATCAGGCTCTTGTCCCGCTCGGCGACCTGCGCCAGGCCGGCCAGGGCGAGGTCGGGGTCGGGCGCCCGGGCGAGCGCGGCGAGCAGCGGGTGGTCGTCGCCTGCCAGGCCCAGGGCGGCGAGCTCGCGTTCCGCCCTCGGTACATCGGCGAAGCCCATCCTGGCCAGCCAGCCGGTCAGGGAGGTACGCGTGCCGCTCACGGTAACGAGCGTATACCGCGCGCTTGGCCTGCCGGGAAATACGCCTGTAACGTGCGAATTCCGGCCCGCGACGGCGCGCTGGACCGGACTGGGCGGTACTGCCCGACAGTGCCCGGGATTGCCCGGTGTGACAGGTCGCAGCGTGTGATAGGCATGTTTCATGGTTGATCTCATCCCTCGCAGCGTGCTTTTCGGCAATCCGGAGCGGATCCAGCCGCGCATCTCCCCCGATGGCGGGTCGCTGGCCTGGATCGCGCCCAAGGACGGCGTGCTGAACGTGTGGGTCGCGCCGATCCGCCCCCGCGCGACCCCGGACACCGGGGTCGACGGCGCGGGCGTCGACTGGACGCAGGCGCGGGTGGTGACGGCCGACACCGATCGCGGTATCCGCACCTTCAGCTGGGCCAGGGACGGCCGCCACCTGCTGTACGTGCAGGACGCGGGGGGCGACGAGAACTGGCGGCTGTACGACGTGGCGGTCGACTCGCTCGAACGGCGGGACCTGACCCCGTTCGACAAGATCCACGCGACGATCATCGGGACGTCGAAGCGGCGGCCGACCGAGGTGCTGGTCGGCATCAACGCCGACAACCCGCAGCTGCACGACGTGTACCGGCTCGACCTGGTCACCGGCGACTTGGTCAAGGAGATCGAGAACCCGGGCTACGCGGGCTGGCTGGCGGACGAGGACCTGGTGGTGCGGTGCGCGATCGCGCCGCTGCCGGACGGGTCGTTCGACGTGCTGGTGCGGGATTCCGGCGGCGACGCCGATTTCCGCACGCTGCTGACGATCCCGGCCGAGGACGCGATCTCGACCGACGTGGTCTCGTTCAGCGGTGACGGGCGCTCGGTGCTGATGACCAGCGCGGCCGGCTCCGACACGGCCCGGCTGACCAAGGTCAACCTGGCGACCGGGGCCGAGACGGTGCTCGCGTCCGACCCCGAGGTGGACATCTCGGGCGTGCTGCTGCACCCGGACACCCGCGACCCGCAGATCGCGATGTTCCTCAAGGACCGGATGGAGTACCTGGTGCTCGACCCGTCGGTCGCCGAGGACCTGCGGGCCGTGCGGAAGCTGCACCCGGGCGACCCGAGCTTCTCCGGGCGCGACGACGCCGACGACACCTGGCTGATCGCGTACAACGTCGACGCCGGGTCGATCGCGTACTACATGTACGACCGCGCCAGCCGGACCGGGCGGCCGCTGTTCGTGTCCCGGCCGGAACTGGCGGACTACTCGCTGGCGGCGATGGAGCCGTTCTCGTTCGCGGCGCGGGACGGGCTGGTCGTCCACGGGTACCTGACGTTCCCGGTCGGCGTTGCGCGGTCGTCGCTGCCGGCGGTGCTCAACGTGCACGGCGGGCCGCAGGTGCGCGACGCCTGGGGGTACGACCCGGAGGCGCAGTGGTTCGCCAACCGCGGCTACCTGTGCGTCCAGGTCAACTACCGGGGCTCGACCGGCTACGGCAAGGCGTTCGTGGCGGCCGGGGACCGCGAGTGGGGCGGCAAGATGCACGACGACCTGATCGACGCGGTGGCGCACATCGTGTCTCAGGGGTGGGCGGACCCGGCCAAGGTGGCGATCTACGGCGGGTCTTACGGCGGGTACGCGGCGCTGGTGGGGGCGGCGTTCACGCCCGATGTGTTCTGCTGCGCGGTCGACATCGTCGGGCCGTCGAACCTGAAGACGCTGCTTGAGACCATCCCGCCCTACTGGGCGCCGATGATCGCGCAGCTCTACCGGCGGGTCGGCAACCCCGAGACCGACGAGGAGTTCCTGTGGTCGCGGTCGCCGCTATCGCGGGCGCGCGACATCCGCATCCCGCTGCTGATCGCGCAGGGCGCCAACGACCCGCGGGTCAAGCAGGCCGAGTCCGAGCAGATCGTCGCCGCGCTGAAGGACGCCGGCATCGACTACGAGTACATGCTCTTCCCCGACGAGGGGCACGGCTTCGCCAAGCCGGAGAACCGGATCAAGTTCTACGCCGCGGCCGAGCGGTTCCTGGCCCGGTACCTGGGCGGGCGCTTCGAGGAATGAGGCGCTCCGCCGCCAGGCACCGGGCCGATTCGTGGGCCACAAGGCAGGAATGGCGGCCCGACACGCTTGGCCTTGTGGCCCACGGTTCTTATCTAAGGGGCCGCCGGGCGGCGGCACCATGATGACTAGGCGGCAATCTCGGCGGCGCTACGTTCTGTTTATGACCGATGCGTGGCAGCATATCGAGATATGTCGAGGTATTCGCGTCCGCACGCGGCGCTCGCGGCCTGCGCCGCCGCGCTGACCCTGGCCGCGGCGCTGACCGGATGCGACGCGCTGGGGAATCTGGGCTCGCCCGGCCACTACCCGGCGGCGACCGGGTACACCGTCGACGGCCGGGTGACGACCGTGGTCATCAAGGCCGGCAGCGGCTCGGTCGACGTCACCGCCGCGAGCCGGTCGACCGTGGCGGTGTCGCAGCAGGCGTCGTACGCAACCAAGCCGCCGGTGGCGGCGCACACGCTGAGCGGGACCACGCTGACCCTGTCCTACACGTGCGCGGCGGAGCTCACCTGCGGGATCTCCTACACCGTGCAGGTGCCGCGGGGGGTGGCGGTCCGGGTCTCGGCCGGCACCGGCTCGATCACGCTGACCTCGGTCTCGGGCGCCGTCAGCGTGCAGACCAGCGCCGGGCTGATCACGGCGGTCGATCTGCGCTCGGCCGTGGTGAGCCTCAAGTCCGACGCGGGCGGGATCATCGCGACGTGCTCGGTCCCGCCGCGGTCGCTGCACGCGTCGACCAACCTCGGCCCGATCACGCTGACCGTGCCGGGGACGGTGGCGTACAAGATCAGCACGCATACGTTCGTGGGGACGTCGACGATCACCGTGCGCCGGTCGGCGAGCTCTCCGTACGCGATTACCGCCAGCTCGGATGTCGGATCGGTGTCGGTCAGCCCGGGCTGAGGCGAATGGCGCGCTTTCTTGCTGTTATCACGTTGGGGGGCGGGGCTTGGGCTGGGGTGGGGCGGCTGGCGGGCATGTCGGCTACGCCAGCGACAGGCTGCCCGGCCTGTCGGCTACGCCAGCGACATCGCCTATCAGGGTCGATGGCGTAGGTGACAGGTGCCGTTTGAGGTCGATGGCGTAGGTGACAGGTGGCGTTTGAGGTCGATGGCGTAGGTGACAGGTGGCGTTAGGGGTCTGTGACGTGGCGGCTGTGGAAGGGGCCGGCCAGCCTGCTGGGATGCCTGGCGGGCGCCGGGCGGCCGTCAACGGCGGCGGAGGCCAGTCATTATTAGCTTTGATGGTATGACGTAATCATTATATTATTGCATCATGCTGTATCCGACACCTGTTCTGGCCCCCGATGACGTGCGCGTGCTTGCGGAGATCGATGGCATGCGTCGCGCGTTGCGGCACCTGGTCCGCGACATGCCCGCGAGGTGGACGTCAGGGCTCCGGAAGTTCCTCACCGCCGACGCCATCGCCGCGTCCAACTCGATCGAAGGGTTTCGGGTATCGACGGTCGACGTCGCCGACCTCATGGAGGGCGAGCACGACGTGGACGTGTCGGAGGAGAACCTGGCCGAGACGGTCGCTTATCAGCACATGATGACTTACCTCCAGACGCTGCACGACGCACCGGACTTCACCTACTCGAAAGGCCAGCTCAACGCGCTGCACTGGATGCTGCAGGGACACCGTCACCGCCGCGGCAAGCCGGCCGGCCAGTGGCGGAAGGGCCCGGTCTACGTGACGGACCCTCGCGACCCATCCATCGCCGCTTACACCGCCCCCGACGCCGAGGAAGTCCCCGCGCTGATGACGGAGCTCGCCGCCTGGCTGGACGCGCCCGACGACACGCACTCGCTGGTTCGGGCGGCGATGGCTCACCTGCACCTGGTGTCGATCCACCCGTGGGCCGACGGGAACGGCCGGATGTCAAGGTCACTGCAGACGCTGATGATCGCCCGGGAGGGTTTCCTGGCGCCCGAGTTCTCTTCCATCGAGGCGTGGTTGGGCCGACCGGGCAACACCTGGGAGTACTACCGGGAGCTGGCGAGCCGCGGCGCTGCCTACCAACCCGAGCAGGACGTCGCGCGCTGGGTTCGCTTCAACCTGGTGGCGTACCACGAGCAGGCCCAGGCCGTGCGGAACCGGGTGGACCGGGCGGCCCAGGTGTGGGGGCTGCTAGCGGACTTCGCCGACGACCGGCGGATGGACGAGCGCGTCATCTCGGCACTGCACGATGTGGCCATGACGGGCCGCGTCCGCCGCCTGAGCTATGAGCACGCCGAGGGACTCAACCTCCAGCAGGCGCAGCGCGACCTGCGCGACTTGGCGGCGGCCGACATCCTCGAACCGGTCGGCCGTACCCGGGCGCGCTACTACCGGGAAGGACCCCGATTTCCCGAGGCGGCGCTGGCCGAAGCGCGCACCCCTTTGCGCGTCACTAGCCCGTATACGGGCTAGTGTGCTCGAGGGATCGGCCCGGTTCGGTGTTGGGCAAATTGGGGCCGATGGCGTAGGTGACAGCCTCCGCACTGGGCGGCACCCCGATCCCGGGCCCGGCGGTGCTCCCGTGAGGGCGAGCGCGGGTGATGGGGCGTGGCGGAGGGCGGCCGCCTCGATGCCTCGATGTCAGGCGCCGGCGGACGGCTTTCCGATTGCCGGGTCGGCCGATTTGCCGAGGTTAGGGGTGGAAGCCGGGGAGGTCGCCGGTGATTTCCCAGACCGCGGGCGGGTGGTGGTCGAAGAGGATGAGCGTCTGCCTGCCGCCCTGCGGCCCGGCGAGGACCTCGGCCGGCGGGCGCTGCACGCGGGCGACCGTCTCGTGGAAGAGGAACCAGAACAGCGAATGGGCGGTGACGTCCCAGAGGGCGACGGTGCCGATGCGGGTGCTCGCGTCGCTGCGGGACCAGGCGCCGTGCTTGCGGAACTCCAGCAGGTAGCGGCCGCTGTCCAGCCAGCCGATGTAGTCGACCGAGGAATTGTCGCTGCGGTCTCCCTCGGCCGTCACCCAGGGCAGGTTCCACAGCCGCTCGCCGGAGTCCGCGTCGAGCACCCGGATGTGCTCTCCGTCGGAGACCGCGAGGACCTTGCCCCGCGTCGCCCACGCGACGGCGGTGGCCTGGTGCTGCTGACCGGTGATGGTGCGCTCCCGCTGCCCGGTGGCCGCGTCGAGGATCGCGACGGCCGCGCCGTCCTGGGCCGCGATCCGGTGGCCGCCCGGCTCCCAGGCGACGGGGCCCGACACCCCCTCGAGGGTGCGGCGCGGCTGACCGCTGGCCGCGTCGACCAGCAGCACCGACCGGGCCGCGCGGGCGCTCAGCGCGAGCTGGCTGCCGTCCGGCGACCAGGCGACCCGTGGCCGGTCGGGCCCGTCGGGGAGGCTGATCGGGCGCTTGCCCTCGGCCTGGCTGCGGATGTTCGTCACCAGCCGGCCGGATTTGGCGTCCCGCTCGATGGTGGCCAGGCGCGTGCTGTCCGGGGCCCAGGACATGGAGATGACCGGCCCGGCCAGGTCGTGCCTGAGGTGCCGGGTGCTGTGTTCCTCATGGTGCCCGTTGTGCCCGTTCCAGATCTCGAGCATCCCGTGCCTGCCGGAGGGATTCTGGCCGCCGGCCGCGACCTGGGAGCCGTCGTTCGACCAGGCGGCCGAGAGCCAGTAGGTGTCCGGGGTGGCGCCGTCGAACCGTGCGGACCGGTTGATGTCGTGCGCCCGGGTCGGCGGCTGCTGCTGAGCGGCCTGTTTCCGCCGCGCCCGGTCGACCAGGAACCCCTCGAACCCGCGGGTCTCGTCCTCGTTGCTCACTGACTGCCTCCCCGGCTCGCCGGCTTCCCTGTCGGCCGCGGCCGCCTGGCGTTTCCCGGCGGCGGAGCGCGCTGCGAATTGTTCCGGATCATACTCATAAGGCGCGCGGAAACGACAGAGATACGGTTAAGCCAGGTGCATCAAACGTGGCAGGGTAATGGGCTGCGGGGGCGGAGACAGGGACCGTTCGAGATGAGAATGGGTTTGAATGTGGGGTTTTAGAGGATCGGGAGGTAGCGGTCCAGCTCATAGCGGCTGACCTGGCGGCGGTACTCCTGCCATTCCTCGCGCTTGTTGCGGAGGAAAAAGTCGAAGACGTGCTCGCCGAGGGTCTCGGCGACCAGGTCGCTTGACTCCATGACCCGGATGGCCTCGTTGAGGTCGGACGGGAGGGGCTTGATGCCCATCGCGCGGCGCTCGGAGCTGGTGAGGGCCCACACGTCGTCCTCGGCGCCCGGGGGGAGCTCGTAGTCCTTCTCGATGCCCTTGAGGCCGGCCGCCAGCATGACCGAGTAGGCCAGGTAGGGGTTGCAGGCGGCGTCGAGCGAGCGGAACTCGAGCCGGGTCGAGTTGCCCTTCTGGGGCTTGTACATCGGGACCCGGACCAGGGCCGAGCGGTTGTTGTGGCCCCAGCAGACGTAGGCCGGGGCCTCGCCGCCGGCCCCGGCGGTGCGCTCGGCGCCGCCCCACAGGCGCTTGTAGGAGTTCACCCACTGGTTGCAGACGGCGGTGATCTCGGGGGCGTGCCTGAGCAGGCCGGCGATGAACGAGCGGGCGGTCTTGGAGAGCTGGTACTCCGCGCCCGCCTCGTAGAAGGCGTTCTGGTCGCCCTCGAACAGCGACAGGTGCGTGTGCATGCCGGAGCCGGGGTACTCGGTGAAGGGCTTGGGCATGAACGTCGCCCAGACGCCCTGCTCGAGCGCCACTTCCTTCATCACCAGGCGGAAGCTCATGATGTTGTCGGCGGTGGTCAGCGCGTCGGCGTAGCGCAGGTCGATCTCCTGCTGGCCGGGGGCGCCCTCGTGGTGGCTGTACTCGACGCTGATGCCCATCGCCTCGAGCATGGTGATGCTGGTGCGGCGGAAGTCGTGAGCGATGCTGTGCGGGGTGTGGTCGTAGTAGCCGCCGTCGTCGACCGGGACCGGGGTGGAGCCGACCTCCGGCCGGTCGCGGAGTAGGAAGAACTCGATCTCGGGGTGGGTGTAGAAGGTGAAGCCCATCTCGCTCGCCCGCGACAGGTTCCGCTTCAGCACCCAGCGCGGGTCGGCGTAGCTCGGCGAGCCGTCGGGCAGCAGGATGTCGCAGAACATGCGGGCCACGCCCGGGTACTCACCGCGCCAGGGCAGCAGCTGGAAGGTCGACGGGTCGGGCCGGGCGATCATGTCGCTCTCGTGCACCCGGGCGAAGCCCTCGATGGCGGAGCCGTCGAAGCCGATGCCGTCGGCGAACGCGCCCTCGAGCTCGGCCGGGGCGACGGCGACGGACTTGAGCGCACCGAGCACGTCGGTGAACCAGAGCCGGACGAAGCGAATGTCCCGCTCTTCGAGCGTGCGCAGCACGAATTCTTCCTGCCTGTCCACGGCTATCACCTTAAACGCTTCTCGCTGTTGCTACACCCGGCGCGGTCCCGCCGCGCCGGCTGGCGGGGCCGGCGGGCGCGCCCGGCCGGCCCGGCGGGCGGACGGTCCGGGTGACGGTAGCAGCGATGATGTCCGCTCCGCGTTTCCGCTTGGTTACGTTCAGGTGATCGTTCTAGGGTAAGGATCTGTCTGTCTGCGGGCGGGGGGCACGCATACGCGCTCTGCGGCACCTAGACTCGGGGACCTAACTGGGACATCTTCTGTGACTGAGGAACAGGTGAGGCATGTCACGCACGGCAGTAAGCACAGCGAGTCCGGTCCTGGCCGAGAAGCTGGCCGAATTCGACCGGGACGGCTACACGATCATCCCCGGCGCGCTGACGGCCGACGAGGTCGACTTCTACGCCGGCGCGCTTGACCGCGTGTACGCCGATCAGCAGGCGGACGGGCGAGTCCAGCCGGGTGCGTCCATGCACCAGCTCAGCGCCGTCGCCAACTGCCCGGAGGCGCTCGGCCTGGTGGATCACCCGACGACGTTCCCTTACGTGTGGTCGATCCTGGGCTGGAACGTGCACGCGTACCACTCGCACCTCGACGTCCACCCGCAGCTTCCGTCCAAGCGCCCGTTCCGGTTCGAGTGGCACCAGGACGGCGGCCGCCAGAACCGCGAGATCGAGACCGACCCGCGGCCGCGGCTGTCGGTCAAGTACGCGTTCTGGCTGTCGGACGTGTCCGAGGCCGGCCGCGGCAACTTCAAGGTCGTGCCGGGCAGCCACCGGACCAACTGGATCGCCGGGCCGCCCCGCCGCGACGTCGAGTGGCCCGACCCCGATGGCGCGATCGAGGTGACCGCCAACCCCGGCGACGCGGTGCTGTTCGACCGGCGGCTGTGGCACGCGCGGTCCGACAACTACTCGACCATCACCCGCAAGGCGATGTTCGTCGGCTACACCTACCGGTGGGTCGCGATGCGCGACGAGAACGACGGCATCTGGTCCTCCGAGCTGGCCGAGAAGATCAACCCGGTGCAGCGGCAGCTGCTCGGCGGGCTGCCGGACAAGTCCGGCGACCACGCCTGGGGCCACTACCCGGAGAGCACCCCGCTGTACGGCTGGCTGAAGGAGCGGGACCTGTTCGACCCGGCCAACCCGCCGCTGAAGGCGTAGCTTCTGGATCTTCTTAGGGCAGGCGTCCGGCCGCGGCAGCACCGCGGCGGGCGCCTGTTCCCGTTCCCGGGGCCCGCTCCGGCCAGCCGGCCGGCGCGCGGACGAGCAGCATCGCCGCGTCGTCGTGCGGCCGCGCCCCGACGTGCCGCAGCAGGTCGTCGCGGACCAGGTCGAGCAGGCTGGGACCGCTGCGGGCGAGCAGCCGGGCGGCGGCCCGGGGCGACTTGGCGGGCTTCGGCAGCGTCTGCGGTGCCAGCGCGGCCACCCGCTGCTCGAGCGGGTAGAACTCCCGGTTCGCGTCGCGCGCCTCGGTGACGCCGTCGGTGTAGAGCAGGAGCTGGTCGTTCGGCTCGAACGGGTAGGTCTGCTTGGCGCCCGAGTCGTTACCGAGCGTGATCAGGCCGAGCGGCGGCGCGGGCGCGCGCACCTCGAGCACGGTCACGTCGCCGTCGGCCGAGACCAGGATGGGCGGCGGGTGCCCGGCGTTGAGGATCGTCAGCCGGCCCCGTTCCGGGTCGACCTGGGCCAGCAGCGCGGTCACGAACTCCTCGTGCTTGCCCCAGCGCCGGGTCAGCCCGGCGTCGAGCCGGTACGCCACCTCGTCGAGCGTGTGGACGCTGTGCGCGAGCTCGCGGAACCGCCCGATGATGTCGGCCGCGACCTCGACCGCCTCGAGCCCCTTGCCGCGCACGTCGCCGATGATCATCCGGATGCCGAACTCGTTGGTGGCGACCACCTCGTACAGGTCGCCGCCGACCCGCGCCTCGGCCGCGGCGGCCAGGTAGACCACGCCGATGCCGAGCGGGCCGACCGTCTCTGGGAGCTGCCTCAGCACCGCCCGCTGGGCGGCCTCGGCGACGCTGGTGACGTTGACGATCTGCAGCGCCTGCCGCGCCTGCTGGGTCGTCTTGTGCTCGGCCCCGACCCTAGTGCCGAGCAGGCTGAGCACGGTGGCGACGGCGGTGGCGCCGATCGCGGCCAGCGCGAGCTGGTGGCTGCCGGTGGTCTTGGTGATGCCGCCCTTGAGCAGCGCGTCGATCACGACGCCGGCGATGAGGGCGGCGACGCCGTACGCCAGCGGACGCCAGATCCTGGTCGCGCCGACGCCGGCCAGCGCGGGCGGGACGGCGAGCAGCGGGGCGAGCTCGAGCGGCGCTTTCCACGCGCCGGCCAGGCACACGCACGCGACCGCGATCGCGGCGACGACGATCGCGACCTCGAGCCAGCGGGCGCGCCAGGCGCGGCGGCGCGCCTGGGCCGTTTCCGCCCGCTCTTGCGGTGCGGGCGCCGTGGCCTGGGCGGGCGTTGTCGTTTTCGTCGGCGTTGTTGTCGGCGCGGGCGTGCCGGGCGCGCCGGGCGCGGTGGCAGGGGTGGTCGCGGCCGTCGTCGTGGCCGGCTCGGCCGCGGCTGGCGCCGGTGTTGCGGTCGCCCGCGTTGGCTCGGCGGGCAGGTCCGTCCCCATAGTCACCTCATATCGCATGATCGACCGGAATGACCATACGTGGGCGGACCGGGTTCACGACATGGAATACGCGTGTTTTCCGTGAGGAGCGCGTGGTCCCGGTGACTCAGTCAGGACTTGCCGGACTCGTAGACCTCGGTGAACAGGTCGCCCTGGGCGGCGCCGGCGCCGGACGTGCCGCCGCCGGGGCCGCGCAGCACGAAGGCGATGCCGGCCGCGATCGCCGCGCCCGCCAGCGGGCCCGCGATGTAGACCCAGTAGCTGGTGAAGGTAACGCTGGCCAGGTCGGGGCCGAAGGTGCGGGCGGGGTTCATCGAGGCGCCGGAGATCGGGCTGCCCCACAGGCCGGCCAGCGCGATGTAGCCGCTGATCCCCAGCGCGCCGATGACGCCCAC
>Ga0335074_10008881_pt1 | contig 13991 bp, 12 predicted proteins | sample Lox_Sample_23_FD_206715 | JGI IMG/M metagenome (GOLD analysis project Ga0335074, IMG submission 206715) | Soil microbial communities from Loxahatchee National Wildlife Refuge, Florida, United States - Lox_Sample_2.3 | ecosystem: Environmental > Terrestrial > Soil > Wetlands | place: USA...
CAAACTTAGACTCGGATTCAGTTATCCAGTGGATTAGTAATTTGCTTAAAGCGTGCAAAGGCACTGATAGACGCGGTTTGGGCGCGACGGTGGTAGGGCAGCAGGGTGAGTGAAGCGGCATATGGCATGAGGGATTGTCCGCAGCCAAGGGCCTTTTCTACTAGGCAGTTTGCTATGCCGCGCGTTTCCATTGACCGCGACGAAGGAATCTTTGAACTCGTGGATCTTGGGATTGTGCCAGTAGCTCCTTGGGGTTCCCGCGCGCGACTATCGTCCTCGCTTCGGAATCGAGCAGGATGCTGTCATCTCCGATCGAAAAGATGCTCGGCAGCTCGTGGCTCACCACGACAACGGTTGTGCCGAGACTCTGAGAAAGCTCCAAGATGAGGTCGTCAAGCAGTCGCGAGGTTATCGGATCGAGTCCAGCCGACGGCTCGTCCGCCAGCAGTACGTGCGGATCAAGAGCAATGGCACGCGCCAGCCCGGCGCGCTTCTGCATGCCCCCACTTATCTCGTTTGGATAGTAGCCCTCAAAACCTCTGAGACCCACAAGCGCCAGTTTAAGAGAGGCGAGTTCACGAATCCGAGGTGGACTGAGGTCGGTGAATTCGCTCAGTGGGAGAGCGACATTCTCGGCCAGCGTCATCGAAGTGAAGAGCGCCGGACTTTGAAAAAGGACCCCAAGCTTACTCATAATCTGTCGGCGCTCTTCCGGATCAGCCCTGGTGAAGTTCTGACCGTCATAGAAGATATCGCCGGCAATGGGCTCTTGCAGACCAACAAAAGTCCTCATCAAAAGGCTCTTGCCGCAACCGCTGGGTCCCATGACTATGAAGACATCGCCGTGACTGACTTCAAAGTTCAGATCGCGCAGCAGAACTCTGCCATCCCCGGAGCCCACACTTAGGTTGTGGACTTCAATATCGACCTCGGCGTTCTCGTTTGCCCAAGTGCGTGAAGCTGCTTCTGACATAACTGGCGCTACGGCCCAGGCTAAGCCGCACTCTTCAGCCCGTCCTGCGAGCAAGTTGTTCGAGTTAATAGACCCGGCATTCGAGGCATGACGGCACGCCCCCTACATGTCAATAAAAGGCTTGCGGGCCTCCTTGGAAATCAGACTGCGTAGCGATCGCTTATCTCTGCCTGAATCTACGTTCCAGTCCCGCAGAGGCCCGGCCCCTGCTGCGATGCCAGCCGAACGCTGGTCCGGAGATGCTCCAGGCGGTCGAGGCTTGACTTGACCGCATCGGTCCCACTGGCTCGCGTGGCTTCTGCGCGCGCGAGCGTTGTTTCTGCGGTCGTGCGCAATTCATTGAGCATTCCTCTGATTTCCGCCTCCAAGCGGCGCCCGCTCTCGCGTACGATCTCATCGAAGTCGTTTAGTATTCGCGTGCTGTTGAGGGATAGGAGAGTATCTATATATTGCGCTACCTTGGATTCGACGCTCTCCAATTGCTGACTGCGCGATCTAAAGGCATTGACGATCTGCGAAGCAAAACTCTGTCGCGGAAAGCCGAAATGCTCGCCGAAGTAAAGCCGGCCTTTCACTCGGAAACCCGATTCGGCGCTTACTGCTTGCGGCAGACTGGCGAGCATTGAATTGCTCGAGTTACCAATGCGCTTAAGAAAGTCATTAGCCAGATTGACGAAGCGGCGAGCCGATTCGCGGTACATCGCCTCTGCGGCAGGCCGTTCCTCTTCGAGCCACTGGCTTAGCAGGCGCCGTGAGATGGCCTGAGCAATCTCCGTTGCCCGGCTGCGAAGTGCATAGCCGCGTCGTTCCTTAGCTTGCAGGATAGCGTCGTGGAACTCTTTGCGCGCCGCCGGAATCGCCTTTGCCAGAAAAGCGTTGCGCTGCTCCGTGCAACGGCGGCTGACCCGTTCCTGTTCGGCCCTGAACAGATGGCTAAGATCGCTCAGTGATTGCTCGGCATCAGCTATCGTCTCTTTGAGCCGCGTGGTGATACTTGTCAGCTCCTCGACCGGGGCGACCAGCGCTTTATAGTGACGATCAATTTCCGCGATGAGTGCGTCCGATAAGCGCTCGATACCGCGCCGTTCGGCCTTTTCGACGAGAGCCGGACCCGATTCTAGGGCGAGAAGTTCAAGCTCGCTTTGGAGTTGCGTTGCGTCGCGCGACGGACCCTCGCCGTTCAACCATTCAGCCGCGCTCACTTGATACACCTTCATGGGTTGGCGCCCAGTCCTTTGAGCCAGAGTACGCCGGGTGAAAATAATAGCTTGCATGCACTCCGCTGGCGTCATGCGGTCCGCCTTGTTGAGCACGAACAGGATCTCGCCTACCTGAGAGACGATCTCCTCGAGCAGCATCAACTCTTCGCCTGATATGGGCGGGTCAGCGCCGATAACAACCAATGCAGCATCGATGTGTGGAACGAAAGCCTTGGTTACGGCGGTGTTGCCCGAATAAATCGAGCCGAGACCCGGTGTGTCCACTAGGCACATGCCGGAAGCCAGCAACGCGCACGGTATGAATACCTCAACGGCTGCTACGCCCCGTGCGTTCGCCGGATTCGATTCCTCGGAGACGTAATCTGAAATTGATTCCGGCGGAACTTGCTGGCGCGATCCGTTTTCAAAATGAACTTCGGCGTGCAGGACCGGGCCATGCCGTAGAATGGTGACGATGGCTGTCACGGGCACAACGCCAGTAGGCAGTAGGGAGAACCCGAGCAAGGCATTCAACAAACTCGATTTGCCGCGCTTGAATTGGCCAAGACAAGCGACGAAAAAGCGCTTGTCAGCTACGCGATCGGCCAGGGCCTGAGCTTCGCGCTCGATACGCTGGCTGCCCAATTCGTTGGCCGCCTTTATCAACGATAAAAGCGGCGCATGATTAGCCACCGGCCGATGATTATCGAGAGGCTCAAATGCTGGTTGTCTATGAGTCTCCACTTTGTCGTTCCTTGTCGCAGCGGCCGGCATCGGCAACAAAAAAACTCCCACGGCTCGGTTGCCGCAGGAGTCATTGGCCACTCGGAGACGAGTGGCAATTTTGGCGAACTCCACCGCCGTCACGGTTCAATCTAGCAGAACGATTGAACTATTGGCCAGTCTTCCGTCTATTCGCAAAGGTCAGGATAGAGTCCGCGCCGAAAAGCTATCGCGAAGTCGTAAATCACATCGGGCATGTTGACTGACATCAAGAGTGCATCGGTGAATGAGACGCGCCAGGTCTTTGTGGCAGCTGAAGCATGCCATGGATAACAGAACGCGATTCGGCGCTCTTCTGGCAAAATTATGGCGGTCAAAGCCTTGGCGATTGGACACTCGCCATTAGCCCATCGGATCGACCCTCGCGGGAGCTCGGCGAGAAGCGGCTCGCGAACCTCGCTTCTCACTGCGTTAACCAGTTGAAGTGCATCCGAGGCAAGTTCTGAACCGCAGACAATGTGCATCTCAGAGTTTCCGTTGCAAGAGTAATATACATGCCGGAAATCGGCAGCGTTTCGGCGGCCTCCACCGTTCCGCCAGTTCGTCGCGCGCGAACATGGCTAGCGCGAGAGGGACGTGTTAGCGGCGCGCGAACGCCCCCATACCGGCATATTGCGCTTTTGCCCCTAATTCCTCAGCAATTGCTAGCAGCCGATTGTACTTCGCAATCCGCTCACCACGGCAGGCTGACCCGGTTTTGATTTGGCCCGAGCTGGTCGCGACTGCGAAGTCCGCGATAGTCGTATCATCAGTCTCGCCAGACCGATGCGAAATGACGCAGGTGTATCCGGCTTCGCGAGCAACACGCATGGCTTCCAGCGTCTCCGTAACGGTTCCGATTTGATTGAGCTTGATGAGCACTGAGTTTGCCACGTGTTGAGCAATCGCGCGGCCGATGATAGCCGGGTTGGTGACAAAGATATCGTCACCAACGATTTGGACACGATGGCCGAGCTCACGGGTATGGAGTTCCCACCCGGACCAATCGTCCTCGGCCAGTCCATCTTCGAGCGAAATGATTGGATAACGGCTGATCCAATCAGCGTACAGTCGCGTCATCGCCGCCGCATCACGGGCTTTGCCATCTGAACGTGCGAATACGTATTTGCCATTCTCGTAGAATTCGCTGGCCGCAGGGTCAAGCGCGATCCAGGCATCGACGCCGGGACGATAACCCGCTTTGACGATCGCCTCCAGGATCAATTCAATCGGCTCTTCGTTGCTGCGCAGACGTGGGGCGAAGCCGCCCTCGTCGCCGACCGTGGTCGAAAAGCCTCGCGCCTTAAGCACGGCGGCAAGCGCGTGGAAGACCTCGGCTCCCATCCTTAGGGCCTCGGCAAAGTTCGGCGCGCCTGCCGGCACGACCATGTATTCCTGAAAATCGACACCTGACTCCGCGTGCCTCCCGCCGTTGAGGATGTTCATCATTGGCACAGGCAGAAGGTGAGCATCGGGTGCGAGGTAAAGATAAAGTGGGAGTCCGCGCGACGCCGCGGCCGCACGGGCCGCGGCCAATGAGATGCCGAGAATTGCATTCGCGCCCAGCCGCGACTTGTTCTCAGTTCCGTCGAGATCAATTAACACGCGGTCCAGGTCAGCCTGTGCGCTCGCATCGAGACCTTTAATGTGGGGCGCTATGATATCAGTGACATTTGCGACGGCCCGGCGAACCCCCTTTCCGCCATAGCGGCGTGAATCGCCGTCACGCAGTTCGTGAGCTTCGCGCGATCCGGTCGAAGCCCCGGACGGAATTGCTGCTCGGCCCAGGGAACCATCATGCAGCAACACCTTGACCTCAATCGTGGGGTTGCCGCGGGAATCAAGGATTTCGCGCCCGCTGATCTGGTCGATGCTTGATTCATGCATCGTTCTGAACCTCTTTCTTTTTTTCGCGGGAAACTACAAGACCATGCGTCTCGAAGACGGAAAGATAGCTTGACTAACAAGCTTGTCAACTGTCTTATTAGTAATCGAAAAGGTGATGGAGTTCCACCTATAACCGCTCCCGCTGAGTGAGCTGATGACTCCTACTAGTGCTTAACACGGTAGGAGTTTTCCGTTTCAAGAGCTCTGCCGGAAAGCTGGGGCTCGCTTTTGTTCAACGATGTAGCTCTCATCTTGGTACGCTTTTGGAAGAACGGTCCGTAGAGTTTGCCTGCGCTGCCAAAAACACCAGGAGGGCAATGAATGATGTTCACCGGAAGAGCCAAACAGGTGACGATTTTTATCAGCGAAACGGACCAATACCATCATCAGGCGTTGTATATGGCGATCATCGAGATGCTGCGGCGCGAAGGATGCAGTGGGGCCACGGCTACGCGGGGCGTTGCGGGATTTGGCGCGTCATCGATGGTTCATACGGCGGCCGTTCTTCGGCTGTCCTTCGACCAGCCGATAATGATCACGGTCCTCGATCGCCCCGCACGGATTGATCGCGTGCTCGGTCCTCTACGGGAAATGGCGCCAAACGCCCTGATCGCTGTTCAGGAGGTGGACGTCATCCAATCGGGTGTTCCCTTCAAAGAAGGCCTTCCAGATTTGAAAGTATCCGAAGTGATGCGGCACGAGGTCGCCACGGTTCATCCCGATAGTCCGATCACAGCGGTGGTCGAGTTGCTGCTGGACAAGGATTTCACGGCAGTACCGGTCGTAGACGATCAGGCCAAGGTTGTCGGCATGGTAAGCGACAATGATCTGCTGACGCGTGGCGGCATGAACGTCACGATCAGTTTAAAAAGAGCGACTGACTTGGACTACGTGCGAGAGCTCCACGACTCGCTTGAAAACCCTGCGCGCAAGGTGTCGGAAGTGATGACACGCGAAGCTGTAACCACCACTCCTGACACCATTCTCGGCAGCGCGGCCAGAGTGATGGTCGAAAAGCACCTGAAGCGGCTGCCGGTCGTGGACAGCGATGGGAAGCTAGTGGGAATTCTCGGCCGTCTGGACGTTTTGAACACTATTGCGGCGGTCCATCTGCCGGAGTGGCATCCCGAGGCTCACCATATAGGCGCCCATGCCACGGTCGCCGATGTGATGAACCGGGATGTTCCGAAGATAACTGAGAACGCAACGCTGGAAGAGATTTTCGACTTGCTAGTGGCGTCGTCGCACAAACGCGTGATCGTTGTCGATGATAAGCGGCACGTTACCGGCATTATTGCCGATTCTGATCTGATCTCCAGGGTGAGCCGTGAGAGCTGGCCCGGGATCATGGAGATCCTTGTATCGAAGATTCCTTTATCACGAGTTAACGCCGATGCCCGCAAGCACATCCAGAGGCTCCATGCGCGTTTTGCCAAAGACCTGATGACACGCAACGTGGTTACGGTTCGGGAGAAGATGCCGGTGGCCAGCGCTCTGGCGCTGTCAGCGGAAAAGCGGGTTAAGCGGCTGCCGGTAGTTGACGCCGACGGGGAGTTGGTTGGGATCGTTGGGCGAACGGAAATGATGCGGGCGTTGCTCACCTAACCAACGGCGAGAAAGGACTGGAAGCGTGCCTGGAGTATTTTTCGTCGCGGTAGGCGGAGCCATCGGGTCGGTGACTCGTTACCTCGTCGGTGGATGGATTGCAGCTCGGTTTGGAAGCGGCTTTCCCTATGGAACCCTTGCAATCAATATCACAGCGAGTTTCATCATCGGCTTTTTTCTTGCGTTTGCTCAGGATCGGGTCGGCTTCAATCCGTATTGGCGCCTTTTCGTTGCGGTTGGTTTCATCGGCGGTTATTCCACTTTCTCGACTTTCGAGTACGAGGGAATGAGGTTGCTGCTGGAGCGGGAGATAATGCTCGGTCTTGTCTATGTCGTCGGGAGTGTAGTCGCCGGCGGCTTAGCCGCGGTTGCCGGAATCGCGGCAGGCAGTTGGGTTTAATCCCGCGCTCCGAGGCTTGAGTATCTTGAAAAGCCAGTGCTAGAGTCCGAACTACAGCATTGGTGATGGGGTTCACCACAGCAACCGCCCTTTGACTAGGGCTGATAACTCCTACCGTGGCGTAAGCTGGTAGGGTTACTCATCTCGTGCCCTATCAGGTTACATGTAGCTCTCGTCGGCTGGCGTCGGCAACGCCAGAAGTAGCGAGACGCAACGGGCCACGGCATTGGGTAGCGGACGATGGCTCGTTCAATCGGGTTTAACCTGCTTCAGGTTCTGTTCGTGGTGGCGCTGGCCCCGCTAGTCTCGGGCGTTTTATCGCGCCTGAAGGAGATCGTTCAATCGCGGCGCGGTCCAAGCATCCTTCAGCCTTATCGGGACCTGCGAAAACTCTTCAACAAAGACGAAGTCGTCTCCGAATATACTTCTTGGATCTTTCGGTTCACGCCGTACGTAGTATTTGCCGCGCCGATCTTCGTCACTACTCTAATACCTGTACTGACCAGCTATCCTCTCTTCTTCGCTTTCATGGGCGATATGTTGGGTGGCGGTTTTGTTTTAGCGCTAGGTGGTTTTTTTGCGACACTTGCCGCCGTCGACACAGCAAATCCGTATGGTCCTATGGGCGCGAGCCGCACCCGAATGGTTGGCTTTCTGGCCGAGCCGGTCTTCATGATCGTCTTCTTCACAGTTTCTTTCGTTGCTGGCTCGACGATTCCTTATATCGTGCAGCAGCACTGGGTGACGCCGCTCGCCAACTTCCTTGCTCCGTCCCATGTACTTCTAATCGCAGCTTTTATCATGTTAATCCTCGCCGAAGCCGGGCGTATTCCAGTGGACAATCCCACTGGGCATTTCGAACTCGCGATGATCGACGAATCCAAGAACCTCGAGTACTCAGGAACCGGAATGGCGCTGATGAAATGGGCCAGCCAAATGAAGTTGCTAGTGTTGATGTGCATCTTGCTCAACGTGCTGGTCACGCCCTGGGGACTCGCAAGCGGTCGGAGTGTTGCCGAAGTCATGCTGGCGGCGCCACTGGTACTGTTCAAGATCGGAATGTTTTTACTCGTCTTAGTCGTAATCGAATCATCGCTGGCGAAGCTGCGGCTGTTTCGCGTGAGCGAGTTTCTGGGCGCCGCTTTCGTAGCGTCGGTCGTAGCTATGATTAGCGGGTTGTTGAGCTTCTAGTTCGGAGATGCGGGGATGACCATCTCTTATGCACTCCTGACCTCGCTGAACGGTTTGGCCGTTGGGCTTTTTCTAATGAGCTCATTTGCGCTGGCCGCAACGCGGCAAATGCAGGGCTGCCAGCGCTTCTATATCGCGCAATCGATATGCCTGGTTACCTCTGCATTTTTTCTGGGGCTGGGACTGCATTCCTCCGATCTTCTAGCCGTTGCCGCGCTCGACGCGATCATGAAGCCCATTGTCATCCCGTTGCTGCTGCGGCGGATGGTGCCCGAAGCGATTTTCAGAAGGCGCGAGATCGACCAGGTCTTGAATATCCCGAGTTCGCTTTTGATTGCTCTGGCGCTAACCCTATTTGCCTTTTTCTTGAGTGGATATCTGCCACGCGCGGCCGGGAGCCTCGGCCGTATTAATGTCCCGTCCGGCCTCGCTGGACTCTTTATTGGCGTGTACGCGTTGACTGTACGGCGTGAAGCTGTGCCTCAGTTGATCGCGATCTTTTGTATCGAAAACGGTGCCCTGCTGTGCGGGTTTTCCATCGCGCCCACGCTTCCCTTGGTGGCTGAGATGGCCTTCCCTTTTGATATCCTGATCATCGCACTGGTTATCGGCATCCTCACCCGCATGACACATGAACGGGTCGGAACGACCCAGGTGGGCAGCTTTGCGACCCTTCGTGAAGGACCCGGCAAATGATCCTTTTCTGGATTCTGGGGCTTCCACTGAGCGCCGCGCTAGTATCGGCACTCCCGCTGGGCCGCCGCGTCGCGCCGCTTGTAACGCTCGCTAGTTGCGTTGCAGTGCTCGCGCTGACTGTGATGGCGGCATTGCGCCTGGTCGCGGGCGAGGCGGTCACCGCGATCTCCAACTGGATCGCGATCGATGGGTTGAGCGCACTGGTATTGCTGCTGGTTGGAACTGTCGGGAGCACCGCTGCACTTTTTTCCTGGGGTTATATTGCGCGGGAGGAGAGTTCCCGTCATCAGCGCCGTTACTATGCGAATTACAATTTATTTGTCTTCGCTATGCTCACGGTACCGATGCTTGCCGAACCCAATCTGGTGTGGACGGGAGTTGAACTGACGACGATTCTTTCGGTCTATCTAGTAGCCTTCGAAAATACCAACGAGGCGCTGGAGGCCGCTTGGAAGTACTCGATTCTGACGATCATGGGGGGGGCAATCGCGCTACTAGGATTTCTCGCGCTGTACGCTGGGTCGGTCTCTCCCGGCGAGGAAGTGCCTTACACTTGGCATTCGCTGATTGTATCGGCGCCAAACGTCTCGCCAGGCGTGCTTGAAACTGCGTTCGCTCTGATCCTGGTCGGGTTTGGCGCCAAGGCAGGCCTGGTTCCCTTGCACACATGGCTGCCCGACGCGCACAGCCAGGCACCCACTCCGATCTGCGCCTTGCTCTCCGGCATCAAGACCACGGTCATCCTTTACGTGATATTGCGGCTCATTCCGGTACTGGACGCCTCCGGCAAGATAGATGTCGACGATTGGGCAATGGTCGTAGGGCTGTTCTCGGCGGGCATTGCTGCGTTTCTGATTATTCAGGTGACTGACTATAAGCGCTTGTTTGCATTTTCCACAGTCGAGCACATGGGCGTCATCCTGGCCGCGGCTGGCATTGGTGGCGCCGCAGGCCATTACGGGGCCGTGTATCAAATTCTCAATCACACGCTGACCAAGTCGTTCTGCTTTTTCGCGGCGGGAACAGCGTTGCTCGCGGTGGACACGCGGCAAATAGCTGACGTGCGGGGATTGATACGAACTTCGCCAGCCGCAGGCGCGGCGCTGCTATTCGGCGGAATCGCGATCGCTGGCGCTCCTCCGCTGGCGGTCTTTTTGAGTGAATTCTCGATCCTGCGGTCAGGTATTTCCGAGCAGCATTACCTTGCGACGGCGTTGCTCGCCGGATTTGTCGTCGTCGCGTTTTTCGGCATCCTCTACCATCTCAATCGCATGGTGTTCGGCCGGCCGTTAAGCGTCCCGGAAGGGCCGGTTCCGGTAAGACTGCCGGCCAGTTGCCTACTGACGCTGGTTATCGCCGCCGCGCCGATCATTATCCTCGGATTTTACATGCCCGAACCGCTTCATCAGCTTTTGCAATTGGCGGCCGGAGGACTTTCGAGGTGACTGATGCTCCCCGAACTGGTGCAAACGCTCAAGGAGGCTGAGCTGCGGTGGGGTGGCAGCGTTAAAGCCAGCCCCCCGGAGAGGACCGAACCGGCCTATCGATTGGAATGCGTACCTCATCAATTGCCCGAGATTTGCGACTGGCTGTTTACCGATCTCGGCCACAGTTTCGGCGGCCTGATCGTGGAGCAGCGGACGCGTTGGGAGCTGCGTTACATTTTCTATGGCGAATCGAAAGCAGGCTGGATCCATGTGCTGGTTCATCTGCCCGCCGGCGAAAATCGAGTACCCACTATCAGCCGGCTGGTCCACGCGGCTGACTGGAACGAACGCGAGGCCGAGGATCTGTTCGGCGTGGTGTTCGAAGGCCATCCGCGCCTGGGTGATTTCGTGCTTCACAATGACGCCTGGCAGGAAGGCGTCGCACCGATGCGCAAGAGCTTTGATGGCAGTGGACCGGTAATTGATCGTGAGCCCCGCTTGACTTCCAAAACCCGTCAGATTGTCGAGGAGGCAGGCGCTTTCGTGATGCCGGTTGGTCCGATCTACGGAGCCGCAACCGGGCCAGTACATTTTCAACTGGAAACCACCGGCGAGGATGTGATTCGCGCCCACCCGCGCCTTTTCTATGCATACCGCGGGCTCGAAAAAATCGCTGAAGGACGCCGGGTCGCGGACGTACTGCTCATAGCGGAGCGTATCAGCGGAACTTCGGCATTCGCTCACTCATTGGCGCTCTGCCAGGCCGTGGAGCAAGCGTGCCATATCGAAGTACCAGCGAGAGCTCAAATGCTAAGGGTTTTCGCGGCAGAACTAGAACGCCTGCGCCATCACGTTGCGGCCATCGAGGGCATCTGCGAATCGACCGGCCTGGCGGTTGCGGCTGCCCAGGCCGCAATTCTGGAAGAGGATCTCCTGCGGATGTCTGCGATGCTGACAGGTCATCGTTACCTTTTTGGACTTAATACATTCGGCGGCCTTACCCTGAACTTGAGCGACGCAGTCTGCAACCGAACTGCCGCGCAGGTACGGGTAGTGGCTGAAAAGCTCACGGGCCTCGAGCGCATGTTGAGCGTATCGAGCAGCTTTCTGGATCGGCTGGAGGAAGTCGGACGAGTTGCAGCGCCCGAAGCCCGCGACTTTGGGCTGGTCGGACCAATCGCTCGCGCATCAGCTGTTTCGCGGGACCTCAGGAAAGCCCAACCGTACTCCGGCTACGAAGAGATCGACTTTGAAATTCCAGTCGAGTCAGAGGGGGACGGCTATGCGCGGCTGCGCGTGCTGTTCCGCGAAGCGGCACAATCAGTCCGTATCATCGTGGCCGCCGCGGCCCATCTTCCGGCTGGCCGCTTTCAAGTACCGGAAGTGATCTTCAGGCCGGGGGCGTCGCTCGGCTGGGTCGAAGCGCCGCGCGGCGCTGCATTGCACTGGGTCCGCCTTGGCGCGGACGGCCTCGTGGATCGGTATCGGATTATGACGCCATCATTTTTTAATTGGCATGGTTTCAGGCTCGCAGCCGAAAACTTTGCGTTTCAGGACTTTCCTATAATCCTTGCGACGTTTGTGCTCTCCGTTCACGAAAACGATCGCTAGCCGGACGCAAGTAAAATGAGCCGATGGGTAATCAAAGGCCTCCGAACTGGAATCAAAAGCACGTACTATCCGCGCGCCGAAGAGACCGCTGAAGGAATTTCGCCGGGCTTGCCAGCCGCTACCAGGCTTAGTGCGGAGCTGGCACCTACGGTCGTCGAACATTGCCCGGCCGCAGCTCTTGAATTGGTGCGCGACGGTGTAGAGGTGAACCCACGCCGTTGTATTCACTGCTTCCGCTGCGTCCGCGGCACGAATAGTCCGGTAGCGTGGAAACAAAGCTACGAGTGGGCCACTGCAGTGACAGAAGGTGACGACACTGATCGGCGGTTCGGTCCCTCGTTCGGACGATCGATTCACATTCTGGTGGTTGACACCGGCGATTGCGGAGCGTGCCTTAACGAGGTCCGGCAACTGAATAATCCTTACTACAACATGCATCGCCTCGGCTTTTTCTTTACGCCATCGCCGCGTCATGCCGATGTCCTGCTTGCAGTGGGAGCGTTAACCGATCACATGCGGGTTCCGCTGCAGAAGGCCTACGACGCCATGCCGACTCCGAAGCGGGTCGTGGCGGTGGGGACTTGTGCTTTATCGGGGGGAATATTCGGCCGAAGCTTTATCTGTGCGGGCGGAGCGGCGGAAGCGCTTCCGGTTGATGTCGAAGTGCCCGGCAATCCGCCGCCGCCGCTCGCGATACTGCATGGATTGCTGGTTGCGGTGGGCCGCAAACTCCCGGCCGACTCACATCGCCGGCTAGCGGGCTCCACGCACAACGCCCCGGCATGAGACACTCATGAGTTTCCTTCTGGTAATCATCTTGTTGGTATGCGCCGCGGGCGTGCTGGTGCCACTGGCTATTGAAGAACGGCGAATACCGGTGATGCTCGGTTGGTTCGGAGCCGGCGCCGCGTGTGTACTGCTTTGCTTCAGTGGAGCGTCGCTCTTTGCGGGCGTGCCTTTTCAGGCGGCTCTGTGGACCATTCCTCCGCTCGCAACGCTTACACTATCCCTCGACCGGCTATCCGCGCTCTTTCTCTTTATCTCTGGCTTGGTCTTACTGCCGGGTTCGATCTTCGCCGCCGGCAATGTGCGCAAATACATCGGCCATTACAGCCTCAGGGCCTTTAGCGCTCCCTATTTTGCTCTTTTTGCGGCAATCGTGTTGATCCCACTGTCTGCCGACGCCATCTCCTTCCTGATGCTATGGGAGTTGATGTCGATCCTGATCTACCTGCTGGTGAACTACGAAGACGATTCGGTGGAACACACGCGATCAGGCTACATAATGCTCGCGATCGGCGAGGCCGGCACCCTCGTTATAGCATTGGCGTTCATCATCCTTGCCCGGAACGGCTCGTTGCAGTTTACCGCGATGAAAGCCTCTGGAACCGCACTTGGCGAATCGGCAAGATGGGCCGTTTTCCTCCTCGCGTTCTTCGGCTTCGGCGTAAAGGCAGGGCTCATCCCGGTTAATTTCTGGCTTCCCCAAGCCTACACCGCAGCACCGACCGCATTCGTGCCGGTGCTCGCCGGCGCCACGCTGAATTTGGGGCTTTACGGAATCGTCAGGCTGAACGGCGACATGCTGCCAGTTGCGACGGTCGGTCCCGGCCTGGTTGTTCTCATCATCGGCAGCGTCACCGCACTGCTCGGCATTCTGTACGCTACGACGCAGAATGATCTCAAGACCCTGCTCGCACATAGTTCGATCGAGAATGCCGGCATCATAACAACGGCTCTCGGAGCGGGATTCGTATTCGTTGCTTTGGGTCGTGCACCGATCGCGGCCATTGCCTTTGCAGCGGCCTTCTACCACATGGGCAATCACTCGATTTACAAGGCCCTGCTGTTCTTTGTGACCGGCGCGGTCGACTCAAGCGCCGGCACGCGGAACATCGATAGACTGGGAGGCCTGATTAAGAATATGCCTCTCGCTTCGCTGTTCTTTCTGATTGGCGCGCTGTCGATTGCGGCCTTGCCGCCGTTTAATGGCTTCGTCAGCGAATGGCTCACGCTTCAGACAATGCTGCAAAGCGAAGGACTTGCCTCAATCGCGGTGAAAGTTGTTTTTGCTCTCTGTGGTGCGATCCTCGCTTTGACGGCTGCGCTTGCGGTGACCTGCTTCATCAAAGCGTTTGCGATGAGCTTTCTTGGGATGGCGCGGTCTGAATCGGCGACTGAAGCGCGGCCGGCGCGGCGTTCAGCGACTCTTCCGATGGCGTTCCTCGCCGTGCTCTGTT
>Ga0335074_10008882_pt1 | contig 13990 bp, 15 predicted proteins | sample Lox_Sample_23_FD_206715 | JGI IMG/M metagenome (GOLD analysis project Ga0335074, IMG submission 206715) | Soil microbial communities from Loxahatchee National Wildlife Refuge, Florida, United States - Lox_Sample_2.3 | ecosystem: Environmental > Terrestrial > Soil > Wetlands | place: USA...
CCTCGGCGCGGCGCTGGCCTACGTGAGCCAGCTCGGCCGTCCGGCCATCGAGGGCTACGAGCGTAAGCTGCTGGAGTACGGGACCAGCCAGCTGAGCAGCATTTCCGGCCTGACGCTGCTCGGCACCACGCCGGACAAGGCCGGCGTGCTCACCTTCACCCTCGATGGCTACCAGCCTGGCGAGATCGCCTCGGCGCTGGACCGGAACGGCATCGCGGTGCGCGCCGGGCACCACTGCGCGCAGCCGATCCTGCGGCGGTACGGCCTGGAGGAAGCCGTCCGGCCCTCCCTCGCCATGTACAACACGGCTCACGAGGTAGACCTGCTGGCATCCGCGCTTCGCCGGCTGGCCGCTGACCGGAGCCGGGGCCGCTGACCTGCTGGCTCGGTCCGTGGCTCGTGGTTAGTAGCCCGTGGTTAGTGACCCGCGGTTAGTGAGCCGGGCAGAGCGGCTGGTAGTGCGCCATGTCGGTTGAGTAGGACCGCCCGGTGTGCGGGTCGCGCTGCTCGTTCGGGTCAAGCCCGTCGTAGCTCCGGTGGGTGGCTGGCTCGCCGCACACGGCGCACGGCGTTATCAGCCGGCTGTCCCCCGTCGTGCCGTCCACCTCATTCCGCCGGACCCGTATCACGATCATGACGACGAACGCGGCGACGTGAATCAGGGTGATGAGAACGATCAGGGTGGTCAGGCTGCTCACGTTGCTCTCCCCTCTCGCCACGTACAAGCCGCGGCCGCCACGATTTCGTCCGGCTCCGCGGGGCGATCTGCGTCACAGTCGGTACCTGGGTTACTGTTGAGTAACAAGACTGTCCGCCGTCTGCTGTGGAGTCGTGATGGCCGCTGCCGAGCAGGTCTCCTTCTTGATCATCGGAGCGGGCTTCTCCGGCCTCGGCGCCGCCATCCGGCTGATGCAGTCTGGTCACACCGACCTCGTTGTGCTGGAGCGAGCCGATGAAGTCGGCGGCACCTGGCGCGACAACACCTATCCGGGGTGCCGCTGCGACGTGCAGTCGAACCTGTACTCCTACTCGTTCGAGCCCAAGCCGGACTGGAGCGAGACGTTCCCCTCCCAGCCCGAACTGTGGGAGTACCTGCGCGACGTCACCCGCAAGCACCGGCTGGAGCGCTACCTCCGCTTCGGCCAGGAGGTCACCAGCGCGCGCTGGGACGCCGGGGCGGGCCGCTGGCAGGTGGCCACGACCAGCGGAGATTTCAGCGCCAGGTACCTCATCGCCGGAGTCGGGGCGCTGGTCGAGCCCTCGCTTCCCGATATCGCCGGAATTGAGTCGTTTGCGGGCAAGATCATGCACTCAGCTCGCTGGGACCACAACTGGGACCCGGCCGGACGCCGGGTCGCAGTCGTCGGCACCGGCGCTTCCGCGATCCAGATCGTGCCGGCGATCCAGCCACAGGTCGAGCACCTGACCGTGTTCCAGCGGACCGCGCCGTACGTAGTCCCGCACACCAACCATCCGGTCAGGCCGGCCGTCAGGACGCTGTACCGGCTGGTGCCGGACGCGCAGCGGCTGTCCAGGGCGCTGATCTACTGGATGCGGGAGATGCTGGTGTTCGGGTTTGTGAAGAACCCGAAGATCCTCAAGCGGGCCGAGGCGGCCTGGCGCAGGCACATGGAGTCGGCCGTCGCCGACCCTGCGCAGCGCGTGCAGCTCACGCCGGCTTACAGGCTCGGCTGCAAGCGCGTCCTGCCCAGCAACGACTACTACCCGGCGATCGCCAGGCCGAATGTCAGCCTCGTCACCGAGAAGATCATCGAGTTCCGGCCGGACGCGGTCGTCACGGCCGACGGCGATGAGCACAAGGCAGACACGGTGATCCTTGCCACCGGCTTTCACGTCACCGACCACCCGATGCTCGCGAAGATCACCGGCGCGGATGGCGGCACGCTGGCCGAGGCGTTCGGCACGACCTATCTCGGCACGGTCGTGCCGGGTTTCCCGAACTTCTTCCACCTCACCGGCGCGAACACCGGACTCGGCCACTCCTCCATGGTCTTCATGATCGAGAGTCAGCTGGCCTATATCGCCGACGGGGTCGCGAAGGCCGAGGCAGCCGGCGGCCGGTTCGAGGTGCGCCCCGAGGTTGCCGCCGCCTACAGCGCCGAGCTGCAGCGCAAGCTGCCGGGCACGGTCTGGGGCTCCGGCTGCTCGAGCTGGTACCTGGACAGCCAGGGCCGCAACCTTACTCTCTGGCCAGGCTTCACCTTTGACTTCCGCCGGCGGACCCGCGAGTTCCGCCCAGCCGACTTCAACCTCGGCTAGCCGCGGCGTATCCGCGCAGCGAAGAGGTCGCGCAGGGAGACGATGCCGCACACGCTGCGTCCGTCGACGACGGGCAGGTGCCGGAATCCGTTCAGCAGCATGATCTGGGCGGCCTCCTCCGGTGCTGAGTCCGGGCTCACTGATTGCGGATCCGCGGTCATCCACTCGGAGACTGCTGACTCGCGCAGGTCCTCGCCCGATGCGGCTGCCCTGAGCACGTCCCGCTCGGTCACGATTCCGGCCAGGAACGAGCCCTGCATGACAACGGCGGACCCGACGCCAGCTGCGACCATGGCGGCTGCGGCCTGCGCTAGCGGGACCTCTGGTGCGGTCGTGACAACCGCGGCGCTCATGACATCCCGTAGCGTTACCACCGGGCTAGCCACTTCCGCCGGTCTCGTGCAGCTCGGAGTCAGTCGCCGGGGCCGACGCAACAGCCAGGTCAGCCGAAAGCCTGCTCCACAGCCGGCCGTTCCACCTTGAGATGTGCGGCCATTTCTTCCAGAACACCTGGAGCGTCGTCTCGTCGAACTCCGCAAGCGCGCGCTCGACGGTGACGCTGTTGGCCAGGTCCTCCAAGTCATGGATCAGCTCAAGGAACCTGTCACTGGGGTCGTCCACCGGCACCTCCAGGGCCATACCGGCTGCGTTCACCAGCAGCCACCGGTTGTTGCCATCGACGGTAACTGACGGCGCTGCCGCGGTCACGATGCTGCGGGCAGTTCACCGCAGTGCGCTGGCGGGCCGGATCTCCCAGGTGACCCAGAGCGGCCGGTAGCCCATCCGGCTCCAGAAAGGCGCGGAGAGCGGATTGAGCTGAGCGTGATGCAGCAGCGTGACCGGCACCCGGGCCGCATCCAGGTCGCGGTGCAGCCTGGCGACCAGTGCGGTGCCCACGCCGGACCCGCGTTCTTCTGGCCGCACCGACATGGTGGCCAGGTAAGCGACCGGGCGCTGCCTGACGGACGGAGCTATCCAGCCTGTCTGGCCGGGCGGCTGCGCCACCAGCAGCCCGACGGTCTGCCCGTCCCGCTCGGCCAGCCAGGTCCACGTCTCCGGCTGGGCCAGGGTCTGCTCGACTGCCTGCCGCTCGGCATGTTCGGTATGCGGACGCATGAGCACGCTGCCGAAGTGCTGGTCAAAGCGGATTACTTCCAGGGAGAGCGCGGTCACCGCGGCGACGTCGGCCGGGCCCGCCAGCCGGACCCGCAGGCCGCCAGGCCTAGCCGCGGCGCCCGGCATGGCCCGTCCGGCCGGCCGGGCCGCAATGACGGTGAGCGGCTGAAGACTGTGGCGCAGTAAGGCCCGCACCCCGGCCAGGTCGCGGCTCGGCCACCTGACCGCTGCCTGGCTGTCTTCGCCCGTCGTGGCGGACTCGGCAGCCAGATGCGCACGCCAGCGGCCCAGCAGTTCATCGAGCGCAGCGCCGATACCCGGCTCATCAGAATCTCCGGCAATGTGGGCAGTGAGCCAGAATTGCGCAGCCGCGCGCCAGGTGAGCTCGGCTGCCCCAGGCGCGACCTGAAGGTGCCGACACCAGCCCACCGCCGCAGCCCGGCCGCTCGCCGCCGGGACCATCAGCTCCATGCCGCAGACTCCGTCAGCGGGCGGCACCGGATCGGGGAGCAGCGGATCGATCCGGCGCCAGCGCCGCGCGACGGAGCTCATCACTTCTCTGGCAATGTCAGCCGACATCCGGCCTCCCGGACTCTTGCCTTTCCGGACGGGAGTCAGTGTATCACTATGACCGTTTATGCGACTTTTATTCATTACCTGTCTTGAGCGGACTCCGGCCAGGCCGAGTACGTTGAGCTCCGTGCAGCGGTTAGCCGGTCAGATCGCACTCGTCACCGGGGCGACGCGCGGCGCAGGGCTCGGGATCGCGCGCGTGCTCGGCGAGGAGAGCGCGACCGTCTACGTGACCGGGCGGTCCGTGCGCGGCGCTCCAGTCGTGCCGGAGTACCCCGGCAGCGTCGAGGATGCAGCCGACGAGGTCACCGCCAGGGGCGGGCATGGCATCGCTGCGGCATGTTCACTGGCGGGCGCGCTCACTTGCTGACGGCCAGGTACGGGCTGCCGTTGATGCTGCCCGCCAGGCGCGGCCTGGTGATCTTCACGACGTTCACGATGGGCAGCAAGTACCTCGGCAACGTGTTCTACGACGTGGCCAAGAACGGCATCTGCCGGGCGGCCGAGGTACTCGCCGGTGAGCTGGAAGAACACGAGATCGCGGTGGCCGCGCTGACGCCAGGCTGGGTGCTGGCGGAGCGGATGACCGAACTCAGCGACTCGCAGCGGGCCCAGACTGAGTCGCCCGAGTACATCGGCCGGGCGATCGCCGCACTCGCCTCCGATCCCGCCGTGGTCCGCCGTACCGGCCAGGTCCTCGCTGTCGGCAACCTCGCCAGGGAGTACGGCTTCACCGACATCGACGGCAGGCAGCCCACCGCCTACCCGATAGTGGAGTGATGACCTTCAACCTGCCGCGCGGTCAGAGCGGCAGCAGGTCCGGGCGCTTGGGTGACATGCCGTCGCCGCTGGAAACCCCGCGCAGCCGGCGCTGCACCCAGGGCATGGCGTAGGTCCGGGCCCACTGCAGGTCTCGGTTCCGGTCGGCCAGCCAGCTCGCCGAGGCTGCCGGGTCGGGCGGCAGCGGCTCGCGCCAGTCCTCAGTCACCGGGATCCCCGCCACCTCGCAAGCGCGCAGCGCGACCCGCCGGTGCCCGTCCGCCGCCAGGTGCAGCCGGTCCGCGCACCACTCCCGCGGGTCCGCGAGGACGCGCATCGACCAGAGGTCGACGTGCAGGCAGTCGTGCTGGCTGGCGATCTCGCGGAGCTGGAAGTTAAACGCCGCAGTCTTACCGCGAATGAGCCGGATCAGCGGGAAGCCGCCTGGGTCGAATCCGGTGAACAGCATCACCTGTGCGCCGGTCGCCGTTAGCGCCGCGACCGCCTCTCCGAAACTCGCGGCCAGCGCGTCCGGGTCGGCTTTCGGCCGCAGCAGGTCGTTGCCGCCGGCCGCGATGCTCACCAGGCCCGGCGCCAGCTTGATCGCGACCGGGACCTGCTCGTCAATGACCTGCTGCAGCAGCTTGCCGCGGATCGCGAGGTTCGCATAGCGTAGCGCTGGCGACAGCGCCGCCAGGTGCCCCGCGAACCTGTCCGCCCAGCCCTGGCAGGTGCCGTCCGGGTAGAGGTCGCCGACGCCCTCGGTGAAGCTGTCACCAAGAGCCAGGAACGAACTGACCTGCGGCACCGGCGCCTCCCGCCTGTCCTTCGGCGCCGTCGCCAATCGCGCCGATCCCCGTGCTGGCCGCAGGGCGACCCGGCAGCCAAGGCTAGCAGTGACCGCAGCTAGCCCTAACCGTGCCGGCGGGCAGCAAACCACTCCCGGACCGGCTGGCTGCTCAACGATCTCAAGGAGACCACGTGCCAGACACGCAGGTGCGCGCCGCCGAGGAGCGAGACTTCGCCTCGACCGCCGCGATCACGCTCGCTACTGACCAGCATGACGAATGGGCGGGCGGAAACCCGGCCTACGTCCGGCACCTGATGAACCACGGCCGGGTCGTCGTGGCAGAGGTCGCCGGGCGCGTCACCGGTTTCGGCGCCACACAGCGCATCGGCACCGGGCCGGAGGCCGTGACCGTGCTCTGTGACCTGTTCGTCGACCCGGCCGCGCACGGGCGGGGCGTCGGCCGGGCGATGCTCACTGAGCTGTGGTCGGGCGCTCGCCGGAAACAGACGTTCTCGAGCCGGCCCGCGCACGCCCTGCCGCTGTACACCAGCTTCGGCGTGGATGCCTGGTGGCCGCTACTGTACCTGCGGGGTGAGCCGGGCCGGCTGGCTGCGCCGCCCGGATGGCGGGCCGAGGCAGCAGGCGCAGACCAGGCAGCGGCGTACGAGCATGACTGGACCGGCATTGACCGGGCGGCTGACTATCAGGCCTGGGCTGCCCGGCCCGGTGCCGAGACAGTGCAGGTCAGCTCGGACCAGGTCCGCGGGGAGACCGCGGTGGTCGCCGTCGGCACCGTGCTCCGCAGTGGCCCGGAGACAGGCATCATGCGCCTCGCCACCAGGCCGCCGGCAGAAGGCACCGCGGAAGGTACCGGGCTGGACGACAGCGCCGCCGCCGCGGTGCTGACGGCACTGGCGGAACTGGCCTCCGGCAGTGCGAACGTCTGCCTGCCCGGGCCGCATCCGGCGGTGCGCGCGCTGTTCGCGGCGGGCTGGCGAGTGACCGACTTCGACCTGTTCATGGCCAGCGAGCCGGGCATGCTCGACCCGCGGCGCGCGGTTCCGTCGCCGAGCCACGGATGAGCCGCTCAGCCGACAGCGGCCCCGTCCTCATGCCGCACGGCTATACGCATCACACCGCCAGGCGCGGCAATGTCATCACGAAGACGTACCGCGGCCCGTGGGGCCTGGCCGGCTGCGTGCGGGAGACCGCCGCGCTCACCGCGCTCGGCGGGCTGCTGCCGGTGCCGCGGGTGATCGCCGCCGGGCCGGACTGGCTGCAGACTGAGCTGATGCCCGGCGTGCACGGCCAGGATCTGATCGCCGCCGGACTGGCCGTCCCCGTACTCGCGGCGTGCGGCCGGATGCTCAGGCAGCTGCACGCTGTCCCGATCCCGCCCGCGCTGAGAGACACCGCGCTGGCCGGATCCGCGCTGGCCAGGCCGGCAGCTACCGCAGCACCAGCCGAGACCCCGATGGCGCTCGTGCACGGTGACTTCGGCCCGAACAACGTGCTGCTCGACGAGCGAGCGGAGGCTGTCACCGCGGTGCTGGACTGGGAGTGGACGCAGGCCGGCGACCCGATCGAAGACCTGGCCTGGACCGAGTTCATCATGCGGCTGCACCATCCGGCCGATGTCCTGGCGCTGGACGACTTCTACACCGGGTACGGGACCCGGCCGCCGTGGCCGCGGGTGCAGCAGACCATCGTCTGCCGGTGCCAGTCGCTGCTCAAGCTCTGCCAGAGCTGGCAGCCTGACGGGCCGGCCGCGCTGGCGTGGACCGAGCGGATCGAGATTGCCCGGTCCTGGACCGAGTAGCCGCGGGGCGGGATGGCAGGCTGGTGCCCCTCGGGAACTAAGCGGGAGGATGAGCCGGCGATGCCACACGACGCTGACGCCATCGTCGTCGGGGCAGGCCTGGCCGGACTCGTGGCCACCGCCGAGCTTGCCGCCGCGGGGAAACGAGTGATCCTGCTCGACCAGGAGCCGGAGGCATCACTCGGCGGCCAGGCTTTCTGGTCATTCGGCGGGCTGTTCTTCGTCGACTCGCCGGAGCAGCGGCGGATGGGCGTGCGTGACAGCTACGAGCTTGCGCTGCAGGACTGGCTCGGCACCGCCGGCTTCGACCGGCCGGAAGACGAGTGGCCGCGGCGCTGGGCGCAAGCCTACGTCGCCTTCGCGGCAGGCGAAAAGCGAGCCTGGCTGCACGGCAAGGGAATGCGGTTCTTCCCGGTCGTCGGCTGGGCCGAGCGCGGCGGTTACGGGCCAGAGGGGCCCGGTAACTCGGTGCCGCGCTTCCATCTCACCTGGGGCACCGGGCCGGGCGTGCTTGCGCCGTTCGAGCAGGCAGTCCGGGCGGCCGCGGAAACAGGTCAGGTCCGGCTGGTGTTCCGGCACCGGGTGGACGAGCTGACCGTGACCGGCGCCAGCGGCAGCGGTATACGCGGTGTCGATGGCGTGCGCGGCAGCATCCTCGCGCCGTCGCGGGTCGCGCGCGGGCAGCCTAGCTCCCGCGAGGTGACCGGTGAGTTCGAACTGCACGCGCAGGCCGTGGTTGTCACATCCGGCGGAATCGGCGGCAATCACGAGCTGGTCAGGAGGCACTGGCCGGCCCGGATGGGCGAGCCGCCGGCGCGGATGCTGTCCGGCGTTCCCGCTCACGTGGACGGGCGCATGCTGGCCGTCAGCGAGGAAGCCGGCGCTGCGGTCATCAACCCCGACCGGATGTGGCACTACACCGAGGGCATCGAGAACTGGGACCCGGTCTGGCCGCTGCACGGCATCCGGATCCTGCCGGGCCCGTCCTCGATGTGGCTGGACGCTCGCGGTCGCCTGCTGCCCGGCCCGCTGTATCCGGGCTTCGACACGCTGGGGACGCTCGAGCACATCATGACGACCGGGTACGACTACACCTGGTTCCTGCTCACCAGGAAGATCATCGAGCGTGAGTTCGCGCTGTCGGGCTCGGAGCAGAACCCCGACCTCACCGGGAAGAGCATTCCCGGACTACTGGAGCGGGTGAAGCCGGGCCCGCCCGGGCCGGTCGACGCGTTCATGCGCCTCGGCGCAGACTTCGTGGTCGAGAACAGCCTGCCGGCCCTGGTCGCCGGGATGAACAAGCTGACCGGCGAGGACCTGATCGAGCCCGCTGGGCTGACCGAGCTGGTGATGGCGCGCGACCGGGAGGTGGCCAACCCGTTCACCAAGGACGGTCAGCTCACCGCCGTGCACGGAGCGCGGAGGTATCGCGGTGACCGGCTGATCCGGGTCGCCAAGCCGCACCGCTTCCTGGATGAGTCAGCCGGGCCGCTGATCGCGGTCCGGCTGCACATCCTGACCCGCAAGTCCCTGGGCGGGCTGCACACCGACCTGCAGAGCCGGGTACTGGACGCGGACGGCAGGCCGCTGCCCGGGCTGTACGCGGCGGGTGAGGTGGCCGGCTTCGGCGGCGGCGGCATGCACGGCTACCGCTCGCTGGAGGGCACGTTCCTCGGTGGCTGCCTGTTCTCCGGTCGCGTCGCGGGCAGGAGCGCCGCTGCCTCGATGGGGTAGCGGGGCAGTCACTTGCCGAGCCGGAAGTCAGCGAAGTCGAAGCCAGGCGAGACGATGCAGCTGACCAGGACAGGCTCGGCGGCCGCCGGCTCCGCGCTCTGCCACGTGCCACCTGGTACCAGTACCTGCGGCCGCTGCCCGGCGAGGAGGTCGGAGCCCAGGATTACCTCGTTCCCGTCCTGAGGGCTGTCGCCCTTGCCACCGAGACGCAGGGTCAGCGGCCCGCCGCCGTGCGACAGCCACAACTCGTCCGAGCGCACCACGTGCCACCGCGACCGCTCGCCCGGCTGCAGCAGGAAATAAATTGCGCTCGCTGCGCTGCGCTGCGCAGGATAACCCGCAGGCGCGCACGAGGCAGCGGACCGCCAGGTCTCGCGGAACCAGCCGCCCTCGGGATGGGGCTGCAGGTCAAGCTGCTCGGCAACTGGCGGTCGGGCCATCATCGGTCTCCTCCAGGCCGGCCGGCGCGGCCATCTGGCGGCGTCAGACCGGCCACGTCTCCCGTCGGTAACCCATGTCCCAGAACATCCACTCGTACCGGCTCGTGACGCGGAAGTGCTCCTCGATGCGCGTCCGCTCGGCCGGCGTGACGTCGAGCTTGTCGGTGACGGCGATGACCTCGCGAGCCTCGTCACCGAACTCCTCTGCGCCGTAGGTATCGATCCAGCGCTGATACCGCGGATCGGGCGAACCGCGGCCAGCCAGGTGCTTGCCGACCTCGGCGTAGATCCAGTAGCACGGGAGCACGGCACCGACACCCTCGCCGTAGGTTCCGCTGGTCACCGACGCGAGCAGATAGCTGGTGTAGGCGAGGCTGGTAGGTGCTTCCTCCGCCGAGTCCGCCGTCGCCGGATCGATGCCGAGATCGGCCAGCAGCGACTCGTGCAGGCTCAGCTCCGCCGCGACGATGCCCGCGGCATGCCGGGCAAACATCTCGGTCTGCGCGGTGTCCGGCGCCCGGCTGCCGACCGCTGCCAGTGCGCGGGCGTACTTGCGCAGGTACAGAGCATCCTGCACGACGTAGAACTCGAACGACTCACGCGGCAGGCTGCCGTCGGCCAGCCCGGTGACGAACGGGTGGGCCAGGATCGCGGCGTAGATGCCGGAGACGCCTTGCCACAGTCCGGCGCTGAAGCTGTCCGCCATGGCGCTCCTTTCCGAGCGGGCGCGGTGGGTGGCAGTCAACTCTGGCATATGCCTCTGCTGGATGTCCCGTAGGTATGCCAGGGCAGTAGCTACGGGACATCCACGAGACCGAGCCCTAAAGTTGCCGGATGGCCACTGTCGATGACGTCCGCCGGATCGCGCTCAGCCTGCCGGAGACCTCCGAGGGAGAGTCGCACGGAACCACCGTGTGGCGGGTGCGGGACAAGGGCTTCGTCTGGGAGCGGCCGCTGCGCAGGGGCGACATCGAGGCGCTGGGCGCGCGGGTGCCGGCCGGACCGGTGTTCGGGGCACGGACGGCCGATGAGGGCGTGAAGCTGGCCCTGGTCGCCGACAACCCTGCGGTGTTCTTCACCACGCCGCACTTCGACGGCTACCCGGCCGTCCTCTTCGAGCTCGATCGCATCGGCGAGCAGGAACTGACGGAACTCATCACCGACGCCTGGCTGACCAGGGCACCGCGGAAGCTTGCGAACGAGTTCCTCGGCCGCTAGCTGCGGCCGCTAGCGCCTGCGGCCGAACAGGAAGTAGGACAGCGGTCCCAGCAGGTTGATCGCCATAGCGGCTCGCCAGAGCAGCTTCGGGCCGCGGATCTGGTCGGCCGGGCGGCGGGCGATGTCGACCAGCGCCGCGATCTTCAGTGACAGCTCGGCTGCTGCCGCGCCGACAAGCAGCGTTCGCTGGCGCTGGCTCAGCCGTGCCCACTGTTCTTGAGGGCTGCTCGTCCTTGCGGCCTCTGAACTCATCAGGCGACCTCCTCGCTGGGCCTCGACCGCGATTCTGCCTCGCGTGAACGACCGCCGCCACTCGGGGGTTCCAGGTCGTTTATGTCGGACAGTGACGCTCTGTAACTAGACAACTGCGTACAGGTACTATCGGCGCATGGAGCCGATGCTCTGCCCGGTCCTCGTCGGCCGCGGCCCGGAACTGCGCGCGCTGACCACTGCGCTGGACGAAGCGGCCGCCGGTCGCGGCAGCGCGGTGTTCGTCACCGGCGACGCGGGCGTCGGCAAGTCCCGGCTTGCCAGGGAGGTTGCGGCCGTCGCGTCGGACCGCGGTTTCCTGGTGCTCAGCGGGCGGGCGGCAGACTCCGCGCTACCGGTCCCGTACCGGCCGGTCAGCGAGGCGCTCCTAGGCGCTGCACGGGCGGGCCTCACGCCGGATACGACCGGCCTCGCCGAGTACCGTGCCGCCCTCGGCTCGCTCGTCCCCGAGTGGAGCCGGCCGGGCGACGATGCCGCCGAGATCAGCCCGGTTGTCCTCGGCGAAGGACTGCTGCGGCTGCTGTCGCTGCCGGGCTCGCCCGGCGGCCTGCTGATCCTCGAGGAGATGCACTGGGCGGACCCGGAGACACTCGCAATCCTGGAGTACCTGACCGACAACGCGGCTTCGGCCAGGCTGCTGTGCCTGGCAACGCTGCGCGATTCCGAGCCGTCGCCAGGCCTGGACTTGCTGCGCGCGGTGACGGCCCGCCGTACCGCGGCGCGGATCGAGCTAGCCAGGCTGGACCGGCGGGCAATCGCCGAGATGGTGGCGGCGTGCCTGCACGCCCCAGCGCTGCCGCGCGGCGTGGGCCGGCTGCTCGCCGACTGCGACGGGCTGCCGTTCGCGGTCGAAGAGATCCTGGCCGCGGCTATCTCGTCCGGCGAGCTAGTGCACGATTCAGCTGGCTGGAAGATTGACCGGAACGTGGTTACCGCGATGCCGGTCTCGATCGCCGGGTCGGTGCGGACCCGGCTGACCGCCCTGCCTGGGCGGGCCAGGAGCATCATTGAATCGGCCGCGGTGCTCGGCCGGCAGTTCGAATGGGAACTGCTGCCCGCTGTGGCGGACGCATCCGAGACCGAGGTGCTCAGCGCGCTGCGCCAGGCACACGAGCTGCAGCTGATCGAGCCGGTGGCCGCAGAGACTGGCACGTTCAGATTCCGGCACAGCCTCACTCGCACGGCAACGTTGTCCGGTTTGCTCCCGCCGGAACTTGGCCGCCGCTCCGAGCGAGCCGCCGCGGCGATCGAGGCAGCGCATCCGGGCTTGCCCGGCGGCTGGTGCGAGCTCGTCGCTGAGCTGCGGGCTGCGGCCGCCCAGCCGGATCAGGCGGCTAGCCTGCTGCTGACCGCGGGGCGACGGGCGGTCCGGCGGGGCGCCCTCACCAGCGCGGTCGGCGTGCTTCAGCAGGCACAGAAGCAGCTGGCCGGAGTTTCCGGCCGGACCGAGAAGCTCGAGCTCGAGATTGACGAGGTACTCGCGGAGGCGCTGGCGCAGTCTGGTGACTACGTCCAGCTCGGCGTGCTGGCGGACGACTTGCTCGGCAGGCTGGAGGCGATGCGGACTGATCCGCGCCGTGCTGCCAGGATCCGGATACTGGCGGCGAGCACTAGGCCGCAGGACCAGCAGGCCACCGCGGCGGCGCACCTGGCTGCGGCCGGCCGCGTCGCTCTTGCGCTGGGGGACGCCGAACTGGCCGGCCGGGTGGACGCGGTCGCGGCCCGGCACGCCCTTGTCACCGGCGAACTCGAGCTCGCGCAGCGCCTCGCCGCCCGGGCACTGGCGGTTGCGGAGAAGGCCGGTCTGGCCGGCTGGGCGGCCGACGTCGCGCTGGAGGCACTCGACGTCATGGGAGCTCACGCGCGCAGCTACGACCTTGGTTCTGCCAGGGCAGCGTTTGAGCGCGGGCAGCAGATCGCTGAGGCTGCGGAGCTTGCCGTCTGGCGCACCCGGATGCTGCACCGCCTCGGCACGATCGACATGCTGGCCGCAGGGGACACCACCCGGCTGAGCGAGGCGCGCAAGCGGGCTGAAGAAGCCGGTCTCAGTTCCATCACACTGCTCATCGACCTTCAGCTAGCGAACCTGTGGAGCCTCGGCGCCGACCTGGAGACAGTGCTCTCGCTGGCCGGCCGCTGCGAGCTCGCAGCCACCCGGCTGAGTGCGCACCGGATGGAGGCCATGGCGATCTGCCTGCAGGCCCTCGTGCACGCAATCCGCGGTGCCGGCGATGCGGCCGAGCAGGCCGCGCGGCGAGCCGGGGCAATCCTGCCGGGTGATCCCGAGGTGGAGTTCACCACCGGCGGTCAGATAGCCGTCGTCGCCGCGCTGTTCCGCGATGACGTCAGCGGCGCCGTCGCCAGCAGCAGCGACGCCCTCGGCTACGGGCGGCAGGTGCTCAGCGCGCCGCACCGCGCTCGTGGCTACTACTCCCCCGCGCAGGCGCCGCTGGCGGCCCGCGGCCGGGCCTGGGCAATAGCGACGCTGCTGCAGGCTGTCAGCGGCGGAGACGCGCGCGGCGCAATCGAGGACGCAACTGTCGCCGGTGCCGCGACCGGCTGGAACCGAGGCTGGATCTGTTACGCCGAGGCGGTGCTGGCCGGCCGGGCCGGCAACAGCCAGCTCGCCGCGGAGCTAGCGGATTCTGCCAGCGAGCACTTTCGTCCGCATGCGCCATGGTGGGATCACCTGGCCCGGCGGCTCGCAGCTCCGGTTGCACTGGCCGACGGCTGGGGCGAGCCCGGCCGGTGGATGCGCGAAGCCGCGGCCGGGTTCGAGGCCTCCGGTCATGACCGGCTGGCGGCGGCCTGCCGCAGCCTGATGCGCCAGGCAGGCGAGCGCGTGCCGCGGGCCGGGCGTGGCCTGGCCCAGGTTCCGCCGCAGCTGCGCAGGCTCGGCATCACCAGCCGGGAGATGGACGTGTACCTGCTGGTGGCCCAGGGCTTGTCCAACGCCGAGATCGCTGGCCGGCTGTTCATCTCGCGCAAGAC
>Ga0335074_10008883_pt1 | contig 13989 bp, 14 predicted proteins | sample Lox_Sample_23_FD_206715 | JGI IMG/M metagenome (GOLD analysis project Ga0335074, IMG submission 206715) | Soil microbial communities from Loxahatchee National Wildlife Refuge, Florida, United States - Lox_Sample_2.3 | ecosystem: Environmental > Terrestrial > Soil > Wetlands | place: USA...
GAAGTGTAGAGTCTCATTGCGCGATTCGCGTGGCAAGCACCTTTCGTGGCCCAAGGGGTCGCCGCGAAAGATGACGATGGGGCGAACCGTTCGAGAGCGCCGTCGTTCGCGTCTCGGCCAGCCTAGATACGTGCGTCGCGCCATTGGTTCTAGCGCGAAGGTATGCGCGGTTGCGCAAAGGTGCTGCTGTCGAGCACCGTCTGGAATTCCCGTTCGATGCGCGCGGTAAGGTCGTGCGATTCGGCCTCGTTGGAGATGACGTGCGGGGTCAAGAGCATGATGAGTTCGGTCCTGCCTGCGCCGTTAGTGTGCGTGCCGAACAGTGTGCCGAGCCCAGGGATCTCGTTGAGCACCGGAATGCCCTGCGATTCGCGGTTATCGTTCTGCTGGATGAGCCCGCCCAAGAGGATCGTCTGACCGCTCTTGACGCTGATTGTGCTGTTGAGCCGGCGCTGCTGGAAAGTCGGCGAATCGATCTGCGACGTCGTGGTATTGACGACGGTGCTGACCGACTGGTTGACGTCCATCGTCACATAGCCGCCGGTGTTGACGCGCGGCGTCACCTCAAGCACGACGCCGGTCTCCTTGTAGGTGACATTGTTGAGGATTTGCGGGTTGCTGGTGATCGTGCTGGCGGCCGACTGGGTGATGATCGGGACAACATCGCCAACCTGGAGGCGGGCTGTCTCGTTGCTGAGGACGAGCAGCCGCGGGGTCGAGATGACCTTGGTCTGCGTCACGTCCGAGAGGAGGTTGAGAACCGCCCGCGGCGTGAAGTTTCCGCTAACCCAGGACAGCGCAAAACCGGGTGCCGCTTGCGCGATCGCGGCACTGCTTCCCGTCGTCAACAGCGTGTTGGTCTTTCCGGAATTGATGAAATATTCCACGCCGTAATTGAGGTTGTCGTTGAGGTCGACCTCGGCTACGGTGACTTCGATCAGCACCTGCAGCGGCGGCACATCGATACCGGCGAGTACGTCGCGGATGAGCTGATAATCCTTGGCGTTGGCCGAGATCAGCAGGGCGTTGTGCGCCTCGTCGGCTTCGATCCTGACGCCGGCATCAGGTTGTCCTGGCTGCTGGTTCTGCAAGGGAGTCGCCACCGGCACATCGGCGCCGACTCCCGGCGCCGCCGACGGCGCGCCCGGCGCGAGGGGCACACCGGTTACCGGCGAGGCTTGGAGCGCGCCCGGCTTTGCCGGCCCCTCGAAACCCGGCGCGGTCGGCGCGAGGCCGCTATCCGCTGTTGAAGCCGCTGGGGGCTTGAACTCGATGTTCATATTGGTCAGCAGACCTTGCAGTTTCTCGCCGATCTGCGTCGCCTTGGCGTATTGCAGATTGTAGACATAGACACGCCGCTCGGTGAGGTCCTGGACGCGGTCCAGCCGAGCGATCCAGCTGCGCGCATCGTCGAGATATTGAGGCGAACGGGTAATCACCATCACCGCGTTGAACCGTTTCACCGGCACGAAGCGTATCGCGTCGGCGTCGGCCTCCTTGCGCGTCGCTGCGAAGATGTTGCTCAGTTCGTCCACGAGCGGTCCCGGTTCGGCGTTGCGCAGTGGGACGATGGCAATCGAGGTGCCGGAAAGCTGGTCGATGTCGAATACCTTGACCGTATCCTCCGCCAGCTGCAGATCGCCCGGCGTGCCCTGGATCATCAAAAGGTGGCGCCTATCATCGGCGGCGATCGACCGGCCGGGCGGCAGCACCTTCTCAAGCACGCGTTGCATGTCGCTCGCACCGACATAGCGCAATGGAAACACCTCAGTGCGCTGGCCGGGAATCGGCGAGTTGGAGACGAACGGCGCCGCCGCATCGCTCTTGCCGGTCTTGCTCAGCGGCATGACGCGGATGATGCCGTCTGACTGCACCATTGTCGCGCCGCGGCTGTTGAGCACCGCCTCGAGCGTCGATAGCACCTCGCTCTTCGAAATCGGCCGGCTGACGTTGAAGGTCACTGGCCCGGTGACCTCGGGGTCGATTACGTAGTTGAGCTTCAGCGTCTCGCCGAGCACCGCGTTGATCACGTCGCGGATATCGGCGCCGGCGAAATTGAGCGTGACATCGGCCGGGTCATTGCCGCCAGCCGGCTTTACTCCGGACGCGGCGGCCGAAGGCGACCTCGGGTCGTCGCCATGAACGACGATCGGCTGCATCGAGCCCGCAAGCCGATTCGCCGGCAGCGTCGCGACGGCATGACCCGGCGCGGGCGTGGACGGCAACAGCGTCGCGCCGGGGGTCAAATCGGCCAATGGCGATGCGGCGCCAGGCGAAGTCTGCGTGCTTGACCCAATTGGGTTGTTGCACGCGGCAACGGCTGCGACCAATAGTAGCGCCAGCCATCGCCATCTTCGCCCGCTCGCGCGCAGCCGCTGTTCGCTGCCGCACGACGGGAGAAGCCGGCGCACGGCAAAAAAACTACGCTGCGACGTGGAAAATCCCCCGGGGGTTAGGTGGACTTGATGTGCGTCTCCCCGGTAGGATCATCCACCCTTGCGGGGGGAGTCAACGGGGGGCTGGGCGAAACCATGAAACGAGCCGGCAAGGTGCTTGTTGCGCTCTGGTTTGTCGCCGGCGCAGGCGGTGCTGCGGCCGCCGAGCCGCCACCGGTGTCGGCCAGCCAGCTGACCGGCAACACGCTGAGCGCGGTCGCCTTCGTGCCGCGGCCGGCCGGCATGCCGGGAGCGAACGGCCCCAATGGCGGCGAGCTGCTGCGCGTTATGCTGCAGGCCTATCTCGGCGCCGGCGGGGAGGCGCTGGTGCGCGCCTGGGACCCGAGCCGCGATGCCTATACCGCGCCGGCCGAGCGGCGCTGGAGCCTCACTGGCTCGACTTTCTGCGTCGGTGTGCCGCTCGTTGGACCACAGCCGATATGCGCCGACATTCATATCTGGGGACCGCGGATCGCCGGAGTCGGGGCCAAACCCTATGCGATGCTCGACGGCGACCTGCAACCCGGTAACGCGATTGGAGCCAGCCGATGACGGGCCGGCTCCTCGCGGCGCTTCTGCTGCTGATCGCGCCGATGCCGGTGCTGGCCCAGGCGCAATCTCCGGCGCCGGCGCAACCGCAGTCGCAATCCGCGCCGCCACCGATCGGCGTGCATCTCGGTGTCGCGACCTGCGCCGGCAGCACTTGCCACGGCGCAACCGAGCGGCCGCGCGGCTCCTACGTGCCCGGCAACGAGTATCTGATCTGGTCGAGCCAGGATAAGCACCGCAACGCCTATAACGTGCTGCTCGACGACCGGGCGGTAAAGATGGCGCGCGCGCTAGGCCTTCCGGACGCGGCGCACCAGAAGATCTGCCTCGACTGCCACGCCGACAACGTCCCGCAGAACCTGCGCGGCCCGCAATTCCAATTGTCGGACGGAATCGATTGCGAGGCCTGCCACGGCGGCGCTTCGGGCTGGCTCGGCATTCATATCTCGGGCGCTACGCACGCGCAGAACGTTGCCGCCGGGCTCTATCCGACCGAACAGCCGATCGCCCGCGCCGAAAAATGCCTTGGCTGCCATTACGGTGACAGCACGCGATTTGCGAGCCACCAGCTCTACGGTGCCGGTCATCCGCGGCTGACTTTCGAGCTCGATACCTACACCGCGATCGAGCCGGCGCATTTTGTCGTCGATCAGGGCTATATCGAGCGCAAGGGCCGCATCACCGATGTCCAGGTCTGGGCGGTCGGCCAGGCGATCGCGCTGGTCAAGCGGATGGACGCGGTGCTCAATCCGGCGCACGCCCCGAAAGGCTTCTGGCCCGAATTCGCGTTCTTCGATTGCCAGTCCTGTCACCATGAATATGGCGGTTACGCGAGGGCGACGACGACCGGCCTTGGGCCCGGAACCGTCAAGTTCAACGACGCCAATGAGGTCATGCTCAAGGTCATCGCCCAACGCGTTGCGCCACAGGCGGCGGGCGAGCTGCAAGGCCACATGATGGCGTTGCACAAGGCGACCATCGATGACTGGGTCGCCGTGGAGCGCGAGGCGGGCGGTGTCAAGACGGCGGCGCAAAGCCTGGTCGATAGCTTGGCGCATCACGACTTCACCGGCGACGACATGCGCTCGATGGCCGACGCGCTGATCGGCATTGCCGGCAGCGACGAGGTGTTCTCGCACGACGAGCAGATCACCATGGCGCTCGAGTCGCTTACCACCGCGCTCAAGGCCTCGGGCGACATCGGCGACAAGCAGGCGTCCGCCCTCGATAATGCGATGAAGGCGGTGTTGGCGGCCTTCCCTAACGACCAAATCGTGCACCAGGACGCCTTCGTCAAGGCGCTCAAAGGTGTGCAGCAGGCGATGCGAAAATGAGCGGCTTCCTCCGACGCTTTCTCGTGGCTGCCGCACTTTGGGCGCTAGCAACGCCCGCTTTGGCGCAGACATCCAGCGGCGACGCCAAGCATCTCGGGGTGGAGAGCTGCGCGGGCAATAATTGCCACGGCGCGGTCAAACCGCTGCCCGGCTCGCATGTGCCGCAGAACGAGTATTTCATCTGGTCGCAAAAGGATAAGCACGCACAGGCCTATGCTGTGTTGTCGAATGACCGCTCGAAGCTCATCGCCCGGAACCTCGGACTCGCCGACGCCACGACCGCGCCGCTATGTCTCGATTGCCACGCCGACAACGTCCCGCCGGATCGCCGCGGACCGCAATTCCAGCTGTCGGACGGGGTAGGCTGCGAGGCGTGCCACGGCGGCGCCGAAGCCTGGTTAGGCACGCATCTGAGCGGCTATAACCACAAAGCCAACCTCGCGGCCGGGCTTTATCCGACCGATAACGCCGCCGCGCGCGGTGCGCGCTGCATGTCGTGCCACATCGGCGACAACCAACGCTTCCTGACCCACACAATGATGGGAGCCGGACATCCGCCGACGCCGTTCGAGCTCGACACCTACACCGCGATCGAGCCGGCGCACTTCGTTGTCGATCAGAGCTATATCGAGCGCAAGGGCCAGCCCAACGACATGGCGATCTGGGCTGTCGGTCAGGCGGTCTCCGTCAAGCTGCGCATGGATTTGATCCTCAGCCCGAAGCACGCGCCCAAGGGCCTCGACCTCGAACTGTCGCTGTTCGATTGCCAGTCGTGTCATCACTCGATGAAAGAGCTGCAGTGGCGCTCGAACGCCGACACCGGGCTGCCACCGGGGCACATCAGGTTCTTCGACGCCAATGCCGCGATGCTCGCAATCGCGGCGGGTCAGGTGAAATCCGTGCCGGGCAGCGAGATCGTCAAGCACATGGTCGCGCTGCAAGCGGCGCTCGATAAGAACTGGGACGCGGTCAAAAGCGAGGCCGCGGCCTTGAAGAACGCCGCCGACCAGCTGATCCCGTCGCTCGCCGACCACGATTGGACTCGCGCCGACGCGATCGATTTGGCCCATGGCGTCGTGGGCAGCGTGCTCGACGGCAACGATCTCGGCTATAGCGGTGCGCAGCAACAGGTGATGGCGCTCGAATCGATTGTCGCGGCGATGAAGCAACTGGGCTTTGCGGACTCGCAGCAGCTTGCCGCGCTCAACGACGCGATGGCGCCCCTCTATACCGCGGTAGCCGACGATCAGACCTACGATCCCGACAAGTATAAACAGGCGCTGACTGCGTTTAACGCCGCGGTGCCGCAATAGCCCTGTGTCGGTTTCACACGCCGCGATCTTTTGCCGTTGCGGGCGTGGCGTCCTGCCCCTAACCTCCCGCCATTGAAGCTTCGGCACGCCGGAGCCCCCGCGATGCAATTGCTCGATTTTCTGATGGCGCGCGGCCGCCTCGATGCGGTGCACCGCGACCGCGTGCTCGCGCTGCGCCGAGAGCGCGGCGAAAGCGAAAGCGTTATCATCACCCGGCTCGGCATGATCGACGAGCGCGACATGGCCGAATACCTCGCGGAGTTTCTCGAAATCCCGCTCGCCGAGCCCGGCGACTACCCGGCCATGCGCTGCGGCCCGATAGGGCTGTCGGCAGAGTTCATTGCTCGCGCCCAAGCGCTGCCGCTCAAGGAGACCGAAGACGGTCTGGTTTTGGCAATGGCCGATCCGACCGACGACTATACGCTTAAGGCCGTACGGCTCGCGGCCGGCGGCACGGTGTTGCCCTGGGCGGCCGTGCCGAGCGAACTGAAGGCGGCCTCCGCCCGGATCTATGGCGAGGCGCTGCTCGCCAACGGCACCGGGGCGACCAATGGCGCGGCGCGCGAGGATGTCCGGCGGCTTGCCGATCTCGCCAGTGAGGAACCCGCGATCCGCTACGTCAACGGGCTGATCGCCGAGGCTGCAGCCCAACGCGCCTCCGACATCCACATCGAGGCGAGCGCCGACCGCGTCGTGCAGCGCGTACGCGTCGACGGCATGCTGCGCGATATCGCTCCGCCACCGACCGGGTTGCACGACAACATCGTCAGCCGCTTGAAGGTCATGGCCGGGCTCAATATAGCCGAGAAGCGGCTGCCGCAGGACGGGCGGTTCCGCATGGCCATCGAGGGGCGCGAGATCGATCTGCGCATCTCGATCGTCCCAACCTTGCACGGCGAAAGCGTGGTGATGCGGCTCCTGGACCGCACGCGCGCGCCGCTCGACCTCGTCGAGCTCGGCTATAATCCCGATCTGCGCGCCCGACTCGAAACCCTGCTGGCGTTGCCGAGTGGGATGCTGCTTGTCACCGGGCCGACGGGCAGCGGCAAGAGCACGACGCTTTATGGCGCGCTGCAGCTGCTCAACACGCGCGAGCGCAAGATACTCACTATCGAAGACCCGGTGGAATACCAGATCCCCGGGATCAACCAGATTTCGGTGCGCCCAGCGATCGGGCTGAGCTTCGCCAATTTGCTGCGCTCGCTGCTGCGGCAGGACCCGGACATCATGCTGGTGGGCGAAATCCGCGACCTCGAAACCGCCCGCATCGCGGCACAGGCGAGCCTGACGGGCCACTTGCTGCTGTCGACCGTGCACACCAACGATGCGGTCAGCACGATCACTCGCCTCGGCGACATGGGGCTTGAGGACTACCTTGTCGCGGCGGTGCTGAAGGGAGTCGTCGCGCAGCGCCTGGTGCGCTGCCTCTGCCCGCATTGCCGGGAGCGGGAAGGCGAATATTGGCGCGCGGTTGGTTGCGAGGTCTGCGCCGGGACCGGTTATCGCGGGCGTTCCGCGATCGCCGAACTTTTGGTGTTTGACGAGGCCTTGGCGCGACTGGTTGTCGCCCAGGCCGGAGTCGACGAATTACGCGCGGCGGCGCTTGCCGGCGGCATGGTCGAGCTGAAAAGTGACGGCATGGCCAAGGCAAAAGCCGGCGTCACCTCGCTCGACGAGGTGCTGCGCGTCACCGGGACGGTGTGAGATGCCGGTCTTCCAGTACCGCGCGCTGCGCCCATCGGGCGGCGAGATCGCCGGCGAACTGACCGCGGACAGCGAGCGCGACGCCGCGCAACGGCTGCAGGCGATCGGCAACTACCCGATCGAAATCACCCTACCCGCGGAGAGGTTCCGACCGGCGCGCCGGATTGCCATCACCCGCGGTGGCGTGCCGGCGCGCGACCGCATCCTCTTCACCCGCCAGCTCGCGACCCTGCTCGCCGCCGGAGTTGCACTGGATCGGGGGCTGTCGCTGATCGCCGGGGCGCCGGGCGCCAAGCGCCGCGCCAGGCTGGCCGCGGAATTGTCCGCGGCGGTCAATCGCGGCGAGAGCCTTTCCGCCGCGTGCCGCGCGCACCCGGCGCTGCCGCCACACTACGCGATGGTCATCGGCGCCGGCGAAGCCAAAGGCGATATCGCCGGCGCGCTGACGCGTCTCGCCGACATCCTCGAACGCGGTCGCGAGACCGGCCGTGCCCTTTTGGGCGCGCTGATCTACCCGGCGAGCGTGTTGGTGGTGGCCTGCCTGTCAGTATCATTCCTGCTGAGCTTTGTGGTGCCGCAATTTGCGACGCTGCTCGACAGTTTCCACCGTGTGCCACCCCTGACGATGCGGGTGCTGCTCGCTGCTTCGGCCGCGTTCCAGGTCGGCGCGCTGCCGGCGGCGCTGATCCTCTTGGCGCTGGCGCTCTACGTGATCTACCGGCGGCGGGACCCGGGATTCCGCGCCGCGCTCGACCGCAGGGTGCTGATGCTGCCGGGATTGGGCCGGATGCTGGCGCGCAGCGAGGCCGAGCGCCTTTCCTTCTTGCTCGGCAACCTGGTGGCCGCCGGTGTTCCGGTGCCGGAAGCCGTCGCCGCGACCGGCGCTGCGACCGCCAATGCCGCCTATCGCGGTGGCCTCGCGGCGGTTGGGCGCGCCGTCGAGCGAGGCGACCGGCTGAGCGACGCGATCGCCGCCGGTGAGCTGCTTCCCGCGCTGGCGGTCGAACTGGTGCGCGTCGGCGAGGAGACCGGCGATCTCGCGACCATGCTGCTGAAGGCGAGCGACATCCTGCGCCGCGACATCGAGGCGACGACGAGCGAGCTCATCGGCCTCATCACGCCGATCAGCATCGTGCTGCTCGGTCTGTTGATCGGCGTCATTGCCTATGCGCTGCTCGGCACGGTGATGGAAGTTTACGACTTTGCGACGTGACCGGGGTTTTACGCTCATCGAGCTGGTCGTCGTGCTGGCGATCATTGGGCTGTCCCTGGCGATCGCCGTGCCGTTGCTGACCGGGCATGCCGGCAGCGGCGCAGCGCTCAACGCCGCGGTGCGTGAAATTCGCGCCGCGCTGGGACAAGCGCGCAGCACCGCCGTCGTTGAGGATCGCATCGTCACCTTTCGCGGCGATCCCGGGGGCGGCTACTGGCTCGACCGCAACCACTTCACGCTACCCACGATGGTCGGCACTATGCCGCTTCGGGTCGCGACCAGCGGTGGTCCGCAGATTTCGTTCTTTCCGTCGGGCGGGTCGTCCGGCGGCCACATCATGGTCAGCAGCGGCAGCGGCCAACGCGAAATCGCCGTCGATATGCTGACCGGACGCCCCGATGACATCCGGTAAGCGCCAAGCGGGCTTCACCCTCATCGAAGTCCTCGTCGCGCTGGCCATCATCGGGCTGGCGCTAGGCGCGCTCGCAGGCATTTTCAGCACCGACCTGACGGCGCACGAAACCACCTCCGAGGCTGAGGCGGCGCTCGCGGTTGCCGAGGAACAGCTGGCGCTCGCGGCCGCGGCCCCGCACCCCGGCACCGGGAGCGGCGTCTTCGCCAACCGTTACGCCTGGCAGACGGTTGTCGCGCCGTACCAGGATGCCGCCAGCAAGACGGCCGATGCGCCGCCGGATTTGCCGCCGCTTTACCGCATCGCGGTCAGCGTTGGCTGGCGCGACGGCAACCACGCGCGTGCGGTGTCGCTCTCGACGCTTCGGCTCGGAGCGCCATCGCCATGAAAAGGGACGCAGGGTTCACCCTCGTCGAGCTCTTGGTGGCGCTGGCGTTGAGTGCGCTGGTGAGCCTGGTGCTGCTGCACGGCATCCGCCTGGCCGCGGCAGGGCTCGACCGGCAAGCGCGCGCCAGCGAGCGACTCGACGCCCGGCAAAGCCTCGACGATTTGCTGCGGCGGACCCTGGGCAGCGCCGTCGCAATCCCGCGCACTGCCGGGGGCGAATTCAGCGGTACGCCGAACGGCGTCGAGTTCGTCTCGGCCGCCGAGGATGGCGGGCCGGGGCTTTACCGGGTCCATCTCGCGCTCGACCGCGGGCGGCTGATTCTGCGCCGCGAGCTCGCTGCGCCGCAAGGCGATCCGCGCGCCGCCGCGAGCGTCGTCGCAAGCAACCTTCGCGATTTCCGCCTCGCTTATTTTGGCGCCGATACTTTGGGCGCGAGCCCCGCCTGGCACGACAGCTGGCCGCAACTCACCACCCTGCCGCAAACAGTGCGGGTGATCCTCGACCGCGACGCGGACCCGCCACGGCCGCCGTTGATCGTGAGGTTGTGGAATGGGGGTTAGGTCGCGCAAAGATCACAGCGAAAGCGGGTCTATCGTGCTGCTCGCGCTGTGGGGCGTCGCACTGATCTGCATTCTGATCGCGCCGGTCGCGTTCGCGACGCGCGGCGACATGCAGATCGCCCGCAATGCGCTTGCCGAAAGCCGGGCGCGGCTCGCCGCTGAAGCGGGGACGCAGCTCGGGCTACAGCGCCTGCTGCGCCGCTCTGACGCGGGGACAACGACGTTCGACGGCACGCCCGAGGCATGGACACTGGGATCGACTCCGGTCGCGATCGCGATCGTTGACGAGGCCGGCAAGGTCGACCTCAACCTCGCGCCGGTCGACCTGCTGGCCGGGCTGTTCGAAGCGGTCGGCGACCCACGCGCAGCGGCTGAGCTGGTCGCCTGTAATGTGCTGTACGAACGCGGCGATTATGGCGCGGATTGTCCGCAACCGGATGCGGCCCATGTCGGACGGCGCTTTACGGTGATCGAGGAGTTGGCCGAGGTGCCAGGGGTCAGCGGCGCGCTTTACGATCGGGTCGCGCCCTACGTGACGGTAGCGACCGGCGCCTCGGCGATCGACCCGCGCGTCGCGCCGCGCGCGGTGCTGCTGGCGATTCCCGGCGCCACCGCGGGGCTCGTCGACGCGTTTCTCGACAGCCGCAAAACGTGGAGCGATCTGGGCGTTGACGCCGCCGCGACGTTCGCCTCGGCGGCGCCCTATGTGATGATCTCGCCACACCGCGACTTCACCATCGCCACCACCGCGGCGACAAGCGACGGCGCGCGCTATCGCGCCGAGTTGCAGGTGCGGCTCACGGGCCGAGCGGCTCAGCCGTACCAGGTCATCGCCTGGCGTACTCCGCCCGCCGGCCGTGGCGATGCCGCGTCGTGGAAAGCGGCGCGGGTACCATGACGGCGATTCCGCGCCGCCGAAATTTGCACTAAGCTCGTGCCGTCGCCCATGACCATCGCCGCCAACCGCCCGCTCAGAAGCGCGCGCCCGCGCGCTTGGGGATGGCGCGCGCTCGGCTGGTGGCTCAGCGAGCTACGCGACTGCCGCGACGAGCTTCGCCGCGCGCTGGCACTGCGCGGCCGGCGCAACATCATCGTCGAGGCCGGCGAACGTTACTGGCTGCTGCGCCAAGGCGACAAGCCGATCGGCCAGGTCGATGCGCAATCGGACGAGACTGGCCGGTTGTTACGCCTCGTCCCGCCTGCCGCGCGCTCGCACACAGTTCTCGTCGAGATTCCGCCCGAACGCGCGCTCGCCAAGACGATCGCGCTGCCGGCCGGTGCGTCGGGCCAGCTCGACCGCGTGCTCGACTTCGAAATCGCCCGGCATTTCCCATTCCCCGCGGAGCGCGTTTACTTCCGCCATCGCGTCGCCGGCAAAGACGAGGTGAGCGGCGCGATGCGGGTGGAGCTCGTTGCCGTGCCGCGCGAGATCGTCGACGGCGTCTGCGCCGCGCTCGGCGGGGCCGGGCTGCGTCCGGTGGCGGTTGCGGTGCCGGGCGGGGATGGCAGGCCGCTGTTTCTACCGAGGGATGCGCTGGGTGGGGCGCGGCACGAGCCCGCCTCGGCGATTCGGATGCTCGCTTTCGCAGTGGTGCTGGCCGGCCTGGCGGCGCTGGCCTCATGGCCACTCGCGCAGCATGCCGAACTAGGCGCGATGGACCGGGAGATCGCCGCGCTGAAACCGCGCGCCGAGGCCGCGCTCAAGGCCGGCAACGCCGCGCGCAGCGCCGACGAGCGCAGCGCCTCGATCCTCGCGCTGCGGGCTGGCCGGCCGCCGCTCGTCGCCGCAATCGACGCACTGAGCCGCGATCTGCCGGACGGCGCTTGGCTCCTGTCGCTGTCGATCAACGGACGCGACGTGGTACTCGACGGGCTTGCGCCGTCGGCTGCGGCGATCGCGCTGACGCTCGAAAAAAGCGGCGGCGTCAGCGGCATTGTGTTCCGGTCGCCGATCACTCGCGAGGCGTCGGGACTCGAGCATTTCCAGCTCGGCGCAACGCTTGCTGTTGCCGGCGAGGCGAAACCGTGATTCTCGCCGGGCGCCCAACCCTTGGCCGCGTCGCGGCGTTGGCGATCCTCACCGGGCTGATCGCGTTATTCTGCGCTGGCCCGCTTGCCACCTATTGCGGTCTTGTCGCCGAAAACAGCGATGCGCTGGCGACCAAGGCGGCCCTGCTGCAGCGTTACGGCGCGCTGGCGGACGCAAAAATGGCTCCGGCGACAGCGGCCGGCACGGTGTTGCTCTATCCCGATATGCCCGAGTCGCAGGCATCGGCAATGCTCCAGGAGACCGTGAAACACACCGCCGCCGCCGCGCATGCCGAGGTGCTGGGGTTGCAGGTGCTGCGCAGCGAAACGGCGAACGGTGCGACGCGAATTGGCGTGCGTGTGCGCGCCAGCGGCGACATGGCGAGCCTCCGAAGCCTGCTTTACGCGATCGAGAGCGCGCGGCCGCTGCTCTATCCTGACAATTTGTCGATCCAGTCGCATGCGGTGACGTCCGACGCGGCGCGGAGCGCGCTCGACTTCCAGCTCGACATTTCCGGCTTCAAGACGGAGCCGGCGTCGTGATCGGGCTGCGGCTGCCGGCGCCGCGGTTGAACCATGTGCTGGGCGCGGCGGCGATCGTTCTCGTAGCGATCGCAGCGTGGCCGTGGCTCGTGCGGCCTGTGCCATCGGTCCGCCCGCTTGCGGCGGCGCCGGCCATTGCACCGGCCCCGCGGGTGGCAGTGCTGCCGCCGCTCGCGAGTTACGCTGCGATCGTCGAACGGCCGCTGTTCTCGCCGTCGCGCCGTCCGCCGCCGGGCGTGTCGGCGATACAAGGTCCTTCGATCGAAAGCCGCTATCGGCTGGTCGGCATCGTTGCGGCCGGCCCGAAGAGGAAAGCGTTTGTCGCCGACGGCGCGCAACGGCGCGAAATCGCTCTGGGTGATACACTCGACGGCTATGCGGTCGCCGAGATTGGCCAGGATCGCGTGAAGCTGACCTCACCTACGGGCGAGGCGATCCTGAAGCTAGCGCCGGCAGCCGCAGAGCCCGCCAAGAAGCCTTAATGAGTACCGGCCGCCGCCTCGGCCTTGGCGACGAGGCGATGCAACGCGAGGCGCTGCTTCGCCGATAACGGGTGCTCCTCGCCGCCGAGCGACAAGGAGCCGTCGGGCGACACGTCAAGATCGCCCTTGGCGATCAGGTCGCGCATCTCCAACAGCAGGCGCTCGAACCCGGCGCCGCCCAAATCCCAGTTGCGTACCGGGCCGCTGTCGAGATGGATAAAATGCGAGTTCGGATACCAGCCGACCCCGCCCCGGTGCATCGCCCGCGCGGTTTCCATTGCCACGTCGAGCCGCGCCGGGAAATAGATGTCGAGCGCCTTGCCGTAAATATGCTCGGAATTGTCGGCGACGCCAAAGGTAGTGCGCGCGAGCATCTCGTTGGTCGCGCGCGTGCGATAGGCGGACAGCAAGGTCGCCTCCTCCGCGCCGACCGCCGCCATCACATCGGCGAGGAAATCGAGCACCGCCACATCGTAGGCGATCGTCTCGCCCGAGTGAAAATCGCGCAGGAATTCGGAGAGGTCCGTCATCGCCCCGGAGAGCGGTCCGCACGCGTCACGATAGGGGCCGCTAAAGCGCTCACCGGTATGGGCGTTGATAAGCTTGAGCCGGCGCGGCTCAGCCGGCGGCTCGGTTGCAGCGCGCACCGCTACGGGCGCCGCCAAGGCCGCCGTAAGGAGCGATAGAAATACCCGCCGGTCCATGGAGCCGAAGGTAGCGCAGCCTGGGCACCACAGGAAAGACCGGACAAGCTTAACGGCCTCGCCCGCCCAGAGGAGAAAGTTCATGTAGGGTTTAGTGCGCCGGCACGAAGTCCTGCTGCTGCACTGTGTCGGTCACGGTAAATGGCCTGCCGCCGGGGCCGAGGTAGAGCTGCTGCATCTCGGGCAGCGTAAACGGACGCGATCCGATGCGGCCGAATATCGCGATCTGGTGACCGCTTTCATCGACCGCACGGTCGCGCTCCAGCCCGCGAGACAGCGAAAGCGCCGGCGAGTCGGTCGGATACCAGGCGATCAGCTCGGGCT
>Ga0335074_10008884_pt1 | contig 13989 bp, 13 predicted proteins | sample Lox_Sample_23_FD_206715 | JGI IMG/M metagenome (GOLD analysis project Ga0335074, IMG submission 206715) | Soil microbial communities from Loxahatchee National Wildlife Refuge, Florida, United States - Lox_Sample_2.3 | ecosystem: Environmental > Terrestrial > Soil > Wetlands | place: USA...
TGCGGCCACGAGGCCAGCGCCCAGCTGGCTCAACGCGGCGCGCAGCGCGGTCGCTGGCTGCATCAGCGGCTCCGCTGACTCGTCGGGCTGGTACTCCGGCATCTGGCTGGCGGTCAGGTCGTCGCTCGGGAACCCGAAGAGCTCCGAATCAGTCTCCAGGCCGTCGTAGCCCATCTGGCTGGGCCCGGCCGACACTCCATTGGAGTAGGCCTGCGCCAGGCCGGGCTCGGCTGGCAGGGCATCGGGATAGGCCCGGTCCAGGAAGCCCGGATCGGCCGGTATCTCGTCGGAGTATGTCGGCTCCAGGTCTGTGTCTGCCGTCTCGGTCATCTCGGGGTTCAGCCGGTTGGCCGCTGCGCGCAGCCGCTGCTCGACGGCGATCACCGGCGCGCTGGCCGGCAGCGGGATCCGCCGGCCACGCCTGCGGGTCTGCCGCTGGCGGCGGCGCATCCGCGCCAGGGCCACGCTTGCCCCGCCGACCAGTACGCCCGCGGCAAACACGCCCAGTTGCGGGATCTGATCCGACGGGCTTGCCGACGTGGTCTGGGCGGCCGGGGCGGCGCCGCCCGCTGCGTGAGCGTCCGCAGGTCGCGGCGCTGGCTGGGCCGACACGCCCGCTCCCGGATCTTGGGTCGTGGCCGGAGGCTGCGCTGCGCCCCCGGCGGGCTCGGTCGCCCCGGCCGACGGGTGCGGCTGGCTGAACGCCGGGTCGGTGGAATCGTGGCTGCCGTGCTGACCAGCGGCACTGGCGGCCGACCCGGAAGGTTGCGCTGGCTGCCCCGTGGTTGACGGCGCTGTGGTTGGTGGCGCCGTGGTTGGTGGCGCTGTAGTTGGCTGTGCTGTGGCTGGCTGTGCCGTGGTCGACTGGGGCACGCCGGCGCTCGCCGGGACCTGCAGCACCCATCCGGGCCATATGTCCGACGGGTTGCTGAACACCTGGCCGCCGCCCATGTTGTGCCCGAGGTTGAGCTGGGCGATCTCGGTATACAGGTCCCCGTTGCCCAGATGGCGCTGGGCGATCGTCCACAGGCAGTCGCCCGGCTGGACGGTCACCATCTGGTAGAAGCCCATGCTCATCACCTGGGGGGACTGGTTGGCCATGGCCGCGGTCTCGGTGGCCCTGACCGGAGAGGCACTGACAGCAGGGGCACTGACAGCAGGGGCACTGACAGCAGGGGCACTGACAGCAGGGGCACTGACAGGTGGGGCCACGTCAGCAGGGACCGACGTATGGGTTGCCGGGGCTGCGGCCGCCGGCACTGAAGGCGCAAACGCCAGCGCGGCGGCGGGCTGGCCGGCAAAGGCGATCACGGTGAGCGCGACCAGCCAGCCGGCGGCGTTCTGCATGCCGCCGAGCCGCAGCCTGGGGGGACGCCGGCCGCGCAGCGCCGCCTGTGCTTCAGCGACAACTGCCGCGGTGAACGCTGCCCACGCCACCCAGCTCAGGTCGCGCACCGCGCCCAGGAAGACGGCTCCGGTGTCGTCGCGATGCAGTAGCTCGGTCGCGATCGAGTGCCAGGAGGGAACCCCATGCGGCAGCGGGTCACCGCCGAGCCAGTACAGCAGTAACGGCAGCCCGGCCACCAGGCAGATCAGCGTGACCAGTGCCACGCCACCGGTCAGGGCGGTGCCCGCGCCGCGGCGGCGGGTCGCTGGCCGGGTCATGCCCCAGGCCCTGTCACGCCGGTGACCAGCGTCGCGGTTGCTGATCCGGTCGACGTCATCTGGTCGATGCCGATGATGGACAGCACCTTCGTCGGCGAGGTCACCGTCACCGTCACCTCGATGGTGTCGGCCGTCGGCGCCGAGACAGTGCCGTGATAGTGCGCGGCGGCCAGGTACTGTCTGGCTGCGGCCAGAGCCTGGGCCTGATCGACGGTGAACGACCCGGTCGAGTACGCGTGAGCCTGGTTCACCATGCCCGCACCCGCCCGGGCGGCTTCCTGAGCTACCGCGTTGGCGTTCTCGGCCTGGTCTAGCTTGGTGCCGCCATCGATCACTATGCCGGCCAGGGCGATCAGTGCCAGCGTCAGGACCAGCAGCATCAGCGTGACCGATCCGCGCTCGCCCGTCGGGCGCGTTCGGTGTGATCTCATCGTTTGCTCCCTGGAGCCGCTGCTCCCCCGGAGCCGAGTATCCGGACGCGCTGTGATAGTCACTGTGACATCACCGTTCCCGGTAGGGGTCGAGCGGCGAGGTGAATGTCGCCGTGAGGGTCTTGCTGCCGGGCAGGCCGGGAACCACCAGGTCGGAAAGCCGTACCTGGCAGGTGACCGTGGCGGTCACGGTGGCCGGCTCGCCGACCGGGACGCCGAACCCGGTCGTGTCGACGGTTACCACGGGGCTGCAGTCCAGGCCGTCCTGGCTGAGCGCCGCCGTGGCGCTGGACAGAGCGGCTGACTGGGCAGCGCTGGGCGTCAGCGAGATCGACGCCTGCCGGGCCGCGTCGCGCGCGGCAGCGGCCACCGATCCCTGCGCGATCGATGTCCGGCCCGCTGCGATCACCAGGCCGAGCAGGAACAGCAGCACGGGCGCGAGCACGACGAGTTCCAGCGCGGCGTTGCCCGCGTCCCGGCGGCCGCCTGGCCGCCGGGCTGGCGTGATGGCCACGTTCATCTACGGCGCCGTGGTCGCGGTCGGCACCGTGAACTGCTCGACCGGCGCCTGGACGGCCTGACTGACGTCGATGACCAGCCCGGGCACGAACGTCGGGACATGCCCGGTGACGGTGATCTGGACCGTCGTGCCCGTGGTGCCGCTGGCGGTCGCGCCCGGAGCGAGAAGGTACCCGGATGCGGACTTCTGGGCGAAGGCAAGGGCGGCGGAGGGCCCGGCACCTGCCGCCGCGCCGGGCAGGCGGGCGGCGTCGGCGCCCTGGCGGGCCGCGGCCAGAGCCGCCTCCCTTGCCAGGTACCACATGGCTCCCTGGATGATCACCATGACCGCCAGCATGAAGACCGGGACGACGATGATGTAACTGAGCACGATCGCCCCGCTGTCCGGGCGAGCATCGCGCCGGCGGGCGAGCCAGGACATCGTTAAGGAACCTTGCTTTCCCACTGCTTGATCTTGGTCGTCAGGAAGGCTCCGGCAACGATGGCCGCTGCCACCAGGATCCCGGCGATGACCAGCCACTCCAACGTCAGCGCGCCCGACTCGGGATGGCCGTCGAGCGCCGCCCGGGCACGCTGACGAGCCCGCCCTAGCAGGTAGCTGACTGCAAGCCACAGCGGCTCCATGGAGCACCTCCCTCCTTCGGCACCGGGTGGCTACCCCGGCCCGAACGTGCGGTAGACGACAGGAAAGATCACCAGCAGCAGAAATCCGGCACCGAGCAGCGCGATGGGGATCACCATCGTGGTGCTGCGCGAGCCGGCCCTGGCCCGGTCGGCGGCCAGCGCTTCGGCCCGCATCGAGGCCGCGCGGGCAGAGAGGGTATCCAGGATCTTGGCACCCTCGTGGCCGGCGACCTCGGCGATGTCGGCGACGTCGGCCAGTTCGCTGACCCCGGTCTCGCGGGCCAGGCGGGCCAGCGCGGTCCACGGGGCTGCCCCGGAACGGCGGGCGGCGTCCAGCGCCCCGGCGATCCGGGCGAACGCCCAGCCCTCGCCGATCTCGGCGGCGGCCTCGAGGGCCTCGGTCGGGCCGGCGCCCGCGCCGCGCTCCAGCGCGACCAGGTCCAGGTAGCTGGTGAGCGCGTGCCGGAAGTCGGCGCGCCGCTCGGCCGCGTTGACCCGGGTGACAAGGTCTGGTGCGAAGAACAGCGCGCCGCCGAGCGCCAGTGACACGACGACCGGGAACGACCACGGCAGGCGTATCCCGGCCACCGCGACCAGGCCCGTCAGGAACGGCGGGGCCGCCAGGCCCACCAGCAGGCAGGCGACCTTGCTGGCCACCCAGCTCTCCCGGTCCTTGCCGAGCAGCGCCAGGTCTGTGGCTGGCACGGGCAGCCAGCCCAGCTCCACGGCAATGCGTTCGGTCATCCGGTTGTTCGGGGGGGCCGGGGTGTGGACGGCGCCAGGGTCCAGGCGGGCCAGGGCCGCATCAAGCCGCGGTGGCGACGGCACGAGCTCGCGCACGACGACGAAGACGCCAAGGCCGCCAAGCACTCCGGCCACGATGACCCAGAGGTTCACTGCATGACCTCCTCGGGCCTCACAGGCGCGGGCTCGGCCATGATCTGCTGGGCGTAGTCCGGGGCGAGGAACCGGCCGGGGGTTGGCATGGTGCCGAGGTGGTACAGCCAGCTCAGGCCGCCCGCGTAAAGGGCGGTCACCAGGGCGAGCACCACCTCGCCCGGCACAGTGCCGTACGGGCTGGAGTAGCTGCGGTTGGCCACGGCGAACACCGTGAAGGCTGCTACGAAGATCACGATCCAGCGCAGCGTGGTCTGGTGCTGGGCCCGCTCGGCGTCGATCTCCCGGCGGGCTGCGACGTCGCGCGCGATCATGGCGGCGAGGGCATTGAGCACATCGCGCACCGCCCCGCCGCGGCGGCCGGTCGCGATGATCAGCGCAGCGGCGATCCTGTCGCCAGCCGGGTCGGCGATGTCGGCCGCGAATGCGCGCAGCGCCGCTTCGGTGCCGGTGCGCGAAGCCAGCCTGACGGCCAGCGCCGCCACTGGCTCGGCTATCGCGGCCGGGGCCGAGCGAGCGCTGGCCTCGAGTGCCTCTTCCAGCCCCCGGCTGGCCGCGAGCATGTCGCCAAGCCGCCGGGTCCATTGCTCCAGGGCCTCCAGCTTCGCGGTGCGCCGCCGCTGCGCTGAGACGCTGAGCGCCCGCGGCAGGAAGAACACCGCCAGCGCCGCGGCCAGGCCCGCGACCGGCCACCGGGTGACCGCGAGCACCAGCAGGCACGCTGCCGCCGCCAGCAGCAGCCGGCGGCCGGCGCCGGCAGACAGCAGCCCGGTGAGCGGACGCCGCGGCGGCGGGATCCCCGGCGCCGCGGGCCGGCTGCCGATCAGTTCCCGGACCCCGATCACGAGCCCGGCGATGATCGCGGCGCCCGCGAGCGCTGCCAGCACGATCACCGCAGCACCCCGTTCTGCGCCGCTGGGTTAAAGGCCGCGCCGTTCTGGACTGCCCCCTGCTGGACGGCACTGCGCTGCCGGTCCAGCAGCGCTGGGTCGAAGCCGGCCGACCGCAGCCTGCCCAGCAGCGCCGGTGAGGGAGTATGCGTGGCGATAGCCCGCCCGTCAGGCCCGTCCGGGCGGAAGAGCCGGTTGACCGCCGGGCGGTCAGTGTCGCCCGGCGGCATGACCTCGAGGACCTCGGATACGTACCGCAGCGTCCGCCTTCCGTCGAAGCGCTTGCGGACATGCACGACCAGGTCCACGGCCATGCCGACCAGGATGTGGATGGCCCGCTCGGCCAGGGACAGCCCGCCGCGCAGGGCCAGGATCAGGATCCGGTCGAAGACCTCCTCGGCCGAGTTGGCGTGCAGCGTGCACATCGAGCCTTCCTGGCCCGAGTTCATAGCCTCGAGCATTGGCATGATCTCGCTGCGCCGCACCTCGCCGACGAGAATCCGCTGCGGGTTATGCCGCAGCGCATGAGCGATCAGGTCATGCAGCGATATCCCGCCGACCCCCTCGGAGTTGGGCTCCCGGGACTCGAACGCGATCACGTCAGGATGCTGCGGCATCCCGTGCAGGAACAGCTCGTACTCCGACTCCAGGGTGGCCACCCGCTCGCCCGGCGGGATCTCGGACGTCAGGGCGCGCAGCAGGGTGGTCTTGCCGGCGTTCACCCCGCCGGTGACAACGATGTTGCAGCGGCTCCGCACAGCGGCAGCGAGGAACGCGGCCAGCGCTGGGTCCACCGTGCCCAGCTGCACCAGCCGGGCCAGGCTCACGTCGAGCTGCCCGTGCCTGCGCAGCGAGACACACGGCCTCGGGGTGACCGACATCGTCGCTGTCAGGCGCGCTCCCCCGGTCAGCGCCACGTTGACCAAGGGCGAGGCAGCGGAGAAATCGCGCGCGGTCTGGCCACCTCTTGCCGCCCAGTTCCGGATCAGCGCGGTCAGGTCGTCGTCGCTGGCGGCCACTGGAGGCCCGATGACCCGCTCCCCTGACGCGTAGGTCACCCAGACCTGGTCACACCCGTTGACGTCAACGTTCTCCACCCGCGGATCACGCAGGTACCCGGCCAGCGGGCCGAGCCCGTACCTCTGGTCGTAGACCGCCTGCGCGAGCGCTTCCCTGTCAGCGGGTGTGGGCACGGGGGCGCCCGCCCTGACCTGCCGCTCGGCCCAGGCACGGACCGCTTCGGCGATCAGTGGCGCCACAGCTTCTCTGCTGGCCCCGTCCTCGAGCCGGCCGGCGATCGCCGCGAGGACGTCCGACACCCCGCGGCGCAGGCCGGAGTCGTCCAGCGTGACTGACCCCGGGCCGGCACCAGCCGTGGCCCTGGGATCGCCCGCGTGGTGGCCGCTGGCTGCGTGCAGAGGGCCGGCCGTGGCGCGGGGGCGGGTGTCGCTCATCGGCTCGCGCTCGCCTCCCTCGCCGGGGACGCTTCGCGCAGCACGCGCCCGGCCGGGCCAGCCGCCCGGATCAGCGGCCTTGTGTGCAGGCCGCGGCGGCTTCCGGCCCCGTCGGACAGCACGCTGGCTGCTTTCTCGTCATAGGGCAGCGAGCACGTGACGCTGACCCCCAGCGCCCGTGAGATCTCCCGCGCTGACGGCGTCCCTTCGCCGACCAGCAGCAGCGCCAGACGGCCGGGACCGAGAAGCTGGGTCAGCATCTCGACCCTCGGCCTGGCCCTGGTGACCTGGCGGAGCGAGGGGCGCAGCACGAGCGCGACCATGCTGGCCGCGGTGAGCACCGGCTCCGGGGAGGTGCTTCCGTCGAGCCGCCCGCAGTCAGCGATGACGTCAGCGGGCTGGGCCGCGAGCGCGGCGGCTAGCACCGGCCAGACCGGTGCCAGGCCAGTGCCCTGACGCGGGTCGGAGATGCCGGCCAGCAGCAGCCTGCCCCGCTCGTCGTCAAGCTCGATGAGCTGCGACCAGAGCGCGGCGGCGGCAGCGTCGGGATTCTGCCCGGCCTCGACTGCCAGCGGCAGCAGCCCGTTGCGGGCCGCCAGGTGCCCGGCGAAGAGCCCGGCCAGGATGTCGCCGCCGCTGGGGTCGCACTCGGCCAGGATCACCTGCCTGGGCCAGCCGAGGGCGAGCGCCAGCGCGGCCGTGGTCACCCCAGGCGACCCCCCTGCTGACACCAGCGCATAGACGCTCACGGCCCGCTCCGCTTGGTGACGACCAGCGCGATCTGGCCTGCCGCCGCCTGCTCGGCCAGGGAAGGGCCGATGTCCGAGCTGACCAGGAGGTCGACGACGTCAAGCCCGTCGGCATCGGTTGCGGGGGTGACGGCCTCGACGACGGCCGGGACCGGGGAAGAGATCACCGGTGCCGACCCGGAGCTGCCAGAGGCAGGAACGGGGACGGCGAGCACGTCGTCTCCGGGCGTCAGCCCGCTGGCTGGCAGCGCGGATGGCTTGAGCGCGACCGGCACCAGATCCTGGCCGGGGCCTGGTGCCAGCTTGCTGGTCAGCTCGGATGCGGCCAGCAGTGTCCCTGGGCTCAGCGAGGTGGCCGCGACCAGCCCGATGACCTGCGGCAGCTGCCTGGCCGGGATGACCTGCACGCCCGGCCCGGCCGCGATCGTGGTGGTACCAACGTCGGAGCTGGTGATGACCGACCCGGCCGGCACCGGTGCGGTCACCATCAGTACCGGGACCTGGTGGTCTTCCCGCTGGTACAGCACTGCGCTGGCCAGGATCCCGATACCGATCAGCGCTGCGGCGAGCGCGATCATCCCAGGCCGCCGGCGCCGCGGCAGTTCCCGGAGGCGCGCGGGCGGCATGACCGCAGGACCGTTCCTGCCCGGCTCGGGCTGGGGGTGGAAGACCGTGCCGTAGTTCAGGCCCTGCTCGCCGCCACTGCTCATTGACCGGTCACCAGTGCCTCTCCGGCCGCGACCGGCACGGTCATCGGTGTGGTCACCGGCCTGTCCGTGACCACTGGGGCGCCCGTGCCGCCCGAGCCAAACCAGGAAACGTCCCACAAGACGGTCACCGACGCCGCGTAAGCGTTACCCGGCTGGCCCGCTGATGGCTGACTGTAGGTGTAGGAGCAGTCCGTCTGCTGCTGGCTGAGCGGCAGGTCCGGGTTGTAGGGGACGCCGGCGTTCTTGCAGGGAACGCTGGCCAGGCCGGGGCCGGGGTTGATCACGATCGACTCGGGAGTCGCAGTGGCGATCGCCCACACCGCGCCCGCCCGTACCGGCGGCGTCTGCACGGCATGCCAGTCCGCGGGCGGCACCCAGAACCATTCCGGCAGCCCGACCAGCCCGTCCTTTCCGGCCGGGGGCGCGGTAGCGGGGTCGAGCGACGGAATGATCAGGTCACCGACCGCGATCTGAGCCAGCTCCGCCGGGGTCACGGCGGGGGCGCCCGCCGGCCCGCCCGTGGCGACCAGCATGGTCCCGACAAACGGGTTCGGGCCGCCGCAGCCGACCAGATCCCAGGCATGGCCTGCGGGCGGCGCCGGAAGCCCGAGGACCGCTGCCTGCTGCTGTGTCAGCGGGCTCAGCGTGCAGGTGGGCGCGGCAGTGCTCCCGGTCCCGGCCGCACCCGATCCCTGGCTGCCCCCGGACGTGCTGGTATCGGTACACACCCACTGGTACCCGCCGTTGACCGGGTGGTAGCTGCAGCTGCCGCCGCCGAGCGGGCCTGCCGGTACCGCCGCTGCTGCGATGGCCGGGGCTGAGGGCGCAGCCGCTGGAAGCACGAGCGCAGCGGCTGGCAGCAGTGCGGCCAGCACGGTACGCCATCTCACGGTTCGCATGACGCCACCACCGGTACCTGATTGCTGAGCAGCCACCTGCCGCTGGTGAGCACCAGGGTGCTGATCATGTTGACGTGGGAGCTGCCGAGGCTGCCAACCACCTGGCCGGTCGCGGCCATCTGCAGTCCGGCGTGGCTGAAGTCGGCGCAGTCGTGCACGGCCGCGGATGCGCCGGTGATCTGCACGCCCAGGACGTGCAGCACCGGACCTCCGTACTGGATCTCGCCCCGAGTCCAGTCGGTCTGGAAACCGCTGACCAGCGAGGGGATGAAGGCTGCTGTTGCGTACGGCGTCAGGATGGCCTGCGCTCGCGCTGTGTTGCGAGCGTCGAGGGCCTGGCCAAGCGCCTGCCAGTAGCCGGTGTAGGCAGCCACTACCTGATCCTGGGCTGTCAGCGTCTGACCGGCCGGCGACGCGGCGGGCACCGCTGGCAGCGCCGTCTTGTGCGGCAGGGCTACGGCGGTCTGGCCGCCACAGGCCGCTACGGCCAGCGCCGCTCCCGCTAGCAGCGCCGCAAGCTTGCGCTGCCGGGATCCGCCGACTAACACGCCGCTCGCGGCAACGAGCAAAGACATAAGCCGTGGCGCTCCCCGCTGACCAGTATATTTGCGTTCGGCCGTCATGCCAGCATTGCGCATATACGGCCATCTCCACAACCCGGTGAGCGATTGGAGACCTGGATTTTCCGGCGTTTACCGAATCGTCATTGATGGCGCGCCACCGGCGGCCTTGCCGCAGCGGTGCCCGACGTGGCGGCGAACCGCGGGTTTGGATACCGGGCGGCGGGTCAGCTTGGCCGCAATAAACCGGCCTCATCGGGCGCGGGTAGTGCGGAATGGGGCCATACGGGCCTAGCATGCGCTCGTGGCAATGGTGCTGGGTGTCGCTAAGCGGCTCCTGGTCGGGCGGCCGATGCAGAGCGACCGGCTCGGCCACACGCTGTTGCCCAAGCGCATAGCCCTGCCGGTCTTCGCCAGTGACGCGCTCTCCTCTGTGGCCTACGCGACCGAGGAGATCCTGCTGGTGCTGTCCGCCGGCGGCATCGCGCTGTTCTCATTCACGCCGTGGATCGCCCTCGCCGTCGGCCTGCTGATGCTCGTCGTCGTCGCGTCCTACCGGCAGAACGTGCACGCTTACCCCTCAGGCGGCGGGGACTACGAAGTAGCAAGCACCAATCTCGGCCAGCGAGTCGGATTGGTCGTGGCCAGCGCGCTGATGGTCGACTACACGCTGACGGTCGCCGTGTCGGTGTCCTCCGGCGTGGCTAACCTGGCGTCGGCGTTCCCCTCGCTGAACGCACACGTCACGCTGATCGCGGTTGTGGTGGTGGCGGCGATCGCCGTGATGAACCTGCGCGGTGTCCGGGAGTCCGGGACCGCGTTCTCGATCCCGACCTACTGCTTCGTCGCGATCGTGATGCTGATGATCGTCTGGGGCATCATCAGCCTGGCAACAGGTCACCACCTGCGGGCGGAAAGTGCTGGCTACCAGGTCAGGACCGCTCGCGAGTACGGCGGCCTGGCCTTGTCGTTCCTGCTGCTGCGCGCGTTCTCGTCTGGCTGCACCGCGCTGACCGGCGTGGAGGCGATCAGCAACGGGGTGCCGACGTTCCGCAAGCCAAAGAGCAAGAACGCCGCGACCACGCTGGCGATGCTCGGACTGATCGCGGTCTCCATGTTCGCCGGCGTGACCGCGCTGGCGCTGGTCAGCCACGTGCACGCGGCTGCACCCGGTGACCTGATCGGGGCGCCGGCAGGCCAAACGCCGCGTACCGTGATCGCCCAGGTAGGCCGGGCCGTCTTCGGCGACTCTTCGCCGTTCTTCTATTTCCTGCAGCTCGCGACCGCGCTGATCCTCGTGCTCGCGGCCAACACCGCGTTCAATGGCTTCCCGGTGCTGGCCTCCATCCTGTCCCGCGACGGCTTCCTGCCCCGGCAGTTGCGTACACGCGGCGACCGGCTGGCGTTCAGCAACGGGATTCTGCTGCTGTCCGGGTTCGCGATCCTGCTGATCGTCGTTTTCAATGCATCTCCGACCCGGTTGATCCAGCTCTACATCATCGGCGTGTTCGTCTCGTTCACCTGCAGCCAGACCGGCATGATCCGGCACTGGAACCGGCTGCTGAAGACGACCACCGACCGCGGTGCCCGGCTGCACATGATGCGGTCACGGGTGATCAACTCGATCGGGGCCTGCGTGACCGGCGTAGTCCTGGTCATCGTTCTGGTCAGCAAGTTCGCCAGCGGCGCGTGGATCGTGGTTGTGGCAATGCCGGTGATCTGGCTGACCATGCGCGGCATTCACCGGCACTACTCAGCGGTGGCGCTGGAACTTGCCCCGCCCGCTGATACCCCGGTGACCCTGCCCGCCAGCAATCGCGCCGTCGTACTGGTATCCAAACTTCACCTGCCGACGCTGCGCGCGCTCGCGTATGCCCGGGCTACCCGGCCGAGCCACCTCGAGGCACTGATCGTCGATGTCGACGAGTCCGAAACGCTACGGCTTAAGGAGGAATGGGACCGCGCCGAGATCACGGTTCCGCTGACAGTGCTCGCGTCGCCATACCGGGAGATCACCCGCCCGGTGGTCCAGTACGTCAAGCAGTTGCGAAGGGAGAGTCCGCGCGACATCGTGACCGTCTTCATCCCGGAGTATGTCCTCGGTCACTGGTGGGAGCAGATACTGCACAACCAGTCAGCGCTCCGGCTCAAGACCCGGCTGCTCCAGCAACGTGGCGTCGTCGTGGCCAGCGTGCCCTATCAGCTCAAGTCCGCTGGCCCTAGCCAGGGAGCGGCCGGGATCCCGGACCTCACGGGACCGCTGCGCCGTCTCGCGGCCGGCCCTGACGAGCTGCACGCCGAGGATCTGCAGGCCGAGATCCAGCAAAGCAGCGTCACGCGCATCGGCGACTGCGCCGACCGCGAGGTAGCGGACCTGAGTGGCGTTCTGCGCACGGTCACCGAGCGGCCGCGGGGACCGAGCCTGACGATGCAAGCCGACCTATGGGACGGAACGGGCCACGTCACGCTGGTCTGGCTGGGCCGGCGCAACATCCCGGGCATCCAGCCTGGGCGACGTATCGTGGTCCGCGGCCGGGTTGCCCGGATCAAGGGCGAGCGCATTATCTACAACCCCGTCTACGAGCTTCAGCCATCCGCGTCAGGCGGATCGGCGACGCAAGCAGGCGAACCGGGCTAGACCCGGAACCTGTAGCCCCGGCCAGGCTCGGTCAGCAGATGCCGCGGGCTGGAGGGATCGGGCTCCAGCTTGCGGCGCAACTGGGCGATGTAGACGCGAAGATAGTTGCCCTCAGTCTGGTACTGCGGGCCCCACACCTCGGCTAGCAGCTGGCGCTGCGATACCAGCCGGTCACCACTGCGCACCAGGATCTCGAGAAGCTGCCACTCCGTTGGCGTCAGCCTGATGTCGGTGCCATCGCGGGTGACTCGCTTGGCCGCCAGGTCAACTGTGAAGTCGGGGGTGACGACGACCGGTTCGTCGGGCGCTGGTGAGGCCCGGCGCACCGCCGCGCGCAGCCGGGCCAGCAACTCGTCCATGCCGAACGGCTTGGTGACGTAGTCGTCCGCTCCCGCGTCGAGCGCCGCGACCTTCTGGCTTTCCTGACCCCATGCCGACAGGACAATGATCGGCGTCGATGTCCAGCCACGCACTCCCTTGATCACCTCGGTCCCGTCCATGTCAGGCAGTCCGAGATCCAGGATCAGCACGTCAGGCCGGTCCCGTGCCATCGCCGCCAGGCCCGAAGTCCCGTCAGCAGCGGTGCTGACGTCGTACTGCCGCGCGGTCAGGTTGATGCGCAGGGCCTGGAGGATCGGCGCCTCGTCGTCGATGACCAGGACCCTGGTCACGGGTCGGACCGCCCCCGGGCTTGCGCGCCGACGGCTGTGGCGTCGGAGACGGGCAGCGTGACCCTGATCGTCAGGCCGCCTCCAGGTGTGTCCTGAGCTGCGACAGAGCCGCCCATGGCGTCGAGGAAACCCTTGACCACGGCAAGCCCAAGGCCCACTCCGGTCCCGCCGGCGCGCTCATCGAGGCGCTCGAACGGCTCAAATATCCGGGATTTGAACGGGTCAGGTACCCCCGGGCCATGATCGATGATGTCCAGGACCACACTGCGGTCGTCCTGGCGGGCGCACAGGCTGGGTGGCTGCCCGGGCGGGGAGTAAGCCAGCGCATTGGCGAACAGGTTGGCCAGTACCCGCTCCAGCAGGCCGGGATCGGTCCGGATAAGCGGCAGCCCGTCCGGCACGGCCAGCCTGACCACGGCATCAGCACTGGCTACGTCCCGGCCACCGACGTCGAGCCCGCGCAGCGCCACTGGCGCCACCTCATCGATCGCGGTCGGGCGCAGGAACGGCTGCAGCGATCCAGTGGACAGCCGGCTCATGTCCAGCAGGTTGCCAATCAGCGCGTCGAGCCGGTCGGCACCCTGCTCGATCGTGGCCAGCAGAGCAGCCTGGTCGGCGGCCGTCCACTCCACATCGGTCTGGCGCAGCGTGCTTACGCTCGCCTTGATTGACGCCAGCGGCGTCCGCAGGTCGTGGCTGACCGCGGCGAGCAGCGCGGTGCGCATCCGGTTGCCCTCGGCGAGCGCCTCGGCCTGCGCGGCCTGAGTCCGCAACCGGTCCCGATCCAGCGCCGCGGCGGCCTGCGCGGCGAACCCGTCCAGCAGCCGGGCAGTGACCGGCCAGGACTGTGCGCTGACCTGGAGAACCAGGCCTGGCCGAGGCTGCACACGGACCGTGACCGAGCCCGCGGGGGCGGTTCCGCTCGTGGCTGCCCGCACCCACTGACCTGCCACCAGTTCCAGCAGCTCGGCATGGCCACCCTCAGTGGCAGTGAGGTGATCAAGGACCGCTGCCGGAGTGTCTGCGCCGCCGAGCACCGTCTGGGCCAGTGCCAGCAGCTCAGCGGCCTCGGCCGAGCTGCGGGCCGCCTGCCCGGCCCGGTGCGCCGCGAGATGAACCACACTGCTGACGGTGACTGCGACGGTGACGAACAGCAGCAGCGCCAGCAGGTTCTGCGGATCGGCGATCGTGAGAGTGTGCACCGGCTTGGTGAAGTACCAGTTGAGCAGCAGGCTGGAGCTGACCGCGGCGAGCACCGCCGGCCAGAACCCACCGACTACCG
>Ga0335074_10008885_pt1 | contig 13988 bp, 9 predicted proteins | sample Lox_Sample_23_FD_206715 | JGI IMG/M metagenome (GOLD analysis project Ga0335074, IMG submission 206715) | Soil microbial communities from Loxahatchee National Wildlife Refuge, Florida, United States - Lox_Sample_2.3 | ecosystem: Environmental > Terrestrial > Soil > Wetlands | place: USA: Florida...
CCCGGCTGGCCGGCGTCTGACGGCTTCCACAGCACGAAGTCGCCGGGGTCTTCCTTGTAGGGCGCGACCTCGACCCGCGCACCGGCGATCATCTCCTTGCGGCTGCGGCGCGACAGCTTGCCGTAATCCTTGAACGAGGCGACGCGGAAAAGAGCGTGGCCTTGCGCCGCGTAGGCGTGGCCGCTGGCGATGAGCTTTTCGATCATCGCGATCATCTGCGGGATATGCTCGGTGGCGCGCGGCTGCACGTCGGGGCGCAGATTGCCGAGCGCGTCCATGTCTTCCTGGAAGATCTGCTCGGTTCGCGCGGTCAAGGCCTCGATTGGCTCACCATTGGCGCGCGCCGCGTCGATGATCTTGTCCTCGACATCGGTGATGTTGCGGACATATTTGACGTGGTCCGCGCCGTATTCGTGGCGCAGCACGCGGTACAAGAGGTCGAACACCACGACCGCTCGCGCATTGCCGATATGGGCATAGTCGTAGACCGTCGGCCCGCACACATACATCCGCACATTTTGCGAATCGATGGGCCGGAACGGTTGTTTGCTGTGGGTCAGCGAATTGTAGAGTTGGAGCGGCATGGCGGCGACAAGGCGTAGCAGATCAACGGTTTTTCGTCCACGTTCGGCCCATGAGATGGTGACGCCGAACGGTCATCGAAAGCTGAAACAAGAGGTTGCCGCCCAGGGACTATTACCGGGGTCGGCAGCGCCGGGCCTCGCCAGGAGCAGGCAGATATGCGAGATAAGGCCATGCACGACGCTACGCCAAAGGCGCCGCGCCGCGGTCCGGTTGCGCTGTTGAAGACGCGCCGGTTCGGTCCGCTGTGGGTGACGCAATTTCTCTCCGCGTTCAACGACAATGCGCTGAAGAACGCGCTGGTGCTGATGCTGGCCTATCGGCCGGAAATGGCGCGCGGGTTGCCGGCGGGGATGCTGATCCCGCTCGCGGGGGCGCTGTTCATCCTGCCGTTCTTTCTCGGCTCGGCGACGGCCGGCGAGCTTGCCGATTCCCACGACAAGGCAAAGATCATCCGCATCATCAAGATGACCGAGATCGCGGTGATGACGGTCGCCGCGGCGGCGGTGCTGACCAGCAGCGTATGGGTGCTGCTGGCGCTGCTCTTCGTGATGGGGATCGAGGCGACGTTCTTCGGGCCGCTCAAATACGCGATCCTGCCCGATGTGCTGCGCATCAACGAGCTGCTGCTCGGCAATGCGCTGGTCGAGGCGGGGACCTATTTCGCGATCCTCGCCGGCACCATCGCCGGGATGCTGATCGCGACCCGACATGGTTCCGGCGCGGTGGCGTGGGTGATCGTGCTCGTCGCGCTCGGCGCCTGGGCGACGAGCCGCTCGATCCCGGCGACCCTGCCCGTGGCGCCCGATGCGCGGGTCGAATGGAATTTCGTTGGCGCCACCTGGCGGCTTGTCGCCGGCGCGCGGCGCGAGCGGACGCGGTTCCGCTCGATCCTCGGGATTTCCTGGTTCTGGCTCGTCGGCGCGACCTACCTGTCGCAATTCCCGAGCTACGTCCGCACCTATCTCGGCGCCCGAGAGGCGGTCGTGACCCTGCTTCTCACCGTGTTCTCGGTCGGGGTCGGCGCCGGGTCGCTTTTGGGCAGCCGCATTCTCAAGGGCCGCATCAGCGCCGGGATCGCACCGTGGGGCGCGCTCGGCATCGCGCTGTTCTCGGTCGATCTGTGGCTGGCGAGCCCGACGCAGACCGTGGCCGCAAACGCCGCGATGCTGACGGTCGGCCAATTCCTTGCCTCGCCGGTGCACTGGCGGCTCCTTGCCGATCTCGTGCTGATCGCCGGGGCGGGCGGGGTGTTTGTGCTGCCGCTTTACGCACTGCTGCAGACCGCCGGCGACGAGCGTCGCACCGCCCGCGCGATCGGCGCCAACAATGTCGTCAACGCGGCGGCGATGGTGCTGTCGGCGGTCGCGGTGATCGCGCTGCTCGCCCTAGGGATGAGCGTGCCGGGCTTGTTTTTGCTGACCGGGCTTGCCACGTTCCCGGTCGCCTGGCTGTTCTGGCGGCTGCGCGGTGCACTGGCACCCGAGCCGATCCCGATGATGGTGCCGAGCGAGGCCAACGACGATTGACGTGCGCCGCCCCGTAGTGGCGCGCCAAATGCAGGCAATACCTGGCGTGGCGGAAGCCGCAAACATGATGGGCGCAACGTGACGGGCGAAGACAAGGCGCGCTTCGAGGCGACGCTGATCCCGGGAGACGGGATCGGGCCGGAGATCGTCGAGGCGATGAATATCGTGCTGGACGGCCTCGGCTCGCCGTTTCAATGGGATGTGCAGCAGGGCGGGCTCGCGGCGATCGAGGCGGGCGGCGACCCGCTGCCGCAAGCGACGCTCGACAGCATCCGCCGCACCCGCCTCGCGCTGAAGGGGCCGCTGACGACGCCGGTCGGTGGCGGTTTTCGCTCGGTCAATGTGCGGCTGCGAGAGACGTTTCAGCTTTACGGCAATATCCGCCCGGTGCGCACGATCGTGCCCGGCGGGCGCTACGAGAACATCGATCTCGTGCTGATCCGCGAAAACCTCGAAGGGCTCTATGTCGGCTTCGAGCATTACGTGCCGATCGGCGACGACCCGCACGGCGTGGCGATCGCCTCGGCGGTCAACACCAAGGCCGGCGCGCGCCGCATCGTCAAATTCGCCTTTGATTACGCGGTAAGGAACGGCCGCAAAAAGGTGACAGTCGTCCACAAGGCCAATGTGCTGAAGGCGGTGACCGGTATCTTCCTCGATATGGGCCGCGAGGTCGCGAAGGAATACGAGGGCCGGGTCGCGATGGACGACCGCATCGTCGACGCCTGCGCGATGCAGCTTGTGCTCAATCCGTGGCAGTTCGACGTGGTGGTCACCACCAACCTCTTCGGTGACATCCTCTCCGACCTGATGGCGGGCCTGATCGGCGGGCTCGGCCTCGCGCCCGGCGCCAATATCGGCGAGAACGCGGCGATCTTCGAGGCGGTGCACGGCTCGGCGCCGGATATCGCGGGCAAGGGCATCGCCAATCCGACTGCCCTGCTGCTCGCGGTCGGGTTGATGCTCGACCATGTCGGGCGGCAGGACCTCGCGGCGCGGCTGCGCGGCGCGATCGACCGCACGGTCAACCAGGACAAAATCCGCACGGGCGACCTCGGCGGCAACGCCTCGACCCGCGCTTTCGCCGAGGCGGTGGCGATGCGGGTTTAGGGATTGGCCGGGCCTGTCGGCTTCGCGCCGATAGCATCGCCCGCAGCTGAGGCACGGTCGCCCGGCGCGCAACCGGCTCTGCTCGATCATTCATTTGGGCATCGCTGCGGGTGCGGCGAGATGACGAGGAACCTTCTCGGTCGCGCCCCGTTGGAAACCGAAACCTGCAATTGAGCGGCTGTTCCGGACGCGGATTTGGGCACAGCAGCCCATTGCTGACGGCGCGCCGTCAGCCACGGTCGATCACGATGCAGCAAAATCGGGCGGACAGGCCGTGTCTTTGAGGCGGATTATGATCCGCATAGGGAGGATATCCGGATGACGCACCCCGACAAGCGGCCTGTTGCTCGACCGGCGCAGTTCACGCGTAGGACAATACTGGCTTCGTCCGCGGCACTCGGCCTGGCAACGCTCGCCAGCCCCCCGATCGTCAAATCGCTGGGCGCGACGACGGTCAAGATCGGCTTTATTGACCCGTTTTCCGGAACCTATGCGGCGCTCGGCGACAGCGAGCTGAAGGGCGCGCAGATGGCGATCGCCGAAATCAACAAGAAAAACGGCATCCTGGGCGGTCAGGTGCAGCTCGTTCAGCAGGACGATGCCGCCGATGTCGGCAGTGCGACGCAGAAGTTTCACGAGCTCGTCGAGAAGGACGATGTGAACTTCGTCTCGGGATCGGTGTCCTCGGCCGTGGCACTGGCGCTCAACCAGGCGGCAGACCTGAAGGGCATCCTTTACATGGACACTGGCGGCCATGTCGACACGGTCACCGGCCAGTATTGTCACTGGACCACGTTCAAGCTCTGCTCCGACACCTGGATGCTGGCCAACGCGCTCTCTAAGCGGCTGCTGCAATTCGGCAAGCGCTGGTACATATCAACGCCGGATTACGCTTGGGGCCATTTCCTCGAAGCGGGGTTCGAGAAGATTCTGAAGCAAAACGGCGGAACGCTACTCGGCAATGCGCTGATGCCGCTCGGATCGACCGACTTCACCTCAGTCCTGATCCGTGTCCAGCAGGCGAAGCCGGATGTGTTCATCGTGCTGCAGGGCGGTGACGATTTCGTCAACCTGATGAAGCAGGCCGTGCAGTTCGGCATGACCCAACAGATGAAATTTGGTTACGGGCTGGTCGAGCTTGAACCGCTGGCGGCGTTGCCGGCGGTCGCTCGCACCGGTTGGGGCGTCATGGAATGGTGGTGGGACCAGCCGAACGTCCCGCAGGTCAAGCCCTTCGTCGACGCCTACCGCAAGCTCTACAACCAGGTGCCGAGCGCGCGCAGCTGGTTCGGCTACGTGGCGATGCACACGATCGAGATGGGCGCCGCCAAGGCCCAGAGTCTCGACTCTGAAAAGGTGTCTCGCGCCATCGAGGGAATGCAGCTGCCCGCAGAATTGTCGCTTGGACCCTACCCGGTCAGTTGGCGAGCTGGCGATCACCAAGCGATGATCACGGAATTCGTCGGCGAGGTGAATGGCAGCGGGCAATACCCGAACCTCTTCGAGGTCAAGGAGACCATCCCTGGGGATAAGCTCGCGCAAAGCCCCGAGGAGAAGAGCTGCAAGTTGAACTACCCCTCGTGAGGCGTCGCGCGGTATCGCCAGTGCCGCGCCGGGGCGTTCGGCGCGGCACGGGCGCCGCATGCGCAGCGCCCGTGCGGTAAGAACGCAAGCGGTTCTGAAAAGGGCGGAGAGGAATGGAACTTGTCTTGTTCGACGGTTTCAATGGGCTCATCCAGGGCGCCTTTTATGCGCTGATGGCCTTGGGCCTGTCGCTGATCATCAGTCTGAATGCGGTGATCAATTTTGCGCATGGCGGTTTCATGGTGATCGGCGCGTATCTGGCGTTCACCTTGGAGCCCTATCTCGGCTTCTGGGGAGCCTTGGTCGTCGGACCTGTCCTCGCCGGCATCATCGGGATACTCGTCGAACGCCTGCTCGTGCGTCGCCTCTACGGGCGATCGGACCCGGTCTACAGCTTGCTGCTGACCTTCGGCTTGGCGTTGATCATCGAGGATTCCGTGCGGAGCATTTGGGGCGCTCAGGGCGTACCGTTTGCGATCCCAGCAGCCCTAAACTCACCTCTCAGCTCCACCTATTTTTTTGTCACCGGATATCGTGTGTTCGTCGTGGGCGCCATCGTTCTCGCGACGTCGGCCCTCTTCGCCTTTTTGCGCTTCTCCAGCTTTGGCGTTCGCATTCGCGCCGGCATCCTCGATCTGGAAACGGTCTCAGCTCTCGGCGTTAACGTCTATCTGTTGCGTGCGGTGAACTTCGCCATCGGCATCATGCTCGCCGGATTTGCCGGGGTGCTTGCCGCCGGGGTGCTGCAGCTGTCGCCGACGATGGGAAACGACGTGATCATGGCGACCTTTGTTGCGATCGTCGTCGGCGGGATCGGCAGCCTGCTCGGCAGCGTCCTCGGTGGCCTCATCATCGGCGTTGCCGCGGGTGTGACCAGCGCTTACGCACCGGTGGCCAGCGACGTTGTAATCTACGTGATCATGGCCGCCGTCTTGTTGGTGCGGCCTCGGGGCCTGCTCGGCCAGGAAGGCTTGTTCGAATGAAGGGACGAGCCAGAACGATTGTCGCCACTCTCGTCATTTGGGCGCTGCTGCTGACGGTACCCGCGTGGCTGCCCGAGATCGGCGGCTATACCGCCCTCGCGAGCCGCATCCTGATCTACGCGCTGTGTGCGATGGCGTTGAACATCCTGCTCGGCTACACGGGAATGATGTCGTTTGGCCAGGCCGCCTATTTTGGACTGGGTGGCTACGGCGCCGGGCTCGCGCTCATTCATTTGACGCACAGCACTTGGCTGGCCGTGGTCGCGGGGACGCTGCTTGGTGGCCTTGCGGCGCTGTTGCTCGGCGCGCTTGTGATGCGGAGCCGCGGCATCTATTTCGCGATGATCACCGTTGCGATTGGCCAGATTCTTTATTTTGCAGCCGAACGCTGGGACAGCATCACCGGCGGCCAGGATGGGCTGACCGGCTTCTCGCGGCAGCCGCTGCGCTTCGGCCATCTGACCGTGCCGCTGAGCGATGTGCCATTCTACTACTTCGTCCTGTTCTGGTTTGCGATCGGCGTAGCGGTCTTGGCGATTTTACTGAGCTCGCCGCTGGGGCACACCTTTGTCGCGATCCGCGAGAACCGGCGGCGCGCGGCCTTCCTCGGCATCAATGTGTCACGCTACGTCTGGGCGTCGTTCGCGGTTGCCGGACTGGTTGCCGGACTGTCCGGATCGCTAAATGCACTGTTGAACAATTTCGTGTCTCCCGCCGACCTCTATTGGGTCCAATCGGGCAATTTCGTGATCATCGCCGTGCTCGGCGGCATGCGCAGCTTCTGGGGACCCTTGGTCGGCGCGATTATTTTTATTGGCTTTCAGAACTATGTGAGTTCAGTGCTGCCGAACAACTGGGAAACGGTGATCGGTATTTTGTTCATTGTCATCGTTTTGTTTTTCCCGAGTGGAATCCTCGGGATCGCTCGCCGGCGCGCGAGGATCGTATGAGCCTGCTGCGGTTGGAGAACGTTTCGCGCAAGTTCGGCAGCCTGGTAGCTCTGGATCAGATTTCCCTCGAGGTCGCGGCAGGGGAGCTCTCCGCGGTGATCGGTCCCAATGGCGCAGGTAAGACGACATTGTTCAACCTGATCAGCGGCTTCGTTCCGGCGACAACCGGCGAGATCTGGTTTGACGGACAGCCGATAAATCGCCTCAGCGCGCCCGACCGCGTCGCGCTCGGACTGGTGCGAACATTCCAAATCACGGAGATATTCCCCGAGCTGACGGTTTCCGAAAACGTCCGTATCGGGGTCGAGGCAGAAGCCGGATGCAGCGGATCGCCGTGGCCGAACCGTCGGCGTACCGGCGAGATTCGCGCCCGCGTACAAGAGTTGCTCGACCAGACGGGGCTGTCCTCCCAGTCTTCGCGCACCGTCAACGAACTGGCCCACGGCGATCAGCGTGTCGTCGAAGTGGCCATGGCATTGAGCCGCCGCCCCAAGCTCCTAATGCTCGACGAGCCCACTGCGGGAATGGGCGAGGAGGAGACCGATCGCATGGTCGAGCTGATCCGTCACCTGCATACGCGGCAAGGCGTGAGCATCCTTTTTATCGAGCACGATATGGACCTTGTGTTCGGCATCGCGCAGCGCATCACGGTTTTCAACTACGGAAAAGTTCTTGCGGCCGGAGCGCCTGTTGACGTGGCGGCAAACCCCCTCGTGCAAGCAGCCTATCTGGGAGGGCCGCAGTGAGCGCGGTCGTTCTGAAGGCCGAAAACCTTCAGACCTACTACGGCAAGAGCCACATCCTGCACGGCATTTCACTCGAAGTCCGCGAGGGTGAGATCGTCACCCTGCTGGGTCGAAACGGGGCTGGAAAGACGACGACCTTGCGCAGCCTGATGGGCCTGACCCCGGCGCGCGAGGGCAGCGTCCATATTCTCGGACAAGCGACGGCGAATTGGCGGCCATTCAGGATCGCCCGGCTCGGGGTTGGATATGTGCCAGAAGGGCGGCACGTCTTTCCCAACCTGACCGTACTCGAGAATTTGACGGTGCCGATTAGCCGGCCGGGCGGCTGGTCGTTGCAACGCGTGCTGGAGCTGTTTCCCAATCTCGGCCAGCGGCGCGACGCCATGGCACGCCAACTCTCCGGCGGCGAGCAGGAAATGCTCGCGATTGCCCGCGCGCTGCTGGTCAATCCTCAAGTGCTGCTGCTCGATGAGCCCTCGCAGGGCCTGGCGCCGCTCTTGGTCCGCGAGGTCCTCCAGGTTGTCGCGAAAATGCGCAGTGAGGGCATCTCGATTTTGCTGGTCGAGCAGAATGCCCGCTTTGGTCTTGAGGTCGCGGACCGGGTCTACGTGCTCAGCGACGGACGCATCGTTCATTCGGGAGAGGCGCAGGACCTCGCCAAGGACGAGACGAGGGTGCGCGCGCTCGCGGGCGCCGGGGTCCAAACGTCAGTGCCCCGCGAGATGGTGCCCAAGTAGGCCAGGGCTGAGAGATAGGTCAGGCCGTAACGCAGCCATGGTGTCGGTGAGTAAACGTGCGAGTGGCCTCGTCCGCTCCCGCCCCAAAAGGCAATGTCGAAAAGTCCCGTTCAGGGGCGATTGCGGCCAATTACGCATGTGCGATTATTCCGCCTTGATCGCGTCGGCGCCCTGGATGCGCGCGGCGAGCGCGGCCGAGAGAAACCGGTCGATATCGCCGTCGAGCACCGCCGGCGCGTTGCCGATCTCGACCCCGGTGCGCAGGTCTTTGACCATCTGGTAGGGCTGCAGCACGTAAGAGCGGATCTGGTGGCCCCAGCCGATATCGGTCTTTGACGCGTTCATCGCGTCGGTCTGCGCCTCGCGCTTTTGCAATTCGAGCTCGTAGAGCCGGGCGCGCAGCATTGCCCAGGCCTGGGCGCGGTTCTGGTGCTGCGAGCGCTCGCTCTGGCAGGCGACCGCGACCGGCTCCTCGCCGGGCGGGGCATAAGTCAGGCGCACCGCACTGTCGGTCTTGTTGACGTGCTGGCCGCCGGCGCCCGACGAGCGATAGGTGTCGACGCGCAGGTATTTGTCCTCGATCTGGATGTCGATCTTGTCGTCGATGACCGGGTAGATCCAAGCCGAGGCAAAACTCGTGTGCCGGCGGGCCGCCGAGTCGAACGGCGAGATGCGCACCAGGCGGTGCACGCCGCTTTCGGTCTTGAGCCAGCCATAGGCGTTGCTGCCCTTGACCAGCACGGTCGCCGATTTGATGCCGGCGCCTTCGCCGGCGCTCTCCTCGACCCATTCGACCTTGTAGCCGTGCGCCTCGGCCCAGCGCGCGTACATGCGCAAGAGCATCTCGGCCCAGTCCTGCGCCTCGGTGCCGCCGCTGCCGGCATGGACTTCGAGATAGCAATCGTTGCCGTCGGCCTCGCCCGACAAGAGGCTTTCGAGCTCGCGCTTGGCGGCCTCGGCGCGCATCCGCTCGAGCGCCGCTTCGGCCTCCTTGACGACCGCGTCGTCGCCTTCGGCCTCGCCCAATTCGATCAGCTCGACCGCGTCGTTGTAGTCTTGCTCGATGCGCTTGTAGCCGCCGACGAGATTGTCGAGCCGGGCGCGCTCGCGCGACAGCTTTTGCGCCTCTTCCGGGTCGCTCCAGAAATTCGGGTCCTCAGCCTTTTCGTTCAGCTCGGCGAGGCGCCGGTTCGCGACATCCCAGTCAAAGATGCCTCCGCAGCAAGGAGAGCGACTTCTGGATGTCGTCGACGATGGCCTGGGTTTCCGCACGCATTGGTCTTGCTTCCCTCAATCCTCAATATAACCCGCCGGTGCCCGAGGACGGCTGGCGCGCCGCTTCGCCGCCGCTGATCAGCGGCGACCCCTCGCCCGCCACACCTTGCGGCCCCATGTCGGGGTTGGAGCCGGGCGACGTACCCGGCTTATAGGCGATCCAGATCGACGGCGCGCCGCCTTCGGGCGGCTGCATCGTATCTGGGTTGACGCGGTACATCTGCAATCCCGGCGGGATGTGGAACTCGGTGGCTGGCGCATCTTTGGTCGCGGCGATCATGAAATTGCGGAACACCGGCGCCGACACCACTGCGGCCTGCTCGCCGCGGCCGAGGCTGTCGTGATTGTCGAAGCCGATATAGACCCCGGCGGCGAGGTTCGGGGTAAAGCCGAGAAACCACGCATCGCGCCAATCGCTGGTGGTGCCGGTCTTGCCGGCGATCGGCTTGCCCACCGCCGCGACCGTCGCACCGGTGCCGCGCGCGACGACGCCTTGCATCATCTGGATGATCTGATAGTCGGCGACCGGGTCGGCGAGCTGGTCGCGCTTGTCGGGGATGACGGGCGGCGGCTGGTGGTTCCACTCGACATTGTTGCAGTCGGGGCAGGGGCGGTTGTCGGCGCGGAAGATCGTCACGCCGTTGCGGTCCTGCACGCTGTCGATGAGGGTCGGGGTGAGCTTCTTGCCGCCGTCGACGAGCATCGCATAGGCGGCGGTGAGGCGCAGCGGGGTGGTCTCGCCGGCGCCCAAGGACATCGAATATTCGCGCGGCATCTGGTCCATGATGCCGAAATTCTCGATGGTCTCGCCGATCGGTTCCATGGTGAGCATCTGGGCGATGCGCGCGGTGACGATGTTGAGCGAATGCTCGAGCGCGACATAGATCGGCACCGACCCGGCATACTCGCCGGATTCGTAGTTGCCCGGCGTCCACGGCGGCATCCCCGGACCCTGATCGATCGAGACGGGGTCGTCGGACACCATGGTCGACGGGGTGAAGCCGCGTTGCAGCGCGGTCAGGTAGATAAAGGGCTTGATCGACGAGCCGGGCTGCCGGTGCGCCTGGGTGGCGCGGTTGAACTGGCTGATCTCGAAGCTGAACCCGCCCGACATCGCCAGCACCCGCCCGGTATGCGGATCGATCGAGACAAGGGCGCCGGAAATTTCGGGGATCTGGCAGAGATTGTAGAGTGCCGCCGGCTTTTCCGGCACGCCGGCGGCGACCTTGTGGATCGGCCCGGGCTTTTTCGCCGGCTCGGGCGTTTCCGGCAGCGGCTCGACCAGCACGACGTCGCCCGGCTTCACCACGTCGGCGGCGCCGCGCGGGTAGCCGCCGAAACGGCCGTCCTCGAGCACGCGCTGCGCCCAGCGCATCTGCGCAAAGGGAATGCGGCCGGTCGAGCCGTCCTTGAGGCCGATCTCGGCACCGTCGCCTTCAGTCCGCATCACCACCGCGATCTGCCAGTTCATCGCGTCGGCGCCGGGGGGTAACGGCACCGCGGCGAGCGTGCCGGCCCAATCGGCGCTGAGCGCGATGTGGTCGACGGGACCGCGCCAGCCGCCATGCGCGTGATCGTAGGCGATGAGCCCGTCGCGCAGCGCCTTGTCGCCGTCGGCCTGAAGTGTGCCGTCGAGGCTGGTGTGCACGGTGAGGCCGCCCTCATAGACCATCTTCTCGCCAAAGCGGGCGATCAGCTCGCGCCGCACCTCCTCGGCGAAATAGGGCGCATCGACGATCTCGGTGGCTTCGCGGTGGCGGACCGCGACCGGATCGGCCTTGGCGGCGGCGACCTCGGCTGCCGTGGCGAAGCCGGCTTCCTGCATCTGGTCGAGCACGGTATTGCGCCGCATCCGCGCCGCGTCGGGGAAGCGGATGGGATTATAGTTGGAGGGCGCCTTCGGCAGCCCGGCGAGAAACGCCGCTTCGCCGAGCGTCAACTCGTCGAGCGGCTTGTCGAAATAGATGAGCGCTGCCGAGGCAACGCCATAGGCACCGGCGCCGAGATAGATTTCGTTGAGGTACAGTTCGAGGATGCGATCCTTGGGCAGCGCCTCGTCGATCCGCGTGGCGAGCAGCACCTCCTTGATCTTGCGCGAGATCGACAGCTCGTTCGACAAGAGCATGTTCTTGGCGACCTGCTGGGTGATCGTCGAGGCGCCGATCGGGCGGCGGCTCGAGTGCCAGCGTCCGATGTCGGTGACGGCCGCGCGCAGCATCGAGATCGGGTCGACGCCGTGATGGGTGTAGAAGTTCTTGTCCTCGGCGGCGAGAAAAGCGGCGATCACCTGCTTCGGAATGGCGGCGATCGGCACGAAGACGCGGTGCTCGGCGGCATATTCGGCGACCAGTCGCCCGTCACCGGCGAGCACGCGCGTGGTGATTGGCGGCTGGTAATTGGCGAGCTGCTGGTAATCCGGCAAGTCGCGGCCGAAATACCAGATTGTCAGCCCGCCGAATCCGCCGCCGATGATCGCCAGCAGAACCACGCAGACAAAAAGAAGGCGAACCAATCTGGTCAAGGTACGCAAACTGAGCGCACTCCTTGGCGCCGGTCACGGCCGAATCGATACCGGCTTTCCCCTGCCGCTTTCCTGGCGGCGGCCCTTATGCGCCAACATCCGGGGGTTTCCAAGGCCGATTTGGTTGAGGAACCGCCCGGATCGGCAACCGCCAGCGATCAAATGGCCCATCCAACCGCTACTACAAGCCCCCAAGCGGACGAAAACATTGTGGAGAACGGGTTGGCCCGTTACATTACCAAGTACAAATTTCGTCGCTCGGGCCGAGCCCGGCGGCGTTGGGACGCTCGCCCGCGACCCTCGGCAGATCGCCGCAGCAGCACCGGGCGATGCAATTGACTGAACCCCGAGGCCGGGTGCGAATTTTCGACCGCGACGCCGATGACAGATTTCCGCGACGCCCCGACAAACGCTCAAGGGACTGGTTCCCTCGGCCTCTTTGCACAATGGACAGCGCCGCCCGCTTTCGCCGCGGGAGCAAAGGCGCGTCCCGGAGTTTGGCCGAATGGCAAAAAAGATGCTCATCGACGCCGCCCATCCCGAAGAGACTCGGGTGGTGGTTCTCAGCGGCAACCGGCTTGAAGAGTTCGACTTCGAGTCGTCGACCAAGAAGCAGGTCAAAGGCAACATCTATCTCGCCAAGGTAACGCGGGTCGAGCCGTCGCTGCAGGCGGCATTCGTCGATTACGGCGGCAACCGCCACGGCTTCCTGGCGTTCAGCGAAATCCATCCCGACTATTATCGGATCCCTGTCAGCGACCGCGAGACCGGGGAATACGACCCGCCTGAGGCGGGTGGCGATTCGCCGGCGACCGCGGTCGAGAGCGCGACGCCGGCCATGGACATCCCGGTCGAGCTGCCCGACGCCGTCAGCATCAATGCGCCTGCCGGCGGTTCGCCTGACGACATGCCGGGGGAGGTTCCAGGCGAAGTCTTCGATGAGCTGGCGGGGGCGGCTGAAGACCGGCGCGATGAGGCCCCAGGCGACGAAGCGCCGGTCGCGATCGCCGCGGCGCTCCCGGAAGCGGCCCCGGTCGCGAGCGATCGTGAAGCCCAGCCGCGGGCGGCGGGAGCGGCGGGCGACGTGGTCGCGATGGCCGACGAGGCGGGAGTTGACGAGCCTTCCGGCGAGCTGCCGGCCGATGTCAGCGACGTCGAAATGGCGGCGCCGATCGAATCGGTGGTGTCGAGCGAGCCGTTCTTCGAGTCGGTCGAACCGACGCCGGCCGAGGAGATCGCCACGCTCGACGACGACGAGGAAGCCGAGGAACGCGAGACCGAGCGGCGCCGCTCGTATTCCTCGCGTCACTACAAGATCCAGGAAGTCGTCAAGCGCCGGCAGATCATGCTGGTGCAGGTCGCCAAGGAGGAGCGCGGCAACAAGGGCGCGGCGCTTACCACGTATCTGTCGCTCGCCGGCCGCTATTGTGTGCTGATGCCCAACACCGCGCGCGGCGGGGGCGTCTCGCGCAAGATTACCAGCATCAGCGACCGGCGGCGGCTGAAGGAGATTCTCGAAGACCTCGACATCCCGGAGGGCATGGGGGTCATCGTCCGTACCGCAGGTTCTGAGCGTTCGAAGGCCGAGATCAAGCGCGACTACGAATATCTGATGCGGTTGTGGAGCGAGATTCGCGAGCTCACGCTGCAATCGACCGCGCCCGCGCTGATCTACGAAGAAGGCAACCTGATCAAGCGGTCGATCCGCGACCTCTATGCGCGCGACATCGATGAGGTCGTGGTCGAAGGCGAGGAGGGATACAAGACCGCTAAATCCTTCATGCGCATGCTGACCCCCAGTCATGCGAGGCGCGTGCAGTCTTATCGCGACCCGCTGGTCAGCCTCTTCCATCGCTATCAGGTGGAAAGCCAGATCGATGCGGTGCACTCGCCGATCGCGCAATTGCGCTCCGGCGGCTACATCGTCATCAACCAGACCGAGGCGCTGGTCTCGATCGACGTCAACTCGGG
>Ga0335074_10008886_pt1 | contig 13988 bp, 13 predicted proteins | sample Lox_Sample_23_FD_206715 | JGI IMG/M metagenome (GOLD analysis project Ga0335074, IMG submission 206715) | Soil microbial communities from Loxahatchee National Wildlife Refuge, Florida, United States - Lox_Sample_2.3 | ecosystem: Environmental > Terrestrial > Soil > Wetlands | place: USA...
TGAACTTATCGATCGCTTGGGTTTCGTGGAGACCCGTCAGGCGGAGATGGTTGTCGGGACCGTAGACCGCGATGTGATCGGGGATGTGCTTTTCGAAGGCCTTCATCAAGGACTCGAAATATTCCTTGCCGCCGACCTCGCGCATGTACTTCGTGGAGAAGTTGGTGTGCATGCCGGAGCCGTTCCAGTCGCCCTTGACGGGCTTACAGTAGAGCTCGACATCCACTTCGTACTTCTCGCAGAGGCGCATCATCAGGTAGCGAGCGGTCCAGGTGTCGTCCGCGGCCTTGGCTGAGCCCTTCGCGAAGATCTGGAATTCCCACTGCCCCTTCGCGACCTCGGCGTTGATGCCCTCGTGGTTGATGCCGGCCGTCAGGCAGAGATCGAGGTGCTCGTCGACGATCTGGCGAGCCACGCTGCCCATGTACTTGTAGCCGACGCCGCAGTAGTAGGGTCCCTGAGGGCTCGGGTAACCCGCCTCGGGGAAACCGAGCGGGCGGCCGTCCTTGTAGAGGAAGTATTCCTGCTCGAAGCCGATCCAGAGATCGGGATCGTTCTCGATGGTGGCGCGCATGTTGGTGGAATGCGGCGTGCCGTCCGGATGCATCACTTCGCTGAGAACGATGTAGCCGTCCTTGCGGGCGCCATCGGGATAGAGCGCCACGGGCTTCAGAATGCAGTCGGACTTGTGACCTTCCGCCTGCATCGTGGAACTGCCGTCAAAACCCCAGAGCGGCAGATCGGTGAGCGTGGGAGGAGCCGCAAACTCCTTGATGGTGGTCTTGCCGCGAAGCTCGGGAATCGGTGTCCTGCCGTCCAGCCAGATGTACTCCAGTTTGTATTTTTTCATAAAGTTTGAATGTCCAGTGGGCCAGGCGTGAAGCGCCCGGCCATGAGAATTTCACACGACGCACTAATCGGCCCGACTAAAACACGTGCAAAATACAAGGCGCGGATGCAAGGGTCAAATTCATTAAATCTATGCACTGCATTCAGTTTCTTTAAATGCGGCGGGCTGCGGGCGGCTTTGCTCGAATTTCGCCCTTGCGAGCGTGATGGAGCCGCATTCCGAAGTGCGACAGACGCATTGGGAGCGGGGAGGAAATTAGATGGCTGAGGACAGATTGCCGGAGCCGTGGCTCCGGGGCACGCTGAGCGACGTGCCGGCGGTGCCGAGGGGCGCGCTGCACGCGCTGGAACTGGCGAAAGAAGACGTGCAGAGATGGTGCGGACGCCTGACGGATGCGCAGATCAACGCGCGGCCGGGAGGGATCGCGCCGGTGGCATTTCACCTGCGGCATATCGCGCGAAGCATCGACCGCTTGCTGACGTACGCGGAGGGCGGTCGATTGAACGACGAGCAGACAGCGGCGCTCAAGTCGGAAATGGATGCCGGTGCGACGCGCGGCGAACTCTTCGCCGAGCTAGACGCGGCGCTCGAGAGTGCCGCAGCGCGGATTCGAGCGATCGACGCGAGCCGGCTCGAAGAGCCTAGAAACGTGGGAAAGAGGAACCTGCCGACCACGCTCGGAGGCCTACTCGTACACGTGGCGGATCACACGCAGCGGCATGTGGGGCAAGCCATCACGACGGCGAAGATCGTGAAGGCAGGGGCCGCTTAGCACCGGACCGGCTGGGGTTCTTTGTGCGCGTGCGCGGGGCGCTTGCGCTTGGTGAACTGGGCGGCTTCGGTGGAGCCCTCAAGCGCCGTGGTTGAGGCGGTGCCGCCGGTGATCACCTGCTGCACGTCGTCGAAATAGCCGGTGCCGACGAACTGCTGGTGCGCGACCGCATCGTATCCGTGCTGATGCTCGCTTTCGAACTCCGCGTCCTGCAGGCGGCAATAGGCGCTCATGCCTTCGTGCTTATAGCCGCGGGCCAGCTCGAACATCGAGTGGTTGAGCGCGTGGAAGCCGGCCAGCGTGATGAACTGGAACTTGTAGCCCATCGCGGCGATATCGCGCTGGAAGCTGGCGATCGTGGCGTCGTCGAGATTCTTGCGCCAGTTGAACGAGGGCGAGCAGTTGTAGGCGAGCATCTTGCCCGGGAATTTCGCGTGGACGCCGTCGGCGAATTCGCGCGCTTCGTGAATATCGGGCTTCGACGTCTCGCACCAGATCAGGTCCGCATAGGGAGCGTAGGAGATGGCGCGGGCGATGGCGGCTTTGGTTCCGCTGCGAACGCGGAAGAATCCTTCGGAGGTGCGGTCGCCGGTGATGAATTCGCGATCGTGCGGATCGACGTCACTGGTGAGGAGGCTTGCGCTTTCGGCGTCGGTGCGCGCGATGATCACGGTGGGGACGCCCATCACATCCGCGGCGAGGCGCGCGGCGACCAGTTTTTGGACGGCTTCGACTGTCGGGACGAGGACTTTGCCGCCGAGGTGGCCGCACTTTTTCGCGGAGGAGAGCTGATCCTCAAAGTGAACGCCCGAGGCGCCCGCTTCGATCATCGCTTTCATCAATTCGAATGCGTTGAGGTTGCCGCCGAAGCCGGCCTCGGCGTCCGCCACGAGCGGAGCGAGCCAGTAGGCGACGAGGCTGTCGGCGTTGCCGGCGTGATGTCCATTGGCGTGATTGATCTGATCGGCGCGAAGGAGAGCGCGATTGATGCGGCGCACCAGGTGCGGAACGCTGTTCGCGGGATAGAGACTCTGGTCGGGATAGGTTTCGCTGGCTTCGTTGGCATCGGCCGCTACTTGCCAGCCGCTGACGTAGATCGCCCGGAGGCCGGCGCTCACCTGCTGGACGGCCTGATTGCCCGTCATGGCGCCGAGGGCTGCGACGAAAGATTCAGAATGCAGCAGGCTCCACAGGCGCTCCGCTCCGACCCGGGCGAGCGTGTGCTCGATCTGGATCGAGCCGCGCAGGCGCTCGACGTCCGCGACGCCGTAAGGACGCGTGATGCCTGACCATCGCGGGTTCGAGGCCCAGTCCTCTTGAAGGTTTGCGTGCCTGCCGTTGTTGCTGGACATCCCGTAGCCTCCGTCGGGCGGAATCTTCGTGCTGACGCACCAATCCACGCGCGAGCGAGCCGCGTCTTTCAACGCTCTATCTCACCTGGGACGAAAGAGGGAGTGCTCTTCCCTGCTGCTGACCTCTATGCGCCTTTGCGCGCCCGCCACGCGGCCGACCCGGTGGGGGATAACTGTCGCAAGTAGTGTGCCAATGGGGGCTCAGGTAAGTCAAAGTGATTGTGATTATCAAGGCGATAAGTCTGTGTTATCATCCAGCGGAATTGCAGGGTTTAGCTTAGGTTTGGTTCCAGCGGGACTTGGGAGAGGGCCATGGAAATCGACCAGGTGGAGACATTTCTGGCAGTGGTGATGTACGGCGGCTTCCATCGAGCGGCAGAAGCTTTGCACGTAAGCCAACCGGCGGTGAGCGGCAGGATCCGGGCGCTTGAGGAGTCGCTCGGCGCCACATTATTTACGCGCGGGCGCGCGAACCCGTCGCTGTCACCTGCCGGAAAGGCGCTGCGTCCCCATGCGGAACAGTTGCTGCGAACCGTGGCATCGGCGCGGCAGGCCGTGCACGAGCTTCAGCCGCAGACGGGCGGCGCGTTGCGGATCGCGGCGTCGCTTTCGGTATGCACGTACCTGATGCCCGACGTGATGCAGGACTACAAATCGGAAAGCCCGAAAGTAATGGTGCACCTGCGCTCGGGCAATTCCATGCAGGTGCTGAAAATGGTTCTCGAGGGCGAGGCGGAAATCGGCGTGGCGCGCTCGTTGAATCATCCCGAAGTCGAGACAGTGACGCTGCGCAACGACCCGCTGATGCTCGTGGGGCATCCGGCGCACCCGATGGCGGAGAAGCGCGAGGTGCGGCTGCAGGAAGTGGAGTCGTGGCCGCTGATCTTCTACGATCGTGGGTCGAGCGACTGGACGTTGAGCCAGGGGCTCTTCCGGCGGGCGGGGTTGCTGCCGAACGTGGCGCTGGAGGTCGAAACGATCGAAGCGGCGAAGAGAATGGTGGAGCGCAAACTCGGCTTCGGGTTCTTGCCACAGATCGCGGTGACGCAGGAATTGCGGCAGGGCAAACTGATTGCGATCGACATCGTCGACGCGGAGCCTCTGAGCCGCAATCTGGACGTGATCCGGCATTTGAATCGCCCGCTGGCGAAAGAGGCGCAGGATTTTCTGCGGTTCCTGCGCGCCGCGGTGAACGCCACAGTGCCGCCGGCAAATCCAGCGGCGCCACCACGAAGCGGAACGAAAAAGTAGAGAGCATAGGGGACCTCGCGATACGACGCAGAGCGCTGCGAAATTCAGCGCGCTGAAGGAGGAATTTGCATGTATTACCAGCCCGGCAAGACGGCTCACGGCCTGCGGTACGATCCGTTCAAGTCGTGCGTGATCCCGCGGCCGATCGGATGGATTTCGACGGTGAGCCGGGACGGCGTCCACAATCTCGCGCCGTACAGCCAATTTCAGATGCTGTCGTTCGATCCGCCGTACGTGATGTTCTCCGCAGGGCAGAACAGCCACGGGCGCCGCAAAGACACGGTGGTGAACGCGGAGCAGACCGGGCAGTTCGTCTGGAACATGGCGACGTACGATCTGCGCGAGGCTGTGAACAAGTCAGCCGAGGAAGTTCCGCCTGAGGTTGACGAGTTCGATCTCTCGGGCGTGACGAAAGAGGCCGCACATGCGGTGAAGCCCTGCCGCGTGGCGGAGTCGCCCGTCCATTTCGAATGCCTTTACCATCAGACGATACGGTTGCCGGGCAACAGCATGATCTCGACGTCGGACGTGGTCTTCGGGCGCGTGATCGGGATCCACATCAACGACGATTTCATCACGGCCGACGGGCGCGTCGATGTCCTCAAGATCCGGCCGATTGCGCGGGTCGGCTATCATGATTACACGAGCATCGAATCGATCTTCGAGATGATCATTCCGGGGAATAACCGGCTGGTTCTGGCGGGCATGGACGGCTCGGCGCGGGGGTGAGAAGCGCAGCCGTGTAGAATGGACTTTCGGGAAGCCGATGCCGAAATTCGAACGACACATCTTTATATGTACGAACCAGCGGCCCGAAGGCCATCCGCGCGGGTGCTGCAGCCCATCGGGCGAGGGCGAACTTCATCGCCTGTTCAAGGTGAAACTGGCCCAGAGAGGAATCAAAGGCACGGTACGAGCGAACAAGTCGGGCTGTCTCGATCAGTGTGAGGTTGGCCCGACGGTCGTTGTGTATCCCGAAGCGGTTTGGTACGGGCATGTGAGGCCGGAGGATGTCGACGAGATTATCGAGTCGCACATTATCGGCGGCCGGCCCGTGGAGCGGCTGGTGATCCCCGATTCCCTGCTCAATAACACTCGTAAGAGCGAACGCCCCGAGTAACTGCCGCGTTGTACCAATCTGTTATTCTGCAAGAATACGATTCCTCAGCGAGAGACTCGTGTCTCGAAGTGAGCATCCATTTCGGGCCTGTTCACGCCTGAAAATGCCAGCGGCACTTCTTTTCATCCTGATTTAACAAATTACTAAAGTCTGAATACGCGCTGACGATGGGAGTCTCAGGAAGAATTCTACCCGAGCTGTGACGCTGATCACAGTAAAGGACTCGTTCCGACTATATAAAAGCAAAGCGCCAAACTCCGCACACCGTTGGAGCTGTACCACAGTGAACTGAGGGAGCCTCATGGAGCGCTGGAAGAGCATTCGTTGGCTAGCGATTGCCGCGTTCGGGTGTTTTAGCCTGTCGCACGTTTCCGCACAGGCACAAGGCCCGAAAGCAGCTACGGCAGCGGCGCCGGATTCGAAGGACTCGAGCCAAGCCCAGTACGTGGGTTCGGAAGTTTGCAAGACCTGCCACGAAGACATCTACAACAACTGGGAAAAGACTCCCCACTGGAAGACCACGCTGGACACGAAAGGTGGCCCGTCTCACCAGGGTTGCGAGGGTTGCCACGGTCCCGGGTCGGAACACGTGGCGGGCGGCGGAGACGTGAGCAAGATTTTCGTCTTCAAGAACCGTTCCGCCAAAGAAATCGACGACCGCTGCCTCACCTGCCACGCGGGCGGCACCGAGCACATGAACGCGCTCAACTCGCTACACGCGAAGAGCGACGTAAGCTGCACGTCCTGCCACTCGCCGCACCATGCCGAGACGAAGGAGTTTTTGCTGGCGAAGCCTCAGCCCGAGCTTTGCTACGGATGCCATCTGACGCAGCGGGCGCAATTCGAGATGCCGTTCCACCACCGGGTAAACGAAGGCCTAGTGCAGTGCACCGACTGCCACAACCCGCACGGGACGGAGGGACCGAAGCAGGTGCGCCTGGCGTCGACGCAGGACGCGGTCTGCTTCAAGTGCCACGCGGAGAAGCAGGGCCCGTTCGTCTACGAGCATGCGCCGATCAAGACGGACGGGTGCCAGTCGTGCCACATGGTTCATGGCGGGCCGAACGCGCACATGCTGAAGCTGAGCAACGTGAACCTGCTCTGCCTGCAATGCCACACGGCGTCGAGTTTCAGCGGCGCGCCGCAGGCGCCTTCGTTCCACAACCAGGCGTCGTTCTTCCAATCGTGCACGCTTTGCCACGTGGCGATCCACGGATCGAACTTCAGCTCGACGTTCTTCAAATAGGGGCCGCCATGAAAAACAGATCGATGGCGGGTAAACACGATGGCACACGATCCGGATCAATCACCCACCACCCCTGGCACGCCTGGAGTTTGCGGGTAGCGGAGAAGAGGGCTATGGATCATCGCCGGACGATTCTCTTGGTCGGCTTGCTGGTGTTGCTTGGCGCTTTGCTTGGCGCGCCCGCCTCGCGCGCGCAGGACGGCTCGGCGGATGACAAAGGCGTGGATTCCGGGAACTACAACATCCAGCAGTCGGTGGAATTCGGCTACCGGGCGACGCAGATCAACGGAAACAAGGACACCTACGACACATTCGTGAACCTGGGAGACGGCGTGCGTTTGTTCGACTACACGCTTGATATCCGGTCGCTGAACCATGACGGGCTGTTCTTCGACAATCTGCATTTCAGCAACTTCGGCTATGGCGGCGACCCGAACGACGTCTCGCGGCTGCACATCGATAAAGACAAGTGGTACGAGTTCAACCTGGTGTTCCGCCGCGACAAGAATTTCTGGGACTACAACCTCTTCGCCAACCCGCTCAACCCTGCGGCGCTGAATCCCGTGGGGTCGTTCACGACGGGCTGCATCGTCAGCGGGCCGGCCACGGCGCACCCGGGACTCCCGGGATATTGCTCGAACCCGTCGATGCCGCAGAACAACTCGGCGCACGCTTTGGACCTGGTGCGGCGCATGCAGGACTACGACCTGAGGCTCTTTCCTCAATCCTGGCTGAGCTTCCGGCTGGGCTTTTCGCACGATCGCAACGAGGGCCCCGGCTTCTTCACGACAGACAGCGGAACGGTGCCGGACTTCCCCGAGATGTACAGCTACACGACGAACGCGTATCGCGCGGGCGTCGACGTCCGCGTTCTGCCGCGGACGACTCTTTCCTTCGATGAGTTCCTGACCTACTTCAAGCAAGACAACTCGGTCACGGCAAATCCAGTGGCCACGCCAAGTCAATTCCCCTATCAGCTTTCGAACGGCACGCCCGAGGATCCCGGGATTGTGTGGAGCACGCAGACGCCGGCAGAGGCACTGCCCTGCGCCACGCCGTTCTCGAGCACCGCGACGACGCCGTTCACGGTTACGCCGACCTGCAACGGCTTCCTGAGCTACAGCCAGGTCGGCCGTCCTCGCAACGACATGCCGACCGAACGGTTCCGATTCCAGTCGGACTACTTCACACGGTTCCACATGGAGGGATCGGCGGGCTACAGCACGTCAGACAATGAGATTCCCGACTTTGACGAGATCCTGAACGGCTGGACCAGCCGGACAGCGACCCGGGAGAGCACGACAGCCGGGCCGGCGCACGCCAAGCGAGTTTCGGTCGACGCGGACTGGACAGGGGTTTACGAGGTCAACGATAAGTTCCGGATCGAGGATTCGTTCCGGTACGACAACTGGCGCATTCCCGGCTTCTGGGCAACCTACGAGACGAACCTCTTCGGCGCTGCCGGGGCCACAGGGTCAGGCATGCTGCTTCCGTTTTCGTTATTCAACCAAAGCTCGGCGTCAACGGCAACTTTGTTCCACACGCTGTGCCCCGCAGCTCCGTATAACCAGGCGGGGTGCCCGCTGCACACGACGAGCTCCGGGGCGGACGTCACCAACGAACTGTCCTACCAGTTCCTGGGACAAAATCTGAAGACGAACACGTTCGAGTTGCTGTACGACTTCACGAGGCGGCTGGACGGCCGGATCGGATATGAGTACACCAGCCGCACGATCGCGCAGGAAAGCGACGTATTCGATACGGGAGAGACCTATTTCCCTGGCGGCGCAGGGGCGACGGCAACGACGGACTACTTTGCTGCGCGCGGCGATTGCGCCTTCCCCGCGGCCCCCGCTCCGCACGTGTTGCCGGCCGGCTGCACGCTGAACGCGGACGGCTCGATCACGGAAGGTTCGCCGACGAATCTTGTCCCGGAAGCGGGCAACGACGCCGCCCGTCAGCTCACAAACATCAACGAGCACTTACTGATCGCGGGACTGGACTACCGCCCTATCGATTCCCTGAAGATCTCGAGCGACTTTCAGTTCGGGTACAACGATGCGGCATTCACGCGCATCGATCCGCGGCAGGTGCAGGGCTACAAAGTGCATGTGAACTACACGCCCAAGCCGTGGGTGGCGCTCGAGGGCGCCGTGGAAATCCACGAGAACCGCGACAACGTCGAGTTCGTCAATAACCTGGAGCATGACCGCACGTACAGCTTCACCACGATGCTCATGCCCAATCCGAAGGTGACGATCGATTTCGGCTACAGCTATTGGGATGTATACACGCAGGAAAACATCTGCTTCAACTATTCGATCAGTTACACGAATCCTCCGCCGGCAACGGGGTCAACCGTGTTTGGGACTTCTCCTCCGGGAGTAGCAACGGCGCCGTGTCCGATTCCGGGCGCGGGCCTGGGCGCCACCGGACTCGGCGCGCTCTCGACCTATTCGAGCCTCGACCACTTCGTGCACGGCGGTGTGATGTGGAAGCCGACAAAGCGGGTGACGACTTCCATCGGATACGCGGGGAGCTTCGTTCGCGGCGGAACGATCTTCATCAATCCCCTGCAGCCATCCGGAACGACTGACTACAACTATCAGTCGCCGTACGGCTCGGTCATGATCGACGTCTACAAAGGCTTCAGCTATCGAATGACCTGGAACTATTACGGATTCAACCAGAAGGGCAACACGAGTCCGTTTGGGCTGGGCGCGATCGCCTTGCAGGATTTCAACGGAAGCACGGCTACGTTCGCCTTCCGATACGCCTTCTAACGAAGCTGACGCAGGGATCGGCGGCGTTTGTCGATCCCGAGGAGGACGCATGAACGCTTCAAAGGCCCGAAAGCTGATGTTGGCGCTGGCCGCTTCCCTGCTGCTGGCGACGCTTCCGGCAGCGGCGCAGAATGACGGCGCATCTGCCTATAAGTCGAAATGCGCCGGCTGTCACGCGGCAGACGGCAGCGGGAACAGTCCCGCGGGCAAAGCGATGCACCTGCGTGATCTGGGCTCGGCCGACGTGCAGAAACAATCAGACGCCGATCTCAACACGATTGTCGCCAACGGGAAAGGCACGATGCCAGGCTACAAAGGCAAGCTCACCGACGACCAGATCAAGCAGGTCGTCGCCTTTGTGCGCACGTTTGCCAAGAAGGGCTGACCAGCCTTCCGCAAGGCGCGAAATGAACGCCTGGCGTGATAAAAACTGCTTTCTTGTCTCGACTAGGCCGCGGGCACGGACTACATTCGATCCGTTCCGCACGCATTCTTGAGGAGGAAACATCACCATGAGTTGTTCTTGGGAACAGATTCGCCGGAGAGCGCTACCTCTCGCTATTTGCGCTCTTTCGCTTTCGGCAACACCTTTGTGGGCGCAGAACGACGGAGCCTCTCTCTTCAAGTCGAAGTGCGCCGCCTGCCACAGCGCCGACGGCAGCGCCAGCGGCCCGGCGGGCAAGGCTATGCACATCCGCGATCTCGGCTCGGCCGACGTGCAGAAACAGACGGACGCGGATCTCACCGGGATTATCGTGAACGGCAAGGGCAGCATGCCGTCGTATAAAGGCAAGCTGACGGACGATCAGGTCAAGCAGGTCGTGTCGTTCATACGCGGGCTTGCCAAGAAGTAAGACTCTCGACGATCGGGACCGCGGAACGCGCGGCCCCCAAAATCTTTCGTTTCGCGACCAGGAGGCGCCATGTCCGGGCTTGCGCCGGTTTTAATACCTCTGATTATTCTTTCCGTGGTGCTGGCGATCTTTTTCTTCCTTCGTCCCAACGTAACGGCGGGCGTAACGGGCAAGATTCTGGCGTTCGTTGCTTTCTTCATGCTGCCGGTGATGTGCGTGGTGGCGGGAATGACCGAGCACATGCAGCGCGCCGAGCAGACGCAGTTTTGCATTTCCTGCCATTCGATGGAGCCGTACGGACGGAGCTTGTACGTCGACGACCCCGGCCACGTCCCGGCGCAGCATTTTCAGAATCACCGCGTGCCGGCGGATGAAGCTTGCTACGCTTGCCACGCCGATTACACGATCTACGGACCGCTAAAGGACAAGCTGCGCGGCGTAACGCGGATCTACATGCAGTACATCAGCACCCCGCCGAAGGAGATCACCATCCCCGGCGGCTACAACAACAACCAGTGCCTGCACTGCCACAACGGCGCGCGCAGTTTCGAAAGCAATCCGGTTCATCAGGCGATCATGGACTCGCTCAAGTCGAATCAGATGTCGTGCATCACCAGCGGCTGCCACGACACGATTCACGACGTGAATTCGCTCGATCATTTGAAATTCTGGAGGCCCGGACAATGAAACTCAGCGAGATCGGGATGCAACGGCTGCTGCGCATATCGAGCGCCCTGATTGTCCTTGGACTGCTCCTCGAGATCATCAGCCTGCTGTGGTTTCACCCGCTGGCGTTCGCGCTGTTTGCGTTCGTGGCTACGGGACTGATCGCGCTCGGCGTTGTCGTTTACCTCGCGTCTTTGGTCTTCGCCGTCGCTCCACCGGCAGGAAAATAGAAGGCGCGCACACAGCCACTCTCGAAAACCTGGAAAACAAGCGTCATTGCCCGGCTCGCGGAGCCGCCCGCCCCGAATTGACAAAGTTTCAGTTTAGATATAGTCTAACTTGCGCATGAACGCGGAAGAGATCAAGCAGTCTTTCGAGGACATCGGGCTGCGCTGCACGCCGCAGCGCTACGCCGTGATGGCGTTCCTGATGGACTGCCACAGGCATCCTACAGCGGCGGAGATCTTCGAAGCCGTGAATCAGCTCGATCCACGCTCTTCAAGGGCTACCACTTACAACAATTTGCGGGACCTGGTGCAGGCGGGCCTGGTGCGCGAAGTGGCCGTCGAAGGCCGCGCCGCCCGATTCGACGCCAAAGGGATGCGGCATCACCACTTCATCTGCGATCGGTGCGGCAACGTCGAGGACGTGAAGTGGTACAGCGTGCCGAAGCCTGCTTCGAGTTCGCTAGGCAAGCGGATTCTTCGCGAATGCGAATTGATTTTCCGGGGCCTGTGCACCAGGTGCGCCCCGCGCCGCGCGTCTCGTTAGGGGGCGCGAGTGGATGGCGCGCGAGTTCCTGACGACGCCGGCTTCCCTGCTGCAGGCAGACTAAGAGCTTCTGTTTTCTGGACCAAAACTTCGACCAATCGAAAGGAAGGAACAAACCGTGTCGACCGAAGCGAAGTGCCCCTTCTCGGGCGCAGCCCCCGTTCCGCCCCGCTCGAATCGTGAGTGGTGGCCGAACCAACTGGATCTGAGCGTTCTCCATCAGCACTCCGAACTCTCCAACCCATTGGGCGATGATTTCGACTACGCCAAGGAATTCAAGACTCTCGATCTCAACGCCGTCGTGAAGGACCTGCATGCGTTGATGACCGATTCGCAGGAGTGGTGGCCGGCCGACTTCGGCCACTACGGCGGGCTTTTCATCCGCATGGCATGGCACAGCGCGGGAACGTATCGCATCGGCGACGGCCGCGGCGGCGCGGGAGCCGGCCAGCAGCGATTCGCTCCGCTCAACAGCTGGCCCGACAACGTCAATCTCGACAAGGCGCGGCGGCTTCTGTGGCCGATCAAGCAAAAATACGGACAGAAGATCTCCTGGGCCGACCTGATGATTCTTGCGGGCAATGTCGCTCTTGAGTCGATGGGCTTCAAGACGTTCGGCTTCGGCGGCGGACGCGTGGATACGTGGGAGCCCGAGCAGGACATTTACTGGGGTCCCGAGGGCAAGTGGCTCGCCGATGAGCGCTACAGCGGCGAGCGCGATCTTCAGAACCCACTGGCGGCCGTGCAAATGGGCCTCATTTATGTGAATCCGGAAGGGCCCAACGGCAAGCCGGATCCAATCGCAGCGGCGCGGGACATTCGCGAGACGTTTCTCCGCATGGCGATGAACGACGAGGAAACGGTGGCCCTGATTGCCGGCGGCCACACCTTCGGCAAAACGCACGGCGCGGGCGATGCGGCTCTGGTGGGTCCGGAGCCCGAAGCAGCCACGCTCGAAGAGCAAGGGCTGGGCTGGAAGAGCAAATTCGGCACGGGCAAGGGCGGCGACGCGATCGGCAGCGGACTGGAAGTGATCTGGACGACCACACCGACGAAGTGGAGCAACAACTTCTTCGACAACCTGTTCAAGTACGAATGGGAACTGACGAAGAGCCCAGCCGGCGCGCATCAGTGGCGGCCCAAGAACGGCGCCGGCAATGGCGCGATGCCCGACGCTCATGACGCTTCGAAGCGTCACGCGCCTTCGATGCTGACGACGGACCTTTCGCTGCGGCTCGATCCCGCGTACGAAAAAATTTCGCGGCGCTTCCACGAGCATCCCGATCAGTTCGCGGACGCCTTCGCGCGGGCGTGGTTCAAGCTGACGCACCGCGACATGGGACCGATCGTGCGCTATCTCGGCCCGCTCGTTCCGAAAGAAGCGCTGCCGTGGCAGGATCCGCTTCCCGCCGTCAATCATTCGCTGATTGACGAGAAGGACGCGGCGGCTCTGAAGGCAAAAATCCTCGCTTCGGGGCTTTCGATCTCGCAGCTGGTTTCGACGGCATGGGCCTCGGCGTCGACGTTCCGCGGCTCCGACAAGCGCGGCGGAGCAAACGGCGCGCGCGTCCGACTCGCGCCGCAGAAAGACTGGAAGGTCAACGAGCCGGCCGAGCTTTCGAAGGTGCTGCAGAAGCTCGAGGAAATCCAAAAGGAGTTCAACGCCGCGCAGACCAACGGCAACAAGGGCAAGAAGGTGTCTCTGGCCGACTTGATCGTGCTCGGCGGAGATGCGGCGATCGAGAAAGCAGCCAAGGCCGCGGGGATCGAGGTGAAGATTCCCTTTGCGCCCGGGCGCGTGGACGCGTCCCAGGAGCAAACCGACGTCGAATCTTTCGAGCCGCTCGAGCCGAAGGCGGACGGCTTCCGCAATTTCCTGCACCCGGCCCTCAACGGCTACCGGCGGCTCGCGCCGGAAGAGATGCTGGTCGACCGGGCGCAGCTGTTGAAGCTGACCGCACCTGAGATGACGGCGCTCGTCGGCGGGCTGCGGGTCCTGGGGGCGAATCACGGGAAGTCCACGCACGGCGTCTTCACCAAACGGCCGGAGACGCTGACGAACGACTTCTTCGTCAACTTGCTCGACATGGGGACGCAGTGGCAGCCAATTGCCGGCTCCGAGGGAGTTTACGAGGGGCGCGACCGGAAGACGAACCAGGTCAAGTGGACCGGGACGCGGGTCGACCTGATCTTCGGGTCGCACTCCCAGTTGCGGGCCCTCGCGGAAGTCTACGCGTGCAGCGACTCCAAGGAGAAGTTCGTGAAGGACTTCGCGGCGGCGTGGAGCAAGGTGATGAACCACGATCGCTTCGATTTGGCCTAA
>Ga0335074_10008887_pt1 | contig 13988 bp, 12 predicted proteins | sample Lox_Sample_23_FD_206715 | JGI IMG/M metagenome (GOLD analysis project Ga0335074, IMG submission 206715) | Soil microbial communities from Loxahatchee National Wildlife Refuge, Florida, United States - Lox_Sample_2.3 | ecosystem: Environmental > Terrestrial > Soil > Wetlands | place: USA...
CGGAAACGTTCATGATATTCATAGTATCTGGCTCCAGGTACTGGCCGAGCAGGGCATCGTGGTATTCTGCATCTGGCTCGGCATGATCGCGGCCGGATGGATCGGATGCCGGAGGCTGGCAAGGGCGAGCCGGAACCATCCTGAGGTCTCATGGGCCGCCGACCTCGCACGGATGGGGCAGATTTCGATCCTGGCCTATGTCGTTACGGGAACTTTCCTGCCGATATCGAGTTGGGATGTGTTCTTCACGGTTCTGGTGACGGTCGGCGCCGCCAATCCCATCGTCGCGCGACAACTCGCCGGTCAGGCAACGCCGTCGGAAGGCTCTACCTGGCGACGCCGGGTCCGCCCGATGCACCCGATCCGCCCGATTAGCGGCGGTCTCGGTGCCTCGCCATGAGCGCCCTGATCTATCTTGTTGCCCTTGGGAGCGTGGGCTGGCTGGTCCTGTGGACCATTCGCGATCCGAAAGTGCCCAAGTGGGATTGGTGGCCGATTGATTGGTGGCCCTTCGATACGCGGGCCGAGGAGGATGCACAGCAGCAGGGTGATCAGCAGCGGGCGGAGCTTGCCGGCAGACAGCGAGCGGTGCCGTGGCGCGAGCGGCGCAGCAATTCCTGGCGCACCCAAAGGGTGGCTGCACGGCGGACGGGGCGTTGAAGGCCGGAATGGACAACAGTGGCAACCCGCTGTCGCGCACCCCGATACCGGAAATCCCGAGGTCAGCGGCGGTGCCGTTGTGCACGGATGATCATGGTGGCGGGCAGCCCGCGAACGGCGCCAGTGTTGACGGGCCGATCCAGGTGTTGTCGACCGCGCAACAGAACCTTCCGTGCGTCCTGCGCCTGAAGTACGGTCCGCCGGACCGGATGGGCCCGGCGCCGCGTTTGCGTCAGCGGATCGGCTACAGCAGTCCGGATGACTGGTACGAGGCGGCGGTATTCGGACTGGTGAGCGGGACGACGACCTGGCTCGATGTCGGCTGCGGTCGCAGCATGTTCCCGTTCAACCATGCCACCGCTAAACTTTTGTCCGAACGCTGCCGGCTGCTGGTGGGTCTCGATCCCAGCGACAACATCCACGCCAACGATTTGGTCCACGAACGCGTGCAATCCCCGCTCGAGGATTACGTGACCGATCGGCGCTTCGATCTGGTCACCCTGCGTATGGTGGCCGAGCATATCACTGATCCGGTCGCGGCGGTTGGCGCGCTGGCCCGGCTGACGGCGGTTGGTGGGCGAGTGGTCGTATATACCGTCAGCAAATGGGCACCGGCGACAATGGTTTCGGCGATCACGCCGTTCTGGCTTCACGTCGCCGCCAAACGCGTGCTGTGGCAAGGGAACGAGCGTGATGCGTTTCCGACGGCTTATCGGATGAATACGCGGAGCGAGTTGGGGCGCCTGTTCGCGGCCGGCGGCTTTCAGGAAGAGAGCTTCCAATATCTCGACGATTGCCGTGCATTCGGACGTTTCATGTCGCTGAACAGGCTCGAGCTCCTTGCCTGGAAGGCACTTCGGTGGCTCGGTTTGCGCTACCCGGAGTCGTGCATTCTGGCGGTCTTCCGGAAATCGAGCTGAGGGCGCGAGCCTTCATCCCGCGTTTGCCGGGGGTGCGGCAGGCGAGCCCCGACATATCGCCGCACCGAGTAGATGTCACGACATATGGCTGAGCGAACGACTGCAAGCCTTGGCTCGATAAGGTTGTCAGCGGCGACGCGCGGTTCGGGGTATCGCCCACCGTGTTGAGTGTGGTTGCACGGATCACAACCAATCCTCGGATTTTCGCACGCCCGAGTCCGATCGACGAAGTCTTCGCCTATTGCGATAATCTTCTCCACCAGCCACACTGCCAGATTGTGCAGCCCGGCGAGCGGCATTGGATGATATTCAAGCGACTATGCGTCGGGACGGGCACGCGGGGCTGCAGGATCACCGATGCCTGGTTTGCTGCCTTGGCCATCGAGCATGCATGTACCTGGATTACTTATGATCGCGACTACGCCCGGTTCCGGGAATTGGACTGGCAAGCGCCGGCCGTATGAGAGCGGGCCCCGCAGGGTCCGCGCGGAGCGCACAAAGAATCGCATGAGGACGGTCGCGGTCCGCTAAGCGCCGCCGCTGGAGACCGTGCGCCCTCCTATCGGTTCCGCCGCGCCAGCCAAACGACAACAAGCCCTATCACCGGCACCAGCAGCCAGACCGCCACCCACCACTTCATCGCAAAGTTAGGCCCCGCCCCAAAAAAGGAATGCGCGCCGAGTGAAGCGGCGCGCATTCAAGCCAAACGCCATCAGAGAGTGTCATGGAAATGACACATCACGGATCGGTGAGCAACGCCTTATCTGCATACCTCAGAGGCACTGAGGTCGCGGAATAAAGACGCGCGCGCTGGATGTTTCTGGTTCGTTCCCATTGCTGGGCTACAGGTCCAAAAACATTCTGCTTTTATTACACGCGCTAATATGCAACAATTCCGATCTACTATCCGATCTGGACGCCCGATGCAGCCTTTCCACAATGACAACGTGCAAGACACCGAGGTTGCAACCGACCGCCGGAGGCCGGGGAGGACTCAGACCGACAACCCGTACCTGCTCGCGCTATTCCGCAATCCATTCGCGATCCGGTTGCTGTCTGAGGCTGAAATTCCGCGCGAGACTGCGTCCCCCGCCGGTGCCCTAAGGGACGACCATGATCCCCGCGCTCTGGCAAGAGGCATTGCTTTCGGGCTTTTCGGTGGCATTAGCCTATGGGCGGTTGTCTTCTTCTGCCTGTGGCGCTTCCTATAGGAGACGGCCCAAACGCCGATCCTCCCCCAGGCTGCCGAGACGTCCTCGGAAAACGTTTCAAGCCCTCCCGTCGGAGATGCCCCGCAGACCAAAGGCCGTTGCCGTGGCTCCCGGAGCAGGACTCGAACCTGCGACCCAGCGGTTAACAGCCGCTTGCTCTACCAACTGAGCTATCCGGGATCGCCGCAGGCCGCCGATATAGCCATCCCGCCCGCCCGACGCAAACCTTCGCCGAACCGCCGCCGCTCACCGGTTGTTCCCCACCCCGGCGTGCCGGTATGCTTGCCATAGCGCAGCGACCGCCGCGCCAACTGGGAGAGGATGAACCGGTGAACCAGCACGACGACGCCCGGCGTGGGCCGGGATTGATGCCTACTGCGTGGCTGACCCGCCGGGCGGCGCTGGCCGCCGCGGCAGCCTCGATCCCGCTGATCGCGCGCCGCCCGGCCTGGGGCGCGGCGGAGCCCGTCGTGATCGGTTGGGTTGGCCCGCTGTCCCCACCGGGGGGCTACGCCGAGGGTATCCTGATGAAGGATGCCGCCGAGATGGCGGCCGGCGAGATCAATGCACAGGGCGGCGTGCTGGGCCGGCCGTTGCAACTCGTCTTTGCCGATACGCGGGGCATGCCGGCCGAGGGTCGCACCGGTGCCGAGCGGCTGGTGCAGCAGAACAAGATCGTGGCGGCATTCGGCGAGTTCCACAGCCCGGTGGCGCTGGCCGAGATGGAGGTGTTCCGCAAGTATAACATTCCCTTCATGGCGTGCGACGTGTGGTCCGACGAGATCACCGCCAAGGGCTATTCGCAGGTATTCCGCAACGCGCCGACGGTTTCGCTGATCGACACCGCGATCGGCGAGTGGATCGCCGCGGTGGGGTTCAAGAAGGTGGCGTTGCTGGCGGAAAAGAACGACGTCGGCCTGGCAGCGCGCACGACCGTTGCCGAGCTGTTGAACAAGGCGCACATCCCGAACGACTCGGTCGACGCCGAAACGACTACTACCGATTTCAACGCGCAGATCCTGCGGTTCAAGAACGCCACGCCGCCATACGATTTCTTCTATTCGGCGTTTTCCGAGGCCGGCGCCTATGATCTGATCCGTCAGGCGAAGGAGCTGGGCATGTGCCCGACGCCGAAGTGCGGCCTGTACAACTCGGGCGGCGAGGCGACCGATCCGACATTCTGGCAGAACGTGAAGGAAGCGGGCGTCTGGGTGGTCACCGAGAATGTTGGGCTGCCGCAGAGTGGCTGGAACGACAAGACGCGGGCTTTCGTCAAGGCGTTCACCGCCAAGTACAAGGCTGAACCGCCTGGCGCGGTGATGGAGAGCTACGACGGGCTCTATTTGCTGGCGGACGCCATCAAGCGCGCGGGGGACACCAAGCCGGAGGGCATCATTCACGCGCTGGAGACGACCCAATATGTTGGCGTGCGGGGCCAGTATTCATTTGCTACCGACAAGAGCCCGCCGTGGCACTACCATCAGTTCATGCAGGCGCCGCTGACGCTGATCCAGTATGACAAGGTTGATCAGACGGTGAACGACGCGCCGATCCTGTGGCCGCACAAATTCGCGACCGCCAAGGAACTTTACATGACGCCCACATAGCGTCCGCCGACCGCGTAGAGCCATGCTGAACTACCTGCTCGTTCAGGCCGTCAATGGGCTTGTCATCGGCGTGATCTACGCGGTCATCGCCGCCGGGCTGACGGTGATTTTCTCGATCCTCAAGATCGTCAATTTCGCCCATGGCGAAGTGTACATGATGGGCGGCTATTTCGCCTATTTCGCCATCGCCCTGCTGGGTATCCCGCCGATGGCGGCGATCTTTGTCGCCATGGCACTGGCGTTCCTGCTGTCGGTGCTGTTCGAGCGGACTTTGCTGACGCCCCTCTATAGCCCCACCACGGAGCGAAAGGCGGACTACGGCATCCTCGCCACCTTCGGCATTTCAATATTGCTGCGCAACATCGCCATTATCGCCTTCGGTCCGTTTCCACTGCGCCCGCCTTCGTTTTTCCAGGGCGTGCTGACCTGGGGGCCGATCGTGATCAGTTGGGACCGGGTATTCGCCGCCGGGGCGGGAGGCGGGATACTGCTGGCGCTGATGCTGTTCCTCCGCCGCAGCGCGTGGGGGCAGGCGCTGAACGCCGTGAGCCAGTCGCGCGAATCGGCGGCGATCGTCGGCATCAACGACCGCCTGGTCTATACGCTGGCGTTCGGTGTGGGCGGCGCTCTGGCGGGCGGGGCCGGCGCGCTGGTCGGTCCGATCTATGCGTTAAGCCCAACGATGGGGTTGCAGCCGGATACAACGGCTTTCGTCATCGTGATACTCGGCGGAATGGGCTCGGTGGGCGGAGCGATCATCGCGGCGCTGCTGATCGGCCTGAGCGAGGGAATGTTCGTTGCCCTGTTTCCTGATCCGACGCGCAGCCTGGCGTACGCACAGGCGTTCTCCCTGCTGGTCATGATGCTGGTTCTGCTGGTGCGGCCAAAGGGGTTCTTCGGCCGCGTGCACCTGGCGATGGAGTAGCGCGTGCGGCCGACGCAGCTTGCCGGGGCAGCGCTGCTGCTGGTGCTGGTGCTGGCGTTCCCGATGCTGGTCAACCCGTATTGGCTGACCGTCGGGATTCTGGCGATCTTCTATGCGATCGTCACGGCAAGCTGGGCGCTGCTGGTGGGTTACGCCGGGCAGTTCTCGTTCGGGCACATGGGATTCGTGTCCCTGGGCGCGTATTGTTCGGCGCTGTTGGTTTCCGCTGCCGGGCTGCCGATCCCGATCGGCATGGCGGCGGCGCTGGTGCTGGCCGGGGTGGTCGGCGCAGCGATCGGCTACACCTGCCTGCGGATGCACGGGCCGTACCTGGCGATCTTCACCATGGCCTTCTCCGAGGTGTTTCGGATCATCGCGCTGACGGAGAACGAAATTACCGGGGGCGCGGGCGGTCTGGAGGTTACGCCGCTGTTTCATACTCGCTCCGACGCGCCGTATTTCTATCTGGGGCTGGCACTGCTGGCGGCTTCGCTGGGACTGATGTCGTGGATGGCCACGTCACGCTGGGGCCTGTTCTTTCGGGCGATCCGAGAGAACGAGCAGGCGGCGGCGGCGGCGGGTGTCAAGGTCGTGCGGTTCAGGGTGCTTGTATTCGCGATCGCCAGCAGCTTTGCCGGCTTGGCGGGAGCGTTCTACGCCCATTACATCGGCATTTTGACGCCGGATGTCGGGTCGGTGGACCAGATGGGTCTGGTGGTCGCGATGGCAGTGATCGGCGGCGCAGAAAGCCTGCCGGCGGCCGTGGTCGGGGCCATCGTCGTCGAATTCCTGGTAGAGGCCCTGCGTGCCTATGGCGAATGGCGCCTGGTGCTGTTCGGTGCGTTGCTTCTGCTGACCGTGCGTTTCGCTCGCAACGGTCTGCTGGCATTGGCCTGGGAGCAGGTGCTGCGGCTTGGCCCGGTGCGCGAGCGCGTGCGGCCGGCTCGCCGGCCCGCGGCGTCGTGACGGGGTTGATCGAGGCGGTCGATCTGACGCTGCGGTTCGGCGGCATTGTTGCCGTCCGCGGGTTGCAGTTTGCGGTGCAGGAAGGCGAGCTGGTCGGGCTGATCGGACCGAACGGGTCGGGGAAGACGACCACCATCAATATGCTGACGGGGCATCTGTCGCCGGGCTCGGGGCATATTATGCTGCGGGGGGCGCGGGTCGACGGCATGTCGGCGGATCGCTTCGCCGCGCGCGGGGTGGGGCGGACGTTCCAGGTCACGCAGCTCTTCAGCCGGATGAGCGTATTGGAGAACATGCTGGTGCCGGGGCTGGCACGGCCACATTCGACGCATGTGGCAGCGCGGCGGCAGGCACGGCTGCATTTGGAGTTCCTCGGGCTCGCGGCGTTGGAGGATCTGCCGGCGCGCAGCCTGTCGGGCGGACAGCAGAAGCTGCTGGAGCTGGGGCGCGCGCTGATGCTGGCGCCCTCGATCCTGTTCCTGGACGAGCCGTTTGCGGGGGTGAACCCGTATCTGCGCGACGAGATCATCCGGCTGGTGCAGGCGCTGCATGCGGGGGGGCGGACATTCGTCATCGTCGATCATGACCTGGAGGCGATCCAGCGGCTGGTGCAGCGGCTGGTGGTGATGTCGCGGGGGGAGAAGATTGCGGATGGAACGGTCGATGCGGTGCGCGAGGACGCGGAGGTGATCCGCGCGTATTCGGGGGTGTGATGGACGTGTCGGCGCCTGTGCTGTCGGCGCGCAATCTGGTGGCCGGGTATCTGCCGGGAATCCATATCCTGAACGGCGTCTCCGTCGATGTGCTGGCCGGCGAGGTGCGGTGCGTGCTGGGCCCCAATGGCACCGGGAAATCGACGCTGCTGAAGGTGCTGTTCGGGTTCCTGCCGCCGCTTTCGGGTGAAATCACAGCCGAGGGGCAGACGCTGAACGGCACCGGGCCGCACGAGATGGGGCGGCACGGCATCGTCTACCTGCCGCAGCGGCCGAGCGTGTTCCCGTTCCTGCCGGTGGAGGTGAACCTGCGGCTTGGCACCTGGACGTTTCGCCGGGATCGTGTCCGGGTGCGTACGGCGATCGAGGGTGCGTATGAGCGGTTTCCGATCCTGCGCGAGCGGCGGCGCCAGTCGGCCGGCACGCTGTCTGGGGGGCAGCAGCGCCAGTTGGAGATCGCGCGGGCTTTGCTGACCGACCCGACGATCTTCCTGATCGACGAGCCTACCGCCAGCATCGAGCCTCGGATCGCGGCACAGATCTATGGGCTGATCGAGGATCTGGCGCGTGCCGGCAAGGCAGTGCTGCTGGTCGATCAGAACATCAAGGGCGCGCTGGGGATCGCGGACCATGTCTATGTGATGCGCACGGGTGCGCTGTTCGCTGAGGGGCCGCGCAACGATTTCACCGATGATGTGGAGACGCTGGTGAGCCGGTGGCTTTATACGCGCGATCCGGCGGGGCCGGGCTGACGGAAGGCTGGCGGTGGGCTATAGTGCGGGGTGAGGGGGCGCGTCCCTCTCTGCGCGCGAGTGGCGAAATGGTAACCGCAGGGGTCTCAAAAACCCCCGGAGGCGACTCCTTGCCGGTTCGAGTCCGGCCTCGCGCAGACCGCCCGGTGGGGATGTGTGCCTCCACCCAACCGCCCCGGCCCGCAAGCGGCTACCGTGGTCACAGAAGTGCGAAACGGTGCCGGGACCTGTGCCTCTCGAAGAGGTTCACACGGATCGCACGGAGTGCCACTGAGGTCCGTGGCCTCATCCTCCGCAGAGTTCCGTGTGAACCACCTTCACGCAGTGACATTCGTTCCGGAGATACGGGACATGCGTAGCCCGCAAGGGGAGGGGACGACGTTCATGATGCGCTACAGCAGCGCATACTGCGCGCGTTCGCGTTTGGCCAGCAGCGGCAGCGCTTGCCCGGCGATAAGGTGCTTGAAGTGTTCACTGCCCTGATGCGCCGCGAAGGCTGCCTCGTCAGCAAACAATTCGTAGAACAGGAACTGATTGGCGTTCTCCTTCCCTCGGCCGATCAGGAACAGGTTGACGCCGGCCTCGCGCTGAGCCTGGGGCAGGAATTCGCGTAGGATCGTGGCGACCCTGTCGGCCTGTCCCTCCTGTGCCTGCCAGGTCGCGACGACGAGCAGGCCGCCTCGTTTGGTCAATTCGTTCACGTCAGTGCTTTGCATTCGTTTTCTCCGTGCATCGGGATTTGGTGTCGATATTCCGTCGATTGGGAGCGGCGCCGGGTAGTTGGCGCCTCCGAGCGGGAGTATTGTGGCGCGGAGCGTACCTGTCGCGGTCAACAACTTCGGCCACGACCGAAGAATCAGGCCCGGCGTACATCCGCCCGCGACCGAACGAGGGAGCCACCGCGTGGAGTCAGTCGATTGCGTCGTGGTTGGCGCCGGGGTGGTGGGCCTTTCGGTCGCCCGCGCCGCCGCGCTGGCGGGGCGCGAGGTGATCGTGCTGGAGGCCGCCGAGGGCATCGGCACCGAAACCTCCTCGCGCAACAGCGAGGTGATCCATGCCGGCATCTACTACCCTGCCGGCAGCCTGATGGCGCGGTTCTGCGTTGCAGGACGCAAGGCGCTCTATGTCTATTGCCGCGAGAAGGGCGTGCCGCACCGCAATTGCGGCAAGCTGATCGTTGCGACCAATGCCGACGAGGACGGGCGGCTGGCCGGCATCCGCCAGCGCGCCGCTGCCAACGGCGTGGACGACATGCGCATCCTCTCCGGCAGGGAGGCTCGGGTGATGGAGCCGAATCTGTCCTGCACCAGCGCGCTGCTGTCGCCGTCCACCGGCGTTATCGACAGCCATGCGTTCATGCTTGCGTTGCAGGGTGATGCGGAGAACGCGGGCGCCGTGCTCGCCTTCCTCAGCCCGATGATTGCCGGCCGCCCGGCTCCGGATGGTGGGGTCGAGATCGACGTGGGCGGTGCCGAGCCGATGACGCTGCGGTGCCGGTTGCTGGTGAACTCGGCCGGGCTTCATGCGCCGGGGCTGGCCCGGCGGATCTCCGGGATGCCGAGCCAGCTTGTGCCAGGTACTTATTATGCCAAGGGCAACTATTTTACCTTGTCGGGCCGATCACCATTCTCGCGGCTGATCTATCCGGTGCCGGTGCCCGGGGGCCTGGGCGTGCACCTCACCATCGATCTCGGCGGACAGGCGCGGTTCGGGCCGGACGTGCAGTGGATCGACGGGATCGACTACAGCGTGGATCCGGCCCGCGCCGACGGCTTCTATGCCGCGGTGCGCCGTTACTGGCCGGGGCTGCGAGATGGGGCGCTGCAGCCCGGCTATGCCGGTATCCGTCCGAAAATCGTGCCGCCCAATGTCGCCGGCCAGGATTTTGTGGTGCAGGGACCGGCGGCGCATGGGGTCACCGGACTGATCAACCTGTTCGGGATCGAATCGCCGGGATTGACGGCGGCGCTTGCGCTGGCTGAGTACGTGCTGGAGACGGCGACAGTCGCGGGCTCTTGATAGCGTGAGGTTGAGGATTTCATCGCCACAAGAGTTTGCCGCGGCGGTGGGACAAGTCCAACGCTCTCGCACATTTATCTGACATCTGGCCTGGCTCTGCTGTGATACCGCGCACAGAGAGGATTCCCTGTTGTTCAAGCTGTCGGCACGCGAGCACTTTTCGGACGATTTAATGGATAGCGCGGTGCGGGCGGCTTCGACACGTTATCGGGAGGCGCGCGACCAAGCGCTTGAGCATCAAGCCCGTGGATGTCACTCCCATTGTCATGTTATCCGGCACGGCCGTTCCGCGATCAGAGTCCGCTCCAGCGACTCGGGTGATCCTCGTGGTGGAGGATGAAAGTTTCATCCGGATGCCTCTGGCGGAGTACCTCAGAGACTGTGGGTACCGGGTATTTGAAGTTGCTCGCGTGTCTGAAGCGAAATCTGTTCTGAATTCCGCGACGCCTGTGGATCTGGTGTTCACGGATGTCAATCTTGCGGGCGACGAGAACGGTTTCATGCTCGCGAATTGGGTGCGCGAGCATCATCCGGCAACGAAGGTGTTACTGACGTCGGGGTTTGAGAACGCCGCCGAGAAGGCTGGTGAGCAGTGCGCCAGCAGTCCTTTTGTGGCGAAGCCGTACAGCTATTCTGGCGTTTCACAGAGAATTCAAGCATTGTTGCGGTAGGCTTTCACGCACGTGCCGCGGGGATGTTGAAATCGGCTTCACGCTGACGTGCCGCAACGGGCACCAGATGGCCGGCATAAGGCCGGCCATGGCGGATGGGCCGCGGCGCTGCGGCGACGATCGCTCGGGCGGTTGATATTACAATCCCAGCAGGTCCAGCGTACGGGTAACGACTTTCGTTTCGTCGTAGCGCGCCAGCGCGCGGTCGCGTCCCGCCGCTCCCATCGCTGCGCGCAATGCCGGGTCGGCCGCCAGGCGGGCCAGGGCGGCGGCCAGTGGTTCCACCTGCCGCGGTGGGACCAGCAGACCCGTAACGCCATCGACCACCTGCTCACGCGGGCCGCGTATGTCGCTGGCGACGACTGGAAGCCCGCATAGCATCGCTTCGATCACCGACATCGGCAGGCTCTCGAAATAGCTCGGCAGCGCGAAGACGTCCGCCGCCGCCAGCAGCGCGGCGACGTCATCGCGATAGCCCAGCCGGCGCAGCCGAGGGCCGAGGCCGCAGGCCGCGAACATCGCGTCCATGTCTTCGCCGCGGTCCGATGAGAGCCGCTCGCCCGCCACCCAGAGCTCGAACTCCGGCAGTGCTTCGATTGCGCGGACCAGCTCGACATAACCCTTGGTGCGTACCAGCCGCGAGACGGCGATCGCCACCGGCCGGTCCGGCGGCGTGCCCAGCGCGGCGCGGACCCGCGTGCGCGCCGCCGCGTCCGGTTGGAACACCGCCGGATCGCGCCCGTTGCCGACCGCCACCGGCTGGCGCGCGAATCCCAGCCGGCGCGCATCCGCTGCGTCTTCCGTGGAGACTGTCATGAACGTGTCGGTGACGCGGCCGGCAATCCATTCCATCGCCAGCCCGCCGGTGCGCCGCAGCCACGGGCCCTCCTGGTTGAAAAGGAAACCATGACAGGTGTAGGCGACGCGCGGCACACCGGCCGCCCGGGCGGCCAGCCGGGCAAGGAACCCGCTGATCGGCATATGTGCGTGCACGAGGTCGGGCCGCTCCGCCCGGAACAGGGCGACGAGGGCAGCAAAAGCCCGCAGGTGTGCGGCGGGCGACAGCGCCCGCTCGAACGGCAGCGGCACGATGCGGAAGCCTTCGTCGCGTATCGGGGCGAGCAGCGGCCCCTCGGCACAGGCGCCGATCGTTTCGTGGCCCCGCGCCCGCGCCTCCCGCATCAACGGCAGCAGGAAATGCCGCAGCGAGAAATCAACGTTGGTGATCTCGATGATTTTCAATTTAGCATTCTGCGATTGGCTGAGACGCAGCCACACCGCAGAGGCGCAGAGCTCGCGGAGCAAATCACGTGCTGAAGCCGGCGCTTCGTCCGTATATTATTTGAAATTGATCAGCAAGGTCTATCGGATTGGTTGCAAAATGGCCCCCTGCGTCCTCTGCGCCTCTGCCGTACGACTTCATGGAAATACCGATCACTTCACCTTGCTGATCGCCCATTTCACCTGCTGCGGGCCATCGGGATAGCCGGTCAGCACGACCTGCTCGGTCCGCCGCGGCTCGGGGCCGCCGAGATAGATGCTTTCCTCGAGCGTCATCCGCGCCCCGTCGGCGCGCAACCGCCAGCCGCCGGCCGAGGGCAGGCGCAGCAGCACCGCCTCGCCGTCCTGCTGAAGGTTGACGTGCACCGCCGGATGGAGGTGGAAGCGGAGGGTGAAGGGCTGCGGGGTCGGCGCCTCGACGACGTCCTCGCCGCGGATGTCCTCGCCACTCTCGGCCATATAGAGGCGCCTGCGATGCACCGCGCCGAACGGCTTCTTCCAGCCGTCGTGGCTGGCTTCCAGCCAGTGCGCGCCGTTTGCCTCCTGGCGCTGCACTTCTACCGTGGATGGGCGCCGGCCGAGCCCGTCCGGCTTCAGCTCGGACGAGTTCGTATCGGCGATCACCAGCGTGGAATGCGCCGCGGTGGCGCGGCTGGCATCGCGCCATTCCGCGGGGCCTGCGGGAAAGGCGCCGCAATTGACGATCAGCCGGTCGCGGCCGACTGACATCTCCATCGCCAGCGTGCCGGCGTGGGCGTAGCGGTCGATGCCCGGCGGCGGGGGTGCGCCGCAATCGACGATCAGCGCGCTGCGGCCGGCGGCCAACCGGTGGAACCCGCCGTCGACCAACGAGGACGGTCCCCGTCCGCCCCGCCCGGCCTGGGTTAGCACCAGTTCGACGAGCCCGCTCGGCTCCTCCTTGCTGCCGTTGAACAAGCCGAGGCCGCCATCGCCGTGGCGCAGCAGGCGGAGCGCCGGGGCCATCCGCTCGATCGCCCCGGCCAATGACGGCGGCGGCTGCGCCTGGGCGGCCTGCAGCAGCGCGCGGATCTCGGTCAGGTCCTGCAGGGCGGCAAGCTGGGCTGCCGGGCTGCGTTCGGCATGGCAGCCGTCCGGAAGGATCTGGCGGGCGATCTCCTGGGGCAGGAAACGCAGGGCACGCGCCAGGAAGCCAGCATGTTCAGGCAGCGCGACGGCGGCGGCGATCAGGCCTTTCAGGGCGGTGAGCGCGCGCGCGTCGAGTTCCTCGGCCGGCAGGGCGGCCGACAGGCTGCGGGCGTCGCCGACCAGGCGGCTCATCAGCCGCTGGCGAAAGACGTCATCGGCGGCGGCGAAGAAGAAATCGTAGTGGCCCAGCCAGGCGGCGATCCGTGCGCCCGCCACATCCGGGCGTTGTGCGACCGGATCGCCGGTACCTGTGCTCATCCAGTCGTTGACCAGCGCACGCGCACGCAGACGGGCGGCGTCGGTGCCGAGCGCGCGCAGGTCGCGGAGCCAAGTGAAGCTGTGGGCGGCCGCCTGCAACAGAGGCGCGGTGGGGCCTTCGCTCCATCCGCCTGGGCGCAGGGCGCGGAGGGCGCCGCCCAGCTCCAGTTCGCCTTTGAGCAGCCGGGCGCCGCGGACCGCATCGCCTGGCCAGGGATCGCGCACCGGCAGCGCGGGCGCATCGGGGATGCGCGTCATCCTCAGGCTGGGCAGGCGCGCCATGGCGCGGCGGGCGTCGCGCAGCCAGCGACGCGGGTCGGTGGCGCTCATCCGTTCGCGGGCCCACGCAGAGCAGCGATGGCGTGGGCGTAGTCGTGGGTGCCGAAGACGGCGGTACCGGCGATCAGCGTATCGGCGCCGGCCGCGACCGCGTCCCGTGCGGTCGTCGCGGTGACGCCGCCGTCGACGGCGAGGGCGATCGGGCGTCCGGTGCTGTCGATCATTTGGCGCAGGGCGGCAATCTTTGGGAGCTGCGAAGGGAGAAACGCCTGCCCGCCGAATCCAGGATTCACCGTCATGACCAGAATGGTGTCGATCATGTCGAGCACCCACGCAACCGCCTCCGGCGGTGTTGAGGGGTTCAGCACCACCCCGGCGCGCTTGTTGTGCGAGCGGACGAGCTGCAGCGAGCGGTGCAGGTGCGGGCCGGCTTCGGGGTGGATCAGGATATGGTCCGCGCCGGCGTCGATGAAGTCGGGAATGAACGGGTCCACAGGCGCGATCATGAGATGTACGTCGAAGGGCAGCTTGAGGTGCGGGCGCAGGCTGGCCAGCACTG